>Ga0099830_10002145_pt1 | contig 10363 bp, 7 predicted proteins | sample CZO8metaG_4_FD_79337 | JGI IMG/M metagenome (GOLD analysis project Ga0099830, IMG submission 79337) | Vadose zone soil microbial communities from the Eel River Critical Zone Observatory, Northern California, USA - CZOApr15con2H3.8 metaG | ecosystem: Environmental > Terrestrial > Soil > Vadose...
CGGTCAGCACCAGTGCCGTGACTGCGTCAACCACGGTCACCATCTCCGCGACTTACGGTGGCGCGACCAGATCTGCCTCGCTCAACGTGACACCTGCACCTCCTCCAACCCCCACTGTTTCTTCGCTGACGCTGAATCCTGCGAACGTTTTTGGGGGCCAATCTTCCACGGGCACTGTAACCCTGACCGGGCCAGCCCCAGCGGGTGGCGCTCAAGTCTTTCTTTCCAGCAGCAACGGAGCGGCCAGAGTGCCCTCAAGCGTGATCGTTCCTGCTGGAGCCACTAGCGCAACCTTCACGGTCAACACCTCCTTCGTTCTCATCTCGACTTCTTCCACAATCTCGGCTTCGTACAACGGTACGACCCAAACGGCAACTCTTGGGATTTTCTTGTAGCGGGGGATGCGCGTCGATAGGCGAGCGGCCAGACAAGAAGCTTTTCCGCTCAGTGGATTGCAAATGATTTCAAAGATGAATGAGGATTTGGCACGACCGCGCTTGGTTATCGCAGTGAATTCGGCAATCGCGCTCGGCTTCGTGCAGGGCCAGTTGCAATTCTCTCAGGACAGAGGCTTTGATGTGACGGTTCTCTGTCCGGAGCGGAGCAAGGACGAATGGGAAGTAGCGCGGCCGAAAGGTGTTTCGATCATCGAAGTGCGCATGGAACGAAATATTGCTCCATGGCCAGACCTTCAATCGCTTTTGCGGTTGTGGCGTGTTATGCACGCACTTCGCCCCACGGTAACCAACGTGGGGACCCCGAAGGCGGGGCTGTTGGGAGGATTCGCGGCATGGCTGAACCGAGTTCCTTGCCGTTTCTACACACTGCACGGTTTGCGATTCGAGACCACCAAAGGGCTGAAGCGACGGATTCTCGTGTACGCCGAGCGGCTAGCCTGCCGTTTCGCGCATCGCATCGTATGTGTTAGCCACAGTGTGCGTGAAAGAGCGATTGCCTCAGGGCTCACCAGCGCGGAGCGAATGGTAGTTTTCGGCTTAGGCAGTTGCAATGGCGTGGATGCTTCGCGTTTTGCGGCCACGCCACAGACTGTAAGGCGTGCGGCGCAATTGCGGCACCAGTTGGGAATCCCTTTGCGGGCCCCTGTCGTGCTCTTTGTTGGCCGCCTGACCTGTGACAAAGGCATTCCGGAGTTGATTAAAGCCTTTTCTCAACTCGTTGCTCGATTTCCAGAACTCCGGCTGCTTGTGGCGGGATGCTTCGAGGACGGCGACCCGCTTCCCTCTGACACTCGAACATATTTGGAGACACATCCACACGTGATTCTCGCGGGGGCTGTACCGGACACTGCTCCTTACTATGCAGCTGCTGATGTCTTGGTCCTGCCAAGCCACAGGGAAGGTCTGCCCACAGTTGTTCTTGAGGCTCAGGCCGCTGGAGTACCGGTCGTCGGGGCGTCTGCGACTGGGATCGTGGATGTTGTTGCGGATGGCGAGACGGGACTTCTTTTTCCCGTGGGCAATGTACCAGCGCTCACTGAGGCGATCGCAAGGCTTATTACCGACGGAGCCTTGGCCATTAAACTGGGACTTGCAGGCCAAGAACAAGTCAGAAGCAAATTTCGACAAGAGCAGATCTGGCAAGCGTTGCATCGAGAGTATCTCGAAGTCTTGCAACGGAAAGAATCGCGGCGATCGTCAATTCTTCCCCAGCTCGAAAATTAATTGCTGAGAGAAGAACGTCTATGAATATCGACTGCAAATCTAAGCGCCAGAACCGGGGACATGCGCCCTCGACTTTTCGGTATGCGAAGCGCATGCCGTTAGCGGCGACAGTGCTCGTTGGTCTTATGATCTTCATAACAGCCAGCCAATCGTCAAGCGCGCCTTTTCCTTTGTGGGTATCCTCGGGCTTGGTCAGAGTGGGGCAGACTGACGCCCCCGGCACGACGTCTGCCATTACGCTGTCCAGCGCGCGCGGCGAAACGGTGGATACGCAGGTCATCGTGCAGGCCCCTGCGAATGGCCTGACGAACGTGAACGTGAGCGCGTCGGCGCTGGCGGGTCCGAGTGGTGCAACCATCCCGGCATCCAGCATCACACTCTACCGCGAGTACTACATCACCGTCACCGGTACCGCGAGCTACGGCGGCAGCAATCCTCCCCTCGGTTCGGGTACCTACCCGGAGCCGCTGATCCCCTTTAATGATCCAGAAACCGGCTCGTCGCTGTGCGGCGCCTCAGCAGTGTTGAATGCTTGCAACGCGACCATCAGCGCCGGGCAGAATCAACCCTATTGGATCGATATTTCCGTGCCACATGGCGCCACAAACAGCCCGCCGGGAAGTTATACCGGCACGATTTCTGTGACCGCTGACCAAGGCACTGTGAGCATCCCCGTCACGCTGACGGTGTGGAACTTTGAACTTTCCACACAGCCTTCGGAGTTTTCTCTCTGGACGCTCTGGCCACCGGCCGCCGGTAACACCATCACGACGCTGGCCCGGGCCTTGATGCGTAATAAAGTCATGAGCTGCTGCGATGTGACGGCCAACGCATCTTCGGATATCACAAATTCCGGCCTCAACCGTTTCGGACTGAACCTTTTTTATATTGTTGGGATTAAATGCGATGGTTCCTATTCTACCCTTCCTTCTGCCAGCCAAATCAACGCTCTGGCGGCCAATTTGCCGGAAGGGCTCGCGCTGGACTTGTACGTCGCCGATGAATTGAACGGCTGCCCGAGCTCCTACACGCCCTTGAAAACGGTGGGTGCGAACGCTCATGCGGCTAACCCCAGAGTCAATACCATCATGACTACGAACATGCCGGACCCGAATCTGCTCGATGAAGGCGATGGGCGCAGCGCCATCGACCATTGGGCGCTACTTGATTCCGTGCAACAGTGGCCTGCGTTGCCGTTCACTGGTGGCGGAAGTGACCTCTGGAGCTACACCAGTTGCAACACCGGCTTAGGCAACACCCCGGAATGGATGGTGGATTATCCGCCAATCAACGAGCGTATCCAGGCAGGCTTCTTGAATTGGACGCAAGGAGCGACGGGAATCCTTTACTATCGCGCCGACGGATGGACCGCCGGTAACACCATCGGCAGTTGGAACAATGTGGATACCACTGCTTGCGGCGGCGGCCTCGGCAGACCGGGTGACGGCATATTCCTTTATCCCCCAGGACCGATCGGCTCGACCGAGTCCGCACCGGGAATCCGTCTGAAGGCCATTCGTGACGGCATTCAGGACTACGAATACGCCCAGATTCTCAAAAATCTCGGGCAAGTCCCCTTAGTGAACTCCATTCTCGTGCCGATTGCCACGAGCTGGACCAACTGGGCTCTCGACCCCAGTGCCTTGGAAGCTGCGCGGCAGCAATTAGGCCAACAACTCAATCAGTTCTCTCCCCCGTAGGGAGTCTCTCAGGATGACTTCACAGTTCGACAAATAATGCCGGCGAAGAATTTCTCCCTGTGTGAGTCGAGGTCACGGTTTTCTCGTCAGGATGGTGACGGCGAGAAAGATTTCAAGTTTCAGGAGCGAAACATGACGAAATGCGACGTAGCAGTTATTGGTGCCGGCCCTTACGGGCTGTCGGCCACCGCTCACTTGCGCACGGTAAAAGGGCTGGACGTGCACACGTTCGGCGAACCGATGTCTTTTTGGGAGCGCAACATGCCGGTCGGCATGTTGCTCCGCTCCGGTTGGGCGGCGACGCACCTCGCCGCTCCGGACCAGTCGTTGACTCTGGAGAGATACCAAGCAGCAAGCTCCAGGCGATTTTCCACTCCGGTACCACTGGATTGCTTTATCGACTATGGGCGATGGTTTCAACGTCAGGTAGCGCCGGACCTGGATCAACGGAAGATCGTTCGTGTCGAGCCAAAGGCAAAGGGCTTTCGACTCATCCTGGAAACGGACGAGACGGTGACGGCGGGCCGCGTAGTCGTTGCTGCGGGTATCGGTTCTTTCGCTTGGCGACCGGCGCAATTTGCGGGGCTCCCGAACTCGCTCGTGTCGCACACCTGTGAGCATCGCGAACTGCAAGCCTTTTCTGGCAAGCGAGTGCTGGTAATCGGAAGCGGACAGAGCGCACTCGAATCCGCTGCGCTGCTGAATGAAGGCGGTGCCGAAGTCGAAATCGTAGCGCGCACGCGGCAGATTCGCTGGCTTGGTGGCACGATATCAAGGACGTTTCAACACGGTCTGGGACCGACGGTGTCAAAGCTTCTCTATGCACCAACGGATGTTGGCCCTGCGGGCATCAGCAAGATTGTGGCGCGGCCGGACTTGACCCGGCGGCTTCCTCGGTCGATTCAGGACTGGCTCCGCAAACGATCGATCCGGCCGGCTGGCGCGCAATGGCTAGTGGCGCGGCTCCAGAACGTACCTATGAGTCTCGGTCGCTCTATTGTCTCCGCTGCCGCTGCTGGCGAGCGGATAAGAGTCCGGCTGGATGACGGAAGTGACAAAACCGTTGACCATGTCCTACTAGGAACCGGATATCGAGTGGACGCTTCCAAGTACGACTTCCTTTCACCGGAGTTAGCAAAGGCCATCGATTGCTTTCAAGGCTATCCGCGGCTCAGGGAGGGGCTGGAATCATCCGTGCCTGGATTGCACTTTCTTGGTGCACCGGCCGTTTGGAGTTTTGGCGCGCTGATGCAGTTTGTAGTCGGCACGCATTACGCCTCGCCTGCTTTACTCCGCTGTGTGGCCGGGAAGGCCGAGGTCCGTCGAGCTCAAGTTGGCGAACCGCTGCCTGCTGAAGTCGCATGACGCAACCTGAGAGCAAGCTAGTGCCGTTACATGTGCTGAGCCCTATCCATGATTGAAACAACTGGAGCGCTAGTCTTAGGCGGCAACCTCAACGGCCTCACCATCGCAAGGAGTTTAGGCCGCCAGGGCGTACCCGTGTGGGTGGTCACCTCACCCAACATCAAGCTGGCTAGTTATTCTCGCTACACGCATCGCACGTTGCCATTGCCAAACGGAGAGTGCGAAGCACAAGTCGGCTACCTATTGGACCTCGCCGCGCGGCACAGGCTGGATGGATGGGTGCTGTTTCCCACAAGCGATGAATCTGCTGCTTTGCTCTCGAAATTCCATGTGGCGTTGTCGTGCCGATACCGTGTGTCCACGCCTACTTGGGACATTTTGCAGTGGGCCTACGATAAGCGACTGACGTATCGGTTAGCGGCGCAGGAAAAAGTAGACCATCCTCTGACGCTGTCTCCCGCCAGCGAATCGGATCTCGATGCTTGTGCATTTCCGGCGATACTCAAGCCCGCGGCGCACGTCGCGGTCAATCGCTTCACGGCGGACAAAGCTTGGCCGGTGGCAAACCGTGAAGAGCTCCTTGCGCGATACCGCGAAGCCCGGGAGTTGATTCATCCAGATTTGATTCTTCTACAGGAACGGATTCCCGGCGGTGGTGAGTCGCAGTTCTCGTACGCGGCGCTTTGCTGCGACGGACAGCCCATCGCCTCGCTCACTGCGCGGCGAACGCGGCAATACCCGGTCGACTTCGGTTACTCCAGTTCGTTTGTGGAAACGCTCGACGTCTCTGAGATTGTGGGGCCTTCGCGACGACTACTGGCTGCTATCCGGTACACAGGCCTTGCCGAAATCGAGTACAAATTCGACGCGCGAGACGGACGCTACAAGCTTCTGGATATAAATCCGAGGCTTTGGACCTGGTCGCCGCTGGGCGGCCGCGCAGGGACAGACTTTCCGTATCTGCTCTGGCGAATGATGATGAACAGGGATGTGGCGGAACAAACAGGACGCAACGGTGTACGATGGATGCGCGCAAGTACAGACTTTCCGGCGGCTGTTCACGAAATGCTTCGCGGGCGGCTGAGTCTCGGGGCGTATTTGCGCTCGTTTCTTAGTCCAATTAGTTCGCACTGATGGCCATCGACGATCCTTTGCCCGGGCTGCTGGATCTCCCCTTGTTTGCTTACAAGAATCTTTATAACCGATGTAAAGCTCTTCTGGACGGCGTTCCGCTTAAGGCCGAACACTTGAAATCGAAGGTTGAGTTGCGGAACGCACGCGGCAAATAGCACTCAAAGCGAAATGACCCAACCAACGGTTGTCATCAGCCTAGATTTAGAGCTCTCTTGGGGCACGTTCGATCTTTATTTCAATGATGACCTGCTCAAGATGAGCCGGTGGACGCACGATGTCGGCGTCCCCAACTTGCTGAGCCACCTCACGCGCAACGGCATATCCGCATCCTGGGCCGTGGTTGGCGCGATGATGCGCCGCTCACTTCCTGACGTCGCAGGGCTGCCGGAGGTCGCGTATCGTCACTTCTCGAAACCTTGGTTTACTTACGTTCCGAGGGAAGGAGAGGAATCGAGAAATCCGGAATGGTTCGGGGCGAGCCTGGTTGAAATGATCAGAAGGGCAGAGCCCGAACAGGAAATTGGCTTTCATTCGTTTTCACACGTCCCCTTCGGATGGCCCGGCATGACGCGGGAACGCGCTATCGCTGAGTACAATCATTGCGCTCAGACCGCGCGAGAATTGGGAATCCCAACCACCTGTTTCGTTTTTCCGCGGAATTTGGTCGCTTATCTTCCTGAGCTGCATGATGCAGGGTTTACCTGTTTCCGCGACGTTGATGAATTACCGGTTCGCTTTGCGAGCGCGAAACTCAAGTCCCTTTGGATGGTGTTGGCAGATTTCATGTGCGTATCACCGCGCGCGGTCGAGCCTTCGCTCAAAGAAGGGATCGTTTCGATTCCAGGATCGCTCATGATCCGCTGCGCGGCTGGCTGGCGGAAGTACATACCTGACGCGATTCGTTTGCGGCGGCTGAGAAAAGGATTGGAACGCGTGCTACGAAGCGGCGGGGTTTTCCACGTGTGGTTCCACCCGGAAAACCTTTATCCGGAGTTGCCACGGCTGGAAAACGTGGTAGCGCCTTTTCTCGAAGAGCTTGGCAAGCTCGTGCGCAACGAGGACTTGAGATGCTTGACGATGGGACAGCTCGCGAGCGAATTCCAAGCTGAATTGGCGGCAAGTCCGGCCAGTGCTTCAGAAGCCTGGCGGGGCAAGGAGATTGAGTTGTTGGCCTAGTTGCAGGCGCGCCCCTTCTAGGGCAGTTGTGCTGTGAGTCCAGTTGGCCCAGCTTGTGGCGATGGGCAGAATGATTGGATTCAAGAACGAGACTTGGCCCAAGTTGGCGAGAATCTGGGCGTATTCGTAGTCCTGGATGCCGTCGCGGATGGCCTTCAGACGAATCCCGGGAGCGGATTCCGTGGAAGCAATGGGAGCTGGCGGATATAGGAATATTCCATCGCCCGGTCTGCCCAGGCCGCCACCACACGCAGTCGTGTCCACGTTGTTCCAACTGCCGATAGCGTTTCCGGCAGTCCAACCGTCGGAGCGGTAGTAAAGGATCCCGGTCGCTCCTTGCGTCCAGTTCAAGAACCCTGCTTGGATGCGTTCGTTGATCGGCGGATAGTCCACCATCCATTCGGGTGTGTTGCCGAAGCCCGCGTTACAACTGGTGTAGCTCCAGAGATCGCCCCCGCCCGTAAACGGCAGAGCGGGCCATTGCTGCACGGAGTCGAGCAGCACCCAGTGGTCGATGGCGCCGTATAGATTTGGGTCTGTGGTGTTGACGGTCATCATGGTCTTGACGCTGCGATTAGCAGCGTGGGCGTTGGCAGCCATGGTTTTGATGGGCGTGTAATCGCCGGCGCAGCCATTCAATTCGTCGGCGAGGTAGAAGTCCAGCCCTAGCCCTGCCGGAAAATTGGCCCCGGCCGCATTAATCTGGCTGGTCGAAGGAATGCTGCTGTAAGAACCATTGCACTGAATGCCGATGAAGTAGTAGCTGTCGAGTCCGGAGCGGTTGAGGCCGAAATTGGTGATGTCGGAGGACGCATTTGTGGCGACGTCGTACCAGCCCATGACCTTGTTGCGCATCAGGGCTTGCGCCAAGGTGGTTGTGGTGTTGCCGGGGCCGGGCGGCCACAGGGTCCAGAGGGAAAGTTCCGAGGGCTGCACAGGAAGTCCAAAGTTCCAAACCGTCAGCGTGACGGGAACTGTGGCGTTGCCCTGATCGGAAGTGACGAAAATGTTGCCGGTGTAGGTTCCTGGCGGAACGTTGGTAGCGCCATGGGGCACGGAAATGTCGATCCAGTAGGGTTGATTCTGGCCGGCGCCAACACTGGCATTGCAAGCTTTCAGGACCGCCCCTGTTCCACACAGCGGCGAACCCGTTTCGGGATCATTGAAAGGAATGAGCGGCTCAGAGTAAGTGCCCGAACCGAGAGGTGGATTGCTCCCGCCACCGTAATTGGCGGTGCCGGTCACAGCGATGTAGTACTCGCGGTAGAGCGTGACGCTCGATGCCGCAATCGTCGCACCACCTGGACCCGTCAACCCCGAGGTGCTGAGGTTCACGTTGGTCAAGCCACCGGCCGGTCCTTGCACAATGACCTGCGCGTCGACAGTTTCCCCGCGGGCACCCGACAAAGCTATCGAGGAGGTGGTACCAGGAGAATCAGCTTGCCCTACTCTGAGAAGACTAGACATGACCAAGACTGGAAAGGCTGCGCTCTGTTGTACACCACTTCCACTTACCGGGATCACCGTAGGAGAGTTCGTGGCATTGCTTGCCACGGAGACGTTGCCCGTCACACTCCCCGCGCCTGCTGGAGCAAAATTCACTGTCAAAGTAGCAGACCGTCCGGCATTCAGAATTGTTCCGGCAAGCACCCCACTGGCAGTGAAGCCCGCACCAGTAAAATTGACGCTCGAAATCGTCACGCTGGAATTGCCGGAGTTCGTGAGTGTCACAGATAGACTGCTGCTAGAGCCGGTATTGACGTTCCCAAAATTTATAGTTGTTGGGTTGGCATTGAGCAAGTATGTTGCGGCATTCACTGTGAGAATGCCAGCGTTGCTCGTGACGCTCCCTACGGAGTTGCTAACCACCACGGTGAATTGTGCGCCGTTATCCGTCGCGGTTGTGGGGGGAGTCATGTAGCTCGCAGAAATTGCGCCGCTGATAGCTGTTCCATTCTTACTCCACTGATAGCCGAGAGGTGATGTGCCCGTCGCAGTTACTGAGAATGTTGCTGTTTGGCCACCCGTCACAGTTTGGCTTAAGGGTTGAGTTGTGATTGAAGGGGCCACCGGTGCAGCATTCACCGTGAGGGTAGCCGCGCTGCTAGTCACGCTTCCAGTGCTGTTGCTGACCACCACCGTGAACCGCGTTCCGTTGTCGAAGCTGATTGTCGCGGGGGTGGTATAGCTGGACGAAGTCGCGCCAGCGATGTTTGCCCCGTTCTTCTGCCACTGGTGGTTCAGCGGCGCCGTGCCGCTGGCCACCACGATGAAAGTTGCTGTCTGGCCCGCCGTCACGGTCTGATTCGCTGGCTGCGTGGTGATTGTTGGCGCCACCGGAGCAGCATTCACGGTCAGTGTGGCCGCATTGCTCGTCGCGGTTCCGGCTGTGTTACTCACAACCACATTAAACGTCGAGCCGCCATCGGCCGTAGTCGTTAAGGGCGTCGTATAACTCGACGAAGTCGCGCCCGCTACGTTGGCCCCATTCTTCAGCCACTGGTAACTCAGCGGCGCCATGCCGCTGGCTAGGACCGTGAACGTCGCGGTCTGGCCGGCGGTCACGGTTTGGTTGGCTGGCTGTGTTGTGATCGATGGGGCTACCCGCACCTTTACATGGAGTGAGACGGGGTTGCTGGTTACTCTCCCCACCTTGTTGCTAATCAGCGCCGTGAACTGTGCCCCATCGTCAGAGGCGATCGTTGCAGGCGTCGTGTAGCTAGCGGACGTTGCGCTGGTAATAGCAGTCCCATTCTTATTCCACTGATAGTTCAACGGGGCAGAGCCCGCAGCAACAACACTGAAGGTGGCGGTTTGACCCACAGTAACCGTTTGGTCCGTCGGCTCCGTCGCAACGGAGGGTGTCGCCAAGGCTCCGCCGTTTGTTCCGGAAACAAGTCCGGCGCACCCGCCATTCAAAGTCGCAAATACCAAAACCAATAAAGCTAGGCAATATTGACGCACCGTTCTCTCCCTCTGTTTCTTGCCCCGGCAGTTGGCTCGTTTCGTGGAGAGGAGGAAGAACAGCACGGTCGAGAGCAGCATCCCGGGGTTTTATGACTACCAGAACTCCTAGGAGTGAGTCTGAGCCGCTCCGCCGATGCGGTTCAACTGGTCACAGGTCCAAGAATTGGGCATGGACGTTGCTTGCCTGAACGGGTAGTGCTCCCTATTCCTACACGTTCGACTGAGGCGCCGATGACCTACTTGGCAGCAACTGCTTGAATCTGAAGCAGTTGCAAGGAAAGCTTCCTATTTTGGCGCCCATCTCGCAAGGAAGATGCAGAGCTTTCCTTGCCGCGCTAA
>Ga0099830_10002147_pt1 | contig 10359 bp, 7 predicted proteins | sample CZO8metaG_4_FD_79337 | JGI IMG/M metagenome (GOLD analysis project Ga0099830, IMG submission 79337) | Vadose zone soil microbial communities from the Eel River Critical Zone Observatory, Northern California, USA - CZOApr15con2H3.8 metaG | ecosystem: Environmental > Terrestrial > Soil > Vadose...
CGGGCGCGCGCGGTGGAGATGCGGCGGATCTTGCCGGAGTCGGTGCTGGCGGAGGTTGGGAAGCTTGACCCGGCGGCGATTGCGCAGGTGTGCGAAGAGGCGTGGCCGGATGTGCGCGATGCGGATGAGTTGCACGATGTGCTGCACACGTTGATCGCGTTCCCGGAAATCACGTGGGGACAGCCGCCCTCGGCTGTCCGGTCGAGCGAAGCTCGACAATCTGGAGCGGCGGACGATTCATTCTCGTCGAACGACATCTGCCCGGCTTCGCTGGGCCAGATAGCCGAGGGCGGCTGTCTCCACGTGAGCATTGCCACAGCCGACTGGCGGGCGCATTTTGAACGGCTGGTTGCACAAGCGCGAGCAGGTGTCGCACTGGTGACCGAGGGCGGGACGCCCTCGGGACAGCCGGCGGGATGCCGGCGCTACTGGGTGGCGGCGGAGAGGGCAAAGACTTTTCTGTGTCTGTTCACCACAGCCACATTTGAACGACGTTTGGCGGAAGTCGAGAGCACGGCCCCCTCTCGCGATGAAGCGCTGCTGGCGCTCGTCACGGGATGGATGACGCACCTGGGGCCGGCGACGGCGGACCAACTCGGAGAACTGCTCGGGCTTCCCTCTTCTGAAATTGAACAGGCGCTGCTGCGCATGGAGGCCAGTGGCACGGTTTTGCGCGGAAATTTCACCGCTCGAACGCGTCGCGCGGCGACGCTTCCTCAGGGGCTAAAGCCCGGAAATGAGAGTGGCGGTACTTACGGCACGCCTGAAGCCGTGCCCTTCCACGAAACTCCCGTCGAGCTACGCTCGACCGGACCCTTCGGCTTCGCACAGGGTAGGCAGCCGGGGGCGCCCGCTCTACACGACCCAGAAACCGAGTGGTGCGAACGCCGGCTGCTGGCCCGCATCCACCGGTTGACCGTGGCCACGCTGCGCAAGCAGATCGAGCCGGTGACGGCGGCGCAATTCATGCGGTGGCTGATGCGCTGGCAGCACGCCGCACCGGGAACACAAGTGCAGGGCGAGCGGGCCACGCTTGAAGTGCTGCGCCAGTTGCAAGGGTTCGAGATCCCCGCCAATGCCTGGGAACGGCAGATCCTGGCGAGACGGATTGCGAATTATGATCCCAAGTGGCTCGACCAGCTCTGCTTGACTGGCGCCGTGGGCTGGGGACGGTTGTCTCCGCATCCTGCGACTCTCGACTACCCCAGCGCGCCAAGACCGGGCGCGCCGGGGACCCCAAATTCAGGTGTGTCCTTCCAAGGCAAGCGGCGGGTTATTCCTACCAGCGTAGCCCCGATCACGTTCTTTGTACGTGAGGAGGCCGACTGGATGACTCCACACAATAATCCCGGCGTCGAGCAGTCCGAGGCGCGCGGTTTGAGCCATGGCGCCAGGCAGGTACTGGAATTCCTGCGCCAGCGCGGGGCGTCGTTTTTTGCGGATATTGTCCGCGGCACCGGCAAGTTGAAATCCGAGGTGGAAACGGCGCTATGGGAACTGGTGGCGGGCGGAGTGGTTACCGCCGATGGCTTCGATAACCTGCGTTCTCTCATCGATCCAAAACGACGCGCCGGGCAAGGCAGTGGGCGTAGCGCGCGTCCGCGGCATAGTTCCGGACGCTGGGCGCTACTCTACACCGATCAAGCCGTCGAGCGGAATCGAGCGGTCGAAGCCACTTGCTGGATGCTGCTCAAGCGCTACGGCGTGGTGTTCCGGGATTTGCTGGCGCGCGAGACCAACCTGCCCAAATGGCGCGAACTGCAGATGGCGTTCCGGCGGCTGGAAGATCGGGGCGAGATTCGCGGCGGCCGTTTTGTGGATGGCTTTCTCGGCGAACAGTTTGCCCTGCCCGTGGCGGTGGAGTCCCTGCGAGCAACACGGAAGCTGCCGGCGACTGGAGAAGCCATCATGCTTTCCGCGGCCGATCCGCTGAACCTCGTCGGCATCCTAGTGCCGGGCGAGCGCGTCCCGGCTATTTCGGGAAGGATGGTCACCTTTCGCGACGGGGTGCCGGTCGAGGGAACGGCGCAGGTGCCACCACAGCTCCTCGCCGGGTCCGGCGCCTGAAAGTCGCTTGGTCCCACGTTCTTTAGTGCGGAGGGCCTGTCCGCGGCGGGTCTTCGGCACATACGAGATGCGTAAACCCGTGGGCGAACGCGTCCTTCGGATATACCTTCGACGTCACAAATTGATTTCCGGCTATCTGCCCGACCGCACCTTCACCGGACGACGAGTTGTAAAACAGGACGAGCCCGTCCGCAGCGCTGACCACGTGAGTCCAGTGGGGGGCAAACTGCTTCGGAGCATAGGTCTTGTCAGTCACGAAGTCGTTGGCCCCACCCACGCCGGAGGGAGTGAGCCGCCCGATCGCCCCAGCGCCGCCTGCATAGTTATAGAAGAGCACGCTTGAGCCGGTGGCAACTACATGGGTCCAGTCCGTCGAAAAGGCCCCGGCCGGGAAAGTTTTCGTGGTCTTGATGTCGTCCACGATGTGGGGAGATTGCGGCTTTGATGCGAACGGCACAGCCACCGCCCCAGAGCCGTCATAGGTGTTGTAGAAAAGTATGCCGGAATCGTTCCACACGATGTGGGTCCAACCGGAAGCGAATGCGCCTTTTGGGTACTCGCGTTCGGAAGGGGAAAAGCCAAGCGCGCCGGTGCCGTTCGCCGCGTTGTAAAACAGGGGCAAACTGCCGGTACCGTGCAGTCCGGCATAGAGAATATTTGTCCAACCGCGGGCAAAGTTGTTGTAGGTCCGGTTAGTCTTGAACTCTCCATTCATCAGGTTGCCCACAGCGGCATCGCCGGTGCTCTGCTTGTAGAACAGGATTGAGTTCAGCGCATCGACCCGCACGGCATGCGTCCACGCTTTCGCGAAGGCCCCAGGTGGATAGGTCTTCGTAGTGCGGAAGCCGTCCGCGCTGACTTTGCCGATTGCACCTTCGCCCGTGTCGGCGTTGTAGAAGAGAATACTGTTTCCGTTGCAGGACGAGGCGCTGGCGTCATAAGCATGCCGGCCCAGCGGATCGAGCTTGGGAGACCTGCCGGTTTGAGTGTTGGCAAGAGTCGACATGACGAGACAGCACAGCGCCGCCAGGACGCGAACACTTGTCTTGCGCGGTTTCTCATGGCCGCAGGCGCGTGTGCTTTCCACGACGAATGTCGTTTCCATGTAACTTCCACCTCTCAGATTTCTTGTGGAGGACCGAGGGCGTGCGCAAAAATTAATCGGGAACCCGATGAGGGGGTCCCTCGGGTCCCCGTTGAGTACTGCCCTAGCAGGACTGCTTGAAAGCGCTTCCCCCATCGCTTTTGCCAGGTCAGTCGTCACATCTCCTCAATGCACGTACGCGGCCACGGTGCGGGCGCGCGCAAGGCAGGCGCTTTTCCGCTAAGTGGTTGATTCTGCACGTATACGCGGTTCCATCAAAGATGACATGCGGTCGCCGGGCCCGCAACCTCTATCCGAATGGATAGATGTCTATCTGTTCGGATAGCGGAACACGCGCAGTACAACCTGTGCAGATCGCCGCAATTGTGGTAGACACATTGCCGCAATGAGGGGGATGCAGTGAACCCACGACTGCTTGCGGTTGCCGGGCCGCTGAAGGACTCCACAATCTCCTTGTCCAGCCGGGAGGTCCCGGTCGGAAGAGATCCCTCGAACCTGCTTTCGATCAGCGACCCTTCGCTGTCGCGGCGCCATTGTGTGTTCCGCCGCGAGGAAGACAGTTACGAGATCCGCGATCTTGAGAGCCGGAATGGCACGTTCGTGAACGGTGCGGCGGTCAAGGAGAGCCGGCTGTGTCATGGAGACCAGATCTCGGTGGGGGATTCGGTCTTTGTCTTTTTGCTGAAAGAAGAGGTGGAGGAACCGGCCGCCAGCCGCGTGGTGTTCGACGTCAGTTTGACGCAAGCGACGGCGCAGCTCCGCCCTCAGGACGTGCTGTATCTGCAGCCGGACCGCATTCTGAGCGAGCTGCCGGCGACTTCGCGGGTGGGACGAAACCTGAACGCGCTGCTCAAGATCAGCCGTGTGGTGCATTCCATTCGGGACCTGGAGCAATTGCAGGGGCAGATCCTGAACCTGATATTTGAAGTAGCTCCAGCGGAGCGAGGCGCAATCCTGCTAGACAGCAAGCGCAGCGAGCGGTTCGACTCCGTTTTCGCGCGCCATCACCTGACGCAAAGCACACAGCCGGTGCGGGTCAGCCGGACCATCGCACGCAAGGTGCTCGAACAAGGGATCGCAATTCTGGGATCGGACGTTCCAGGCAGCAGCGGGCTGCGCGCAGTGGAGAGCGTGGTGAGTTCCCAGATCCGCTCGGTGTTGTGTGTGCCGCTGACAGTATTCCAGAAAGTGATCGGTTGCATCTACCTGGACACGACTAGTCCTGCCGCCCATTTCGACCAAGATCATCTGGAACTAGTGGCGGCCATCGCCGGCATTTCCGCGGTGGCTCTGGAAAACGCCCGCCGCCTGCAATGGCTGGAGCAGGAGAATCTGCGGCTGACTACGGAAATTAACCTGGAACACAACATGGTGGGCGAGAGCGCCAGCATGAAGGAGGCATATCAGTTCCTGTCGCGGGTGGCGCCGACCGACTCGACCGTGCTGATCGAAGGCGAGAGCGGAACGGGAAAGGAATTGGCCGCGCGCGCCATTCACCGCAATAGTCCGCGCTCGGGTAGGCCCTTCGTCACCATCAATTGCGCTGCGATTCCGGAGGGCTTGCTGGAAAGCGAACTATTCGGTCACGAAAGAGGCGCATTCACGGGCGCGGTGGCTCTTAAAAAGGGCCGGCTGGAAATGGCCGATGGGGGCGTGGTTTTCCTGGATGAGATTGGGGAACTGGCACCGGCGCTGCAAGTTAAGTTGCTGCGCGTGCTCCAGGAACGCGAGTTCGAGCGGTTGGGCGGCACGCACCCGATTTCGGTGGACATACGCCTGATCGCCGCCACCAACAAAAATCTGGAGGAAGCGGTAAAGGCCAAGACATTCCGCCATGATCTTTATTACCGCCTCAACGTAGTATCCCTGGTCATGCCTCCCCTGCGCGAGCGCCGCGAGGATATCGCGATGCTCGCGGATTATTTCGTCGTCAAATACAGCACCAAATGCAAGCTTAAGCCCAAGGAAATCTCTCCGGAAGCAATGGCATGCCTGGTGAACTACGATTGGCCCGGGAACGTGCGCGAACTGGAGAACACGATTGAGCGGGCGCTAGTTCTAAGCCTGTCCGATGCGATTCGGCCGGAGGACCTGCCGGAGTCCATTCTGGAAAAAGATCCACCACCCGGGATGGCGGCAGCAAAGTATCATGCCGCCTTGAAGGACCTGAAAAAGCAGCTCATCCTCACCGCCCTGGCGGAAGCCAACGGCAATTACACGGAGGCGGCGCGCATCCTGGGCGTGCATGCGAATTACCTGCACCGGCTGATCCGGAATTTGGACTTGAAGCAGTCGGTTCGTTCCGCCCCGAACGCGCGCAGTGGAATCAGGAAAATTTCTGGCGGCACAGGCTGAACGTGGGGGTTGGACGCCAAGTCCTCTTGTCAGCGGCTTACGGTAGTCTAAGACTCAGCAGCGTCGCTGGATTCAGATAGACTCCCTGCCAGCGCACGGCGACGTGCAGGTGGGGGCCAGTGGCGCGGCCGGTGCCGCCGCTGAGACCAATTTGTTGACCGGGCGCCACACGCTCACCTTCCTTCACCTTGATCTCAGAAAGATGGAGGTAGAGCGTCAGCAAGCCCTGTCCGTGATCCAACGCCACGCAGTTGCCTTCGAAAAACAGAGGGCGGGCGAGCAACACAGTCCCGGCATTGAGAGCGGAAACCTGCGTGCCCGCGGGAACGGCATAGTCGAGTCCCTGGTGCATGCTCTGTACTTCGCCGTTGAAGGTGCGCCGCGTACCGAAGACGTCGGAGATGGGCGCATTGACCGGCGGACGAAATTTGCCGGACCACTCACGTTCGGGATCCACTCGGCTAAAGAGGCCCTGCTTGAGTGTTTTCTCCTGACTGATCCGTTCCAGTTGCTCCGGGCTGGGCTCAGTGTACTGCTTGGCAACCGTGACAGCGATGCTGGGATATTTCGCCCGCCGGACCGCGATCTTTCGTTGGAAGGAAATCTCCTTGTCCTGCTTCGTGGTTCCGTTCAGCTCGAGGGTGTAGATGCCGGATGGGTTTTCCAGGCTGATGCCGGCGATTCCGTACCAGATCTTGCGCGAGGGGTCGAAATTGAAGAAGACGTCATGTTCGAGCCATTTGCCGGAGAGAGATTCGAGGCGCGCCGGTGGCGTGACTCGAAACACAACCGGCGCTCCGTTGACCAGCCGGGCTGGCTGCCAGCGGACGGACCATGATTTGAGGGCTGTACTTCTCCGTGCTGGGGACGCGGATTGGTCGGCAGCGGAAGAAAAACCGGCGAGGAACACGACGGCCAGCAGAACGGCAAAGCTCCTGAGCCCAGTTGCCCCTGGTTCTCGATGCGACTCTCTCTCCACCGAAACCAGCCTAGCACCGTGGCAAAGGTTGGGAGCTGTAATCCGCGGCGTGCGAACCTGGTTCTTCATCAGCGCGATCGCGGGCATGGCAGTTGGCTGTCTCGTAGCTGGCCACGATATTCCGCAAGGTGCACAAGCAGACCGCGTCGTGGTCGTGAAGAAGGAACGCACTCTCACTTTGATGAGCCAGGGGAAGATTTTGAAGACCTACAAGATCGCGCTGGGCGGAGAGCCGGTAGGCCCGAAAACCCGGCAGGGCGATCACAAAACACCGGAAGGGGTTTACGTTCTTGATCGTAGAAACGCTCACAGCCAATTCTACCGGGCGATTCACGTCTCCTATCCCGATGCGCAGGACCGGGTTCTGGCGAAAAAGCTCGGAGTTTCAGCGGGCGGCGATATCTACGTGCATGGGCTTCCCAATGGCTATAGCTGGATAGGAAGCAGTCACCGCCTGAAGGATTGGACCGATGGCTGCATCGCAGTTACCAACGAGGAAATGGACGAGATCTGGCGGGCAGTACCGGACGGGACGCCGATTGAGATCAAGCCTTAGAGTGGAAATCAGAACTTTGGTGGACCTGGTCGGGTTCGAACCGACGACCTCTTCCATGCCATGGAAGCGCGCTCCCAACTGCGCCACAGGCCCACTTTAGACGAGCCAGAAAACCAGCTCGACCCACCACAATTTTCGCCTACCTGTCAGGGATAGTCAAACCTCTTCGCACTCCGATGCCATCTATTGGATGAAGCATTTTGCGAACTCTATTTTGCTAAACTCGGGAAAATTAGTATCCTGAGAGGAGTATGGTGGCGACCCCAATGAAGCGAAACCTAGTGTACCACTTGCGATGGTTCTCCTTGCTACCGCTTTTGCTGGCGGCCCAAATGCTTTCCAGTCAGTCGGCGGCTTCACCTCCGGTGCCCTATTCTTCGGTCAGCCAACTGAACGTGCTGCTGTCGCAGCTAGAGCAGGCGGCGCAATCCTCGCAGGTTGACTTGGCCAAGCTGCGCATGGAGAGGTGGAAGGCCGATTCAGGCAGCAAGCGGCAGACACAGGCAAACATCGAATCCGTCCAGCGCAATTTGCAGACGGCGCTGCCCGGGATTATCGGGGAACTGCGGAACTCACCGGAGAATCTCGCCTCGACTTTCAGGCTGTATCGCAACCTGGATGCGCTTTACGACGTCTTCGGGTCGCTGGTCGAATCGGCGGGAGCGTTTGGCTCCAAGGATGAGTTCCAGGCGCTGGAAAATGACCTGACTATGCTGGAGAGATCGCGGCGGTCGTTTGCTGACCGCATGGAAACTTTGGCGGGTGCGAAAGAAGGCGAACTGGTCCGCCTTCGTACCGCGCTGCAGAATGCACAAGCTACGGCTAATGCTCAACCACCCAAGAAAACGGTCGTCGACGACACCGAGCCGCCGAAGAAGGCCGTGAAAAAGAAGCCGGCCGCGAAAACCGCTACCGCCAAACCGAGTACGAGTACCACGCAGCAGCCACCGCAGCCGAAGCCACAATAGGCTCCCAGCTTTAGGCTTCGGGCTTTGGGCTTCCAGCCTTAGCTTCTCTCTAGGACAATTGGGCCTTAACCCAGGCCCTTAAGCCGGTGATTTTAGTTTCAGTTTTGTTCTTGGTTCTCATTTCTCAGAGGGCTCGATTCGCTCTAACCCGCTGAAATCACATCTTCTTCCATCTGGGAACTCTCAATGGCCCTACGGGGTCTATCCTAAGAGGGCAAACACAGTGCCACTTTTTGGGCCAGGCTTGCGGCCCAAAAGAACCTATAATGGGGGTGACGCCATGAGAGTTATGGCGGGAGCAACCACCTTGGGTGATCTCGCAGGCGCGATAGGAATTCGGGCTCAGGAAGCCGCAATCGTGGCTGAACTGAAGGCTGGGTCAGAGGAGGCATACGCCTGGCTGATTGGCGAGTTCCACCGGCCGATCTACAGCCTGGTCTATCGCATCGTAGCCGATCCAGCCGATGCCGATGACACGACCCAGGAAGTTTTTCTCAAGGTTTTCCGAGGAATGAAGCATTTCCACGGCGAGTCCAGCCTGAAGACCTGGATGTACCGGATTGCGGTACACGAGGCTTGCAACCGGCGGCGCTGGTGGTTCCGGCATAAGTCGCGGGAAACGTCCATGGAACCGGTCCATGCGAATGCCGAGCTGACGGGGATCAAGGAGACGCTGGTGGACGAAGGAGAATCGCCGTTTGACAGCGTGGTTCACGAGGAGATCAGGGCGCGGGTCGAAGCCGAGTTGCGCCAGGTCCCAGAACCCTACCGCACCACGGTCGTCCTGCGTGAGCTCGAGGAGATGTCCTACGAGGAGATCGCCGAGATCACCGAGGTTTCCTTGGGCACGGTGAAATCGCGGCTGACCCGTGGGCGGGAGGCGCTCCGACAACGTCTCACCGGATACGTGGAGGAGGTTGGGCCTCAACTGGGCCTGCAGTCTCCGGCGGAGCGCGACTCGATAACCGAAGCGGATTCCCGAGTTTCTTCCGATGGCAGGGAAGTTGAGGTGATGCCATGAAGTGCGCCACGGCCACATCGTTGTTCTCGCCTTATCTGGACGGCGCAGTCACAGGGAAGGAGATGCGTGCCCTCAGCCAGCACTTGGAGGCCTGCGCGGATTGCCGGCATGAATACGTTTCGCTGCATCAGACGCAGCAACTGCTCTCCAAAATGGGATGCAGGAAGCCGCCCGCCGACCTGGCGCTTAAGCTGCGTGTCGCCATTTCGCATGAGGTGGCTCAATCCAAGCGTCCGTATCTCAGCGGGACGCTGATTCGGCTGGAGAATGCGCTCAACGCGTTTATGGTTCCGGCGACTGCGGGCTTGTCGACCGCGGTGGTGATTTTTGTACTTCTTATGGGCTTTCTCGCGCCCTTGCAGGCCGATAATCCGGACGTTCCGTTGATGCTGTACACCGCGCCGCAACTGCAGCAGTCGGCCTTTGGGACGACACTGGATTCCATCAATGAGGACTCGCTGGTCATCGAAGCGTACGTGGACTCGAACGGCCGGGTGCAGGACTACCGTATCTTGTCAAACCCCGGTGAAGCCCAATCGTTGCTGCGGCAAGTGAAGAACATGCTAATCTTCACCACCTTCCGTCCGGCGACCTCCATGGGCAGACCGACAGCCGGGCGTGCCGTATTGTCGTTCTCCAAGATCAGTGTGAAGGGATAGCGGAGAGCTCCCAGCTATTAGCCTTTAGCTGTTAGCTCTTTGGCGAACTTCGCTCCCCAAAACAGCCGAGGACGGCTGCCCTCAAGGTGCTCATTGCGAATCGAAAACGTGGTCGGCCCGACGAGATTCGGGCCTCGTAGGAATGGCAAGGCTAAGACCTAACAGCTTAAGAGCCTTTCTTCTGTTTGACCCTCCATGGAGAAGCCCTTAAACTACATCATAGCCCGCACATCCCACCAGCCTGCTGGAGGTTCCCCTGGATTGTAGATTCCGGCGCTCGCTCTGCGCGGCCCTGATTGCACTGCTGGCCGAGCTGTCGCTGGGACAGAACCAGCCTAAGGTGGCTTTGGATACGAGTGAGACGCTGTTCACGGTGCTGGCTGCCATCAACACTTGCGGATACGATGAGGAACTGGGGGTCTCGGATCCGCTGCGGTCGCAAATCCGCAGCGAGGTGGCCAAAGCCATTCAGGCTTCGGACGAGAACAAGGAAGCCGCGCAGGCCATGTGCCGGATCTACGATGAACACCAGCAGCCAGATTCTTCGCGGACCCTGGCACAATACGTTTCCCTGGCCCTCTACCTCAACGGGCCACCAGCGTTCGCTCCCAAGGTCAAGGAATCCGAGTTACCGCCGGACGCTAGTTCA
>Ga0099830_10002154_pt1 | contig 10345 bp, 7 predicted proteins | sample CZO8metaG_4_FD_79337 | JGI IMG/M metagenome (GOLD analysis project Ga0099830, IMG submission 79337) | Vadose zone soil microbial communities from the Eel River Critical Zone Observatory, Northern California, USA - CZOApr15con2H3.8 metaG | ecosystem: Environmental > Terrestrial > Soil > Vadose...
AGCTCAGCATTGCCCTCGCATCGTCTCCATCGGAAGAGAAGCCGGTGCCGCTGCAGTCTCACTTGGACCTTTGGAGATGGAGCTGGCTGGCGGATGGACGTTTGCTTGTACCACAGGGCGATGACATTAAGGCCGTCAGTTCGGATGGAGCCGAAACGGTTATTCGGTCCGATGCAACGCACATTTCGGATAATCCCAGCGCTTGCGGTTCGCGCTATATCGTTTTCAGACGCGTAAATCGCGGCGGAAGTGCGGCCGTCAACCTTTGGCGCATGGATGCGAATGGGAGCAACGTGACGCAGCTGACTTCCGGCATGAATGACAGAGAACCGGAGTGTTCGTCAGATGGAAAATGGACTTATTACGTTGACCAAGCCGAAACCCGATTTATTAAGCGAGTGTCGGTCGAGGGAGGAGCGCCCGAGGTGGTCGTCAAATCGCCTATCGGGTTCTTCGAACTTTCGCCGGATGGCAAGTGGCTGGCGTCGGTTGACGTTCGCGAAGAGGATCACAAGCTGATGATCCGGCTGGATCCTACGGACGGCGGCAAGACGACATACGTTGACGCTGACTCGCGAATGACTTCGACGCCGGTGTTTACGCCGGATGGCGGGTCAATTGTATATGTGGTGCGGGAAAAGGGCGTGGATAATCTGTGGCAGCAGTCTTTGGACGGAAAGAATCGCAAGCAATTAACGACCTTCCCGAAAGATTTGATTTTCCGTTACGCGTATTCGAAAGATGGAAAGCAGATTGCCATCGAGCGCGGGAATATCGAGTCGGATGCGTTTTTATTTCACGACGCTTCGAAGTAGTTCTCATCTCGCAAGTAGGCACTAATTCTCCAACATTTCGGCATGGTTGTGATTGGGTCAAGCAAGGGCGCAGCATGCTGCGCTCCTACATGGGCAAGATCATCACGGTTTCGAAAGCGGAGGAGATTGGCCAGCTGGAGCTGGCGGCGTGGGATTTTGCGTGGAGTTGGTGGCGGAGGTGCGCGATTTTGCAAAGTACCCGCGACGCGCGCGGACCTGGTCGCCATTGTGGTCGGGAAGTTCGATCTTGATCTTGTGATAGCGGCCATTGGCAACGAAATTGGAAGGACTGTAGGTGATGGTGTACTGATTTCTGAGTTCGTCTCCGATGTCCTGAAAGGATTGATTAAGATCGTCAACGTGGTATGGAAAAAAAGCGCGGCCGCCGGTCTCATCCGCAAGATCTTTGAGAATCTGATCGCCTTCGGTGAGGTGCATTTTGCGATTGGCCAGTTTGGAGGGATCAGTTTGCGAGAGCTGAATCCACTGAGTGCTGGTGCTGATGGTGTAAATGACAACGTTGGTGCGCTGAGCCATTTCAATAGCTTCGCCGCGGGTGTGATTGGAAAGATTGTCATCGCCATCGCTGATGAGAACCATGACGCGGCGGACCACATCCGGCTGGTCGCCGGGTGGTCGCGGAGGATTGCTTAACTGCTTCGCGCAGGCTTCGTAGATGGCGTCGTACACAGCGGTGCCACCACCGGCGCGGGTTTTGTTGATTTCATCGCGAAGCTGTGCGCCATCTCCCGTAAATGACTGAATCATCTGAGGCTCGTCATCGAAAGTCATGGCGAATGCCTGATCTTTTCCGCGGCGCAAAACGCTGTAGAGAAAATCTACGGCGGCTTCCTGTTCGAATTTCAGGCGGTCGCGGATGCTGTTCGATGTGTCCAGAAGCATGCCGATGCGAAGCGGCAGGTCGGACTGTTTGCTGAAAAAACGGATTTCTTGCAGCGAGTTGTCGTCAAAAATCTTAAAGTCGTGTTTGTCGAGATCGGAAACCAGTTTGTTGCGGCGGTCCAGGACAGTGGCCAGGACGTCCACCAGGTTGACCGTGGCGCGGAATGTCGGGCCTTCTTGCGGGGACTGCTGCTGTGTCTGCGGAGGTGGTGCGGGTTGCGGCTTTTCCTGAGCAGGCGACGGAGGCTGCTGCGCATAGTTCGCAAGCGGGAAAACGAGCAGAGTTGCGCTGGCGAGGAGGGCTAGAAGTGGATTTTTCATGATGAGAAAGTATAGGGAGCTTGCGCCCGCAAGGTCAATTTCAAGCCGGCGCCGCGCGTGGCGGCGTTGTTAAAGATATTCGCTGGCGGATTCGAGGCTGCGGCCTGCGGCAGCGGCGAGCGCATCGAGGTATTCGCGCAAATCCTGCGGAAGAGGTGCGCGGGACTCGATCCATTGCGCGGTGCGCGGGTGGGGAAAGCCGAGTTTCGCGGCATGGAGAAACTGCCGATGGATAGGTGGCAGCTCGGAGTTGCCAACCAAAAGTTTTGCCGCGGCGCCATAGAGAGAGTCTCCGACAAGGGGATGCTTCACGGCGGAGAAGTGTACACGGATTTGATGCGTTCGGCCGGTGTGGAGTTGGACCTCGAGCAGAGTTGCAGGGCCAAATTCGGCGAGCTTATGCCATTCGGTGCGGGCCTCGCGCGCACGGCCGGTCGAGATTTGCCGCTGTTGGCCGGATGGATCAGCAAATGCTTTCATGCGCGTTCGGTGGATCGGATCGCGGCCGATTGCCAACTCGATTTTGCCGGCACTGTTTTCGAATTTGCCTTCGGCGAGCGCGACGTAAGTTTTTTTTACGGCGCGGGTGCGAAACGACTCCGCCAGTTTCGCGTGGGAATAGTCGTTTTTTGCAATGATAATCAGTCCGGAGGTCTGTTTGTCGAGACGGTGCACGATTCCCGGGCGGAGAGCATCTGCTTGCGAACCGCCACGCGAAAGATTTTGTCCGCGACCCAAAAGCGCGTTTACAAGCGTGCCGCGTGAATTCCCTGCTCCGGCGTGCACGCTCATTCCGGCGGGTTTGTTGACGATCATCAAATCGTTGTCTTCGCAAAGGATGTCCAGCGGAATGGATTCAGGTTCGGCCCGAAGAGCCGGACGCCCGACAGCTTCAACTATTATTTTTTCCGCGCCGTGAAGTTTCTGGGAAGCTTTCGCTGCGCCGCCGTTCACCAATACCAGCCCCTCGGTGATCAGTTCTTGCAGGCGAGCGCGGGATAGTTGCGGGCACTGCGCCACGAGCCAGAGGTCGAGCCGTGTGCCACGAGCGGTGCCTGGCACGAGCAATTTTAGCCGGTTGGGTTCGGCAGACATTTAGAAATGAGCAATGCGGCCTCGACGAAGCACATTCTCGCTAGCGAGTCGTTCGATCGCCACGCGAAGGGGCGCCGGGCGCCAAATTACATTTTCAAGTACTGATACCGCGAAGCCACAAACAGCGGCGCGCCACAGAGATGCTAGCATCAAAACGTCCTGGAATTTGCTCGCGCGAGAAGCGGCCTGTGCTTGCTACGGACGCAACGTCGTAGATCGAGCTGCGCGTCAATGCTTTGTGAGCCGCATATGCCAGTTTGGATTGATCGGAATGGATATCGTGGTGCCTGGCGGCGCCCCTTCAAAAGCTGTCGCTGCATCTTGAAAATTCATGTCGATGAACGGTTTGTACTGCCAATCACGGCAAATCCCGACAGGCAGGAACAATAGTACGGCAAGAGCGGCATAGCGAGGCACTTTCGACTTGCAGGCGGAGTCCATCAACATCCAGATTAGACTGGCGAAAAATGCCAGCATTGGAAAAAAATAGTAGCGATTACCGCAGCCTGGAACTTGCAGCAGCGCCCACTGCTCCTGCTCGCCCGCAAAACTGGCAATAGGATGGATGAGGGCAAACGTCAGGCCAATAGCCGCATAAAAGACGAGAACCTTCAATTCCATGGGCCCGAATCGAAATGCGTAAAGCATTATCGCCAATCCAATCACCAGCGCCACTGTTTCAATCAACGGTAACCAATGTAGGTGACTGACGAACAGTCGAATGAAACTTCTCAAACCGAATATGGCAGAGAAGAAAATTTGTCCGCCAAGAATTCCAGTCAATCGTTCTAAGGAAGCGCCATTGGGAGCGGGGCGCCGCGAATTTGAAAACAGGATGAATAGAGACTGAACTACGGCGAACGGAATCATGACCCCCAGGGCCAGCGCGGTGCGCCTGTCTCTGCGAACCCAAAGCAAAAATGCTGCGATAGGGACCAACAAAATTCCTAGGGGCCCGTCGAGTAGTGCAAAAAACAAAACAGCGTAATCAAAATAACGCCAAGCTTTCGCGGCCTCCGCTTGGGACAACAAGACCAGCAACGCAAGTAATGCCAAATGCCATTGGATGTTCGTTGTGTTCGCGTGAATTTCAAAGGCGTTTGGGATTGCCAGATACAACAGGCTGGCAAACATGCGCACGTTGTAAGAGATTGCTTTGAATCGCGCCGAAAGGAACAGATTGACGGGAAGGATCTGAATTGCAATCGCGCACAGATTCATGACCAGCGGAGCGAGGCCAAAAGGAACCAACTGAGCCAGGAGACCGATGAGGCGCAGTAAAGTACTCAGATAGCCCCCGTAAGGCATCAGCAAGCAACGCCAGCCGAATTGATAGGCGTCGGAATAGAAATACGCACCATCTTCGGCATAAAACTGAGCGTGCAAGATCGCATCGGGGCGACGCGCAAATAATAGTAAGAACGCAATGAGGAATATCGCGGCATGCATGGCAAGGTCGCGGCCGCGAGTAAGATTGCGATCCATCTCAGAATCAGTCGAAAGGTGAGGCGACCACGATGTAACGGCCATAATTCTAAGTTATCGGCCAGGAGCTCTTCCGTCAACCGACACAAAGTAGGCGGCTCACAAAGGATTACGGCCCTAGGCTCTTGGCGCTTTGTTCCGCAGCTAGGGGAACGCTTGGACGCTTGGCGGCTGGAGTCCTGTTACTCCAGCGCTTGTTATTCACTGTTTTTTGTAATCGCCGCGGCTGAAATACTTCTACTCGCACTATGGTCTTCAGCGGAAGTTCGACAGTTAAATTGAAATGCGGCGATAGCAGCGGAAGACAGCCTTGTATCACGGTGGCGCGATAAGCTTTGAAGGAATTGGTCGTATTGTTGAGTTTGATGCCAAACATGAGCATGATGAAGGCGTTCGCCAAGCGATTTAGGCGAAGCTTCAACCCCTGGTTCAGCAGTTTCCAGTAGCGCACCACGTCGCGGCAATCGTCCGATTCATCTGCCATCATCACCACGGCGGCGTCGCCAGTACCATTGAAGCGAATCCTTTTTCCACCGCGCGCCCGAATCCATGCGCTCCCTGGTTCTGGACCGGCCTGAGTGTGGAAATGTGTTCGCAAAGACTCAGAAGCTTGTACCACGTAGCATCGGTGCTGCCATCACAATCTCGTGTGGAACATTTTGCAGTCGCAATTCGAGGTGCAAGTGTTCCACTGTGGAAGCAATGCAGCCCTCTTCGTTATGGGCAGGAATTACAACATTAAGAAGGCGTAAGGGATCCTTGTGAACTTCGGAATTGTTTTCGAGGGGATCGGCAGGCCGGCCATAATTTAAGCTATCGCTCACCAACTATCGCGTCAATCGAGACCGGGGCGCGTGTTGCCTGGGGGCGCTTCGGACTTGCGCTGGAATCGCTGTTTACCGAGCCTTGCTTATGGCGTTCGGGCGGCTTGGCTTCGAAAAAAGCAGATCCAGAAGGATCAATATTGCGCCGATGGTGATCGCGGAGTCAGCTACGTTGAAAGCGGGGTAGCGGTAGGAGCCGAATAGCACTTCAAAAAAATCGGTCACCGCACCGTGCAGAACACGATCGGTTAGATTGCCGGTTGCGCCACCAAGCAGCAATGCTAAACCGGCTGCGGCGCGGGAGGAGACTCCATCTGCTGCCACGAGATACCAAGCAATAATCGCGATAACCACGAGAGAGCCCGCGATTAGCAGATAGCGGACCCAGTGCGAATTGCTGTCAGCGAAAATACTAAACGCGATGCCGGGATTTTTGCTGTGAACCAGGTAAATGACGTTGTGGATCAGTTCGTGGTGCCAGCCTTCGGCGGTTTTGGCTTCGATCGCGGCCTTGGAGAGCCGGTCGAGAAATACGACCATGAGCGTAAGAATTAACCAGCGGAGACGATTGGCGTGGATCATTTGAATTTGCAGGAAAAGGAGGTTGAGGAAGCAAAGGAAGTAAGGGAGCGTGTGGACGCAATCGTGCAGCACAGACTGAAGTCTGTGCTGCCAAAGGCTGAGTCGGCGCATGGCTGCAAAGAAAAAATCAAGAGGCAACGCCTTCGATTTCGGCGAGAGCGACCGAACAGCGTTCGCAGATCGTCGGGTACCGGGAATTTTCACCGACGTGAGTAGAGTAATTCCAACAGCGATCGCATTTGCTGCCTTCGGCCTTGTGGATTGAGACTTCCAGCGACGGAACGAGTTCGGAGTGGTAGTCGGATGCGCCCGCGGTCAAGAAATCGACCTGCGAAACGATGAAGAGCCCGGGCAATTGGGTCAGATGATTATTGAGCTTGGCTCGCAGTTCCGGATTGCCGCCTAGCAACACTTTGGCCTCCAACCCGGAATTGATCTTCTTTTCGTTGCGCGCGGCTTCGAGCGCTTTCAGTACCTCCGCACGCACTTTCGCCAGCAAATCCCACGACGCTATTTGAGCGGCGCTGATTCCCGCGCGCAGGTCGGACTCTTCGGGAAAAAGCGCGACATGAACGCTTGACGCTTCTCCGGCTGATTTTGGCAAATACTTCCAAATTTCTTCGCCGGTAAAAACAAGAATGGGCGCAGCAATTCGAACCAGCGCGCTGGTGATTTTGTAGACAGCGGTTTGCGCCGATCGCCGCGCCGGATTGTTTGGCGCCTTGGTGTACAGACGATCTTTTAACACGTCGTAGTAGAACGCGCTCAGGTCCACGACGCAGTAATCATGAATCGCGTGATACACGCGGTGAAATTCATACCCGGCATACCACTCGCGGCATTTTCTAACGAGCTCGGCGGTTCGTTCGAGCATCCAGCGATCCATTTCTTCGAGTTGGTCATTGGGCAGCGTGTTGCGCGATGGATCGAAATCGCCAAGATTACCCAGCGCGAAGCGGAAGGTATTGCGGATCTTTCGATAGGCCTCGCTGAGCTGGGTCATCACGCGTTCGCTCATTTTCACATCGGCCTGATATTCGACGGACGTGACCCACAGACGAAGCAGATCGGCCCCCCACTTGTTGGAAATTTCAGCGGGTTCAATCGCGTTGCCCAGCGATTTGGACATTGGCCGGCCCTGCTCATCGAGCGTCCAGCCGTGGGTTACAACGCTGCGATACGGAGACGCGTGGCGCACGCCAGTAGCCACAAGCAGCGAGCTATGAAACCAGCCACGATACTGATCTGGCCCTTCGAGATAAACATCCGCCGGACGCCAATCTTGGCCAGGCCCTACCAAACCATTCTTGGCCGTGAGAACCGCAAGATTCGATGAGCCGGAATCGAACCAGACATCCAGAATGTCGTTCTCTTTGCGGAATTTCGTGGCACCGCACGAACATTTTGTGCCTGCCGGCAAAAGCTCTTCCGCCGAATGCTGGTACCAGGCGTCGGCGCCTTCTTTCTTGAACCACTCGATGACATTGCGGAGCGCGGCGAAATCTTTGAGTTGCGTGCCGCAGGCGTCGCAGAAAAACACAATGATCGGCACGCCCCAGAAGCGTTGCCGAGAAACGCACCAGTCCGGCCGTTTTTCAATCATCTCGTAGATGCGCTCTTCGCCCCAGCCAGGAATCCATTTGACATTGGGAATTTCGGCCAGCGCTTCCGCGCGCAAAGACTTCTTGCCATCGATGGAATGGCTCCCCTTGCCGGGAAGCGGAATCGCATCCATGCCGATGAACCACTGCTCGGTAGCCCGGAAAATCACCGGATTGTGGCAGCGCCAGCAATGCGGGTAGCTGTGCTTGTACGAGTGGTGGCCAAGCAGTGCGCCGCGATCGGCAAGCAACTTTACGATAATCGGGTTTGCTGTGAAGACGTCCTTGCCTTTGTATTCCGGCAGCCCTTCCGTGTAAACGCCTTTGTCATCAAGCGGCGCATAAACTTCGAGACCATATCTCTGGCCGGTATTGAAGTCATCGGTGCCGTGGCCGGGCGCGGTGTGAACGATGCCGCTGCCTTGATCGAGGGTGACGTAATCGGCGAGGATGCCGGGGACTTGAATTGACAGAAACGGATGCTGGAACTTCATGCCTTCGAAGTCGCGGCCTTTATAGGCCCCGAGAATTTCGGCTTGCTTGATTTCGCACTCGGATTGCAGAGCTGCAACGCGATCCGCGGCAAGAAGGAGTTTGCCTTTTTCGGTTTGCACTACGGCGTATTCATAATCCGGATGAAATGCGAGTCCGCGATTGTGCGGGATGGTCCACGGAGTGGTAGTCCAGATCACCGCCGATACATCGTTGCCAATTTTGGCGGCTTCGTTTTTGCCGCCGCCGACTACCGCGAATTTCACCCAGATGGACGGGCTGACATGGTCTTCGTATTCGACTTCGGCTTCGGCGAGCGCCGTGGAATCGAAAAGGCACCAATAGACTGGCTTGCGTCCGCGGTACACGTAGCCCTGTTCCATAAAGTCGAGGAACGCGTTGGCGATAGTGGCTTCGTAGTCGAAGCTCATCGTGAGATACGGATCGTTCCAGCGGCCAAAAACTCCCAGACGTTTGAAATCTTTCTTATGCTGTTCGACGTAGCGGTTGGCGAAGGCCCGGCACAGCTTGCGGAATTCCGCCGGAGCAACTTTACCTTTGCCGCCAAGTTCTTTTTCGACCTGTGTTTCGATGGGAAGACCGTGGCAATCCCACCCGGGAACATACGGGGCATAGTGGCCGGCCATGCTCTTGGTCTTGACGATCAGATCTTTCAGAATTTTATTCAGGCCGGTGCCCAGGTGGATGGTGCCTGTGGGATAGGGCGGGCCATCGTGCAGAACAAACAGCGGCTTTCCGGCGCGGGCATGCAAAATTTTCTGATATAGATCGGCTTCCTGCCAGGCTTCGAGCTGTTTTGGCTCATTCAGCGGAAGACTTGCTTTCATGGGAAAGTCGGTTTTGGGTAAGTTGAGTGTCTTCTTGAGTTCGAGTGGTTCGGACATGGATGCCGCGAGCGCAATTCCCTTCTGAGCCCTAGTTTTCGCCAGTAGCGCGGCGGGAAACTTCGGAGAGTGGTGTAACTACGTATGTTACAATGAATGGAGTATGGTGTCAGCCGGAGCGGCCGTGCAACCTATCCCGGCTGGAGAGAATCGTAAACGAAGAGACGCCAGAAGTACTGGAAGTGCGTCTATTTAAGTGTAAGCGCAGTCGTCGCGCATCAGGTGCAGAACTTGCCGGGGACAATGCTCAACTTGGGGCCACCGCAACGTCCAAACGTTGAAGAACCGCGCGGAAGTACGCGGTCCGCACCGGTGCCCCGTTTCGGCCGGCCGGCGATTCTGATGCCGGATAATTTTTGGTCCAACCTGAAGCAATTCCTGTTTGAACGACCGGTGAAAGTTCGCGGAGACGTGAAATCCGCGCTGATGCCAACGCAATATGGCGGCAGATTCTGGGAAAACGTCGGCGAATACTTCAGCGGACGGAGCGCACCGAAGGGCCAATTTAACAGCAGGCTTTCGACAGGTTGGGTCGAAGGGTTTGGTGGTTTTGGCGCTCGTTTGAAGGAGCTGTTTTCACCGACCAAGCTGGCTCCGCTGCCCTTTGAAGTAAAGCCGGTTCGCGTCAAGGAGATCTGGTCGAAGGATGAAAACTTCGGTTGGACGCAGGCGATCTCAGTCGGGCTACACGTGCTGTTGATCGGGTTCATCACGTTTTCGATCATCACTCACCAGCCATCGTCTACGCAGGCAAAAACCAAGACGGATGTGCTGCCGCTGGATATTTCTCCTTACATGGCGAAACTGCCTCAGGGAGCTAAACCGGCTGGCGGGGGCGGAGGAGCCAACGACCATACGACGGCTCCTGTCAATCGCGGCAAGCTGCCCAAATTCCAATGGACGCAATTCACGCCCCCACAGGTAAAGATTCAGAACCCTAACCCCAAGCTGCCGATGGATCCGTCTCTGCTTGGCCCCCCTGATTTGCGCGTATCCAACATCAATGCGCCGACCTTTGGCGATCCGCTGGCCAACGGCGTGAGCGAATCGTTGGGGCACGGCAACGGAACAGGAATTGGCAGCGGTTCGGGCGGCGGACTTGGCCCCGGCGAAGGCGGCGGCACGGGCGGTGGCGCGTTCCGCGCAGGCGTGAACGGCGTGGGCATGCCGACCTGCATCTATTGCCCCGATCCACAATATTCCGACGAAGCTCGCAAAGCGAAATATCAGGGCGTGGTCGTGCTGATGGTTATCATCACGCTGGACGGACGCGCGACGAATATTCAAGTAGCTAAGAGCCCTGGCCTGGGACTCGACGAGAA
>Ga0099830_10002155_pt1 | contig 10345 bp, 10 predicted proteins | sample CZO8metaG_4_FD_79337 | JGI IMG/M metagenome (GOLD analysis project Ga0099830, IMG submission 79337) | Vadose zone soil microbial communities from the Eel River Critical Zone Observatory, Northern California, USA - CZOApr15con2H3.8 metaG | ecosystem: Environmental > Terrestrial > Soil > Vadose...
ATCGGTCGGCGGGGGGCCCAGAAATGGCCCCCGTACTCCCCCACCCGTGTGTTCATCGCGGCTCCAGGTTGACTACTGATCTGACCTCGTCCATGGTCCTCTGGGCAAAGGCGCGGGCGCGGCGAGAGCCCTCGTAGAGAATCTCGACGATCTCGCGGGGCTTGGCCGCGAAGCGCTCGCGGGCCTCCCGGATCTTCGCGAGGGGGGGGATCATGTGCTCGAGGAGCACCGCCTTGCAGTCGAGACAGCCTATGCCGGCGGTCCGACAGCCGGTTGCGCAGGCCTCGCGCTCGGGCTCAGGGGTGAAGATCTTGTGCAGGTCGAAGACGGGGCAGACCTCGGGGTTGCCGGGATCGCTCCGGCGCTTGCGCGCGGGATCGGTGACCATGGGCTTGACCTTGGCGGTGATCTCCTCCTCCGTGTCCGACAGGAAGATGGCATTGCCGAGAGACTTCGACATCTTCCGCCCGTCCGTGCCCGGCACCTTTGGGATCTGCGTCAGCTTGGCCCCCGGCTCCGGAAAGATGGCCCGCTTCCAGGTATGGTTGAAGCGCCGGGCCACCTCGCGCGTCAGCTCGATGTGCGGGACCTGATCGACGCCCACGGGCACCCAGTGCGCCTTGTACATCAGGATGTCGGCTGCCTGGAGCAGCGGGTATCCCAGGAGGCCGTACGAGGGCGATTCCAGCCCGAGCTGCTCGACCATCTCCTTGAAGGTGGGCACCCGCTCGAGCCGACCCAGCGGCGTCACCATGGAGAAGAGAAGGTGCAGCTCGGCGTGCTCGGGCACGAGCGACTGGATGAAGAGCGTGCTGCGCTCGGGATCGAGCCCCGCCCCGAGCCAGTCCGCGGCCATCTCGATGGTACTCTCCGGGGCCTGTCCACTATTCTCCGGGTCCGTGGTCAGGGCATGCCAGCTCGCCACGAAGAAGAAGCACTCGTAGGAATCTTGGAGACGCACCCAGTTGTCGAGGGCGCCCAGATAGTTGCCGAGATGGAGATTGCCCGTGGGGCGCATGCCGGAGAGCACCCGCTGCTTCGCCGTCATGGCGTTCCGGGCTCCTCTCGCCCCGCCCGGCGCGCTTCCCAGGCCTTGGCCATGCGCAGGAAGACGTAGTTGGCGTAGAGGACGGCGAGCACGAATCCCCGCCAGCCGTCGAGGAAGCCCATCTTCACCACGTACATGGAAAAGAACCGCCCGAAGGGCCGCAGGGTCAGGTCCGCCCAGCGCGCGCGGCGCCCCCTTCTCATGAGCTCGACGGCGGCCAGCGTGGAATAGCGGTTCGAGCGGGCCACGAAGTCCTCGAGCCCGCGATAGGAATGATGTAGAAGGGGCTCGGCGAGCGTCTCCACGTGGCCGTCGACCGTCACCGACTCGTGGACCGCGCTCTCCACGAAGCGTCCCCCGCCCTGGCGGAAAAGGCGCAGCTGATAGTCTGGATAGAGCCCGCCGTGACGTACCCACGCCCCCCAGAAGAGATTCTTTCGCGGGATCGAGTAGCCGTCGGCGGGGCCGTCCGCTATAAGGATGCGGCGGATGCGCTCTCGCAGCTCGGGAGAGATTCGCTCGTCGGCGTCGAGGGAGAGGACCCAGTCCCCTGTGGCCTGCTCGAGGGCGAAGTTCTTCTGGGCCGAGAAGCCGGGCCATGGCCGCACCCAGACCTTGTCCGTGAACTCGCGGGCCAGCTGGGCCGTCTTGTCCGTGGACTCGGCGTCGACCACCACGATCTCCTCGGCCCAGCTCACGCTCTCCAGACAATCGCGGAGTCGGGCCTCCTCATTCCATGCAATGACGGTGACGCTCAGTCGTTTCACGCTGGAGCCTCGAGCATCTCGCGGGCCGCCGCGAAGACTCGGGCCGGCGACAGTGCGGCCATGGTGCGATCGGGACTCTCGAGTCCGCGGCAGCGCGGGCCGAAGGGGCCATTGCGGTCGGCGCGCGTAGGACCGAAGAGCCCGAGGGCGGGCGTGCCGAGGGCGGCGGCCAGGTGAAGCGGGCCGGTGTCGTTGGCGATCATGAGCCGAGAGCGGGCGAGCAGGGCCGTGAGCTCCCCCAGGTCCGTGGGGGGAGCCATCAGCGCCGAGCCTCCGGGCAGCCTCAGACCGATCTGTCGCGCCATGTGGGCCTCGTCCGGTCCCCAGACGAGGAGCACGCGGGCGCCCGCTTCGGTCACCAGGCGCTCGGCGAGGGTCCGGAAATGAGCGACGGGCCATTGCTTCTCCGGGCGACCCGCACCCGGGTTGATGGCGACCAGACGATCGGCAGGCTTGACGCCTTCCTTGCCCAGAAAGTCGTCCATACGTCGGCAGGCCTGGGCGGGCACGGGCACGTGGAACTCGGGCGTCCCCGTCGCGATGCCGAGGGGCTCCAGCAGAGCCAGGTACTGCTCGACGACATGCGTCGCGGAGTCGGGCGGACTGACGCGACGATTGGTGAAGAGCGCGTTCCACCGCTCCCGGCAATGTGACGCGCTGAACCCGATGCGCACCGGAGCGCCCGTATACGCGGTGAGTAGGCCGGACTTGAGAAGACCCTGGAGATCGATGGCCACGTCGAAGCGCGCGCGCCGGATGCGCGTGCGCAGACGACCCACCTTGTCCCAGACCTGCCGCATACCGGCCGGACGCCTGATCAGCCGTCTCCACAGGCGCGTGTCCACGGGCAATACGGCATCGAGGTCTGGGTGATCGCGCAGGATGGCGTACTCGCGCGCCTCCACGATCCACGTCAGCTCGGCCTCCGGCAAGGCCTGGCGCAGGGCGCGCGCCACCGGGAGGGCGTGGATCACGTCACCGAGGGAAGACAGCTTGACGATGGCGATGCGCCCGAGAGAGCCCCGCGTCCCCGATGACGGCGGGCTCATCGACCGGACCGTCCGAATCGCTCGACGATGGTGCGGATGAGATCCCGGGTGGCGTGGCTCTTCGGATCGCCGGCGATGGCCACCCGCCCGCCTGCGGCGAGCACGGCGGCCCGCTCGGGCACCGTCTCCATCGTATAGTCCGTGCCCTTGGCGTGGATGTCGGGCCGGAGCGTCGCCACCAGCTGGTCGGCCGTGTCGTCGTCGAAGAGGACGACCGCGTCGACCGACTCGAGGGCCGCCACGATCTCCGCGCGCTCGGCCGCGCTCATGATCGGGCGGCCCGCGCCCTTGAGACGAGCCACCGAGGCGTCCGAGTTGACTCCCACGAGGAGCGCATCGCCCAGGGCGCGCGCCTCTCGGAGATAGCGGACGTGCCCGACGTGAAGGAGATCGAAGCAGCCATTGGCGAGGACGAGACGCTTGCCCTCTCCGCGCCAGCGCGAGGCCAGCTCCCTGGCCTCCTCAAGGGCGAGAGGCCGTGTCATCGCCTGCCAGTGATTCGAGTAACTCGCGTGGCGTCACCGCCGCCGTGCCCCGCTTCATGACCACGACGCCCCCCGCGACATTGGCCAGCCACGCCGCCTCCGCGGGCGCCGCTCCCGCGGCCAGGGCCGTGGTGAAGGCGCTGATGACCGTATCGCCCGCGCCGGTCACGTCGGCGATCTGGTCGCTGCCGTGTATGGGGAGCCACGTCACCGGACCTTCCCGTTCGAGGAGGGCCATCCCGCGGCTGCCCCGAGTGATGAGAAGATACCGCGCCTCGAGCCGCTCGAGCACGACCCGCCCGGCTTTCTCGAGAGACGGCTCGTCGCCCAGCTCCGCGCTCGCCAGCGCCTCCACCTCCGGCTCGTTCGGGGTGGCGGCGGTGACGCCTCGGAAGCGGGGCAGGTCATAGCGGCTGTCCACGGTGACGAGCAGGCCGCGACGACGCGCGATCTCGCTCACGGCCTCGAAGACCCTGGGCGTCACTGTCCCATACCCGTAGTCCGAGAGGAGAAAAGCATCTGCCCGCCCGCCCGCGGCGCGGACACGCTCGACGATCTCTCCCTCGACGTCCCCGGGCAGCGTCGACTCGGGCTCGCGGTCGAGCCGGACCACTTGTTGCCGGGTGGATTCGTAGCCTCCCGCCATGATCCGCGTCTTCACCGGCGTCTCACGCTGGTTCGTCAGAATGACGCCGTCGGTCGGTATCCCCGCTCCGGCGAAGAGGCGCGTCAGCTCCTTGCCCGCTTCGTCACGACCGAGGACGCCCACGGGTGTGGCCACCGCGCCCAGCGCATGCACATTGGCGGCGGCGTTGGCGGCCCCGCCCATGCGCACCTCGCGGTCCGTGAAGCGCAGGATGAGGACCGGGGCCTCGCGCGAGATGCGCGCGGGCTTCCCGTAGAGGTATTCGTCGGCGATGATGTCGCCCACCACCACCACGCGCGTGCCGGCCAGGGCGGGAATCAGCTCGCGCAGCCGTCTGAGGGGAAGCATCAGCGGGCGAGCGCCCACTCCACGGCGTCGAGAAGATCGTCCGCGACGTGGTCCGGCTTCACGCCCCACGCCTCCCGCCGGTGCTCGAATTCGCCGCGGCCATAGCCGGTGAGGACCAGGACACCCGCCGCGCCGTGCGTGGCGAGCTGGCGCACGAGCTCGTCGTGTACCGCGCCGAGCACTTCTTCGGAAAAATAGCCGCGAGCAATGCCGGCCTGATTGGTGACCATGACGGCGGGAATCCCCGCTTTGTTGAGCGTGCGGATGGCCTCGGGCGTTCTCGGTAGAACCCGCACACGGCTGGCGTGATTGATGTACCCCATCTCTTCGATGAGGCACCCGTCCCTGTCCATGAACACCGCCGGGTGCCCGGAGGTGAGGGCAGGCATGTGAGGCAGTGTAATCCCCGGAGCTGGAATCTTCAATGTAAATCGCTGGTTAGTCACTCGAGGGAGTGCCTCGATACACTGTCAGCGCCTGAGGCCGAGCCAGAGTCCAGCCAATCGCTCGACCTGGGCGTCGAAGGTGAACGGAAGCGCCGCGGCCCGGGCGGCGGCGGCCAGCTTTCTCGGGTCAGCCTCGCGGAGGGAGCCCAGGGCAGTCGCGATGGCCACGGCATCCGCCTTGTCGACGATGGCCCCGCTTTCCCCGGGGATTACCGCTTCGGCGCCCCCCGCCGCGCGGCTCGTGAGGACCGGCACCCCCGAGGCCAGGGCCTCGAGATGAACATTGCCGAAGGGCTCGTAGAGGGCGGGAAGAGCCAGGACGTCGGAGGCGGCATAGAGTCGCTCGACATCAGGCGTCGGAGCGCTCCAGCTGATCGCCTCGCTCATTCCCAGGCGCTCGGCCAGAAGTCGATACGGTCCTGTCCTCCCCCTGCCCGCCACGAGCAGTCGCGCGCGCCGATCACGAAGGGCGGCCAGGCCTTCGATGAGGGGACCAAGCCCTTTACGCTCGAAGCCGGAGCCGATGAAGGCGATGAGCCACGTCTCCTCGCTGATGCCGAGGGCGCGGCGCGTCGCGGCCCGCCAGCGCGCTCGATTGTCGGGATGGAAACGGTCGAGGTCGACGCCGTTGTAGACGGTGGTGACCGCCTGGGCGGGAGTCTGGTAGAGCCGTTGAATCTCCTCTTTCCCCCGGCGCGAGATGGCGACCACATGCCTGGCGTTTTGCAGCCTGAAGATCCGCCGTTCCAGCCATAAGACGAGCCGATGATGAGGACTTACTTGAAGTCCGGTTCGCCCCATGGAATCGAGGTATGCTCGGTGGCTCCCTTCACCGGCGCGGTACACGTCCTGGACAAGGCACCGCTCGTGGCTCTGAACGAGATCGTATCCTCCCGAGCGCGCCGCGCTTCGTGCCTGAAGGGCGAAGGAGAGCTGTCGCAACACGGAGGGCTGACCGAGGATGGAAAGCGGCCTGACCGTGATCCCGCGCACGGGCGGCTGGGCGCGCGTGGAGATGAGATCGATGTCGTGCTCGCCGCGCCGGACGAGAGCCGACAGCAGCCCCGCCGTGGCCGTCTCCACGCCGCCATGGAACGAGAAGGGCCGGCAGATCAGCGCGATCTTCATCGGGGGCCTCTTGCCTGCTCCGTCACCTGCGTGATGAGAGGAAAGAGATCGCGCCGAGCCGAGGTGAAGCTGTACCGCTCGACGCAGCGCTCCCGAGCGCGCCGCGCCAGGGCGGCCGCCTCTCCCTGGTCGTCCAGGAGGCGGGCGATGGCCCCGCCGAGGGCAGCCACGTCGCCGGCCTTGACCAGGAGTCCGCAGCCTTCGAGGATCTCGGGGATCATGGACACGCGCGTGGACACGATGGGCCGGCCGAGCGCCATGGCATCGAAGAGCTTGGCCGGCACCTGGCCCCGCGTGTCCGGCGTGTCGCGCTGGGGCACGGCGACCACGTCGGCGGCCGAGAGAAAGCTCGGGATCTCCTCGAAGGCAATGGGCGGCGCGAGACAGATCCCCGGGAATCGCCGAACGAGATCCCGACCGAGGACGCTCTCGGGAAGCGTGCCGACCACGGCGAGCCGGATGTCCCTTCGTCCGAGGCCGGCCACGGCCGCGCCGAGATCATCCAGGCCCTTGTACCCTCGCGCGGTGCCGAGGAACATCACCACGCGCTCGTCACCGATGCCGAGCCGGCGGCGCGCCTCGACGGGCGAGCCCGCCCCCGGCTTCCATTCATCGGTGTCGCGGACATGCGGGAGGAGGGTGCCGCCGAATCGCCGCTGGAGAAACCTCGAGGCCACGGTGATGCCATCCGCCAATCCGGTCAGACGCTCCGTGAGCCAGGTCCACGGCAGCCCCTTGGGGTTTCCAAAGTTGAGCGCTCTGCCCAGAGTCCCGAGGGGTCCGGAGCGAAGGTAGAACCCGACTTCCCAGTCGTCGATATCCAGGAAAAGCGGCCGCCGTCTTCCCAGGACCCGCTTGAGATAGCCGATGCCCGCGCTGCCCAGCCTCGTCTTGGACGCGTAGAGGAGATCGCCATCGGCCCGCCGGGCGAGCTCGGCCATGGTCATGAAGAAGCCGGGCAGGCGGCGCTCGGGCACGCCCGAGTAGCGCACCGCGCCTCCGGCCACGGGTGCCCACGGGCCGGCGCCCGAGCGAGGGCCGATGACCTCGACCTCTCCGAGGGGAGCGAGCAGACGGGCGAGGAGATCGGCTCGCCCTGCCGCATTGTCGGAAAGGTCGAAGCAGAGGACGGAGATCTTCATTCAGCCGGCGAGCAAGCCGCGGTAGCGATCGACGAGCCTTTCCGCGACGCGGGCGCCCGTGAGCCGGGCATGAGCGAGCAGACCGGCCGCCTTGCCCAGCTCTGCGCGAAGCGCTGGATGATCCAGCAGCCTTCCCATGGCGGAGGCAAGCTCGGGAGCGTCGCCGCCCGGCACGAGCAGCGCGTCGCGGCCATCCGTGAGGACCTCGGCGGCCACGCCCACCCGGCTCGCCACCACCGCGCGCCCGGCCGCCAGATACTCGAAGAGAGAGCGCGACATTCCGTCCGACTCCAGCGGCGGGTAGAGCGCGACGTCGAGGGCGGCCAGGACCCCGGCCGTGTCCTCGACGAATCCCAGGAAGGAGGCGTGGTCGGAGAGTCCCGCCGCATCCACGGCCTGGCGGGTGGCGGCTTGGAACGGCCCCTTCCCCGCGAAGACAAGGTGGAAGCGGCGCCGATCCGAGGCGAGCCGTCTGGCCGCCTCGACCACGAGGCCATGCCCCTTCATGATCCTGAACCCCGACACCATCCCGATCACCGCCGCTCCCTCGTCGATGCCGAGCCGTCGCCGGAGCGCCGTCGAATCGGAAGCCGGCCGGAAGCGCTCGCCATCCGCTCCGCCGGGCATGGAAACGACGCGGTGATCCGGAGCGAGGCCCCCGGCTCTGCACTGCCGCGCGATGGCTTCGCTGACCGTGATCAGTAGATCGGTCGCCTGTCCGTAGAGCCAGCGATTCAGGGCATGGGGCCGGAGCGGCTGGACGATGTGGCGCGTTCTCACGAGCGGGATCGATCTCGCGCGGAACCGATTGGCGAGAGCGGCGAGCCAGTGCTCCTTGCCCCGATGAACATGGACGATATCCGCCCGCTCGAGCCGAGCGCGGAGACGTCGGATATCGCTCGGATCCCCCCACGGCCGAAAACCCGAGCCCAGAGAGAGGGTGTCTATCCTCTTCACCCCCTCCCCTCGGGCCCTCGAGATCACGCGCTCTTCGCTGCCGCGGCGACAGATGAGGGTAGCCTCATGGCCGGCTCGGTCTAGCTCGTGGCACATGCGGGCCGCCCAATACGCATCGGAAGACCACCCCCGACAGGACACGACCTGTAAGACTCTCAGGGGCGTCATGGCCAGGAGCTCGCGAGGGCGGCCATGTAGATCTCTTCGAAGCGGCGGGCATGGCTATCGGGGCTGAACCGGCCGAGCGCGCGGCGGTGCCCCGCCTGGCCCATGGCTCGGGCTTCGTGCGGGTGCTCGATCAGCCGGCGCAATGCCGCGGCGACATGCTCGGACGACACCTGCTCGAGGAGAATTCCCGTCTCGCCGTGAATCACGGCCTCGGGAAGCGCCCCCACCCGAGCCGCCACCACCGGTCGGCCGGCCGCCATGGCCTCGAGGGCCGCCCGGCCGGACTCATCCGAGCCCGTCCCGAGCAGGACGAAGATGTCGAGGGCGTGAAGCACGGCCGGCAAATCGGTATCGCGATAGCCCGCGAGGAGAGCGCTCTCCTCGAGCCCGAGACTCTTGATGGCCGCTTCCAAAGCCTGGCGCCGCTCACCCTTGCCGATGAGGAGAAGGCGGGCATCGGGGCGCTCTCGACGCAGCAGCCGGAAGCCTTCGAGGAGCACCTCGTGACCGCGACCGGCGGCAAGACGGGCGACGCAGCCGATGAGGGGAGCCGAGGCGACCTGGAACTCCTCGCGAATCTTGGCGGCTCCCCGCGAATCGGGCGCGAAGCGGGCCGTGTCCACCACGCCCCCCACGCGGTGCACGGACTGGGCGGGAGCGCCCGCGGCGATGAGCTTTTCCTCGACGCCGCGGCTGACCGCGACGAGGGCTTGGGAGACTCGGTAGAGGCGGGAGGTGGGCCAGGCGCGGCGTACCGAGCGCTCATTGTGATAGGAGCGCACGAGGGCGCTCCGGCCATGGCTCCACCAGCCGAGCCAGTGGTCGTGGCTGTGGTGGACGTGAATCACGTCCAGTCCTTCATCACGGACCAGGCGGCGGAGCCTTCGCAGATCGGAGAGGACGGCCGCCGGACCCGACCTGGCGTCGAGATGGAGCCCCTCGACAGGCTCCACACCGGCCTCCCGCGCCTTGGCCTCGAACTTGTCTCCCGGCGCCAAGCCCAGCAGCGCGTGGTGGCCGCGGACGCGCAGAGCCAGGGTGAGTCGGAGAGCCGGATCGGCGCTCCCCGTCCACCACCGGTTCGCCACGAGGTTCAGGACGCGCAGCCGGCGCTCTCCGGTCATGCCTCGCCTCGGGGAAGGAGAGACTCATAGACGGCGAGAAGACGACTCACGCTGACCGAATGCGAGAAGCGCGCCTCCACGAGCCGCCGCGCGGCGGCGGCTCGCTCCGCGGCGCCGGCGGGATCGTCGAGGACGGCTTCGATGCCCCGCGCGAGCGCGGTCGGATCCTCGGGGGTCACCAGGAGGCCCGTCTCTTTGTCCGTGACGACCTCGGGAATGCCGCCCACCGCGCTCGCCACGGTGGGCACGCGCGCGGCAAAAGCCTGGAGCAATGACTGCGGCACACCCTCGGTGCGCGTGGAGGCGAGCACGAAGCAGTCCATGATCCGGAGAAGTTCGAACACGTCGCTCCGGAAGCCCGTGAAGACCACGGCGTCACCCATGCCCCGGTCCCGCGCGAGCCCTTCCACCCACGGGCGCCGGATGCCATCGCCGACGAGGAGCAGCCGCGCCGTCGGCCAGCGCTCGCGCACCATGGCGAAGGCGTCCAGGAGATGCGCGTGGCCCTTCGAGCCGCGGAACATGGCGACGGAGCCGATGACCGGCCGCCCGAGTCCCAGGCTTTGCCTCAGCACATCGGGAGCATTCCCCGCGCGGTCGATCTCCGCCAGGTCGACACCGGCGGGCACGGCGACCACCCGCCCCGCCGGCACTCCGGACGCGACCACGATGCCGCGGATGGCCTCGCCGCTCGTGATGACCCGGTCCGCGAGCCACCGGTAGACGGGGTTCAGCCGGCGCCGGATGCGAATGGACACGTGCCGGGTTCTCACCACGGGAACCCGGGCGATCCGCGCGGCCAGACCCGCGACCCAGCCGTCCACCGAGCTATGGGTATGGACGAGGCTCACGTCTTCGTCGCCTATGAGGCGGACGAGGCGTGACACCGCTCGCACATCCCATGCTCCGCGCATCGGCACCTCGATGGCCTCGATCCCCCTCTGTCGCGCGCGCTCCGTGAAAGCCGCTCCCGGCTGACCGGCGAGCACGACGCGCCAGCCACGCTCGGCGATCCAGCGGGCCTCGGTCAGGGTCCG
>Ga0099830_10002163_pt1 | contig 10328 bp, 7 predicted proteins | sample CZO8metaG_4_FD_79337 | JGI IMG/M metagenome (GOLD analysis project Ga0099830, IMG submission 79337) | Vadose zone soil microbial communities from the Eel River Critical Zone Observatory, Northern California, USA - CZOApr15con2H3.8 metaG | ecosystem: Environmental > Terrestrial > Soil > Vadose...
AGGCGCAACGGTTTGGGAGGTAGGCGTGGCGGACAAAGAAAACATCGGCTGTACCGTGATCGCCCTTGTTGCGGGCGAGAGACTGGCAAGACCCGCATTATCCGTGACCGTTAGAGAAGCCGTATAGTTGCCCGGTGTGGAATAAATGACATTCCCGGGGTTGGAGAGCATGCTCGAACTCGGACTGCCTCCGGGGAACGCCCACGAATAGGAAGCGATGGTGCCGTCAGGATCAGTTCCCGTTCCGGAGAAAGACACTGTTTGGCCTTCCAAGATGGTGACGTCAGTGGCCGGGGTTATGATCGAAGCGGTTGGAGGCTGATCCCCCGAAGTTGTGTTCACCTGCAAGAATTTTGCGACCGATGGTACGCCAGCGGAATTTAAAATGAAGAGCATGTAATATCCAGGGGGAGCGACGTTGCTAGTAGGCGGTCCCGTAACATTGAGGACGCCAGTCCCAACGGTGTAAGACAGTCCGACGAGCCGTTGTTCCATGTCGAATGAATGGGTAGCAGCGCCGGCGCGCATTAAGACGACGGAGCTGATGCTGGCAGCGTCAGGGGTCTGAACCTGAAAAGCTGTGCCATAGCCAATTACGCCGGGTGTGATGCTCGAAATCGTCGGGCGAGTGGCAAGGGTTCCATTTGCATTGAAGAGATAAGCAGGGGAGTAAATCTCCATGTGAGGTTCATAGCTGCCGCGCTGTGGGTTTCCGCCAGCAAACCAAATCGTTGCATCCGGTAAGAGCAGCGAGACAGAGTGATATAAGCGGGGGAAGGCATTCGCTCCTGCGGAACTCATCGTGTTCGTGTTCGGGTCGTATAGATCGGCATTCAGGCTCGCCGTGTTCAAATCCTCGTCATTCAGCGAGCCACCCAATGCCAGCACTTTTCCATTTGGGAGAATAGTGGCATTCATCTGAATCCGTGGCTGCGACATGCTTGGTCCAAAGACCCAGCTCGGATTGGCAGCGGAAAGATCTATAATTTCTGTTGTGGCGGTTGAAGGATTTCCGCCGCCTAGGATCAACACTTTCGGTTTGTAAGCGTTCCCCGGCGTCAGAGGCAGAAGGACGGAGGAGCCATAACCGCGCGTGCCAGTGTAATTGGTAATGGCCACATTGAGCGCCCACGTGTGTGTAGAGGGATCGAAGATGGATGATTGCTGTGTGGAGCCCGAATAGAAGACGGTTCCATTTGGCAAAAGATGCATCCGGGGATAAAGCGGCGGAGTCCAACCCGCGTTGAATTGCTGACTCCACCCGGAGCCAACTGTGTAGATTTCAACGGCGATATTGGTGTTGCCCACTTCGTCCAAACCGGAGAAGGTCATAAAGCTTCCGTCAGCCAGCGAGGTCACGGTCGGGTACCAGCGGCCGTGCGCCATGTTTTGCACGTCAACAAATTGGCCTGTAGCAGGGTCGTAGATGGCAGACCTTGGCTGACCGTGGAACGGATCGTATTGAAGAGTGCCGCCATTCACCATTACCCGGCCGTCCGGCAGGACGAGCATGGCGTTGCAAAACATGTCCCAACTCAAAGGCTGCGTTGTGAGAGTGTCTGTTTGCGGATTCCACACAGCCGCTTGGTAGTTGTTGTTTGAAGGAAGGCCTCCCGACCCCGACACGATCAACACGTTGCCGTTGTGCATGAGTACGACGTGGACGGGGTTAATGGGCATCAGGGTGCTTAGCGTGACCCACTGGCCTTGTACATTCGCTTGGGCCCAAGCGGATTGAGGAGAAAAGGCGAGGCTCGCCAAAAAGAGCAGGCATGCCCATGTCATGACGCAAGGTCTCTGCGAGCTTTGCGCTCGTGCGGCGGCGCTCCGCTGGGCTCGGGGACGAAAACTCGCACGGCTATCTCTGAACTGGGCTGGGCTGGGGGTTGGCATTCCTTTAGTCCTCTCTTCAGTTCTGTAAATCGCATGCGAATCGACTGTGAATCGGCCGGAGTTCGGGCGCCCGAAGACGAAGCTGGTAAGGGACGTCATCGAAAGGCGGCGCTAGTCAACAACGGATGGACGCTTCCTGGTAGCCATGCGCCACAAACTTAAAGAAAATAAACGGCTTCTCCTGGCTCTGACCGAAGAAGTTCCTTTTCCTCCCCTACACGGGCGAATCCTCGAGTTTAATCTCCTCTCTGCATTCCCGGTGCCTAAAGCAGAGTTTGCACAACACGCTTCCAAGAACCGAGTGCAGAGCGCTGTCTTATAAGTGTTTTAGATTGTGATGATTAGGGGCAGTCCCAAAAATGTCGAAGCAAGAAGCTCAGGTCCACGGGCACCCCAACCCGCATGTTGTCAATACTTTTCACCCTTGTGGAATTAAAGTTACCTCACGCTTCACAAGAGGGGCATATCTCATTTCCTTGACGGTGTAAACTTCTTCCTGATATGAATCGCACAGTTTGATAGCCGTCTTCTGCATCCTCAGCTGGAGGATTTTCTGGCTGAGGATGATGAACCGCGCGCTGCCGGATGCTTCACCGACACTGGCATTTACCTCACTGGAAATGCGTCTGCTCGATCAGCTGGCAAAAAGAAAAGAGCAACAGCGACACCGGAGAACTTCCGTTTCTGCGTGCCTCATTCAAGTCGCCCGGCTGGGAGGTTATCTTGCTCGTGCGGGTGATCCACCGCCAGGCAACAAGGTCACCTGGAAAGGCCTGTCCCGCCTCACCGATATCCAGTTCGGGTTCCTCATCGGAGCGAAACTTGTGGGTAATTGAAAGCCGTCGGATATCGGTTTCGCGAGCCTCAGACTTGCGTGCATGGCCTCGGCCGCTTTCGGCGAGGGGCCGTAGGGATTCTCGTTTCTATCCAAACGAATTGGCCCGCTTGGCAAGCATCGGTCGGAGAATTCATTGAGTGCGGGGATCGCAGCGCCCACGAACACACCGACCGTAAAGCGGCGCAACAAGTTTCTGCGGGAAACGACACGCGTGCGGTTAATATCACGACTTGGTTTGAGAGGTCAAGCGGAATGAAGGCGTCGATGAGCTCAAGTCTCTCCTCTGTTTTGATGAAGATAACGACTCCTGTACGCTAGAGCGAAGGCTCGCACCGGACGGGGCTCCTGGGATCAGCCGCTTGAAGAGAATCGGGAGGGAGTTAATCGGAAGGTTTCTTCCCGGCCTGGCAGGACCGACGAGCCCTGCCTTCGCCGAGACCCACTTTTATGCTTCACTACAAGTCCCCTGTCACTATACACTTAAGGCCTGTTCTTGAACATTTTTGACCGCCTGGCACACTGTCCAAGCCAGAAGACATTAGGCAAGAGGCATGCAATCAGCTGCTTGTTGAGGGCGTATGTCGGCTGGGATGTGTCTCGCGCTGGCGGAACGTAACACGCCAACTACGCGAGTACAACGAAGCAATTCACTACTAGAGCCTGCCAATCGGTACCGTTCACGGGCGCAGGGCTCGCAAGGGAGGATCCGAGTAATGATTACGTCATTTCGAAAACTGCTTGTGATCGCGTTTTTGGCAACTTGCCTGGTCCCGATGGTTACCATGGATTGCACCCGCTTCCACCTCGGTATTCCCGCTTCGCCCGGATTTCTCGCCTTAAATTTGCTGGTCGTTTTGGCAACCGGAACGGCTGCGATCTTTTTCGCCAGGTTCCTGAAGAGACTGGATGGCTCTCTTGACTCGAACGCCCGGAAAGAGGCTGAGTTCCTCGACACACTAGACGTCCGCTATGTTAATCTTGCCATTTTTGGTTCGGCGGCGCTGAGCCTTTTTCTCGAGCTCTCGATCATCCGCTGGCAAGGCACAGTCTTCGAATTCTTCGCGTTCTATAAGAACTTTGGATTGCTGGCGTGTTTTGCCGGTCTGGGATTGGGCTATGCGCTTGCCAGCCGTGATCGCATTCCGCTCGCGTTAGGGATTCCGGTTTTGGCATGGCAGTTTGGATTGATGATCACCCTTCGCTATGCAATGGCAGATTGGCGCACGGCAAGTCTGAAGGTTCTCCCTTTTCACGAAGAGCTGAGTGTGGAATTTTCCCGAGTGGCCAGTGCCGCACAAGGTGCCGCGATTTATTTCTTCTTGTCCACAATTTTCTTGTTGACCGTGCTGGCGTTCCTGCCTGTCGGGCAGCTCTGCGGACGCCTTATGCAGCGGCGGGATAATCTAGGGGCCTATGGCTGGAACCTGCTGGGCAGTCTGTTCGGCGTGCTTTTGATGTTCGTCGTCAGCTACCTTTGGACTCCACCCATTGTATGGTTTGCGCTCTGTATGGTGGGGATCATCCTCTTTTACCACAGACAGCAGACCAGCCTGTTAACGGGTATCGGCTGGACGCTCGTCGCCACTCTGATTCTGGCTTGGCCTGTCAATCCGCAGTGGAAGATGATTTACTCGCCCTACCAGTTGCTGGAGGTGGGATACGGGGACCGTGGATTGATGCTGATTCGAGCGGCGGGTCAGTACTACCAGCGCGTTCACGATTTGTCCTACTTGAACGCAGCCGTGAATGAGGACGAAAGAGTGAAACGGATTCGGAATTACTACGAGCTGCCTTACCACATTTATGGAAAGCCAGCTGACGTGGCCATCGTCGGTGCTGGCACCGGGAACGACGTGGCGGCGGCCTTGCGTTCCGGGGCGTCTTCGATCGATGCTGTCGAGATTGATCCTGCCATCTTCATGGAAGGCAAGGCCAATCACCCCGAAGCGCCTTATTCTGACCGGCGCGTGCACGCCATCGTGACAGACGCGAGATCTTTCGTGCGCACGACTACGAGAAGCTACGACATGGTCGTGTACGGCTTACTCGATTCCCACACCTTGCTCAGCCAGTCCTCTAGTGTGCGCCTGGATTCCTTTGTTTATACGGTGGAAGGGCTGCGCGAATCGCGTGCCCGCCTCAAGGATGGGGGCATACTTTCATTGTCCTTTGCCATCATGAGCGACGAGCTCGGCCACAAGGTCTACGAAATGATGCGCGAGTCATTTGATAGTCATCCGCCCATTTGCATCTATACGAACTATGACGGATCGGTTACCTTCGTCCAGTCGAAGGAAGGAAACCTCGTAATCTCTCCGAAGACACTTCAGGAGTCCGGATTCCAGAACAGGACCCTCTATTACGCGAACCCCGCGCTGCACGCCGATGTGTCGACCGATGATTGGCCCTTCTTCTATATGCCCAGGCGGGTCTACCCGATCTCCTACCTCGTGATGCTCGGCTGCATCCTCGTGATCACCACCTTTGTGACCGGCCTGTTCTTTTCAGAAAAGCCTCGGTTCAGTGACTCGACCTTTCTCTTCCTGGGCGCGGGCTTCATGCTCATTGAAACAAAAGGTATCACCGAAATGGGTCTAACTTTTGGAAACACGTGGCAGGTGATCGGCGTGGTCATTTGCGGAATCCTGATGATGGCTTTTCTTGCCAACTATGTGGTCCAGCGTTTCCAAATCCGAGGCTCGCTGATTCCTTTCCTCCTTTTATTGACGAGCCTGGCGCTAGGTTGGGGCATTGCGAAAGGTGGCGGTTTTCCATCTACGCCGGTGGGTAAACTGGAAAGTGTTGTCGTTCTGACATGTCCGATATTTTTCTCGGGAATCGTGTTCTCCACGCTGCTTGCTTCCCGGAAAGGGATCTCAGCAATCATGGCGGTGAATCTTCTGGGCGCGATGTTGGGAGGGTTGCTGGAGTACAACTCCATGTATTTCGGGTTCCGTTTTCTCTATCTGGTGGCTATGGGTTTTTACGGTCTGGCCCTCCTTGTGTCGCGCATGCAGCTTTCAACCTCAACCGCGTATGGGTGGGTGAAAACTAGGAATTAGAATGGCTACCTATGATCATGGAACCTCATTTCGACAACAACGAATGCGAGAGAGCGCCAACCGCGTTAGGGTCCGGCCAGTCCCTGGATGTCCCCTGCCCGTGCAACAAATTGCAAGAAAGTTCTCCTGTGCCGGAAGCGCATTGCCCCTTATCACTGGTTGGCGCTATAACCCCTGCCTCCGGTTTCAGTCTCTTTAACCAGTTGAGCAACTTGCAACTTGGCCCAGTTCCGGAATTGCATGATCCTCTAAGCGCCTCTGCAAGCTTGGGCACACGGAATGCAAATAACCCCCTCGTGCCCTTGATGATAGGTTATCGCGTTCCTCAAGACCTACGATCACGACGGTCGAGCGGTAACAAAGTACGTTCTTTCGCATCAGGAACCCGGAGAGTCAGCCACCCAAACCTGACTGATCGCTGCTAAGTTCAGATAAACCTCGAACTTGTGGCTCGAGTTCGTGGTCACCACGAATCGCTTCGGTTGTATGGCCAGCAGATTATTTTCCCGCATGATCCGTACCACCCGTTTGTGGTTTACCGGCATTCCTCGACGGTGCAGTTCCGGTATGATTCGCCGATAGCCGTATCGGCGACGATGCTCCAAGGCAATCTGTTGAATAGCAGAACGCACTTCCATCTCTTCTTCGGCAGGCTCCCGTTCTTTCAGGGATCGGTAAAAGCTTCTGCGGCTTACCGCTACTAACTGACACATGTGCTCCATACGAAGTTGCCTTTCCGGTAGGAAGCCGTATGCGTGCTCGGACGCGATGCCTCTTCCCCAGGTTCAACCACCTTGAGTTTTGTGCGCCACTTGTAGAGGCATCGTCAGGTCACTCCCAGCTCCCGAGCCAATTCCCCCACATCGTCGCAGGTCAGCATGCGCTCGACGGCCATCCGCTGAAATTTCCGAGAGTATCACTTTCTCTTCACTCCAGTTCCTTTCCCGGAAACTGTGCCCATTTATATGTGTCAGTTCAAGCGTTCACTCCACTCGCTGATGTGCAATTCTTAGGTTGCAAATCGGCGAGGAAACGTGAGATAAAACCCGCAGTTCGCGCGCCATGGGTTGAAGGTCCGTGAAACTTCCAGTTGCTGGGTCGTAGGCAGAAGTTCGCGGGTCGCCGTGGAACGGATCGTATTGAAGAGTGCCGCCATTCGCCATTACCCGGCCGTCCGGCAGGACGAGCATGGCGTTGCAAAACATGTCCCAGGCCACAGATTGCGTTGTTACCGTCCCGGTCGCGGGATCGAACATGCCGGCCTGAAAATTCGTGTTGTTAGCAACATTCCCTGAGCCGGATGTAACGAGGATCTTACCGTTATGCATCAAGGCTGTGTGGATCGGATTGATAGGCATCTGGTTGGAAAGGGTCTGCCACTGTCCCGTGACGTTCGCTTGGGCCATCGCCTTGGGCGCCAAGCCCGAGACCACAGGGATCAAAAACAACGCTGCGGCCACAAGCTTTGGTGTCTGGAGTCGCGTCATTGAGAACCCTTTCCATACAAGTGTCCGCGGATCTGAAATGGACACACTTCCGCCGAGACGTGAGTAGCCATAAAGAGAGCAACTTACCTTCCAGGCGGGCGTGGAGTGGCTGCCTCTAAATGGTTATTTTTCAATGGGTTAGACTCAGGAATCCTCTGGGGGACATCCACATGGCCGGGAGTCGGGTAGCCAGGTGCACTTTTCGGGCAAGAAAGTATTCTCGAAGGAGGGAGGTGAGCTGACGTATGGGCCGACAGGATGGTCGCTCATTCTACGCGACGGAGCCAGGCTTCTCGCCAGTATGAGTAGATGGCTCTCGGGCACAGCCGGTGATATTCTGACGTGCAGAAAACGCCATCAAGAATAATGCACGGTGATTTCATCTTCATCATTCCGCCTGTCTTCTCGTCGATCATTTGGTTTACGCGCTTTAGCACACGGTACGTGCCTCCGCAGTATCGCAGCATCTCCATGTCAAAAAGAAGGCCGCGGTTCCGGTTCCGACGGTTCAACGTTGCCATGATCTCTTCCCTTGACTTCACCTGAACGAATTCACCCGGCCGTAGGTTCAGCTCGGCGCTTGGAGTCGTAGTGGACAGGGATCCTGCGATGTGCGGATAATCTACGCCTCTCCGAATGTCTTGGATTTTATTGAAGGCCAGGATGAGCAGCGCGCGAACAACCTCTAACGACCCAAGCAGCGTTTCAAGTGCGCGATCTGACTTGGCAATGGCGATTCCGGGGCTCAGATTCCCGGAGCGAATGTCCCGGTAATACTGCCGGAAATCCCACAATGGCAGGTGCGTGGTGAATTCCCGCAACTCCGTAGCCTGGCAGCAATAGATGGGTTCCTCAGAAAATTTCGACGCTTTACACGCAACTTTCTGAATATCTTCAAGCGTGCATCTCGCATTTGGGGAGGATAGTGATGGATGGGATCGATCCGCGAGGTCACTGCTGCGAATCTCAGAAGTGCCGATGAGATCCGAATCCACTCTCTTGAGCCAAGCTTCCCGCCAGAAGATCAAACAGCTGGCTTGGCAGTCTCCGTGGGCCGCTCCGCCACAACGCACGCCGGTGAGATGCACGGCATTCTGAACTCGTCGGAGGCTCCAGTCCTTGATGTTGTCGCACGTCTTGTCAGCTCGTTTGTATACGCGGAAGCGCTTTCCGCAAAACTCCAGCATCTCCGGCATAAAAGGCATGGCGTCCAACCGGCCGGTTTCATCCAAGGTTGCGAGAATCTCTTCAGGACTACGAACTTCAACAATGTCCCCCGCCCGAAGATTCAGTTTGTGATTGGGATTCTTTCTTTCCATCGTTGCTGTTCTCACTTTAACTTCTCACGGCTTAATATCTAAGTGCAACCTGCATGCGAAGTTCGATGTAGTTGGCGCGAACGTTTCTCGGCAATTTTCAGCACAATGGCATCCTCGATCACCCGCACGCGCTGCTCCCACGTGTTTTGTCGTGCGACATCGACTCGCCGCTCGATTGACAAAATCGAGCTCTCGGCCAAGGAGGTTTCGATCGCCTGCTGCCACTCTTCGGAAGTCCGGACAATCGAAATCACCGCAGAGAACTCACGTATGCTGGGCAGATCCGACCCGACAACGGGTTTGCCGCCTGCTAGGTACTCATGCAGTTTCAGAGGATACCCATAGTGGGCCCATCCATCGGTTCGGTAGCACATCAAACAGACGTCGAGACCGCGCAGATAGCTCGGCAGCATCGGGAGCGGCTGATAACCGAGAAAGTGAACGTTTGGAAGGACACGAAGTCGCTCTAAGCTGGAGCGAAAATCCGGCTGCCGGACGGAAATCGGTCCCACCAAAACCAGGGACCATTCCGGTCTCGACCGAGCGATGGATTCAAGCAGTTCGAAATCCACTTTGTCATTGACGTTCCCGATGTAGCCGATACGGGGTCGCCGAATGGCAGCAAGATCCGGCGGTACAACTGTATCTTCAGATAGCGCTCGCGAGAAAAGCTCGAAATCAACGCCCATCGGAACATTTAGAGCGTTCCCATACCTGCTTTTCTGCCCCTGCAGAGTGCTACCATTAGCAAAGACAAGATCGACGTTTCGCAGCAGGATCTCCTCACGATCACGGACCTGCTGTTTTTCCGGCTCCGTCATGTTGTAATACGAAGTGAATTCTTCATCGACGTAATAGCACGATAAGACTTCGCCGAACTTACCTAGTACATCCGCAAACCTAGGATTCCAGATAAATAGAACGACTTCCCTAAAATGCAAGTTCCGCATCAGCCGGCGAATCTGAACTTCACGAAGCTGAGCGAACACCCGGTCCACGAACCCAATCCGCTGATTTGTAAATAGAAATCGAGGAGGAACTAACGAATAGAGATTCTCAGAACGCATTTGGAGGCCACTTAGCGGAAGGTCTCCTCGCTTTTTCGAGTCGAGCAAGTCGCGGATATAAGCCGGGGGCGAAACAAAGAGCACCTTATGTCTCGTGGCGAGCCGGGACATCACATAGTGCCGGCTTTGCCAAAGATCCTCCCAATAGTTCATCGAGAAGGAAAGAAAATCCACGGCTCTCACTCTTCCACAGAGACTGCCTTACTTCGCGTGCTACCTGCTCAAAATGCCCTTCGTTTCCGCGAAGTCTGGGCACGAGCGGCAAAACTTGATGCGATACACACTTTTTTTTGGAGGGGGCCGGTGTTATCAGTCAATTACACACGTCGGTCATGCGCATCAGGTTCGATCCAACCGCAGACTCCCGAATGCCGGGCAACGTATGTCCAAACGATAGCACGATCCGGGGCTTGCTTTCTAATGCCTGTTGCTTTTTAATACTGAAGCTAATCACACGGAAACTTGATGCAGCCGAACATTGCCGAACAGAAGGCCTATTACGATGCCCGCTGGGACAGCGAAGTTGGAGTTAACAGCCTCCAGATCGAGCGATGCGTCGCTATTCTTGCGGAACTGTGGCGACTCGGACTAAAGGCACCTCGAATCCTTGATCTGGGTTGCGTCAATGGTTGGCTTACCTCTGTTCTCAGCCACTTTGGGGA
>Ga0099830_10002164_pt1 | contig 10326 bp, 9 predicted proteins | sample CZO8metaG_4_FD_79337 | JGI IMG/M metagenome (GOLD analysis project Ga0099830, IMG submission 79337) | Vadose zone soil microbial communities from the Eel River Critical Zone Observatory, Northern California, USA - CZOApr15con2H3.8 metaG | ecosystem: Environmental > Terrestrial > Soil > Vadose...
CGCAAATGGGTTGTGAGCAGCAAACGAGAACGTTGCCATCGGCCGGCTTGTCGAGTGGCTCCGTGCCGTAAACGACTGTCCCCGAGACCAAACCGCTCTCACAGTTGTGACAAACACCGGTACGGCACGACCAACGGACCGGGACGTCGCACGCTTCGGCCAGCTCCAAGATGCTCTGGTAGGCCGAGGGCTTCCAGTGTGCGGCGATGCCGCTGCGCGCGAACGATACGACCGGACCGGTGTCAGCATCATCGTTGGGTGTATGCGGAACTCGCGCAGATGCGCCGACCACACCCGGGGTCATCGACTCGCTGCCGCTGAAGAGCTCGACGTGAATGCGATGTGCCGATACGCCCAAGGTTGAGAGCGCCTCTTTCATGTCCGCCATGAAGCGAGTGGGCCCGCAAAGGTAGACATCCGCATCTCGCGCGACTCGGATCTGATCGAAAACCGATCGCGATAGGTGACCGCTAGCGTCGAAATCTTCACCCATTTTGTCGCTCGAGCCTGGCCTGCTGTAACAAACATAGCCGCGACCGCGCGTGAGCGCGAGCATAAGGCGGCGGACTTCTGCGGCAAAGGGATGATGTTGCCGATCTCGAGCCGCGTGGAGCCATAAGACTTGTCGTATCGAGTAGGCCGCCGCGAGCGCGTGCAACATCGCGAGAACCGGCGTGGCCCCTATTCCCGCGCTGAGCAGCACCACCGGGCGCTCTCCGGGCTGCAGAATGAAGCTTCCCCGCGGCGAGCTGACGTCGAGAGTATCGCCTACCCGGACATGCTCTCGCAGGTAGGTTCCAGCCGCCCCATTCGGCTCGATCTTCACGCTGATTCGATAGCGCTCCGTCGAGAGCGGGCCCGAGAGCGAGTAGCTGCGAAAAAGAGGTGGGCTGGCGGCGCTCGGTTGAATACGCAACACCACATACTGGCCTGGTAGGGGTGCTGGCAGGCGCTGAGCGTCCGCGCTCTGCATTGCCAGCGAGATGACGTCTGCGGACTCGTGATCAATTGCCGTTACTACGAGCCGCTGAAATCCTGGTGCAACCGGATGCGCAGCCGCTGCCGGGGCGAGCCCCGCGTTCCCACTACTCACCGCAGTTGTTTGGCTCTGCAGTAATGCCTCAAATGACCCTCGCCATCCGGGCGAAAGCGCTTCGATCCGCAACGCACGCTCCAGTCGATCGGGTGTGTGATTGGGCAAATAGAGAAGCGCGTTGATCTCTGCAACGGTCATGCGCGCTCCCGCCTCTCCCACTTTCACGATTTCGTCGCCCGCACCTACTTCGCCTTCACGCAGGACGCGGAAGTAGAAGCCTGGCCGACCACTGGACGTCAGCAATGCCGGCATCCTGGGTTCGTTCATGCGAATACCGACGCGATAGCAGGTAACGCGAGGTTGAGTGACCTCGAACAATGCGGTGCCGATCTGATAACGGTCGCCGATGCTTACAACATCGTCGGGCAAGCCTTCGGTCGTGAAGTTCTCCCCGAACTGCCCGTGAATGAAGTCGGTTCTCTTCAGCTGTTCCTGCCAATAGTGATACGATTCGATCTGGTAGACGAAGACGGCTCGTTGCTCACCCCCGTGCCCAGCCAAGTCCCCTTGACCATCTCCCTCGAGATTCAGCCGGCCGACGCGACATCGACCACGCACTGGAACCTTCCAAATCCCGGTGTGTACCGTGCGCCCCTTCCACGCGATGTCGCGCGGAAGCCCGACGTTCACCGATAGTAGTCGAGCCATACTGCTGGGAAACTCCCTGTGTTGAATATCGTTATGGCCGTGCGCGTGCCTCGGCAACAGTGAGTTCGCGATCGGGACCGCGTGGAATCACCGTCTGACCCGGCTCAAGACGCAGCTGCGAGCCGTCGAGCTGCACCGAAACGATGTCCGGCTCGAAGGACACCAGGCCGGAGACGCGCCCGACCTCAGGATAAGCCTCGCGATACGACCATGCCGCCAGGCGTGCTTCACCGATGTCGTAGTAGCCGCACAGCCCTTTGTACGGGCAGAAAGTTTGATGTTCCACGAAGGTCAGCGCGGACTCATCGATGTCGGCGCGCAGAACGTACCAGCGCGGCGCAAAGCCGGACTCGTACAAGACGATCGGCCGCTTGGTATCGGCGACGACGCGGTCATGATGACGAACCACGAGGTTGCGTGAAGCTTGGCGGATGTCGATGCGATGGTAGCTGTCGCCGGCATGGCCCACAATTCGTTCGTCTTCTTCGTAGAACGCGTCCATGGCCGGCCAGGCAAAGGCAATCCGTGCCCGCAACTCGCTCGCGTAGGCCGGCAGGTTGATGTGTTGCCAGGCCCCTCGCGATGCGCGCTGCTCGCCAGCCCTGACGGTAAACCAGGAGGTAAGCCCAAGGTCGGGGTGCCCGGTAGTGCGCTCGTTGCGTTCCAGCATTTCTAACAAGACGTCGGTCTCCGGGAAGTAGGCCACCGGATACCGACCGGGTTCGAAGAGCAGAAGCACATCCTCACTGTCGGCGACCCAAGCCCCGCCGAAACGCACGCGCATGTGCCGCCGCAACGGCTCGACGTACAGAAGCCGCTGGGGCAGTGGCTCAGGCACCAGGAACCGGCCGATTGCTCCCGGCGAGAGCGGACCTTGTTGCCAAGACAATCCCATTGATCACCTCACAATACTTTCTGCGCTCCCACTGAGGCGGTGAATCCTCCAACTCAGCCTGAGACCGTCTTCTGCTTTAAGCCGGCGCGATTTTGCTCGTCTGTGGGTTCCGGTATCGAGGCAGAAGAAGTGAACAACGCAATGAGGCCTTCAATCAGAGTTGGGTGCGTGAGAATGGTGTCGCGCAACGTGGTGTACGGGATGCCGGCGCTCATCGCGATCTGCACGCAAGTCATGATTTCGGCTGCGCCAACACCAAATGCAGTGAAGCCGAGAATGCGGTCACTCTTAGTCTCAACCAAAGCCTTCAGAAATCCTCGCGTCTCCGAAAGCGTACTGGCACGCATCACCGCTTCCATCGGGATCTTAAACAGCCGATAAGCGATGCCTTGCTCTTTTGCTTCTTTCTCACTCAACCCGATGCGGGCAAATTCCGGATCGGTAAAAAGACAAAAGGGGATTTGTCTTCCTGTGGTCACGCGCTTGCCGCCCGTGAGGCTGGCATGCACCACACGAAAATCGTCAACGCTGACATGGGTGAATTGAGGGCTGCCGGCTACGTCGCCGATAGCCCAAACGTCTGGCGCGGTGGTCTCCAGATGCTCGTTCACCTTGATGTATCCGCTATCGGTCAGTTCAACGCCGGCTAGCTCCAATCCGATCCCCTGTGTGTTCGGCGTCCGGCCGGTGGCGACCAAGAGGTGGCTGCCCTCTAGCGTTTTTGCGGCCCCATTGCCATTTTTTTCGAGAAGAATTCTTATGGACTCGCCGGATTTTCCTAAAACCCGTTTGGCGCTCGCCCTTCGTCCTCGAACAGGCACTGCAGAGCTTCGCTCACATCTTCGTCTTCACTGGAAAGCAACTGTGAATCACGCCCCAACACCGTCACTCTGCTGCGGAAGCGGCGCATCGCCTGAGCGAACTCCAACCCAACATAGCCACTGCCAAGCACAATGAGATGAGTGGGAACCTCGTCGAGGTCAAGCGCTTCGATATGTGTGAGTGGCTGCGCGTCCACAAGGCCAGGAATTGGTTCGGATGAAGCATGTGTACCAATGTTAATGATCACATTGGTTCCCCGGAGTTGGCGTCTTGTTCCATCCGGGAGTGTAACCTCCAGCGTTTTAGGGCCGATGAATTGTCCGGAGCCGAGGAACAATTCAGCCCCGGTTTTCTTGTAGTTCTCCAGGTACACGTCGTTCCAGCCCGAGACCATCTTGCGTTTACGTTCGCGAACCGCGCGCATATCGACGATGAAGTTTCCGTTGATGACGCCGAATTCGCGGCTTCTCCGGAAGTACGAGGCGACCTTCGCGCTGTGAATGAAGTTCTTGCTGGGCAAACAAGCGATGTTCGGGCACGAGCCACCGATGTATTTGCGCTCGACGACCGCTACACGCTGCCCCTGCGCGGCAAAAGTCCAGGCGGCCACCGTCCCTCCCGTGCCGCCGCCTAAAATTACGAGATCGTATTCTTCGACGCCTGCTTTAGTGTTCACGTTCATTCTTCAAATGTCCCCTATTTCTTGAAAGTGCTCAGGATGGTGCATCGCGCCTCAGGAGTGCATCTAGCTCCGCCACTCGGATATGAGCCTATTGATTTTGCGAGGCCTGTGTCGGTCTTAGCGCAGCAGCTCCGAAATTCACGCTGAATCGTTTGCACCAAATGGATACTGCGCGGTATTTCGCCAAGTCCAAATCGCTGCCAAGCGTGTAGTTCTGGTCGCCGATGTTCCCCTTGATCCTGGGGAAGCACTAGGCCCTAGAGCCTTTGAACTTCGTCGGCCCTGGAGTAGGCTCCTCTACCTTTATCCAGTCGACGTAGACTGTACTGCACGCTGAACATATCATCATCCGCCCCGTTCGCCCTCCTGGCACCGTAATCTCAGATCCCTCGACCCAGTAGGGGCTCTGTTTATGGCCAAGAGGACAGCGGGGCGTAGTGTCTGCGGAGCGGTTCTGCCTCAGCACTTCCCACAGTCCGTTGTACATGGCACTCGCTCCAGCGAATCCACTGATACTAACGAACCGCCTACAATCCATTTCTGGCCTCCACAATCTTGGTAGCGACGACAAACGGGCAGTTGAGATTGTGCGGGTAAGCGTAGTCGATCCCGGCTCCCCAATTCGTTTCGGCTTCACATAAAGGACTCATCCTGGAACCGTACTTTCTCACCTCCGGCGCCCAATGCCATTTGTGTCGAAGAACTCTTTCATCGCGGAGGCAATTTCGACGACGTGTGTCTCTAGCGCGAAATGTCCGGTTTCAAGCAACTGAACCTTCGCGCTGGGTAAGTCCTTCCGAAAAGCTTCCGCTCCCGCGGGAACGAAGAAAGGATCGTTCTTGCCCCAGATCGCGAGCAGAGGTGGTTTGGACTTACGAAAATATTCCTGGAATTTCGGGTAGAGCTTTACGTTCGATGCATAATCCAGAAACAGATCAAGTTGAATCTCTTTGTTCCCGGGCCGTTCGAGCAGAACCGTATCCAATGTGTATGACTCAGGCGGAACACTTTCCGGATTGGCTACGCCATCGGTGTACTGCCAGCGCGTTCCGCCAGCCGTCAAAATAGTTTGGCGGAGGATGTCCCTATTTTCTGCCGTGGGCGTAGCCCAGTATTTTCGGATAGAACCCCAAGCGTCACCAAGACCTTCCTCGTATGCGTTCCCGTTCTGCGAAACAATCGCCGTAATCCGGTCAGGGTGAGCCATCGCCAGACGAAAGCCTGTTGGGGCGCCATAGTCGAAGACGTAGATTGCATAACGCTCGAGCTTGAGTGCCTGCGTGAAGGCGTCCATCGTCAACGCCAATCGGTCAAAGGAGTACGAATAGTTTTGTTCAGGCGGGACCTCGGTGAATCCGAAACCCGGAAGGTCCGGCGCGATCACGCGGTAATCATTGGCCAGGCGTGGAATAAGTTCGCGAAACATGAAGGATGAAGTTGGGAATCCGTGAAGCAAGAGAATCACGGGCGCGTGTGCATCGCCGCCCTCGCGATAAAACACCTGCACGCCATCGGCTTCGATCCTATGGATCGATGTGGGAGGCATGCTGTATCGGGCATCGTCCTGGCCCGGCGTTGCGCGTTTCATGCCTGTTCGAGACGTCGCATCACTCATGAAGTCCTCTCCGCACTTCTTTGGTCTCTAGCGCAGGTGGGATACCAAAGACGTTCGGTTCACTCGAAGAGAGAACATTCAATGCAACTCATTCTGCCGGTTGAACTTCGCAAGGTAGGGACTCGGCAAATCGCGAACCGTACCTAACAAATCTCTGACGAATGTCTGTCGGTGACGGGTTTCCGTCGGATTGACTGCCACTGGCAGGTAGTTTGCTGCGACGGCTGGGAAACTCAGTCGTCGCTAGCCGCGGCGCCGACGTTGCGTTTCTGAGGGATCGCGGCAGGCCGGCGAATGCGAAGCTTCTTCATCCTGTAGGCCAACGACGTTCGCTTCATGCCCAAGCGTGCGGCTGCGCCACTCTGTCCGCCGATCACCCAGTTGCTCGCTTCCAGCGCACGAAGGATATGATCGCGCTCTACTTCCGCGAGACCATTCATTCGGACAATGCCTTCCTTGGGAGTGTGGAACGGCTCCAGCTCGGAAATTGGAGCACGTAAAATGGCTTGGGGGGAGAGAATTACCGCCCGCTCAACGAAGTTCTGCAATTCCCGAACATTTCCAGGCCAGCGGTATCGAACCAGCGCATCCATCGTCTCTGCGGGGATTTGATCGATCTTCTTGTTCATGCGTCGCCCGTACACCGCCGTGAAATGCCAGACCAGTTTCGGAATGTCTTCCGTGCGTTGCCTTAAAGCCGGAACCTGGATGGGAAATACTTTCAGACGATAATAGAGGTCTTCACGAAATGTCCCTTGCTTCACCATAGCGGACAAATCTCGATGCGTGGCCGCGATCAGGCGCACGTCAACTTTATGCGTACGGTTGCTGCCGAGCCTCTCGAATTCCTGCTCCTGTAAAACGCGAAGCAGTTTCGCCTGAAGTTCCAGAGGAATATCGCCAACCTCGTCAAGAAACAGCGTGCCTTTATCGGCGAGTTCGAACCGTCCCGTTTTTTGGGCGATGGCGCCTGTAAATGCTCCTTTTTCATGGCCGAACAGTTCACTCTCAAGAAGTCCCAGAGGAATTGCCGCGCAATTGAGTTTCACGAATGCTTTTTCGCCGCGACTGCTCAGCTTATGGATCGCACGTGCAACGAGTTCTTTGCCGGTTCCTGTTTCTCCCAGGATCAGCACGCTCGAATCCGTAGGGGCCACTACCGACACCAGGCCCAAAGCGGTCTTCAACGCCGGGCTTTCTCCGACGATTTCGCCAAACTCAGCGCGAATTTCCTCCTCCAGGTAGAGTCTCTGTTTCGTTTCTTTATCTCGATCCTTTGTCGCCTTTTCGTACTCCAACGCGTTCTCAACAGCAATGGCTACCTGGCCCGCAACCTGTTCCAAAAAGGCGACATCGTCTTTGGAATAAGCCCTCTCTGACCGCTTTAGGGCGGCCAACACGCCTACCACGCCGCCTCTGCCGATAAGGGGGAGATCGCAGCCCGATATCAAACCTTCCGCCACTACACGTTGATAGAAAGGTCGACCTACGCTGCTGCCGAAATATTCAGGATCGTCGCGTACCTCCTCATAGTGGTTAAAGTGTTGAGTCTTGCCGGTCCGGAATGCTTTGTCACAGCTCGAACCATGGATGGGTATAAGCGTCCCGTCGGTGAGGGAACCTCGCGCCTCAGGGTTGTACAAAGTCGTTACGCGCAATTGCCCGCTATCAGCGTTCGGCAAAAGCAAGGCGCAGAAATCGCATCGCGTTACGCTCAGGAGCTTGGTGGATAGCGCCTCAATCAAACGGCGCAGGTCCAGTTTTGAGGTCATGCTGTTCGTAATTTCCAGAAGCAAGCGCAGTCGATCGCGCTCATGCCGTAGCGCTTCTTCGTTAATGTGGCGCTCAATCGCGATCCCCGCGATGTGGCTGGCCTCCTCGATCAACTGCAGGTCGCTGGCACCAGGGGCACGCGCTTCACGATAAAGGATGGCGAAAGTACCGAGGGGCTTACCTTCACTCGTGAACAAGGGACGCGACCAAACGGAGCGAATTCCATAAGGCAACATGAGGTCACGATAGTCATCCCAGGTGGAATCGGTGAGGATGTCGGTCACATACACCGGCTCCCTCCGATAGACGGCTGTGCCGCAGGATGCGCCTTTCGGACAAACTTCCGTGCGCCCTACGTGAGCGCAAAATCCAGGAAGACTTGGCGCCACTGCGCAATGGAGATACTTTCCCTCTTCATCGGGAAGCCAGATGGTGCAGAACAAGCCCTCGCCTTGAGATTCGACCAACCGAGCAATGATCGTGAGTACTTCAGAGAGAGGAGAGCCGGCAAAAATCAGTTTTTGCAGCGTGAGCACAGACTCGATTGAAAACAGACCCGACTCGTCCTTCCCGGGTCCGCCCCGCGATAGGCCCTCTGCGGGAGACTGTACTGCTCGTTCCATGAATTGCCCTTCGTTGCGCTATTGGATTCGGCTACTCGATTTTCCGTTCCAAAACGGCGGGAACGTGGACGGCGTCAACGAGAAGCTTGACGATCTGCTACCTTTCTGCAGAGAGTTTGAGGTAGGTCTACTACAGGCCGATTTCATAAGCGCCTACTTCATTCCGAGTCGCCCAGTACTTTAAACCGGAACACGCCAACCTGTCACGGTTTAGAGGCCGATTCTCATGGTACCGCTGGGGCTGTCTCGTGTTTAGTGGTTTTTTTAGGGTCGACCTGCTGCGTGCCCTGGCAGAAAATACAGCGTTTGTCATTAGCATGATGGAGTTTGGCACAGTACTGGCCAACGCCGCCGCGCACCCAACGAAAGAGTTCGGCAGCAACCAACATCCCAATAGTCGGCGCCAGGAAATAGACCCAAAGGGCATGCCAGTAGCGGCCTAGAAGTGCCGAGCCAAAGGTTCGCGCAGGATTCATGCTCATTCCGGACAGCGGCGTTTCGAGCGTGATAAAAATGGCGTAAAGTGCGCCTACAAAATACGGGGTGTACCGGGAGAGTATGTTGTCATTGGAGGCGAACAAAACGGTGAGCATCAAAGCAAACGAAATGGCGACTTCGGCAATGAACGCGACACCAGGCCCGTACATTCCGGGAAGGGTCGCGGCGTAACGAATTGTGGAGTTCCCCGGCGCACCCAGCAAGAGAGCACTGGCGATGGCCACGCCCGCGGTTGCGCCGGCGAATTGGGCGACTCCATAGAAGATTGCATCCCAGAACTCCATCTTACCCAGGCGGTAAAACGTGAAGGTCATGGCTGGATTAAGATGGCCGCCCGATTGTTTTCCCCAGGGCGTCAAAACGATGGCGACTATGGTTGCTCCGATCGAGACGCCGAAGCATGCGCGGCGAACAATGGCATTCGGGAGCAGATGGCGAATCGGCGAGGCAGGGTGCTGGATCAAAGTCGCGAATATGCACGTAAAAAACAGATACAACCCCATCTCGGTAAGTTCCATCGCGTACTCTGGCCAATGAAGCCGCAGACTTGTTACGACATTTAGTTCGTGCTTCAGCTCGTCACTCGTTCGCTGGCGATTCACGCCGCGCACAAACTTTCCTCTGATGCCGGGCAAAGCAAACTCTGCCTGTTGGCCGCCGGCTTACGCCGAGCCTGCGTTTCCCTTTTGAGGTGAACCATCAGAGCCCGCCTCCCGCGATGCACACGCGCTTTCAGCGTGCTCACCGGCAGTCCAAGCGCGCTTGCAGCCTCCTTCAAGGAATAACCCCTAGACTTACAGAGCTCGATCGCCCGTCGCATTTCGACCGGCAGTTTCTGCAGCGCATCCTCCAACATTTCTCCCTGTTCGAGTCCTTGGAGTCGCTCTTCCGGATTCGGCTGCGGGTCTCTTAAGTATTCGCTGAACAACGGCCCCTCGAATTCGGCGTCGACCTGGTCCCAGGCGACTGTCGGCTTCGTCCTGGTCTTACGGATGTGTTGAAGCGCGGCATTAATAACGATCCGGGTCGCCCAAGTCAGGAAATCGGCACGTCGCTGAAATCGGTGCAAGTGTGTAAACGCCGCAACCATCGCCTCCTGCACCGCGTCTTCTGCGTCCTGCGGTCTGGCAAGAATCCGTAATGCCCGGCAATAGAGCCTTTCGCGGCAGGATTCGAAGAGCACGTTGAGAGCTTCCAGATTTCCCGTCTGGGCTCGCAGAAGTAGAAATTCTCTTTCTCGAACGGAAATGGCTGATCCCTCGTGATTCAACGCTCCCCCTTAATGAGATCGAAGCTGTCGTGATGGCGAAACCTGGGCGGCGGTTTTCGACTTTGGCCCTGGCCCAATGGCGAGGGAGTCTCTTCAGTCGATGTCGAGCCAAGCTGCAGCGGCGCGAATCAAGGCGTGTTCCCGGCCGAGATCGTCTAGGGGTGCTATCCGAACCTGCAGTTGAGCGTCGGCACCACCCTGGCAAGCGATCCGCGGAACATCGACAACCGTTCGAAGTCCGGGGATCTCCAGGTAAGTGCGCTCTATAACTTCAACATCCAGCCGACGATGGCCCGTCCGATCTCGTTCGGCGAATCTTCCTGGAGGAAATGGATCCCCGCGACCGTCACCTCGGTCTGCGCTGGCAACTTGCGGGCGAAGTCGAGAACCGCGCCGCCGGCGAG
>Ga0099830_10002166_pt1 | contig 10321 bp, 13 predicted proteins | sample CZO8metaG_4_FD_79337 | JGI IMG/M metagenome (GOLD analysis project Ga0099830, IMG submission 79337) | Vadose zone soil microbial communities from the Eel River Critical Zone Observatory, Northern California, USA - CZOApr15con2H3.8 metaG | ecosystem: Environmental > Terrestrial > Soil > Vadose...
TCAGGTCAATTTTTTCGGCAACCGGATCTTTATAGTCCGGCGATGTGCTCCTAATCAGGGCCGGATTAACGCCGCCGCCGCGCATAAAAATATGGCCATGGCCGCGGCACGTGCCGCATTCTTCGTACCGCCTGCGCCCGTCAGTCTCCACCAACACAAACTTAGAGCCCCTGCACGTTCGGCACAATGTCCCCTTTAGGCCCGAGACGACGCGGTCGGTCATGCTTCGGCCAAAGCCGAGACCCATTTGGCTGCGCGACCGCATGCGCCAGCGCGCCCAATGATCCATCAGTTGTTCAATAGTCCGCGGCATCCGGTCACCCCAGCGGTTTGACCGGCAATATCTTTGCGAACACCCGCGCAAGCACCAGGCAGCGCGTGTTGTGGTCAACGCCATTGAGCGCGTCGGCAAACTGATCTCCCAGACTGAATGCTTCGAGTTCCGCCGTCAGTCGTCGTTTCGGCTCCTGCGGGCCGCCTGGTTGTACCGGTTTTTTATCTTCGTTCATGCTCAACCTCGCCTTTTGCGCCCCATTTGCATGGGCCAGGGGAAATGAATCGGTTTAATGGTCTGGGCTTGGTCCGTTGTCACCCCTCTATAGTAAGCTTGCTTACCTATTGATGTCAAGCATGCTAACAACGTTTAAAGGTAAGCTAGCTTACGTGAGTAAAGAAACGGCCGGAGAACGCATTCGGCGAGCGAGAACAGAGGCTAAGCTAACGCAGCAAGATCTTGCAGATGCGGCCGGAGTGTCGCGTGCCGCGGTCGCGCTCTGGGAAAATGGGGATACCAAATCATTAAAACCCAATAACCTCTTTAAAATAGCCCGACGACTAAACAAGCCGGCTGAATGGCTTGCGACCGGCCAGCAAGCAGCGGAGTCCAATTCTTTGTGGGGCAATGATACCGAAGCAGGACCAGACTTAGGACAAGCAAGGGAGGTTCCAATCGTGGGAAACACACAAGGAGGGCCGGACGCCCATTGGGAAGACCTGGGATACCCGACCGGGTATGGCGACGAATATATTGAGGTCTTCGTAAAAGATCCAACCGCCTATGCGCTTCGCGTCCGCGGCAATTCCATGGCGCCCAGGATTAAAGAAGGAGAAGTCATTGTCGCATCACGTAATGCCGAGCTTGTGTCCGGGGAGGATGTGATTATTAAGCTCAAGGACGGCCAGGTAATGGTTAAACAGCTTACCAATAAGCGGGAAGATTACATCACTATCGAGAGTGTTTCCGGCGGCGAGCGCATGGTCTTCCCGCTCGCGGATATTTTGTTTATTCATGCGGTCATCGGCATTCATCCGGCCAGCCACGTTAAAAAGCGTTAGGGAGCTCTGCCGTGCCGTTACTTGGCTTTATCTCCTCGTAAATTAGCCGTTTATCGTACCCCTCACCTGTCTCTTTATTTGTAGGTAGTGTCTTAGTTTGAGTTTCAGCTTCCGGACCCAAGGCGGACACTGAGCGCCTACAGGAGCACGGCGAGCGCATTGCCGCGTTGGAAAGTAAGTGATGTTTTACTTTTGCTCTTGATCCTGTTGCGCAAGCTTCTGTGATTTTTCCAACGCGTCCACTATTTCCATAAATTTTTTATTATGCTGCTGCAAGGTCGAGCTAACCCCATCTTTATTAAGCACCAACCCATTCAAGAAATTCGCGCAGAACTCGATTAGCGTTATTGTTGGAATAGTGAGATTTAATATACCCCTGCGTACTTCCAGCTTATTTTCAGTGGCTGCTTGATCTAGCAAATGAAACAAGACTTTTGTGACAGGTATACCGAGTATTATGTTGGAAACTCCATCCACATAAATTTCTTCCACTTCCTCGCTGATGAAGTCGAATTCTTTTTCTTTTTTCTGCTGCTCTTTTTGGCTCATGCTTTACGCCCTTAATTTAATAACAGGAGTTCTCGGTGTTGTCACATTGGGTTGAATTATATCCGGCTTAGGTGATAGTAATGAAGCTGCAAATACCATGCTGGTAGCTACAGGATAAGCCGTTACGGAATAAACTTCCCCAAAACCATATGAGGATACCAACGGAAAAGAAGATCTAGAAAGTATCGAAACAACATATTGATTAATGCTTACTCCCTCTCTTTCTGAAGCAAGTGAGAGTTCCCGATGCAAAAACTTGGGGATTCTCAGAGTGATGCGACCACTATATTCTAGCTCTTTCTCTGGTCCCGGGAACTTAGAACCTTCTTCCTGATAGACCAAAAAAAGTGTTCTAAGCACATCGAGGACAGCAGAGTGGGCAGCATCGAACGTCTTTTCGTACACCTTCACATCGGGGAACTCTCTCACCTTTCCGACATACAAATCCTCACCATCAACGGCCTGCCTTTGAATGGTGATAGCGTAGGCTTCTGGATCAAAATTTACTGTATTTTGCTTGACCATAATCTAATCCCCATACCTCGCTATTAACGTGTCTTCGTGCTCGTCCAAAATTTTTATTATGTTTTTTATGTAAACGGGCAAAACTGGATTATCGCAATTGAAGTTCCCGCCACGAAAACCATGTAAGTGAGGATGCTTAAATACATGATGTTGCGCGCTTCCCTGTCTTATCTTAAAACCAAGGTCAGTAAGCATCGACTTCAGCTCATTGCATCGAATACTCTTTGGTGACTGCTCTAGTGTTTCCCTGACCTGATGATAGTTCATTTTTTGTTCTCGCACCACCGGCGGTGCGATATGTTCGTCGGATTGACAAAAGGTTGCTACAATAGGTCGACTCTGGCAATAAATCAACAGGGGGTATTCCCTAAAAAAGGCGCTAAAACGCCGATTTTAGCTATATTTAAGTGGGGTTTATGCCACTCGCCGCATCTGCCGAGGTAGCACGGGCAGCGCACGGTTTTAGGATCGCCGCCGCTTTATACGGCAATTGCACTTTCTCCGCAGATCGGTAACACGCGCATCTGTTGACTTAGCGCTCGGTTTCGCGCAATGCACGAACGTCCGCTTCTGGCCCCGATAGAGGAAATCCAAACTGAGACATTACCCATTTGTAAGCATACTTGACATATCTATGTAAGTATGCTTAACTAATCTCAACAGCAGCTTCCACTGCCTTCGGGCCGCATGACTAGGTGGGGATTCAGGCCGATTAAATCCCGGTGGAAGCGCCAACGTTAAGCCCAGGGGCTGGCGACGGCGCGCTGGATTGCCGTCATTCCTCACCGCCGTTAGGCGGTGAGGAACCTTGATTTGACGACTTACTCAGAGCTTCCCCAAGGATGGCATAACGCTCGCCCTTTTGCGCGCGTGGTTGTTTCGAGTTCACAACGCACGATAAAAATTCAAGACGATGAATTCTTTTCTAAAAAGGAGGCTGCATGTTAACCGACCGCGCCTTTTTACCCGCTAAAACTTTGCGCGCCATGGAGAACGCGGAAACCGCGCGTTATCGGCGCGTCGAAGAAAAAACCCAGGAGATCTTAAGCGATCCGGATCGGTTGGGAAGCCTGATTCAAGATCACTGCCTTAACCCGGCGCTTACCCATCAACTGGCCGCCTTATGCCGGGCAAAAATTGAAATGCTGACTAATTACCGAGCCAATGGCAATGGCGAGCGGGACGAACAAAGCGAAAAGCCGTTCGATACCGACGTGCTCTATCACGACACGCGCTTGTTTAAAGTTTTGCTGGAATTGGCGCAGCAAGAAGCCGGGCGCGAAGTGCCGGAAGCGGATGCCGAGGCGGTTTTTGTGTTTTTAACGCCACAGGCTGATTAGCAGGGTGCTGAAAAATTCGTTTTTCAGTACCCTGCTAGTGTGGCGTCCCGAAAATACTTTTACAAAAAACCTCCCTCACCCCAACCCCTCTCCCGGCGGGAGAGGGGCTAAACCCCCTTCTCCCTCCGGGAGAAGGGCGGGGATGAGGGGCGCGGTCCACGAATGCGACAACGTTAGAATTACGTAATTTATTTATGGGACACCACACTAGGCGACTTCGAACTGGATTTGCTTCAAGTTAGCTGCGGGCACACGCTCTTTGAGGCGCAGAATCTCGATTCCAACGACTTGGTTGTCGGCGTTGTAGTCGAGCACGATCCCCGATTCAACTTCTTCGGAAACGTTTGACCGCGCCGCCGACGGCAATGGGCAACCATTGATCCATGTATAAGTAATGTCCGATCTTGACTTGGGGCCGGCAATTGACCACATGCTGAATTGTGAGCTAGCATTAATTTCAATCCCGGCCACACCGTCGGCAGGGCAATCCATAATCTCAGGGAGGATTATTGATGAACAAACAAGCGCTGTTTTCATACCCCAAGGGGTTAGCCGCGGTACTTGTAGTTACGGCGACCATGACTATGTTGAGCGCCTGCGTTGGGTTGCAACCAAAGCCGCCCGACGGCCCTAGCTCATCCCAAGATTTCGTGGGCCACCTTGTACCCGCAAAATTCGAAGATGAGTTCAACGATCCGTTTAAGGATCGTGCCTTTGCCCCAAACATTTCTTCCTACCGCGACAATCCAGGCGGCGCACTCGGCAGTATATACGTTCGGATGGCTAAGGATGGAAAGACCTGTGGATCCCAGGAGCCAACGGACTTCAAATTCGACACGATCTTTGCACCGTCACTCACGAGCAGTTGCAAAATAATTCCCGCGACCCGGACTGATCTGATAACGAAGAAGGTACAGGGTGGTCAAGCTGCATCGATTGCGTATCTCGTTGGTGACGTTGCGGCAAGTCGAGAATTCGCCTTTGAGCTGTACCTATCGGAGCCGATGGCGGCAGTTTATGACAACTGGCAAGAATGCATCGACGTAAAAAAAGTTGCGCAAGCAAGGCTTCCCGAGCGAACCTGCGAAGTCCGGTTTATTAAGGGTATCGTTTTAACACAATTCAGTTGGCGTACGTATACGAGCAATAGTGAGCACGCCACGGCCGCATTTACCGTTGCAAAGATCGGCGGCAACACTTACTACAACGCGACCGACATCATTACGAAATCCATTCTCACTGTCGACACGGCAAATTTGTCACCGCAATTTACGAAGAACGGTGATTTCTATACGACAAATAACTCCGTAGAGACATCAAAAAAGATAAAAACTTTTAAACTGCTGAGTGAGCAGGAGCGTACAAGTCTCTTCAGTGTTTCCAAAGAGGCTGACGCCATCCAAACTAAAAGTGTTAAGAGCGATCTTTACCGCGAAGCGAACTCGCGCGATCGGGCCGTCTTCAAGGAGGACGAGGCGGGTACCGCAATAAAAGGATTTTAGGTAAGGCCGCCGGACTTAGACAGTTACTGCCTCGAAATTAACGGTCTGTATAGAATTTTTACCAAATCCTTCGCCTTTTCTCTGGGAAGATCCTCGGCATTTTTCTCCAGCAGGCCTTCATTAAGTATCGCCTTTCACGTCCGCGCTCATCACCGACCAGTTTTCCTTACCAATGAGGTCAGCGATCAATCGCCGCAGCTTGGTCGGGTCTTGGAACTTGTTCTGGGACTTATTGAAGATCAGGCCAAGCAGGCCCTTTTTGGTTACCTGGCGCTTCCAGGATGATCGAAGGGCTCACGCTTAATTGTGGTCTAGCACCACTTCGGCGGAGGGACGCAACCCCGGTGAAGCCATTTTAAAACTTAGTACGTACTAACTATTAGAATAATTCTAAAACAATTAATGACTATTTCCGATCCATGATACCGCGCTTTAGGCTCTCCAGCAGCCTCAATGCCAACTCATACTCTCGGTTCGGAAGTTGGTAAGATACATCGATCACCAATTGATCGCTCCTCTCTGCATCTGCTTCTTTATCCAGTATATCGAGGACCACTTGCCTTGTGCGCTTACCCATAATCACAGCCATATCGCGCCCCAACATGCGCGCGCCCGCCATCGGAACATCGAAATCCTCAATTTCTAACAGATCCTGATGGTTTTCATATAATCTATCTTGATTTCCTATCTCCGCGTAGTGTGTCAACAACAGCGTAAGATCGGCGGCGTCTTTACCGGGCGTCTCATGGTGCCGATCTCGCCAAGCGATTAATTTCAGCACGGCTAGACCAGCAGGCGAGACAAAACGAACTTCCTGGCTCGGTGCAACACGAACCTGAACCGAGTGGCTCCAAGCGTCTTGGAAACCCAATACGTTTAATCTGGTTGAGTAATCAGGCGGCCAGGCGATGGATCCGTCCGCTGCCTCCACAGCACCAAACGCAATAAAATCGACCGGCAGGCTCCCATCAAACTGGAGCCTGTGCGCAATCTTATTTTCAACGGTGAATCTGCCGGTTGAAACTAAGGTCTTCAACAGCCTTTGATAATCCTCCCAACTGCTGACCATAACCCCAAGATCGAAATCTTGCGTTTTTCGTCCTGCCGGTATCCCGTAGCCTTGTTCAAGAATGATATCTCGCGCTGTCGCGCCAGTTAAAAAAAAGGGAATACCTAAGTCGCGAGTAACTCTGTTTAGCGTTGTCAGCAGTTCGAGAGTTAGCGCATCAATCTTGCTCGACAAGTCGAGCGAGGTGCTGGTCATAGATGATCTTTCCTGTTTCTATGTTGCGTGCGTCCGCCGTTGCCAATAGGTCGGCATAGATAAGCAGTGGTGGAACTAATTCTGGATATTCCCAATGATAGTTAAAACGCCAAAACGCCTTACAAATTTCAACATTGCCGGCAGCGTCCTTCACAAGGCGGTTCTTTAACAGAAACTTATTGACTTCACCGGCAACATAGATCGCGACTCTTTCCGGCTTAAGATACCTTGTCAGCGTCGCCGCCGCCGGTTCACCACCGAGATAGGCATTTGCCTTGCGCCAGTCGACGTTTTTCCACCAGTCGCGACCGGGAGCGCGGAACCGCCCAATATGCAGCTTTGGCCGCAAGGTCTGCGCATAAGCCGTCACCCACGCATCCAGAAGCTTTCGCTTGTTCAACAGCTTTCTTCCATGCTTCCCTCGCTCCAGCAGGTAACCCAGATGCTTTAGGTCATACATGACCCAGCCCACAGTTCCCAGCGCGACATTTGCCGTGTTTGCAATATTCCGATACGGCGCTTTCACTAATTCCGGTTTACAAAGCAAAGTAAACAGGACTTGCAATCCTGTTGGACGAAAGACCTTCACGGGTTTCGTGATTCTGTCTGCCTCCGGAGGTTTTCGGCCGGTCACGTAGACAAAGAACTTAGGCGCATTGATATAGGCGTTCCCTGCCGTATCCATAAAAGCGATATCCAACTCTCTCAAGCGCTCGGCCATTGGAGGATTGACGTATCGAGTAATAAGCATCCCCGGTTTCTTAAATCGCCGCAGTTGCGTCACGATGTGCCCAATAGTGGTCGGGGCTACGTTACGTTTTATTTCAACAACGAAATCCGTCTTATTTTTTTTATCTCCGACTTCCAAGACGGCATCCGCAACACCTTCTGCGAAGCGAGGTTCCCTTTTAAGAACATGAGCGACAGTCCCGATAGTATCCTCGAAGGCGCGCAAGGCCTCCTGGAGAAGCTCTTTCTCCACGATAGTTCCCTTAGGACCTTCTGGGGTAGCCAGATTCACCGAAAGTGGTCTCTTGTTCACTATTTATTAGTGTACACGTTTTGTGTACATATTCAAATTTTGAACAAAAATAAACCAAAAAGCTTAGAACCTCAACCATTTTTTAGAATGGTGGGTTACAGTAGTCCCCGGAGTTTTTGGACAATTGAATCCGGGCTCAAAGTCGCTTATTCACATAATTAGCTACGCGGCCAGCAATAGAAAGAAGTACGGCTGTAAGCTCTTGAATACAAAAGTCATACAGTCTTTGAGCGGCGGCGCCAACGATTCGGTGAGCTTGATCTCGGTCCGGCAGTTCGGAGAGTGAATTGTCGGCTCTGTCATGCAATTGCCGGGGGGTCGTCGCAAGTTCGAACCTTGCATCGCACACTAGTAAATAGCTTTATCGCCACTACGAGACCACATAAAAACCCTTCAAATCATTACACGGAAGAGTATTTTTCAATCAACGCCTTGCATCGTTTGTCCTCTTCCATTCCCTACTACAATTCCCCGTAAATATGCGGCGCTCGTAGAGGGCGCGGTGACAAATTTGCTACATCGGATTTCGATAGCATCCGATGCAAGCTCTTGCTCGATTTATGGACCTTCTTGGAAAGCGTCTCAAACCCTACGGTCGCGTTTACGAGGTCGCGCAGAATGAGTTTTGCCGTATCCGGCTCACCGTTGAGGAAAAGCTTCAGCGCTTCATCAAGAAGCGCCTGGGCGAACGCCGGATCGCATTTTACACGCGCGACTACCGTCTCTTTAAAATCTCGAGTTAGTGCCGTACCATCAACCCCAGCCACGCGCATTATGTTTTTCAGGGCCTATATCTATCACAACCCTGTAAGAGAACAGAATCAACGAATCCACGCTCGAACGAGATGTTGTGACCATCGCAGACCTCGGAATATAAGAGTCCATTTTGCTGGTTTTCAATCCGCATCCACGGATACCTCTCTTGGACGTCAGACATTTTTGTTCGTGCCGCCACGCCGTCATCTGTTTTGTACAATGCGGAATCAGCGTAAACAGCATAAATATGCTCCCCGTTCCCGTTGTTTTGCGTGCGAATTGCTAAACCTTTAAAAAGGTATATATTTGCGGTAAATCCCATATTTCTCCCACCGAATTCCCCCGCCTGATGCGCCGCCTGGTATGTCCAAATAATTTTCCCGAACTGCTTTTCAAAATTAGAATGATCAAATTTCTCGCCAACATGTAGACCACCAAGACTTACCGGACTGGCCCGCTTCCCCGATGGCATACGAGTCACATTCGAATCATTCCACACCGTATCCGTCCGCTTTTCCATCCGCAATACTTTCTCGAGCTGTTCGACAATTTGCGGATTTGCGCCTTTCTCAATTAGATCTATAGCGTCGAGCGTTGCCTTATCCACGGCATCTGTTTCAATTGCATCGCCTACTGGCAGGTTCTTTTGCCTTTTGTACCAAGATTTCCGATCGAAAAAGTCTTGGAGGTCTTGGCGCTTAAAAACGTATCCCCGTCTAGCGAAGATTGCGTTTTTTACAATGTTTAAGTCTTTTTTATCCAACTTTTTTAGTCGTTCAAAGTTGTCGAATTTGTCGATGAGCGCATGGCGAATTCCATTCGGATACGTATGATCAACAAGGTACTGGATAAGTGCATCTCTCGGGCTGCTCGCTACCGCATTGTCATTTGTGCGTTCCACTTTCTTTATCTTGGCGCCAGAAGGCCCTCTCGTTACGAGATATTTCTCAGAATATCTCGACCCGGCCCAAGGGTATTGGTTTGCAGTGCTCCATTTCCGAGAGAGGTCGTTGTTAATTTCAAATTTAATGTGACCGTCAATGAATTTTTGCGTGTATACAAGATACGGGTCATATGATTGGCCGCCGCCCCACGGCTCGCCGACTCCCCCTCTGACCAGTATGTCCAGATGTCCGTCGCCATCGTAGTCGATAAGTTTTGAAACATTAAGCATTTCCCTGAAGACAAACTCTGGATAACCCTTATCGTTTAGTGCAAGGACCGAGACGTAACCGGGACTGCTGGCAAACGCATATTCGGTCAGAACCAGAAAAGGGCCTTTGTCCAGTCGGGCACCCTGAATCACCAAAAGATAAGGAGAATTGAGCAAATTATTTACGACCGAAATGTCTTTATGTCGTATGCCTGTCAATTGGATCAAGACCAGCTGCTTACCATCCGGAATCCGAATAGTTAATTCCGTATATTCGCCAGGATCGTTCCATCCCTTGAGGATTGTGCCCACAACTTCATAAGGCTCGCCGCCGAGTTTCCAGAGGAAGCGTTGCTTGTCAACAACGACGACGTCAGATTGTGAATTTGCGCTTACTGAATTCAGTTCTGCGATATTCGCCAACAATATGAATACGATGCAACTGCTTCGAAACATTTTTCTCCTCCAAGAACTCACTTCTTGTGTGTACTGCCAGGGTACTGAATTCAACGGTTGTTTCAAACTACGGTAGACGTCTCACGACTTACCGTCCAGTGCTAACGTCCGTTTCGGATTGCGGTGAGTTGTTCGCGTACGGGTGCTCCTAAAGACAGATGTTAAGGTATAGGGGGATGGCAGGATAGACTTCGTGTAAGACACGAAGCCGGGCGCCGGTGGAGGTCTTGCCAGGTGCTGCCGCGCGTACTTCCCTGTACTCCACCCTTCGGGCCCCCGCTTCGCGGCGTTCAAATTTGCTCCCGGCAAATTTGTACTCCATACATCCCTGTACTTCGCCCTTCGGGCCGCCGCTTCGCGGCGTTCAAATTTGCTCCCGGCAAATTTGTACTCCATACA
>Ga0099830_10002172_pt1 | contig 10316 bp, 12 predicted proteins | sample CZO8metaG_4_FD_79337 | JGI IMG/M metagenome (GOLD analysis project Ga0099830, IMG submission 79337) | Vadose zone soil microbial communities from the Eel River Critical Zone Observatory, Northern California, USA - CZOApr15con2H3.8 metaG | ecosystem: Environmental > Terrestrial > Soil > Vadose...
GCTGCAACGTCGGCGCCATCATCACTCCGCTGGTCGTGCCTTGGATAGTGGTGCGTTTCGGATGGCGTTGGGCTTTTTTGTTGACCGGAGCGCTCGGCTTTGCCTGGCTGATTCTATGGCTGCGGCTTTATCGCAAGCCGCAAGATCATCCTCGCTGCAGGCAAAGTGAGCGCGCTTACATTGCGCATGATTCGCAAAGCTCCTCCGGAAAAATCCAGTGGGCGCAACTTCTTCCTCATAAGCAGACTTGGGCAATAGCGGCTGGAAAATTCATGACTGATCCCGTCTGGTGGTTCTTTCTTTTTTGGATTCCAGATTATCTGCAGCGCGTGCATGGCCTGCATTTCACTCAGATTGGTCTACCGATCCTGGTTATTTACGTCATTTCGGACGTCGGCAGTATTGCGGGCGGGTGGTTTTCCTCGGCGCTGATCCACCATGGGCATTCCGCCAACGCCGCCCGAAAATGGGCCATGTTTCTTTGCGCGCTGCTGGTCTTGCCCATTTCCATCGTGTATCGCGTTTCAGGCTTGTGGTCCGCCAGCATCCTCATTGGACTTGCCGCGGCCGGCCACCAGGGCTTTTCTGCCAACCTCTACACATTGTCCTCAGACCTTTTTCCTTCCCGGGCCGTTGCTTCCGTTGTCGGCATCGGCGGAATGGCTGGAGCGATTGGTGGTATGTTGATCGCCGAAATCGTCGGCCACGTTCTGCAATGGACAGGCAGCTATATGATTCCCTTTTTTATCGCTTCGTCCGCTTACCTGTTTGCGCTGTTGTTCATCCATCTTCTCAGCCCTAGACTGATTCCCGCGCAAATCGGACACGCGCAATAAGGAAAATATGCCTCTTTCCATCAAACCAAAAGACGCGCGCCGCTGGGATTTGATCAGCCTGGGCGAAGTCATGCTGCGCTTCGACCCCGGCGAATACAGGATCTGGACCGCGCGCCATTTTCGCGTGAGCGAAGGTGGCGGAGAATACAACGTCGCACGCGGATTAAAGCGCTGTTTCGGTCTAGACTCCGCCATCGTCACTGCCTTCGCGAAAAATCCCGTCGGTTCGCTTCTGCAGGATTTAATCAGTCAGGGTGGTGTCGACTCATCATTGATCCGCTGGGTGGATTATGACGGCGTTGGCAGAACGGTCCGCAACGGCTTGAACTTCACCGAACGCGGTTTTGGAGTCCGCGCCGCTCTCGGATGTTCCGATCGCGGCCACACCGCGGTTTTGGCGCTGGCACCCGGACAAATCGACTGGGATTCCATTTTCAGCGCGCTGGGGGCGCGCTGGTTTCATACCGGCGGAATATTTTGCGCCTTGTCCGAATCCACTCCGGATGTCGCGATCGAAGCCATGCAGGCCGCGCGTAAGCATGGCGTGATTGTTTCCTATGATCTGAATTACCGTGAATCCCTTTGGAAATCATTCGGAGGAAAAAAACGCGCGCAGGACGTCAATCGCCGCATCGCTCCGCTCGTTGACGTTATGTTGGGCAACGAGGAAGACTTCTCCGCAGCGCTCGGCTACAGCGTGCCTGGCCTGGACGAACATCTTTCCATCCTGAACCCCGATGGCTTCAAACAGATGATTCGCAAGGTTGTGCAGGATTTTTCTTTTCAGGTGGTCGCCACTACGCTCCGCCGAGCCACAACCGCCACCAGGAACGATTGGGGCGCAATCTGCTACTCCGATGGCGATTTTTTTCAAGCCACGACCCGCGAAAACCTCGAAATCCTCGATCGGGTTGGTGGTGGCGATTCCTTCGCCTCGGGCTTGATCTATGGTTTCCTCTCCGGAAAAGGTCCGCAGTGGGCCGTCGAGTGCGGCGCCGCCCACGGCGCTCTGGCCATGACCACGCCTGGAGACACTTCCATGGCTACGCTGGACGAAGTCCTGCAAGTAATGAAAGGAGCGGGAGCGAGAATTGTCCGCTGATCCGGAGGCGCTTGCATACATGAAGAAAAAATCTGTGAGCGAACAAATCGAGAGCTTCGGCGTCATTCCAGTCATTCGCGCTTCTTCTTCCGAGGAAGCGCGCTTCGCTGCGGAGGCCGTGCGGAGCGGCGGAATCCCGATTGTTGAAATCACCATGACCGTTCCCGGAGCGCTGCAAGTAATTTCTGGGTTGGCAAAAACCATGCCGCAGCTTCTGCTCGGAGCGGGCACGGTTCTCAACAAGAAAATGGCACGCCAATGCGCCGACGCGGGCGCTCAATTCCTGGTATCCCCCGGCTTCGACGCGGGCATGGTAGCAACGGCAAAAAAGCTCAAACTTGTCGTCATAGCCGGAGCACTTACGCCCACGGAAGTCATGGCTGCCTGGGATGCTGGCGCGGATTTTGTGAAAGTTTTTCCTTGCTGCAATTTAGGAGGGCCAGCTTACGTCAAGGCCCTGCACGGTCCTTTTCCGCAAGTGCCCCTGATCCCCACGGGTGGCGTTACGATCGAAACCGCTGCGGATTACATTCGCGCTGGCGCCGCAGCTCTAGGCGTGGGCAGTGAATTGATCCTGAAAGATGCCCTGAAGGCCCGCAAGTCCGAACCGATTTCAGATCTGGCCCGCCGCTTTGTCGAACTAGTGAAAGAAGTGAGAAAACAACTCACGACTTAACGAGTGTATTGAGCGATAGGTATGCGCTTACGATGTGGCGGAGGAGGAGGGATTTGACTCCTCGTTGACCGTAGGTAGTCTGTAGGTTGGCCTCTCCTGTATCTCTGTTACTTTCAACACTTGGTGAGTCTTTATGCGGGTCGAAATCGTGTCAGAAAAGCCTCCAAATCGGGCAACTTAGTAGCAATAGTAGCAAGCTCCGAGCGCCCCCATCAGGGCTTCTTATCTGAGGTCCTCAGCCCCCTGGGGTCGCGCTGCTCCTCCGAGTCATCTCACTGGCCTTAACCTTCGCCCGAAGGAACGCAGACAGGCCGGTGAAGTCTATCGGAAGTTCTCTACAAGCATGATGTCATTGTTTAACGCATCTAGCTGTGTATAAAGGATCGTCTTTCGGTCTGGGGAGACAGCCAATCCTGGCGCTTGCCTGGCTGGACGATTCTCCAGATCGAACACTCGCGAAGTCCGGTGCGTGGTGATGTCCAAGAAAGCAATCCCAGGTTTCTTGGCCGTCGTATCTAGATAGTAGATGCCGTTGTCCACTGCGGCCCAATAGCCCCAATAACCCGCTTCCAGAGAGCCGACGACCTCGACCTCCTCGCCGCCGCTAGTCGGAACGCGCCACAGCCCGGGAACGTTCAGACCTTTTGCATAGTACAAGAACGCTCCGTCGGGCGACTCGGACGCTGCATATCCACCCTGATGTGTCACCTGCACAGCCCGTCCCCCCGTCGAAGGCATCTTCCAGACCTGCCAACCGCCGGTGCGATTGGACGCGAAATATAACCAACGACCGTCTTCCGACCAACTTGGCAAGACTTCGTTCGAGGGTTCATCGGTAAGCTTGCGCGGCCGGCCACCCTTAGAGTCGACGACAAAAATGTCCGCGTTTCCAGTGGAGCGGGAGTCGAAGGCGATTTGCTGCCCGTCGGGCGACCAACGCGGAGTCCCGGTCACAGAGTTGAAGTGGGTTAGCTGAATCAGGCCACTTGCGTCGCTTCGGCACATCCAAACTTCATACGCCCCGCTACGCGTGGATTCGAAAACAATTTTACTTCCATCAGGCGAGAACTGGGGACCGCTATCCATCTTCGTGGAAGTTAGAAAGATATCGGGGGGACTGGCCGAATGAGGCGAGCCAAGTTTCCTCCTCCAAACGTTCAAATTCCCCATCTGGCGGACATAGACTAATCGGTTGCCGCGAATTGAAGGTTGAATCCCCTCTTGACCGAATAGGAGTCGTTCGGGCTGGGTCCCACGAACGGGTATCTGCCAAAGCCAACCAGGACTTATTGGCCAACCAGCATCGGCGAAAACGATATAGCGGCCGTCAGGGGTCCACGCCAGTCCCCAGTGGTCTTTGTTATCCGCGACAACGCGTTGTTCATCTCCTCCTGAAACCGGTACCGTGTAGATCGCCTTGAATCCTTGCCACTCTTGCGAAACCCTGCTGAAAGCCAAAGTTTGACCGTCGGGGGAAAATGCAGGGTTGGAATCACCCTTCGAATGCAGCGGCAAAGTGAGCCTGCGAACATCCAGGGAGTCGAGCGATAGCAGAAAAATAGACGCCGCTTCGCCAGGAGATGCGCTGTCAGAAAATGCGAGCAACTTCCCGTCGGGAGACCACGAGATTCGGCCCGCAGACCACAAGATTTCGTCCATCCGCCCCTGCCAAAAAGTCTCGCGCAACCTGCGCTCAGCGCCACCCAACGAGGGAATGATGTAAATGCCCGATTCCTCATTTTGAATGCGACAGAATGCAATGTAGCGGCCATCGGGCGACCAAACCGGATTGAAGTCGATTGACGCCTGCTTCGTCAGCCGTACTGGCTCTTCCGTCCCGACCAGCTTCACATAGATGTTGAAGTTGGAGCCGGATCCGGCATTCCACGCGAAAGCTAAGTGCTGGCCGTCTGGAGAAAGGCTTGGGGTGTATTTTTCGCCAACTTCGGTAACGACAGGGATCACGGTCGGCTGACCGGCTTTGGATCCACGCGAGTGGCTGTAGTACACGACGAATAGCGCAACGGCACATGCCGCCAATCCGATTACAAGCGCACGCTTCGTAAACGACCGCTTCGACTGCCAGGGCCCGGCGGCAGGGGGCGCTGCCGGCGTGTCGAAATTGCCGATAAAACGATAGCCTCGTCGGGCGAGCGTCTCGATGAACACTGGAGAGTCCGCAGATTCACCCAGCGCATCGCGTAACCTCTTGATGGCCGCATTCAGGCTGTGATCGAAATCGACGAACGTATCTTCAGGCCATAGTTTGCTGCGCAACTCCTCTCGGGTAACGACTTCCCCCGGTCGTTCAAGAAGAGTCGCCAGGATCTGAAACGGCTGCTCCTGAAGTTTTATTTTTTGGCCAGCGCGCCGCAGTTCGCCGGTCTGTAAGTTCACTTCGAACGTGCCGAAGCGGACAATTGAGGGTGAAGAATTAGCTGACATGGGAAACTTCGCGTTGCCGAAGTTTAGCATCTTTCGAGCGCAGTTCCGACGTGTGATCGCTCGCCCGACAACTATCGTAGAAATGAGCCTTTGCGGAAGATTAGCTATACTCTCCGGCGTGAACCTTCCGCCGATACTTTTGGGAACCTCTTCCTTCACGGCGACAGGCTGGGAGGGAACGTTCTATCCAAAAGGAATGCGATCTGCCGATTACCTCTCCTTCTACGCAGATCGCTTTCATACCGTCGAGGTTGATTCGACGTTCTATGCCTGCCCGACTCCTCGCACCGTCAGCAACTGGGCCGCTCGCACTCCCGAGAATTTCATTTTTTCAGTGAAGGTCCCGCAGACCATCACTCATGAAAAGGTCTTGGTGGACTGCGATGCGGAATTAGAAGAATTTCTCAAAACGATGGACCTCCTCGGTCCAAAGCTGGGACCAATGGTCTTTCAGTTTCCGGCTTTCGACCGCTGGAAATTCCCAACACAGAAACATTTTCTGGAAGTGCTCGCGGCATTTCTGGAGAAGCTTCCCAGAGATCGCAAGTTCGCCATCGAGGTTCGAAACAAGAATTGGCTCGACGCTACTTTGGCCGATCTACTGCGCAAGCGCGGCATTGCACTCGTGCTCCAGGACATCTCGAACATGCCTGGATTTGTAGAGTTGACGAAGAAGTTCGATCCGATCACGACGGACTGGACCTACATCCGATGGCTCGGCGATCGCAAAGGCATCGAAAAGCTAACGATGACATGGGACAAGACGGTCGTTGACCGAACAACTGAACTAACGAGTTGGGTAGATTTCTGCTATCAGATCAGGAAGCGCGGAGTGGTGATCTACGCCTATGCGAACAATCACTATGCAGGCCATGGTCCGGCGACCGTCGCGCAGTTTATGAAACTCTGGAACGCAAAAGGGTTTCCGCAGATAACCAGGCCACAATCTTCAAGGCAGGAACGTACGTTGTTCCCGATGTGATGAAAGCGCGACCATCATTGAAAAAGAGGCTTGCCCCTCTTCCGCTTCGCTCTGCCGCGTTCATTGAGCCAATGCAATGCCTGGCGGTGCCCAAGCTAGTGTCCTTGCTCAAGCAAGTGAAGGGTGTAGGAACGCAGATCGGGCTGACCTATGTCCTGACGATAGAGGACCCGTATCGGTTCCCGAAGAGTCGCGCGGTAGGTTGTTTTCTGGGGTTGCGAAACAAGTCGAAATTATCACCAAGGATTGTCAGCACAAAGCCAATGATGAACAGGCTGGTTACTACGACTTGGGGCAACCTGGTTACCAGACCATCGCATTCGCGAATTCTGATACATGCAAAGTGGTTAAGTTTGGCGAGCGAAAGTAGCCCGTCACCGAAGTTAGCCAATCAGGATCCGGCAAACGGTATACCGACTTCCCGAGTCTTCATCAGCGTTGTTTTTCATCTACCAGCATAGTCAGTGGAAGGTTATAGACCAGGTCGCCGGACGCAACACGGACCATCGCAACGGATTCGTCCTGCCACAAATGGACAACGCGGCCTTTGACAATTTCGCCGGACTGAACTTTGAGGCGAACGGTCACGCCCATTTTGGGTTTGTTTTTCTCGGTCAGGGGTTATTTTAGAAGTTAGATACAATTTTGTGCTGTTCTGGGTCAACCCGACTCGACGCGGTACGCTAACAGCACAGTATTTTTGAGTCATAAATTGACTTGCATCCGCCATTTCACGAGCGGACAATCCGGCAATGGTCAGCAACAATTCCCACGCCGAACGCCGTACCGTAGCAGTGATTGATTTTGTCGCTGAAGAACTGGGCCTGGGAATCAAATGTTGCGAGGTTGCCCTGTCATCGGCCAGTGCGGCAACCTGGGACCGCAAAATCAAGAACGCGCAGAGAGCTCATGACATCGCGCAGCGCTTCGTGCATCGGTTCAGGATTTCCGGACACGAGGCTGATCGTATCAATCATCGAATCGTCCACCTTAAAACTCTCCTGGAAGAACTGAAATAATCAAGCGGCACAGGCGGTCATTCGGGCAATTTCCCGTTCCATTTCGTGTTTTTCCCAACAGCTTGCTTCTTGTCCGGCGAAGGGCTCAGCGTGGTAGCAGTGGTAGCTTGGATCACGGCCATTGAGCGCGGGGTCGTAAATCTTCTCCCGCGCCCATCTTTGTCCTGAGAAGATTGATGATCGGCAGTAGTCGCACTGGTCGAAGCAAACGATCATTTTTCCTCCCTGAGATAGATCCCTCGCAGAGTCCTAGTGCAATCGCCGTACCAATGTTATGTGTACCGCACGGTGCACAATTTGCTTGAGATCATTGGTTCCGATTTCGCAGTAATGGTACGCAAGTAGTCCCCAGTTTCTCGCATGCCTCGGCAGTTTTTTCCATGCGGAAATCGCTCAGGTGAGCGACTTCAAGGTCGGTGAACATGTGCCTGTAAAGTTGTCAGGTGGGGTCTGGTGCAGGCCGAAATCAAAGCTATCATCAACAGGACGGACGAACAGGACGGACGGCGTTCGATTGCAAGTCAGTGTTTCAAGAGGAGAATTCCCCCCGATGAAATCATCTGTGCGATGGTTTTTGTTCGAATACCAGGGCCGCAAACTCGTGATTTTGTCAAAGGGTTTCAAGACCAAAGAACTGGCGGAGAAGGTGCGTCTAAAATATCCCAAAAGTGTGCGTCGGAAGATCGGAATCGGCGTAGTTCGCGTAACCAATAGGTGACTTCCCGCGATATCGCGTAGACTGTGGTCGCGTAAATCTCAGTAAATGTTGCACTTATGTTTTCAGTTCCATTGGCTATGGAAATGCACCACAGGGCCCGTGAGGCAGGGCCTTTGAACATCAACCAAGCGAAATGGTTTTTGCGAGTCTTCGCGAACGGTAAGAAGCTAAACACACTGACTATCAGAGACCTATACTTGTCAGGCTACCTCGGAATCGAATTGCGCTCACCCGGGAAAGAGCCACTTCCGACAGTCATAACCGAAAAAGGGAAGCGAGTCTTGGAAACCGACAGCCGCCATTTTATCCCGCTCTGGGACTCGGCGGAACCCGGACTTCCTTTCTCGACTTAAATTCGGGCTCTCGCCTTCAGTGTCAGAATTCGCGAATGCGATGGTAACCCGGGGAATTGAGGGACCATGTCAGACCGATCTCAACAACCAATTAGATCGACGGCATCCTGCGGGTAAAAAGTGATGTTTAGCTGAACCCTAGTACCGGGTGCGGCGTGTAGGCCTCTTCGAGCGACGCAGCCTCTTCGGGTGCGAGTCGCAGCGACAGTGCAGCGACCGCATCGGCAAGATGATTCGGCTTGGTGGCGCCCACAATCGGCGAAGTGACGAACGGTTTGCTGAGCATCCAGGCAAGCGCAAGTTGAGCCCGGGGAACGCCACGCTTTTCGCAGAGCGCACCGAGCCGGTCAGCCACTCTACGGTCTGCTTCTTCTGTCTTCGAATACAGCGTCTTGCCAAATTGATCTGTCTCAAAGCGTTTTGTGCTCTCGGTCTGCCACGGGCGCGTCAAACGTCCACGCGCGAGCGGACTCCACGGAAGTACACCAATGCCCTCGGCTTGGCAGAGCGGCATCATCTCTCGTTCTTCTTCGCGATAGAGCAGGTTGTAATGATTTTGCATGGAAACGAATCGCGTCCAGCCGTGACGATCCGCAAGATACAACGCCTTCGTGAACTGCCACGCGTACATGGAAGACGCTCCGATATAGCGCACCTTGCCGGACTTCACTACGTCGTGCAGCGCCTCAAGCGTTTCCTCGATCGGCGTCTCGTAATCCCAGCGGTGGATTTGATACAAGTCCACATAGTCGGTTTCGAGACGACGCAGGCTTTGGTCGAGTTCATAAAAGATTTCTTTGCGCGAGAGGCCGTGGCCGTTCGGTTCGTCGCGCATCTGGGCCTGCACCTTAGTCGCGATTACTACGGCTTCGCGGCGGGCATGTGCGCGCAGAAATCGCCCAAGCACCTCTTCGCTAGCCCCCACTGAATAAACGTTGGCGGTGTCGAAAAAATTGATGCCCAAATCAAGCGCCTGACGCAAGAAGGGCTGACTCTCTTCTTCATTCAGGGCCCAGGCGTGGCTGCCCGGCTTGATTTTTCCGGTGGCTGGTTGCCCATAGGTCATGCAGCCTAGGCAGATGCGCGAGACCTTAAGTCCGGTCTTGCCAAGATTGATGTAGTCCATTATTTCTCCAGAGTGATTTCAATTCACTATTTGAGATGCAGCACATGCTCCTTTGTTGCGTTAGAAACTCATTGCGGGGCGGATGAAGTTTCCGGGACGGGTGACACGCTTTAGTCAATATCGGTCCACGAGGCATACTGTGCTTCCTGCTCACGGGCGCCGTCCCGAGGATAGATTTGTAACGGGCAGTATCCTCGGCATCCATGTTGGCAAACAGTTTCTTCAAGTGCTCATCGGTGAACGCAACCGGTGATTCCTCTTCGAACGTGTGTAGATCGCTGGCGAGGGAAAAACCGGTCTGAACCTTATGCTCTTTGAGCAAAGACAGAATGGTCATCACACGGTTATGCAAAGTCCTGGGCTCGTAGCCTTTGGCCAGGAGATAATCCCGGAATTGCCGAATCGTGTGTTTGGTGACCTCGTCGAGGAAGTAAATGGACTTGGTTGATTCGAGAAACTGGCGAAGGTTAAGTTTGTAACCGATCAGCGTTTTTGGTTTCTTCTTACTCGCTGCTTCTAAGATGAAATCGTGAACTGCTTTTGCCAGTGGAAGGCGGTCTCCATTATCACGAAATTGTGCAACCGTTAACCCTTGAGCCCGGGCTTCCAAGCCCGCGATCATTCTGTCGGCTTCCAGACGAGCATCGGAGAAATTTTCCGCCACGAGTGGCTTCCAGATTTGCTTCCCTTCGACCATTGGGCGGATGAAGAACGGCGCTACGAATTCTCCAGTTTTCTTCCCTCGGCCTTCCTTGATCCTGCTGTAACGCCAGCGTCCCGCCTCGTTTTTTCCTCTCGTGTAGATGCTCAGGGCCATGGGTGTCTCCGCTTCGAGGACACCATGGTCTGGGATGCTTAAAATCGCCTTTGTTTATGCGGGTATTTCGCATCGTAAGAAATATGGCGGAGGAGGAGGGATTCGAACCCCCGAGACCCTTTCGAGTCTAACGGTTTTCAAGGCGGGTGGTTGCGCTCCGGCTCGCTGGTAAGTTGATGAAAACTAAAGACGGCGTTCGGCTCGCTCTGGACGGCGTGGGCACGGTTGGCAGCTTATTGGAA
>Ga0099830_10002177_pt1 | contig 10302 bp, 9 predicted proteins | sample CZO8metaG_4_FD_79337 | JGI IMG/M metagenome (GOLD analysis project Ga0099830, IMG submission 79337) | Vadose zone soil microbial communities from the Eel River Critical Zone Observatory, Northern California, USA - CZOApr15con2H3.8 metaG | ecosystem: Environmental > Terrestrial > Soil > Vadose...
AGTGGAGCAGGCCACGATGCGGCAGTGCTCGCCGAACTGACCGATATTGCCATGCTCTTTGTGCGCTGTCGAGGCGGCATTAGCCATAATCCGGCTGAATCCGTCACTCAGGAGGATGTGGCAGTTGCCATTAAGGTAGTGGAGCGGTTTCTGCAGCTGCTATCTGAAAAGGAACTGGGGCGACTGGTCCTATAGGAAGGGGCACAAGACATTCTCTTCGAGAGGATGTAAAGTCGATCCATTTTTGCTTAAGGAGAACAAGGAGCATCTAGCAATGACATCACTGCTCATTCAGCATGCTGCACTGCTCGTGTCAATGGATGATACCGACACTCGCTGGACAGATGGCGGCATCTACGTAGTGGAAAACGTGATCCAGCAAATTGGGCCGACGAATTCGCTCCCACGACAGGCCGATCAGGTGATCGAAGCGCGGGAAATGATCATCCTGCCTGGTCTGGTCAATACGCATCATCACTTTTACCAGACCCTCACACGCAATCTTCCCGCAGCACAGGACGCCAATCTGTTTCAATGGTTGCGCATCCATTACCCGATATGGGCGCGTCTTACCCCCGAAGCCATCTATGTGAGTACCAAAACCGCAATCGCCGAACTTATGCTTTCCGGTTGCACGACATCCAGCGATCACTGTTACATCTGGCCCAACGGTGCTCGCATCGAAGATCAGATTCAAGCTGCTGCGGAGATGGGCTTTCGCTTTCACGCTGCCCGCGGCTCCATGTCGGTAGGTGAAACGCAGGGCGGTCTGCCACCGGACAATGTCGTAGAGGACGAGGATGCAATCCTTCGCGACTCGCAACGGGTGATCGAGACGTACCACGATGCGAATCGCTATGCCATGCTGCGGATTGTGTTGGCCCCGTGCTCGCCTTTCTCAGTCTCGCCCCAGTTGATGCGGCAAAGCGCGGAGCTAGCGCGCTCCTACGGTGTGCATTTGCACACGCATTTAGCCGAAACACTCGATGAAGCCACATACTGCACTGCAACCTTTGGCCGCACGCCGGTAGAGTTGGCAGAAGACCTCGGCTGGATGGGAGCAGACGTCTGGCACGCGCACATGGTTCACCCCGGTGTAGATGAGATCGCCCGCCTGGGGCAGACGCGTACCGGCGTCGCGCATTGTCCTAGCTCGAATATGCGGCTCGCTTCTGGTAGGGCTCCGATCCGGCTATTGCAGCAGGCGGGTGCGCGAGTTGGGCTGGGCGTAGATGGCTCGGCATCCAACGATAGCTCGCACTTGCTCGCAGAAGCCAGGCAGGCTCTGCTCTTGCAGCGCGTGATGGGGAACCCGGCAGCGTTAACCGCCAGGGAAGCGTTGTGGCTGGCCACACGAGGTGGCGCATACGTCCTTGGTCGCGATGATATTGGCTACCTTGCGCCTGGCATGGCCGCAGACTTCATCGGCTATCGTCTCGATACGTTAGGACTTGCGGGAGGTGCTCCCCACGATCCACTTGCCTCACTCGTCTTTTGCCATCCACCGCAGGTCGACTTGAGCGTGATCAATGGACGAGTACGCATCCAGGAACAAAGACTGCTCGACGTTGACCTGCCCGCAATCATTCAGCGTCACAACACTATTGCGCGTGCCCTTGTGAGCGGAGCGTGACAAGGAGTCACCCACGATAAATCGGGGACCTACTGTAGCACCCCGATTTATCGCGGGACCTGCTAGCCTCGTATATGGAGCAGCAAAGTTCGCATAGAGAGAAGGGAAAAGTATGTTACAGTTTGATCTGAATATCTCAATTCTATTGAAAGAAGTCCCATTCTTAGAGCGGTTTGAACGCGCAGCCAAACTTGGCTTTGGAGCCATAGAGTTCAGGTGGCCCGGAGATGAAAATCTCACTGCTATTGCAGAGCACGTGCAGGCAACAGGACTCAAGGTCGCCTTGATGAATTTTGACGCGGGCAATATGGCAGGTGGAGAGCGAGGCTTTCTCAACGATACCAGTCGGCAACAGTGGTTCCGCTTCCACGTTCCGCGAGCCATTGACTTTGCCGCACAGATTGGATGTCCCCAGTTAAATGCACTGGTCGGGAATATCATCTCTGGAGAGAGCCGCGAGGCACAGATGGACCTGGTACGTGAGAACCTGGCATGGGCTGCCGATCGTGCTGCTGAGGCAGGTCTTGGTGTGGTCGTCGAGGCACTGAATAGCTTCGAAAATCCACGCTACCTCCTCACGAACACACGCGAGACATTGCAGTTGCTAGCCGATGTCAGCCGCCCGAACCTCAAGTATCAGTATGATATCTACCATATGCAGCGCATGGAGGGGAATCTCATCGCCACGTTGCGCGAACACATTGGGAAGATGGGTCATATCCAGGTAGCAGACTCCCCGGAGCGCCACGAACCTGGGACGGGCGAAATTCACTATGCCCATGTCCTGGCAGCCCTTGACACGCTTGGGTATCAGGGCTATGTCGGTTTAGAATACAACCCAACTACCATTTCGGAAGCGAGCTTTGCCTGGCTGCCCAATAATCGCCGGGGAGCAATAGCGGTGAGTGACCTCTACCCCTTGACGTAGGCCAATTTCTCCGCAACCTTGCCGTCTCGCACGCGAAGCACATCCACGCCACGTACATGCCCGCGACTCCCGTCGGTATTTGTCCAATAGTACTTCCAGCGAATGACGCAGCGATCTTCATGTGCGATCATCTCCTCGGACTGGAAAACGGCATCAGGCGATGAACGAAAAAACTCTTCCCAGAAGTGGCGAACCGCCTCTTGTCCTTCAAACCGTTCACCATCTGGCGGCGGATAGGTGTTATCAAAGACGCAGTCCTCGGTCATCAGGGCCATCACTGCCGGAACGTCGTGCCGGTTGAAGGCGTCGTTAAACTGGTTGATTACTTCAACGGTTGATGCTGTCTGTGCAACTTCCTGCATGTTCTCTTGCCCCTTACTGAAGACGATCCAGGCGATCCCGAAAGGCAGCGATCTGAGCGCTGTGCTCGCGTTTGTGTCCATAGTACATGTAGACAATGACATCATCCAGGGCATACTCCATTCCATACCAGGGCAGTGTTCCGGTGTGGCGGAACACTTCCGGACGAATCCGCTCAGCCAGCGACATCACCTGCGCGTGTGCATCATTGAACTCGTCCAGAACCTCTCTCACAGTTCTCCCTTTGCGTCTCTCTACCTCAGAATCGTTAAACTGGCCACCCAGCTCGGTAAACTTGTCCAGGGAGGGTGTAGGGTGCCTTCCGACAAACCCGGACAGGATATCTACCAGGACCTCTTCATAGGAAGCCAGGTGGGCGATGATGTCCTTGACGGACCAGACGCCACAGGCTCCTGGTGTTTCCCACGCCGTTTCGGGGAAGCCCTCGATGGCCTGGTGGGCCGTCAGTTGTCCATACTTCAAAATGTCCGTTGCGTTCATGAGATGTTCCTTTCCTTTGGTTTGATATACGCATGAGCACATTGCTCACTATGTACCGTGTTATCGCAAGCCCTCGAAGAGATCTTCTTCCACCTGTCGTCCCCCGTTGACCAGGCTGAAGACACGATAATAGTTCTGGTCGGTACGTCCAATTTGACCAAATTGTTGCTCATGTGCCTGTTGACCGTACGAGGGGATTATTTCCTCGGCTGACACTACAATTGTAGCCAGAACGTCTGGCATTATCATCGCGGACAGTACGGAGATTACGTGAAGGAAGCACGTAAATTTCTGGGGAAATGGCACGTAGAATCAGCACCAGGACGTCGGCAATCTCGCGATTGAATTTCCCCTGCGCGATTAGTGCCGCTATTTCGCGTTCGCGCGCCTTCAGCCCTCCGTAAGCTTGCTTGGCAGCCTGTTTGGGTGAGAGCGGACGGGAATAGGGTATCATCTCGACGGCCCAGTCTGCGCTCCAGATGCTAGATGAAATAATATCAGGGAAGTAGACATTCTTTGCTGATGTTTGCTGGTGTTCTCCAGGTGCTTCTTTCCTCGTTTTGTTGTCCGCCGGTTTAGCTGTCAGAATTGCTGTCACTTTAGGCTCATCCTCAACTGAAGTGTAGAAGGATTGGACTCTTTAAGGAAAGTGCATAAAACAAGGTAGAGATGGGGAGGAGCCAAACTCTATGCCGGAGTTTTTCAGGCGTTTCTAGAGCGGTTTTGATGGGCTACCCTTCTACTCTCAAGTGGTATTTTTGTTCGTCTTTATTCGCCTGTACTTGCAAGTGAATCAGACCTGCTTAGGTACTGCTGTGGAAACCGTCTCAGCACGACGTAAGACGGTGAGAGCAAGCAGCGGGAAGATGAGAACCGATAGCAGTCCAGCGGCTATGAGGGCTGCGCCTGTCGCCTTTGTAATCAGGCCGAGTTCCATGCCAATCTGCGATGCTGCAACGATGAACGAAAGCGATGTTGCCTGCAAGAGCCCCGCGACGACTACACGACGATGACTGCCGACGAGTGGACGATAAAGAAGAGCGGGCACACCTCTGACGAGCAACAACGCCAAAAGGAATACTGGCACACGCAAAATAGTCGAAGGACTTGAGAAGAGCGCAGCCAGGTCGAACCGAATGCCACTCGTTACGAAAAAGACCGGAATAAAGACCCCAAAGCCGACAGCCTCCAGCTTCTGGCGAAACTGCGGATGTGTCATCATCCGGTCTCCATCGACCAATCTCAGAATCACGCCTGCTATAAATGCCCCAAGAATGGTTTCCAGTCCGAGTAGTGAGGCCAGCGCAACGAAGGCGACCAACAACATGAAGGCACCACGAACGCGAATCTGCGCCGTCGTGTCCTGGAGCCGCAGCAGCACTGCAGCTATGCGTTTCGATCGCTCCAGACGGAGGATGACGAAGGCAAAGCCAGCGGCCAGCAGTGCGAAACCTCCAAGCAGCACCAGCTTGGTGGTGGTACTCGTGGCTTCACGGGAGAAGAAGAGGGTGAGCAGGATGATCGAACCAAATTCAGCGAACATGGCACCGGCAATGACGAGTTGCCCAAAGTCCGAGGAACTTTCGCCTGCGTCCTTCAGCACCGGAATGACGATACCTAACCCGGTTGCAACGAGGATAATCGCAATGAGCAGTGGTGAGATCACCTGCCCGGCTAGATAGAGCCCATACCCGACCAGCAATGCCAGTCCTAATGAAAGCAGGAAACCTGAGCCAACGAATACCAACAGGCGTCCCCTTACCCGCTCAAGTTCAACCTCAAGCCCAGCGAGGAAGAGGAGAAAAGCTAATCCAAGTACTGAGAGGATGGAAATCGGCAGATCGACCTTGACCCAACCCAGCACAGAGGGACCAATAATGATACCGGCTACTATCTCGAGCACAATTGCGGGTAAACGGCGTGCCGGAGTAAGGCCGAGCAAGAGTGGGGCTGCAAAGGCAACAACAGTGACAATGAGCAATCCAGAGAATGAAACATTTGGCATGATAACCTCGCAACAATCTACTAGGTGTGGTAACACTCAATGTACTACTTCAGTGATGTAGTCTCGGCTCGGGTCTATTCGTTACACCTTAGAAAGGCAGTGGTTCCAGGCATAGTGAGGCACGTTTCTGCTTGGCTTCGTTGGATCATTTGCTCTCACTTTTTCTCACATGTGTAACGAATCGGTGGAAGAAGTGACCATGTGATATCTGAAAGTACGTCTAGTATAGTGGACAACACACAGGGAGATGAAAGCAGATGACTCCAACAACACATTATGATGCGATTGTAATTGGTGCTGGTCAGGCAGGAGAGCCGCTCTCCACCACCTTGGCACGAGCCGGCTGGAAAACCGCTCTTATTGAGCGGATACATGTAGGCGGCACCTGTATTAATGAGGGCTGCACACCCACCAAAACCATGGTTGCCAGTGCGCGGGTTGCTTACCTTGCTCGTCGAGGTGCTGACTACGGCGTACAAACGGGCCCGGTGTCAGTAGATATGACGAAGGTCCGGCAACGCAAACGCGACATTGTCGAGAGTTTTCGCGCGGGCGGACAGCGTCGCATTGAGCAAACCGAAGGCGTGGATCTCTTGATAGGAGAGGCGGCCTTTACAGATCCGAAGACCTTGGAAGTGCGTCTGAACAATGGCGAGGCTCGTCAACTTACAGCCAACACGATTCTTATCAATGCCGGTGCCCGACCAGCAAAGCCATCCATGAATGGTATAGAAACTGTTTCCACGCTGGATTCGACCTCAATCATGGAACTAGACCAGGTCCCTGAGCATCTCTTGGTCGTAGGTGGAGGATACATCGGATTGGAATTTGGCCAGATGTTCCGCCGCTTCGGCAGTCAAGTCACTGTGATACAGCGGGGAGCGAATCTGCTGGCTCGTGAAGACTCGGATGTGGCCGAGGAAGTGGCCAACATCATGCGCGAGGACGGCTTAGAAGTTTTGTTAGAGACCAAGCCTGTGAGTGTCAAACAGCTCTCTCAGGGAAATATTCAGCTGACGGTGCAGACGAAGACGGGAGAACGTACCCTCAATGGATCACACTTGCTCATGGCAGCCGGACGGGTTCCCAATACCGATTGGCTCAATCTGGATGCAGCAGGAATACAGACGGATAAACGCGATTTCATTCAGGTGAACGAGCGGTTGGAGACGAACGTGCCAGGCATCTACGCACTAGGCGATATCAAGGGTGGTCCTGCCTTCACGCATATCTCCTATGACGATTTCCGCATTATTCGCACCAATCTCCTCGAGAAAGGGAACGCCAGCATACACGAGCGGCTGGTACCCTACACTGTTTTCATTGATCCACAACTTGGGCGTATAGGTCTGAGCGAGACGGATGCAAGGGCTCAAGGCCGAAACATTCAGGTCGCCAAGATGCCGATGAATTATGTGGCACGAGCGCTAGAAATGGATGAGTCACGAGGTTTCATGAAAGCGGTGGTGGATGCCGATATGGGCCAGATTCTCGGTGCTGCTGTCCTGGGCATTGAAGGCGGGGAAATCATGGCCATCCTGCAAGTGGCGATGATGGGCAAAGTCCCCTACACCGTCCTGCGCGATGGCGTCTTTGCTCACCCGACGCTGGCCGAGTCGCTGAATAATCTGTTCTCGACCCTCGATCAATGAGGCTGGAGAGAACAAACTGAGTAATAGTCTCACAATGAATAGCCATATGGCCTTTCATAACAAAATAACCCTCAAGCTTTTTTCCCTAGCTTGAGGGTTATCTGCTGCTAGAACACAAGTTGGCAGCAAAGGAACACCGACCGATGGTACAAATGGGGACGCATTGAATTGCGTCCCCATTCGCCTATACCTTTCAATGCTCATGAACGGCGAGAAGAGGCCACAGCCATTTCGTCTATTACCTGGATCAGGTCTTCTTGTGCCACCCCTGGATCAACGGTCATATTCACCACTTCCCAGCGGGAATGGTCTTCCTCGCGCCAGAAGTGCAGGGTGAACATACAAGGCCCGACACGCAGATTCTGCAATACGACTTCCGAGAACCACGCGGGAAGCGTCGGATTGACGTAGAGCCGCTTGTTTGGGGCATCGGCATGTAACCCAAGCATGGTTTGCACCATCTGAAAGACGCTGCCGGAGGCCCATCCTTGAGGAATGTTCGCTCCAGGAGGATATAAGGCGGGAAAATCGGATGCTTTCCCCTTCCGTCTCAATCCGGCGAAGATCTCCGGCAAGCGGTAGGCCTCGAAGCGTCGTGCCGCATCGAACATCGCACGGGTCACCTGGTTCGCCTCGTTCACTAACCCATAGCGTTTGAAGCCAGCAGCAATAATGCCGTTGTCGTGAGGCCAGACTGAGCCGAGATGATACGAGTACGGGTTATAGGCCGGATTCTTGCTGGACAGGGTGCGAATGCCCCAGCCGCTCCACATATCGTCTTGCAAGAGCCGCCGGGCTGTGCGCTCCGCCTTGTCCTGATCCGCTATGCCGCTCCACAGGCACTGGCCTGCGTTCGATGTCACGGAGGTAATCAGCCTCTTTTGGCCATCCTGTCCATAGGCATAGCAGCCTTCGTCTTCCATCCAGTAGACCTCATGGAATCGGCGCTTCAAGGTCTCGGTTTCCTGGAGTAACGTCTGCGCCCGAGGTTCATCACCAAGCGCCCGGAAAATTTCGGCCATGCGCACTTTGGCATCGTAGACATAGCCTTGCAGTTCGCACGTGCCTTTGGGCTGTTTCACCTGGCTGCCATCGGCATAGACGACGGCATCTCCCGAATCTTTCCAGTTCACATTTTCATACCCGAGCGATGAGAAGGTTTTGTACTCCTGGAACCCATCGCCGTCAAGATCACCATACTGATCAATCCAGTTCAAGCATCCCTCGGCAACCTCGCGGTATTGCTTGAGCAGGTTGACATCGCCCGTCCAACGGTACGTTTCAGAGAGCACGACCAGGTACAGGATGGTCGCATCAGCCGTTCCATAGTAAGGGGTATGAGGAATTTTGTTGAAATGGGCCAGTTCCCCAAAGCGCATTTCGTGCAGAATCTTGCCAGGTTGTGCATCGCGATAATCGTCTCGTTCTTTGGCCTGGTAGTCAGCCAACCACTTGAGTGCGCCACGTGCAAATCCTGTAGACACGCTCATGTTCTGGAGCGAGATGATCAGGCTGTCACGTCCAAAGAGGGTGACAAACCAGGGGACACCAGCCGCTGGCACCCACTCCTCTTCTGACACATCCAGGTCGTAGATGCGCAAGGCCCCCATGTCTTCGATTGCCTGCCGATACGCACGATAGACGTGTTCATTCGGAGTCAGGAGCTTCGGGCTGCTCCTTAGCCAACGCTCCTGGAGTTCGTCCAGTTCGCTGAGCGGCTCTACCAGTTGCTCAGACGTTCGGTGGCCGTAGGCGGGTTCCATGACCTGCTGACCATGTTCGAAGATCAGTTCGCCACACGTCTGCCACTCCTGGCCTGGCTCCAGTTCGAGTTCGAAAAAGATGCGTCCATTGGCGTACCCAACAGGCACACCTGGGCTCGGAATGGCATAGATCACGGCGCGGTGAAAATCTTTGTTATCGTAGCTGGTTCGTAGCCGTCGCTCCTGCATATCCCATGCGGTGAGCATTCTGCCACGGTTGACCAACCGTTTGGATTTCACCTCGAAGAGATCGGCAAAATCCGAGCGCAGTGCCAGTTCCAGCGTAACACTGATCTTTTTGCCCGTATAGTTAGTGACGTAGAAGTCTTCGTGGATGCCATTTTCTACTGTCCGTTCCAGCGTCAAGCCAATCGTGTTTTCAGCAATGTCTCCATCTTCCGTGCTGATTTTGGGATTGGTGAGATACGTCCGCGATGCATAGAAACTGAGTTGGCTGGAATTGACCAGGACCCAGGGGACACGGTTGATGAAGAGATGGTAGTAACTGATGAAGCGCGTATCAATCGCGAAGACGCCTTCATCGGTTTGTGGATTGATCTCGCCACCTGAATTGGTGACCATGAAGGTGCGTCCCTGGCTAATCGTGATGCCAGGTGGCGCGACTTTGATCTCAATAGGCATAGTTCTCTCCTTAGGCGACCCCAGGGTCGCCCCTACATGTTATGCCGCCTCGACGAATCGCAGGATAGCTCGGGATGGAGCGCCATCGCTGCCCTCGATCTTCAAGGGAAGGCAGATCAATTCGACTATTCCAGGTGCTACGTTGGAAAGGTTGAGACCCTCGATAATCCAGATATCAGCTTCGAGCAGAGCATAGTGCGTCTCGACCCCATCTTTGAAGAAGCCGCCGACCGAGAGGTAATCAACGCCGACGGTCTGCACCTGCTGTGCCACAAGATAGCGTGCCGCTTCCTGCGAGATGTAGACGAAGTCCTCCACGAAGTCATCGTTATGCCAACACCTGGCAGAGTTCCTCGTCTTGAAGAGGACTCTCTCGCCGCGTTGAATCCGATGGGGACGTAGTTCTTCGGGCTTGATCGACTCAGGGTCGTGAATCTCGATCACGCGGGCCCTCCCGATGGTAGCGGTGAGGGGCATCGTATCGATGCCTTTGCCCGTCCGAAAGAAATGGAGCGGGGCATCCATATGTGTTCCGGTATGCGCTCCCATTGAGAGCTTCGAAACGTTGGCAACATCGCCGCGTTCGATATCCAGCATGCGTTCAATCGAAACCGGTGGGTTATCGGGCCAGTGAACCATGCCAGTCCGCAGGGGGACGGAAACGTCAATCCATGTTTCTGTCATGACTTTATCACCTTGGTGCTTGGTGTAGCTATCCAACGAGGTGAGAACACGATATGATCTCACCTCGTTGGGGGTCTCTACAAACAAGATCGGTTACCACGCCGCGGGGAAGAGCATACCGACACGCCCTTCGC
>Ga0099830_10002183_pt1 | contig 10294 bp, 10 predicted proteins | sample CZO8metaG_4_FD_79337 | JGI IMG/M metagenome (GOLD analysis project Ga0099830, IMG submission 79337) | Vadose zone soil microbial communities from the Eel River Critical Zone Observatory, Northern California, USA - CZOApr15con2H3.8 metaG | ecosystem: Environmental > Terrestrial > Soil > Vadose...
CTCTTGTCGCGAGCCTCCCCTTCACGACCACCTTGGTGAGTGCCCGCTCCAGCCCTTCAACCGTCTGAAGTGACAGGTTCGAGGCTCGATATTCGGCCTTGCCGGTCTCGCTCAGCTCATCCGAAATGATCAGGAAACCGTTCAACTGCTTGGATTCCACGAGACGGTCCAGGGAATCGACGACACGCGGGCCGGCAGGCACACGCGTCACCCGGAAGTTGGGGCTCGCCGCCAGCGCCTCGGTGACCCGCTGCCCAAACGCCGAGGTGGTGCTGTCTACCACGGCGATATCCCGCACTCCGCCGCCCAGGGACTGCATGATCTGGTAGACGATGACGCCGCCGAAGAGGACCGGTCCCAGGATCGCCGAGATCCAAAACCACCTGGTGCGCACGCGCTCCACGAATTCGCGCCGGATGACGGCCCAGACTTTATGCACCGGCGCCAACTCTTTGGGCGGTCGTGGCTGGAATGGCGGCTGCCGTCGCCGCCTCCGGACCCACGAGGTCGACGAAAATCTTGTGAAGGGAAGGGCTCGCCAGCTCAAACCGCGCCAGACGCGCGCCCGACTCGACCAGTCCGCGCAGGATCTCCTGGGGGTCGGCGCCGCTCGCCAGCTCAAGCTCGGCCTGCTGGCCGAAATCCTGAATCTTTGCCACGAGCCGGCGGTCTGCGAAAATCCGTTGCGCTCCGCCCTGGCTGCCGTCGAACGCAACGATCAGGTGCTGGCCCCCATGCGTGCGTTTCACTTCGGCCAGTGTGCCGTCGATGAGCTTCTTGCCACGCGCGATAATGCACAGCCGATCGCACAACTGTTCGGCGTGCTCCATGATGTGCGTGGAGAAGAGCACGGTCTTGCCACGCCGGCGGTAATCGACCACGGTATCGCGCAACACCTGCGAATTCACGGGATCGAGACCGGAGAACGGCTCGTCGAGAATCACGAGCTCCGGGTCATGCAACATCGTAGAAATGAACTGCACCTTCTGTTGCATGCCCTTGGAGAGATCGGACACTTTGCGTAAACGCCAATCGCTGAGCCCCAGGCGCTCCAACCACTCGAGCGCCTTGATGCGCGCCGCTCGGCGCGACACTCCCTTCGCCTCGGCCAGAAATACCAGGACGTCGATGACGCGCATGCGCGGATAGAGCCCGCGCTCCTCAGGCAGATATCCAATCCGCGCCGAGTGCGTGCGCCCACCACCCACCTGACCAAACAGGCGCACCGAGCCCTCATCGGGTTCGTAGATGTCCAGGATCATGCGCAACGTGGTTGTCTTGCCGGCGCCATTCGGTCCGAGCAGACCGTAGATGATGCCGGACGGCACGCTCAGTGAGAGGGCGTTGACGGCGGTGTGACCAGCGAAGCGCTTGGTAACGCGATCGACGACGACGGGTTCTGACATGTCCCGAAACTACAGGGGGAGAGGGAAAAGGTTAAGCCGGTACGCCGAAAAGCTCGCCGGCTTTCCGTAACGCCGCGACGAGCGCGTCGATGTCGTCCACGTCGTTATAGATGTAAAAGGACGCCCGCGCAGTCGCCGCGACACCCAATCTGCGCATCAGCGGCTGTGTACAATGATGACCCGCACGAATACAGACGCCGTCGCGATCGAGAATCGTCGCCAAATCGTGTGGATGAATGTCGCCGTAGGTGAATGGAACGACGCCGGCGCGATGGTCGCGTGGTCCGTAGATGGTCACGCCCTCGATCTGCGTGAGCCGCTCGATGGCGATCCGGGCAAGCGCTGACTCGTGCTCGGCAACACGGTCCATCCCCAGCTGCTCCAGATAAGCGATCGCGGCACCCAGGCCGACCGCCGCTTCGACGTTCGGCGTCCCACCCTCGAACTTGTGGGGGATCTTGTTCCAGCTCGCGTGGTCGTCCCAGACCCGCTCGATCATTTCGCCACCGCCATGGTAGGGCGGCATCGCCTCGAGCAGCGCCGGTTTCGCGATCAAGGCGCCGCTGCCCATCGGCGCGAGCATCTTGTGGCCGGAGAACGCGAAGAAGTCGCAGTCCATCGCCTGCACGTCGACGCGGAGATGCGGGGCCGCCTGGGCTCCGTCGACGACCGCGACCGCGCCCGCGGCGTGCGCCAACCTGGTGAGCTGCGCGACCGGATTCACCGTCCCGAGCGAATTCGAGACATAGGGGAACGCCACGATCTTGGGTTTGGACTCGAGCGCCCGACCGAAGTCCGACACATCGATGCGCCCATCTTCCGTGATCTCGACCATCCGCAGCGTGGCGCCCTTTTCCTGACACAGGATCTGCCACGGCACGATGTTCGAGTGATGGTCCATGGCGGTGACCACGACCCGGTCGCCACGTTGCACGTTGGTCCGGCCCCACGAGGAGGCCACCAGATTGATCGACTCCGTGGTGCCGCGTGTAAAAACCACGCCTTCACGGGCCCATGCGTTCACGAAGCCGGCGACGGCGGTGCGCCCGGCTTCGTACGCTTCGGTGGCCTCAACGGCCAGCGTGTAAGCGCCGCGATGCACGTTCGCATTGTGGAAGTTGTAGTAGTGCTGAATCGCGTCGAGCACCTTGCGCGGCTTCTGGCTCGTCGCGGCGTTGTCCAAGTAGACCAGGCGTTTGCCGTTCTCTTCTCGCGCGAGAATCGGGAAGTCGGCGCGCACGACCACGGTGTCGAGCATCAGTCGCTCGGCGACTCTGTGGTCACGGGCTCGCCGCTCTTCTCGAGCGCAGCACGCAGCGCGTGCCACGACAGATTGGCGCATTTCACCCGTGCGGGAAACGCTCTCACACCGGCGAAGGCCGCCAACTTTCCCGGCGCCTTCGGGCCACCGGTGAGCATCTCATGAAACGCGCGAAACAGCTCGTTCGCTTCCGCGGTCGTCTTGCCGTGAACCGCGCCGGTCATCAGTGAGGCGGCCGCCTTACTGATCGCGCATCCCGATCCCTGAAATCCGAGGTCCTGGATGACACCGTCCTCGACACGCACATCCAGACTGATGCGATCGCCGCACAGCGGATTGTAGCCCTCGGCGTGGCGGTTCGCCCCCGGGACCGTTCGAAAGTTGCGCGGGTTGCGGTTGTGATCGAGAATGACCTGCTGATACAGCTCGCCCAGGTCCGTCATACCGCCGCCAGCCGATCTCGCACGATCCCATCGAGCTGCGCCCGGAGCGGCGCGACTTCCATGCGACCAAGAATTTCGGCGGCGAATCCGTAGGTCAGCAGACGACGGGCCTGGTCTTCCTTGATTCCGCGGCTGCGCATATAGAAGAGCGCGCGCGGATCGAGCGGCCCGACGGTCGACCCGTGGGTACACTTCACGTCGTCCGCGTAGATCTCGAGCTGCGGCTGGCTATCCGCATGCGCGTCGCTCGACAACAACAGGTTGTTGTTCGTCTGCTTGGAATCGGTCTTCTGCGCGCCCGGCCGGACGATGATGCGCCCCGTGAACACGCCGCGCGAATGACCGTCGAGCACGCCATTGAAGTACTCGTGACTCTCACAATGGTCGGCGGCATGGTCGATCGTCGTGTGATGGTCCGCGTGCTGCCGGCCGGCGAGCAAATACAGCCCGTTGAGAATCAGCGTCCCGCCCGGTCCCGCCAGGACGGTCCCGATGTCGTGCCGCGACAAGGCGCCCCCGAATGCGACGGTATGGAGATGAATGGTGCTGTCCCGGCCCTGATGGGTCTGCGTCGCGGCGACGTGATACGCGCGAGCACTCTCGCGCTGCACGCGATGATAGTCGATCCTGGCTCCATCGCCGACGACAACCTCGGTAACCGAGTTCGTCCAGTAGACATCAGACTCGAGAGCCGCGTACGTCTCCACGACGGACGCGCGAGCCTCGCGTTCGATAAGCACGAGGTTCCGCGGATGCATGACGATCTGCTGAGTTTTCCCCGGGACAGCGAGGAACAACAGTTGAATTGGCTTCTGGACCACGGCTTTCGCGGGAACGTGCACGAACGCGCCTTCCCGCACGAACGCGGTGTTCAATGCGCAGAACGGACGATCCTGAGAGAGGGCGTACTTGCAGAGGTGTGCTTGAACAATCGCGGGCCGATCGAGGAGTGCCTGCGACAGACTCTCCACGCGGACGCCGTCAGAGGACACCAGCGATAGAGACGGCGCGAAGAAGCCGTTGACGAAAACGAGACGATGCGACGTTTCGTCATCGAGTAGGAATGGCGCGATCGCGTCGAGCGACGGAAGAGCGGACGCCGGCTTTGCCAGCTCGAAGGAAGACTCGGCAAGCGGCGCGACGCTGGTGAAGCGCCACGCCTCTTGCTTCATGTTCGGGAAGCCGAGCTCGCTGAAGCGCGAGATTCCACTATCGCGGAGGGTCTGCAACCACGCGGGCGCGTGCGACGCTCCGTTCGAAGCCCACGCATGGTACGCACCTACCAGATGTTCAACTGCCATCGTCACGACACCATTACGCCATCACGCAGCCAGTCGTAGCCCTTTGCCTCGAGTTCCTGGGCCAACTCGGGACCGCCCGACCTGACGATGCGCCCGTCCGCGAGGACGTGCACGACATCGGGCGTGATGTAGTTCAGCAGCCGCTGATAGTGTGTCACGATCAGGAATGCGCGCTTGGGATTGCGGAGCTGATTCACCGCTTCGGCAACCGTTCGCAGCGCGTCGATATCGAGGCCGGAATCGGTCTCGTCCAGAATCGCGAGCCGCGGCTCGAGGACGGCGAGCTGGAGGATCTCGTTACGCTTTTTCTCGCCGCCCGAGAAGCCTTCGTTCACCGGGCGGTTCATCATCGAGTCGTCCCAGCCGATGCTCTTGAGCTTCGCTTCCAGGACCTGCAGGAAATCGATCGGATCGAGCTCCGGTTCGCCCCGCTCCCGGCGAAGCGCGTTCAACGCCGACCGCAGGAAGTAGGAATTGGTGATGCCGCGAATCTCGACCGGATATTGGAACGCGAGGAAGAGACCTGCCCGCGCACGCTCTTCCGGCTTCATGTCGAGTAAATCCTTGCCCTCGTACTTCGCGGTCCCAGCGAGCACCGCGTATGCTGGATGCCCGGCGAGCACCTGCGCCAGCGTGCTCTTGCCCGAGCCATTGGGCCCCATGATCGCGTGGACCTCACCGTCGCGAATCGTGAGGTCGACGCCCTTGAGGATCTCGTTACCGGCGACCGCGACACGAAGCCCCTTGACCTCGAGCAGTACCCGTCCCGCTTCCCTCGTCCCGCTTCCCGGCATTACCCGACACTCCCCTCGAGACTGATCCCAAGCAAGCGAGTGGCTTCAACCGCGAACTCCATCGGCAGCTCTTTGAAGACCTCTTTGCAGAAGCCGTTCACGATCATCGAAACCGCATCCTCCGCCGACAGCCCGCGCTGGCGCAGGTAGAAGATCTGGTCCTCCCCGATCTTCGAAGTCGACGCCTCATGCTCCATGATCGCCGTGCTGTTGCGCACGTCGATGTACGGGAAGGTGTGCGCCCCGCACTTGTCGCCGATCAGCATCGAGTCGCATTGCGAATAGTTTCGCGCGCCTTCCGCACCCTTCATGATCTTCACTAGACCGCGATACGTGTTCTGCCCTCGCCCCGCCGAAATTCCTTTGGAGACGATCGTCGAGCGCGTGTTCTTGCCGAGGTGAATCATCTTCGTGCCGGTGTCGGCCTGCTGACGGTGACTCGTGACGGCCACGGAGTAGAACTCTCCAATCGAGTTGTCGCCCTGGAGAATGCACCCCGGATACTTCCACGTGATGGCGGAGCCCGTCTCGACCTGCGTCCACGAGATCTTCGAATTCGCGCCCGCGCACTTGCCGCGCTTGGTGACGAAGTTGTAAATGCCGCCTTTGCCCTCTTCGTCGCCGGGATACCAATTCTGAATCGTCGAGTACTTGATCTTCGCCCGATCGAGCGCCACGAGCTCGACCACTGCAGCGTGCAGCTGGTTCTCATCGCGCATCGGGGCCGAGCAACCCTCGAGGTAGCTCACGTAGCTGCCTTCGTCCGCGATGATCAGCGTCCGTTCGAACTGGCCGGTCGAGGACGCATTGATGCGGAAGTAGGTCGACAGCTCCAGTGGGCAGCGCACACCCTTCGGCACGTAGACGAATGAGCCGTCCGTGAAGACGGCGGAGTTCAATGCCGCGAAGAAGTTGTCGTTGTAGGGGACGACGGTGCCGATGTACTGCTGGACCACGTCAGGATGCTCGCGGATCGCTTGCGAGATCGGACAGAAGATCACGCCGTACTTGGCGAGCTCCGCCTGAAACGTCGTCGCGACGGAGACGCTGTCGAACACGGCGTCCACCGCGACGCCCGTGAGACGCTTTTGCTCCTCGATCGGGATGCCGAGTTTTTCAAACGTCGCGACCAGCTTCGGATCCACCTGATCGAGCGACTCGAACTTGGGCTGCTGCTTCGGCGCGGCGTAGTAGCTGATCGCCTGATAATCGATCGGGCCGTACTTCACGTTCGGCCAGTGCGGCTCCTGCATCTTGAGCCAATTCCGATAAGCCTTGAGCCGCCAGTCCAGCATCCATTCCGGCTCGCCCTTCTTCCCGGAAATGAGGCGGATCACGTCCTCGTTCAAGCCGGCCGGCACGACCTCGGATTCGATGTCGGTGACGAAGCCGTACTTGTACGGTTGCTGGACGTGAGCTTCAATGCTGGTCATCGCGCTCCCGGAAGTCGTTAACGGACATGAACTTGGCTGCCCAAAGAACCGCCTAGACTTGGAATCCTAATGGTTTTGTCGGGATTGTCAATAAACCAATCAGGAGAGCGTTAGTAAATATCCCGATTCCATTCCCTTATGAGCCTCTCGTAGTCCTCGGGCGTATTCACCTCGTCAATCACCGCGGGGTCATCCACGGCGACCGTCACGAGCTCCTTTTCGTGCTTGCGTAATACCGATCTGGCACCGGCTCGTGTGGCCTCGGGACTCTCTAGTAGCTCGCCGAACAGCGCTGATCCCCAGATCACGGGATGGCCTCGGCGTTCCCCAAACACCGGCACCACGGCCTTTCCACTCGTACGCCTGTGGGCTTCCAGCACCCGCTCGACCGTTGTGACGCGTACGTGAGGAAGATCGACGGGCCAAACCAGCACCGCGCTCGGCTGCAGGGGCTGCAGAGCCCGAAGGGCCCCGCGCAGTGACGCGATGGGGCCGGTTTCGGGTTCGGGATTCTCGACGATGATGCAATCGTGGCCGGCGATGGCAGGCTGGACTCGGGGAGCATCGGGACCCAGAACGATGACTCGCGTCTTCACTTCGAGCGCCTCCAGCGCCTCCAAAATCCTGACGGCGAAGGGAAGGCCGCGGAAATCCAACAGGGCCTTGGGAGAGCCCATCCGCGCCGAGCGGCCGGCTGCCAGGACGATGCCGGCTAACGTCATAGGGGCTTAGAGACTAAGGGGTTGCACGGAGGGCCGAAACCCCCACATTAGGCGCGCCTATGGCCGCCCGACGTATTCGCCAACTTGGCGACCCGATTCTGCGGATCCGTTGCACTCCGGTCGAAGATCCAAAGTCGCCCGCCGTGCGGCTGCTTTCCGACGACTTGCGTGACACGCTTCGCGCTGCGCGGAAAAAGTACAACATGGGCCGGGCGTTGGCGGCCCCGCAGATCGGCGCTCCGGTGCGCGTGGTGCTCGTCGAGATCGGCAAATTCCGCGCGACGATGGTGAACCCCGAGATCACGGACGTCGGCTCCGAAGACTTTCATGTCTGGGACGACTGCTTCTCGTTCCCGAACCTGCTCGTGCGCGTGACGCGCGCGTACCGCGCGACGCTCCGCTACACGGACATGAAAGGAAAGGTCGTCACGATGGAGCTCGAGGGACCGATGGCCGAGCTATTGCAACATGAGCTCGACCATCTTGACGGCATTCTCACTGTCGACCAGCCCACCGGGCTCGATCCCTTCGCCTACAAGGCCGAGTGGGAGAAGTATCACAAGCCCTCCGAACGCTACGGACCCCCCCGCCCGCGCGAAGTCTGAAGACCGAGTAGATTCCAGCCATCGACAGGGGTGCCCCGGCGCGTCGCCGTGGGCTGAGATCACACCCTCAGAACCTGATCCGGTTCGTACCGGCGAAGGGAGCTCAGCATGACCTGCCGCACTCAGATGTTCTTCGCCCGTCAGGGCACAATCACTCCGGAGATGCATCGCGTCGCCGAGCGGGAAGGATTGCCGCCGGAGACGGTTCGCGACGAAGTCGCCGTCGGCCGGCTCATCATTCCGGCCAACGTCAATCATCTTGCGCAACGTCTCGATCCAATGGCAATCGGGAAGGTCGCCAGCGTCAAGATCAACGCCAACATCGGTAACTCCGCCGTCGAATCCGACATCGACGGAGAGCTCGAGAAGCTGCATCACGCGGTGCACTACGGCGCCGATACCGTCATGGACCTCTCCACGGGCGGAAACATCGACGCGATTCGCGAGGCGATCATCGCGGCCTCCCCGGTCCCGATCGGCACAGTCCCCATCTATCAGGCGATCGAAATCGCCGGCGACGTCACAAAGCTCACGGCCGACGACATCCTCGCGAACATCGAGCACCAGGCGCAGCAGGGCGTGGACTATGTCACCGTTCACGCGGGGATTCTGCGCGAACATGTCGGACTCGCGCTCGGCCGGGTCACGGGGATCGTGAGCCGGGGCGGGTCACTGATGGCGTACTGGATGACACAGCACGGCAAGCAAAATCCGCTGTATGAGCACTATGACCGCCTGCTCGACATCGCGCGCGAATATGACGTGACGCTGTCACTCGGCGATGGACTGCGACCGGGGTCGATCGCGGACGCGACCGATAAAGCGCAGCTCGCCGAGCTGACCGTGTTGGGCGAGCTGACGGAACGGGCGTGGAAGAAGGACGTGCAGGTGATGATCGAGGGCCCCGGACACATCCCGATGCATCAGATCGAAGTCAACGTGCGGCTCGAGAAGGAGCTGTGTCACGAGGCGCCGTTCTACACGCTGGGGCCTCTCGTCACTGACGTCGCGCCCGGATACGACCACATCACGTCGGCGATCGGCGCCGCGATGATCGGATGGTTCGGGGCGGACATGCTCTGCTATGTCACTCGCAAGGAGCACCTCGGTCTCCCGAATGCCGAAGAAGTTCGCGAAGGTGTGATTGCCTACAAGATTGCGGCGCACGCGGCCAACATTGCGCGGCGGCGGCCCGGAGCGACCGAACGAGATGACGCGCTATCACGCGCGCGCTACGCCTTCGACTGGAACGAGCAATTCCGGCTGGCGCTCGATCCAGACCGGGCGCGCGAGCTGCACGACGAGGCCTTGCCCGCCGAGTATTTCAAGAGCGCCGAGTTCTGCGCGATGTGTGGACCGAAGTTCTGCTCGATGCACATCACGCGTGAGATCGAGCGGTCGCTGGGCGTGAGGGAACCGCTCAAGAAGGAGAAGCGCGAGACGGTTGGAGCCGATTAGGCGATCGCGAACGCTCGCACCGGGAAGCTCCCCATCCCGCGCACCTTGGGCGGAACTGCAAAGAACCGGAAGCTTCCATCGGGCAACGCACCCAGATTCGTCATATGTTCGACGATCGCGACACCCGCGCGCAGCAGAATAGTGTGTGCCGGTCGAGTGCCATCTTTGTCGTCGTCGATGTTCAACGAATCGATGCCAACGAGGGCGGCTCCACTGCTGACAAGGTGCTCGGCGGCATCGCGAGTGAGAAATGGATGCTTGCCAGCGGAGTACGCGTCGGTGCGCCAATGAGCATCCCAACCGGTGTGCACGAGCACGGCCCTTCCCTTTACCTCGCGTGCTCGAAAAGTCGAGGCGTCGAGCGCCCGATTGCGGTGATCCGTTGCGCGAATAACAATGCCGGGCAGGTCAGCGATTGCTTCGAGCGGATACCCAGCGACGTCACGGCCGTCGTCATAGCGATGGAAGGGGGCGTCGATATAGGTACCGGTGTTCGCCAGCAACTCGATCTTGCCGATCTGGAAGGTCGTGCCTTGCGCGTAGCGGGCAGCCGAGGCGTCCCGGGACAGCCAATCGCTGATCGCTGGCGCAGGCAGTCCGCGGTAGGTCTCCATGCCATGTTCGATTTCATGGCTGAGGTCGATCAGGCGGGCCATAGACGGGCGAGCGCTTTGAGAAGCTGACTTTCGGGAGTGGCTCCATCGGGTGCTTCGGCAAGGACGGTGGCGAAGCGGCGCCGGAGGAGTGGATCGCGAGTGGCCTGCGAAGCGAATTGGACCGTGAGCGGAATGAACCAGGGAGCTTGGCGCGCGCCGGCACCAGCGCGGGCGACCGCCGCGTACTGCTCGAACAGGGCCAGTAGAAACGCGCC
>Ga0099830_10002190_pt1 | contig 10282 bp, 9 predicted proteins | sample CZO8metaG_4_FD_79337 | JGI IMG/M metagenome (GOLD analysis project Ga0099830, IMG submission 79337) | Vadose zone soil microbial communities from the Eel River Critical Zone Observatory, Northern California, USA - CZOApr15con2H3.8 metaG | ecosystem: Environmental > Terrestrial > Soil > Vadose...
AGGAAGTGCACCGGCTCCTTCTTCGAGGCGTTGTACTCGCTGTGCGTCACCCCGGTCCCGGCGCTCATCCGCTGGATCTCGCCGGGCTTGATCACTGATCCGTTCCCGATGCTGTCCTGGTGCCGCAGCGCTCCCTCGAGAACGTAGGTAATGATCTCCATGTCGCGGTGGCTGTGGGGCGGAAAGCCGCCTCCGGGGGCGACGCGGTCGTCGTTGATCACCCGCAGCGCCCCAAAGCCCATGAAGTCCGGATCGTGGTATTCGGCGAAGGAGAAGGTGTGGCTCGTGTCCAACCAGCCGTGGTCTTCGTGTCCTCGCTCTTCTGCTTTACGAATGCTCAGCATGACCCAATCTTGCTATCGTCAAGGGCGCTGGCGCACGCAAATCTACGCTGCCTGCCCGATTGCCTGGGCATTAACGGCTTGGACATCGAGGGTAATGTCCACTTGATCACTGACCACCACGCCGCCGGCCTCGAGAACCTGATTCCAGTTCAAACCGAAGTCCTTGCGGTTGATCGCTGTCTTGGCGAAGAACCCAATTCGCTCCTTGCCCCAAGCGTCCATGCCGGTACCGAGATATTCCGCATCGAGCACTACCGATCGAGTCACTCCGTGCAGCGTGAGATCGCCGATCACCCGGTACCGGTTGTCCCCCGCTCTTTCTACCTTGCGGCTCTCGAACGTAAGGGACGGGTATTTTTCAACATCGAAGAAGTCCGCGGATCGGAGATGAGCGTCTCGGCTCGGTTCGCGGGTATCGATGCTCCCGGCCTCGATCTGCACTGATACCTTCGACGCCTCCGGTTCGTTCGAATCGAAGTCGATTGTTCCCCGCCAGGTTTCGAAGGCGCCCCGCACCTTCGAGATCATCAAGTGACGGACGCTGAATTCAATTCCTGAGTGCGATGTATCGATGTTCCAGCGTTGCATGGTCATCTGTGTTTCCTCCTTTGGAAGGGAATATGCAGCGGTCGAGCTCGCCCCACTAGACGGTCCAATTTGGAAAGACTGTTCCGCGTGCTAGACAATTGCTACGCGATGGATCTCAATCAGCTGTTGGTCTTCACGCGGGTGGTGCAGGCGGGCAGCTTCACCGCGGCGGCGAAGTCACTCAAGATGCCCAAGTCGAGCGTAAGCCGCAAGGTCTCCGATCTCGAGCAGCGGGTCGGCGCGCGCCTACTGCACCGAACAACCCGCAAGCTCGGACTCACCGACGCGGGGCGGATTTACTTTGGACGGGTGGCGCCCCTCCTGACGGAGATCGAGCAGGCGGAGCAAGCGGTGGGCGACCTTCAGGCCACGCCCCGAGGGCTGCTGCGGGTGACTGCGCCTCTCTCCTTCGGACTACTTGGACCGCTCGTCGCTTCCTTTCTCGCGGAATACCCAGAGGTGCAGATCGAGCTGGTCTGCACCGATCGGGTGGTGAACCTGGTGGAAGAGGGCTTTGAGCTCGCGATCCGGGCAGGAAACCTGGTGGACTCCACGCTGATCGCGCGGCGCATCGGTACTCTCAAGCTCGTGCTGGTAGCCGCTCCGGCCTACCTCAAGGGTCGCCCGCGGCTCAAATCGCCGGCGGACCTTGAGAAGCATGCTTGCATCACCTTCGGCTCCTCCCCGACGCCGGGCACCTGGACCCTTCACTTCGGCGACAAGAAGATGGAGGTGCGAGTCTCGGCGCGGCTGTCGACCAATGACATCGAGATGATGCGCGACGCCGCCCGGGCGGGGATCGGTGTTGCCTGGCTGCCGGAGCACCTTTGCGCGGCGGATTTGCGACGGGGTCGGCTCAAGCAGGTGCTCAAGGATTGGTCCTCTCCCGAGACGCGAGTGCACGCGGTCTACCCGACCGCGCGGCATTTATCGCCGAAGGTCGCCACGTTCGTCGATCTACTGCGCAAACGATTCTCGCTGGCGGCCGCGGGCGAGGAGCGGTACTGAAGCGCAGTTGTGACAAACTCCACGATTGCAGCGGAGCTTCGTCCATCGGCTTGGAGTCCACTGCGTTACGAAGTCTTTCGCGCGCTATGGATCGCTGGGCTGGTTTCGGACATCGGCGCGTGGATGCACGAGGTCGGCGAAGGGTGGCTGATGACCACGCTGAGCCACTCGCCGTTACTCGTGGCGCTGCTCCAATCCGCCGACAGCCTGGCGGTGTTTCTCTTCTCAATCCCCGCGGGGGCGCTGGCAGACGTCATGGATCGGCGCCTGCTCGCGATCTTGACGCAAGCGTGGCTAGGCGCGGTGGCGTTGTGTTTGGGCTTGCTGACGCTCGGCGGAGCGATCACTCCTTGGCTTCTGCTCGCACTTTCGTTCGTGATGAACATGGGCGCTGCGCTGGATGCGCCGGTGTGGCAAGCGATTGTCCCCGAGCTGGTTCCACGCAGCGACCTTCCCCAGGCAGTGGCGCTCGGAGGCGTCTCGCTTAACATCGCTCGGGCGGTGGCTCCGGCGCTCGGCGGTCTTTTGGTCGCGGCGGTGGGCCCATACGCGGTATTTTTCCTCAACGCGACGACTTTCGCGTTCGTGATCCTGGTGCTGGCGCGTTGGCGCCCAGGTCGGCCCAAGCCGACTCTGCCGCCCGAGCGATTTGTTCGCGCGGTCCTGCATGGGCTGCGTTACGTGCGGCACTCTCCGGACCACCTCTCGATTTTCTCCGCCGTCGCGATTGTGGTCTTTTGCGGTAGCTCGGTAGTGGCGCTGTTGCCGGTCTTCGCGCGACAAGAGCTCTCGCTGGACTCCGCCGGGTACGGTCTGCTCTACGGTTGCGTGGGCCTTGGCGCGATCCTCTCGGTGGCACTCTTGCCCAAGGTGCAGAAAAAGTTATCGGTCGATGCAATCCTCGGCCTTGGCGGCATCGGATTTGCCGTTTCCCTGCTCGCGCTGGCTGGCCTGCGCAATGCCTGGTGGGCTGCTGGCGCTCTGCTCATCGGCGGAGTCGCGTGGATGTCGATGTTGACCGGCTTCAACGTCTCGGTTCAAGCCGCGACTCCCTCGTGGGTGCGGGCACGCGTGCTATCGATTTACATGGTGGTTTTCCAGGGAGCGATTGCCCTCGGTAGCGTCGTCTGGGGCGCGGTTGCTTCGAAAACAAACCTCCGCCTTTCCTTTCTTGCCAGCGGAGCAACAATGCTTCTCGGCGTTCTCGTCGGGCGGCGACGGTGGTTCAAGCTGAGCGGCCGCATTCCCGACTTGACTCCCTCGCTCCACTGGCCGAAGCCGGTGCTGGTCTGCACGCCGGCCGGCGAAGATGGCCCCGTTCTTGTCTCAAACGAGTATCGAGTCGCGCCCGAAAATCAGACCGCCTTCATCAAAGCCGCGGAGCATGTTCGACGACGACGGCAGCGAAGTGGCGCTTACGAATGGCTGTTGTTTCGCGACCCAGCCGAAAGCGACCGTTTGCTCGAAGTATACTTGGTCGACTCCTGGGCGGACCATCTGCGGCAGCATGAACGGGTTACCGTCGACGAGCGGAATGCCGAAGCTCGCCTCCGCAAGCTCATGGTACCCGGGACCGATCTGGTTACTACTCACCTGATCGCCGCCACCACGGAGCCCGAGCCCGAAAGCTGACCGGCGTAGGATCTACAGCGCGCGCAAGAAGGCCGCCAAATCCTTCTTGTCCTGAGCGGCGAGCTTCGTCTCCATCACCAGGTTGAAGAATTCGACGGTGTCTTCGAGCGTGAGCAATCGCCCGTCATGCAGGTAGGGCGGCGAGTCCTTCACTCCGCGCAGCGGGAAGGTCTTGATCGGCCCGTCGCCGGTCATCACCATCCCGTCGACCATCTCCTCTTTGAAGAACCGCTCGGTGTGCAGGTTGTGCATCGAGTTGTCGGTGTAATAAGGCGGCACATGGCAAGTCGCGCATTGGCCTTTGCCAAAGAAGATTTCCTGTCCGCGTAGCTCGGTCTGAGAGGCCTTGGCGGGGTTGAGCTTGCCATCGACTTTCAGCTTGGGCGCAGGAGGGAAATCCAAGATCTTCTGGACCTCCGCCATGAAATGCACCTGGCTGCCCCGCTCCAGAATGTTGACGCCCTTCTTCGTCGCGATCACGATGTCGCCATCGAAGTAGGCGGCGCGTTGTTCAAACTCGGTGAAATCCTCGACACTGGTCAGGGCGCGCTGCGAGCCGAAGCTGCGCTGGATGTTGACGCCGCGGAGGCTCGGGGTGTCGATCCGGTGGCGAAATTCCTGGGGCCTGATGTCGCCAACCTGGTGGGTGGCGCCGTTGGTGTGCCCATTGGCGTGGCAATCGAAACAGCTGACACCGCGCGACGCCAGCTCGGAGCGGCGGTCCTCGGTCTGATTGAATTGCTGCTGGGGAAATGGGGTGAGGAGCAAGCGCAATCCTTCGAGCTGCTTGGGGTTGAGGATGCCATTGAACAGCTCGTAATAATTCATGATCGTCACCAGCTTTCCCTGCGAGACGTCGCCCAGGTCGGTGCGGGTGGTGAGGAAGATCGCCGGCGGAAACTCGGGAAGGAATTGATCCGGGATGTCGAAGTCAAGGTCGAAGCGGGTCAAATCGCGCCCTTCCTGCCGCTTGATCTCGTCGATGTGGAACTTAGGAAAAACCATGCCGCCTTCCGGATGATTCGGGTGTGGAAGCGGCTTGAACCCCTCCGGGAAAGCGTTCCTTTGCCGAATCTGGTCGGGGCTCATTGAGCCCAGCGAATCCCAGGTCGCGCCGGTGGCAAGCTTCGCCCGCGGCCCTTCCTGGAGCGGCTTGCCGCGGAACATCGTGGCGCCCTTGGCCGGCCGATTGGAAAGATCGTACCGCTTTTCCAACAACCCGTTGTGGCGTCGTTGGACGTTCGGCTTCTCCCCCTTCATTCGCTTCATCACCGAGGAGAAGGGCTCTTTCAGGTCAACCGGGAAGTAGCTGGTGTCGCCCCGTTTTTTGATTTCTTGTGCGAAAACCCCGCGCGCCGCCGCGAGAAAGAACAGGCCCGCAGTTCCGATCGTCCGCAACATCATCAGTATCTCCTCAGTGAAACGCCACTTCGAGTGGGTTATGCGGAACAACGGTCCTCAGAGAAGCCGAAACGTTTCATAGCTTCCAATACAATGTTTCGATATTGGTGATAGCCTGCGCCTCTCAATGAACCCACACCCTTTCACCTTGCGGCAGCTCCAGTACGCAGTGGCGGTGGCTGAGACAGGCGGCTTTCGACGCGCTGCCGAGCGTTGTCACGTGTCGCAACCGTCGTTGAGTGCGCAACTCGGCCAACTCGAGTCGGTGCTTGGCGTGCGTCTGTTCGAGCGAAACCGGCGCAGGGTCCTGGTCACCTCGGCCGGCCAAGAACTGATTAACCGGGCACGCCGCGCGCTTACCGACGCGGACGATCTAATCGGCTGCGCGAAAGGTTTCCAGGATCCCCTGGCGGGGACGATGCGAATCGGGATCATCCCCACGATCTCCCCATACCTGCTCCCGGAGATTGTGCGATCCCTGCGCGACAAGTACCCGCGGCTGAGTATCCTCTGGAGCGAAGAGAAAACCGGAACGCTCTTGGGCGACCTGGCCGCGGGTCGGCTCGACGCGATTCTGCTCGCGCTCGTCTCCGGGATGGAGGACCTCGATCGCGAGGTGATTGGGGAAGATTCCTTCGTGCTTGCAGGGCGGCCGACCCACCCGCTGCTGAGGAAGAAAGGGCCAGTGCATCCTCGAGATCTCGATGGGCAGCCGGTGCTCCTCCTCGAAGATGGCCACTGCTTTCGCGAGCAAGCGCTCGCGCTGTGTGCGAACGCAAGCGCGCGGGAGGCGGACTTTCGCGCCACCAGTCTTTCGACTTTGGCGCAGATGGCGGCCGCCGGAACGGGCATTACGCTGCTGCCTGCGATTTCGCTGGCGGTCGAGAACCGACGTTCCGAGCTCGCGGTCCGGCGTTTCGCCTCACCGGCGGCTCGACGAACCCTGGTTCTCGCCTGGCGCAAACCCTCACCCTTGGGGCCTGGGCTGCGCGAGCTGGCGCAGGCCATCCGAGCGAGTTATCCACGACTGGTGCAGACGTCCGGAGCGGCATCCTGAGATCTCCGGCTGGAACGAGACATACGAACGCAATGGCGGCCGAGAATTGGGTGGAAGCAGTAATTGAGATACCGCGGGGAAGTCGCAACAAGTACGAGTTTGATGAGGCAACTGGAGTTATCCGGTTGGACCGGGTGCTCTATTCGTCGGTTCACTACCCTGCCGACTACGGATTCGTCCTCGGCACCTGCGCGGAAGATGGAGATCCGCTCGACATCCTGGTGCTAGTCGAGGAGCCCACCTTCCCGGGTTGTCACGTGCGCGCTCGACCGATCGGCGTGATGCGCATGCGCGATGAAAAGGGTCCCGACGATAAGATCATCGCCGTTCCCACTGGCGATCCGCGGTTCGCACAAGTCTACGAACTGAGTGATGTCAGCTCGCATTGGCAGCTGGAGATCGAATTCTTCTTCAGGACCTACAAGGTCTTGGAGAAACTGGAGACGGAAATCCTTGGCTGGGGATCAGCCACTGAGGCACGAGCAATCATCGACGCGGCTCGTGAGCGACTGCCGGGGCGCTCAGCGAATCAGCAGCGCCGATGACGGACCCGTCCCACCCGCATATTGACGAAGCGATTCGGCTGATGATGCGTTTTGCCGATCGCACTGGGCTAATCTCCGAACGTCCTCAGCAGCGGTACTTGTGGTCCGACGCCTTCGCGGTATGCAACTTCCTTGGCATTGCTCGCACGACGGCCGAAGAGCGTTACACCGAGCTTGCGCTCCGACTGGTCGACCGAGCGCATCACACGCTCGGAAAACATCGCATCGACGATCGGCGCACTGGATGGATCAGCGGACTCGGCGAGAAGGAGGGCGAGTCCCACCCCACTCGGGGCGGTCTGCGCATCGGCAAGAAATTGCCGGAACGTAGCGCCGGCGAACCTTTCGATGAACAGCTCGAATGGGACCGGGACGGGCAATACTTCCATTACCTGACGAAGTGGATACACGCGCTCGATCAGGTGGCGCGCTCCACGAAACAGCCGCGCTTCAATCTCTGGGCGCGCGAGCTGGCTCAGGCAGCCTACAAGGCGTTTAGTTATCAGCCGCGGGGGGCCAGTCCTCCATGCTTGGTGTGGAAAATGAGCATCGACCTTTCGCGCCCGCTCGTCCCTTTGATGGGACAGCACGATCCGCTCGACGGCTTCGTAACCTGCGTCCAGCTTCAGAGGACCGCGGCGACGCTGGGCGCCGGGCTGGATGGCCCCAGTCTGAAGGAAGAGGCATCAGGATTTGCCTCGATGCTCGAAAGCGGTAGGTGGGCGAGCGCCGATCCGCTGGGCATCGGTGGTCTGCTGATGGATGCTTCACATCTCGAACAACATGCTGACCTGCTCCGTCGTGTGCTTGCCGCGGCGCTCGAGGGCTTGCAAAGCTATGCACAACAGGACGATTTACGCCTACCTGCGTCGAGACGCCTTGCCTTCCGAGAACTGGGGCTCGCGATTGGACTGCACGCGATTGAGAGCCTCCCGCAACTCTCGCGAAGCTCGGAAGCGCGCGCCGTGCTCCAGGCGCTCCAGCCTTTCGTCTCGCTTGGTTCGACGATCGAGTCATTTTGGCTCGATCCAGCGCATCGAGAGGCCAGCACCTGCTCCGAGCATTGCGACATCAATGAGGTGATGTTGGCGACCAGCCTGCTGCCCGAGGGCTGACTTGGATTGCTCGACAAGCTCAGGGCAAAGTGCTAGCGCGGCGGCCGAGCGCCGACACTGCGCCTCTGTTTGCGACGTGCATCCGTCGGCTTCGGTCCGCTGGCTCGGGTCCTCGGGGAGGAGGGCCGCTCGAGGCAGGCCACAGCAGGGAGGACCAAAATGCTGTCTCCAAGGAGAGATTTTCTGAAGTTCGTTGCTATAGGAGGCGCAGCCGCAGGTACCGGATTACTCTCCGCAACAGGTACCGCAGCGCAGATGACAGGCACGCCAACTAGTCGAGCTGTACGCGATTTGAAGAAGCTTAAAGGCCTGGCTTTTGACGCTTACGGAACGCTCTATGATGTCCACTCGGTGATCGAACTGGCCGAGCAACTCTTCCCTGGCCAAGGAACGGCGCTCAGCAATGCATGGCGCCTCAAGCAGCTGCAGTACACGTGGCAGCGCAGCCTGATGAATCGTTACGCAGATTTCTGGAAAGTGACGGAGGATGGCCTGGTCTTCGCGACCAACAGCTTGAACCTCACGCTGGACCCATCCAAGCGAAAGCAGTTGATGGACGCCTACCACTCGCTCAAAACCTTTCCCGACGTGCCGCCTGGCCTAAAGGAGCTCTCCACGGCGGGATACAAGTTGGCAATCCTCTCGAATGGCGCCCCCCGGATGCTGCAAGACGTGACGAAGAACGCGGGAATCGATCAATTTCTCCCCCGCGTCATCAGCGTCGACGAGGTCAAGATCTACAAACCGAGCCCGCGTGTGTACCAACTCGCGGCTAAAAAGTTGGGCACCGCGCCGGAAGCGACTGGCTTCGTGTCGTCCAACTCGTGGGATATCGCCGGCGCCGGGTCGTTCGGCTTGACGACATTCTGGATCAACCGAGGCAACCAAGCACCAGATGAGCTCGGGTTCCCAGCCCATCGGGTGGTGACCAAGCTGACCGATCTTCTGCCACTGCTCAAAGCAGCAGCCTGACGACACGCTGGTCATCCGGGGTTTCCCGTACCAAATGTCGGCTGCCTTGCATGAGCACGACCCGCAGGATAACGGTCGCGACGCTGGAAGGGAGGAGCCATGGATATCAAGAGTGTTGCGATCCGTCTGCCCAGCGGCTCCAATGTCGTGGTCGGGCAGTCGCACTTCATCAAGACCGTCGAGGACATCGCTGAGATCGTTGTCACCACGGTCCCCCAAGCGAAATACGGGCTGGCGTTCAACGAGTCATCTGGCCCTTGTTTGGTTCGCACCGAAGGGAATGATGCGGCGCTCAAGGCAACCGCGGTCGAGAATGCGCAGGCGATCGGCGCAGGTCATGTGTTCGTTCTGCTGCTTCGCGACTGCTACCCGATCAACATCCTAGGTCGCCTCAAGGATTGCCCGGAAGTGTGCTCCATCTTCTGCGCGACTGCCAATCCGGTCGAAGTGATCGTAGCCGAATCTTCTCAAGGGCGCGGCGTGCTGGGGGTCATCGACGGCGCGCGCCCGAAGGGGGTCGAGTCGGACCAGGACCTTGCGGCCCGCAAAGAATTCCTACGCAAAATCGGCTACAAGTTCTAAAGGAGCATGTCCGCATTCGGTCCAGAGCAGTGGCGCTCGCTGAGTCCCTACTTGGACAAGGTGCTCGAGATCTCGCCCAACGATCGCGCGACATGGCTGGAAATGCTCCGGCAGCAGAATCCGTCGGTCGCGACGGATTTGCAGATCCTGCTGAAGGAGTACCAGGCGCTCGTCGACGAGGGATTCCTGCAGACTGACGCGGTGACGCGCCCAAGTTCGGTGTCGCTGCCTGAACAGACGGTTGGCGCGTACACGCTGGAGTCACGCATCGGCCAGGGTGGAATGGGCACTGTTTGGCTCGCGCACCGGAGCGATGGTCGGTTCGAAGGACGGGCGGCGGTGAAATTCTTGAACGCCTCGCTGATCGGAGGCGCATCCGAGGAGCGATTCAAACGCGAAGGCAGCATTCTCGCGCGGCTCGCCCATCCCAACATCGCTCACCTGATTGACGCCGGCGTGTCCGCCACCGGCCAGCCGTACTTGATTCTCGAGTACGTCGAAGGGCGAGCAATCGACCGCTATTGCGCCGATCTCGCACTCGATATCGAGGCGCAAATTCGGCTTTTCCTGGACGTCTTGGTCGCCGTGGCGCACGCGCATGCCAATCTGATTGTCCACCGCGACATCAAGCCTTCCAATGTGCTCGTCACCCAAGACGCTCGCGTCAAGCTGCTCGACTTTGGGATTGCCAAGTTGCTCGAGGACCAAGCCGCGATCCCTGCGACGGTACTGACTCGGGAAGGCGAGAGGGCGCTCACCCTCGCCTTCGCAGCGCCGGAGCAAGTCACCGGAGATAGCATCACCACGGGTACCGATGTCTATGCCCTCGGCGTTCTGCTTCACCTGTTGCTGGCCGGGAAGCATCCAGCCCAATCTGCCCTTGAGTCTCCCTTGGACTTGATGAAGGCCATCGTCGATACGCAGCCGCCTCGAATTTCCGACGCGGTCGCGTCCGAGACCAAGCTGAGACGTGCACTGCGAGGAGACTTGGACACCATCGTCGCCAAGGCGCTGAAGAAAAATCCCGCCGAACGCTAC
>Ga0099830_10002202_pt1 | contig 10259 bp, 10 predicted proteins | sample CZO8metaG_4_FD_79337 | JGI IMG/M metagenome (GOLD analysis project Ga0099830, IMG submission 79337) | Vadose zone soil microbial communities from the Eel River Critical Zone Observatory, Northern California, USA - CZOApr15con2H3.8 metaG | ecosystem: Environmental > Terrestrial > Soil > Vadose...
AATGTGCCACTGGCTCCTGACGTGGACCTTGTGGCGGTGGCGCGTGCCACACCGGGGATGGTGGGTGCTGACCTGGCAAACCTGGTCAACGAGGCCGCGCTGCTGGGAGCGAGGCGTAACCTGGATCGGGTGACGCAAAAGTGTTTTGACGAGGCTTTGGACAAAATCCTGCTGGGAGCCGAGCGTCCCTTAGTGCTGACTGAAGAGGATCTGAATGTGGTGGCATACCACGAGGGAGGCCACGCGTTAACGGGTCTGCTCTCACAAAATGCTGATCCGGTGACCAAGGTCACAATTGTACCACGTGGCCAGTCCCTGGGCGTGACCATGTCCACCCCGTTAGATGATCGCTATAACTACTCGAAAGAGTATCTGCTGACGCAGATCGTGACTGCGCTTGGAGGACGTGCTGCTGAAGAAGTGGCGATCGGGCGCATTACAACGGGAGCGGAGAACGATTTACAAAAGGTGACGGCCCTGGCACGCCAGATGGTTATCCGCTGGGGGATGAGCGAGCGGCTGGGGACGATCTCATTCAGCGAACGCGGCAGCCCGTTTGGCGGCGGTGGGGATACCGGCGCGCCCTCTGATTATAGCGAGACGACAGCCGAGACAATTGATGATGAGGTTGATCGCATTGTACGCACCTGCCACGCTCGCGCAGTTGAACTCTTGACGACGCATCGTACAACGCTTGACCGCATTGCGGAGGAGTTGCGCCGCCACGAGGTGATCGATTCCCGCCAGCTACAGAATATTATGGCGGAGACAGGGGCGATTATTGGATCACCCCAATCTTCACCAAAGGGTGTGCCTCAGGTGATTGCGCCGCCGCCGCCAACTACCCCCCTTCCTATGCAACCAGAGGTAAATAGCACCGGCAGCGAACAATTCGAGTAGATAAGAAATCGAGAGACAAGCATGAACGTCGACATGCCTTCGCATGTCGACGTTCATGCTTGTCTCTCGATTTCTTATCTACTCGAATGGGTGGAAGGACCTGGAATATGGCTATCAGGCCAATAATGGTGTATAGTGTGCTATCATTACTAACAGTAGCCATGATGGTGTTGAGACGAAAGCCATGGGACTGCGCGTGTTAGTAGTAGAGGCAGACCCATCCTTTATCGTTAGTGGCACATTGTGGCGACTTGAATAAACCAGTGAGGTGAAGACTATGGCAAAAACAATGAGCAGAGAAGCGACATCTTCGTCTTCCAATGGGAGCAAGAAAGAGCGAAAAAAGCAGGCGCGGCGAGAAGCGAAAACCATGCTCAGGTTAGCACAGGCGAAAAAAGACGAGCAAAAGGCTGGGAAGAAGGTTGCTAAAGCACAGGCACAGCTTGAAGCTTGCAGAACCCAGATACACAATATTGAGGGGAAGCTAGAGGAAATGCGAAATGCTGGCCATCAGTCTGAAGTCGAGGCTCCTGATACGGGCTTTGATTGGCAAGGGGGGCAACCTGAGACGGAAGAAAGCTCGCAAAGAGACTCGGATTATTCCATGGACACCTCAACTCCAACCTCAACTTCAACCGACCAGGTGACTTCATTACCTCCGGCAGAGGGTCGTACAGACATCGATCCAGCAGGGCAGGAAGGTGCTTCACCTGAGATGGAGAACGCGCAAGCGGACTCAGGATCAGAAAACGAAGATGGCACGGATTAGGGAGAAAACGAGGAAGAAGCGACGGATGGAGATGTGGGAACGCGCAGGTCGACGAGGCGACGACGTAGCCATTCATCTGAAGAAGGGCAAGAGTCTGAACAAGGGCAAGAGTCTGCATCAGAGCCTGAATAATGGAGGAGAGCATGGCGGACGCAAGGGCCGCCACTACTATACTTCAGCTTCACAGGCCAATTCGTCTGTGTATAGTAGTGGCGGCCCTTGCGTCCGCCATGCAAATATATGACGATTTCATGGGCCTGAGATACCACTTCCCATTCATTATTCAGAGGTTTTGGCTCTCGCCAGCACTCCTTTTGCTTTGAGCTTGAGGTAGAGCCAGAGCCATAAGCCCAACCATACACCACCGACCAGGTAGGCACCCAGTACGTCACTGGCCCAGTGATCTCCAAGATAGATGCGCGATGGGCCAACCAGGACAACAAACAGGGCAGGAATGATTAATAATGCGAGACGCCACCAACGATTGCCCTTGAAGAGGATAATGGCCAGGGAAAAGAGGAAGCCCCAGAAAGCCATGTAGGCCATTACATGACCGCTGGGAAAACTCTGCCCCGCCGCCTTCGTAATTACCTCTACGAGGTTGGCTGTTGGACGCGGACGCGCTACAATTAATTTTATGAGTCCATTCAAAAGAGCACTGCTGGCATTCAGGCCTACGAGGATGAGAGCTTCTAAGCGAAGGTGGACTACCCATAAGATGATGGCAGCCACCAGGATAAGGCCTACAGAGAGTATGGGCGTTGCGCCGATGTAGCTCACAGCGATCATGGTAAATTGCAGCCATAGAGCGTTGTTCTCCTGGAATTCACGGGTTATGGCGACATCGATAGCCAGAACGGGATGAAAGTGTACCCACCATGCCAGGAGTGCAAATAGTGCCAATTGCACTGTATACAGACCTAACAATACCTGTCCCCGTTTTATTGTGCGATACCAGGGTACACGAGCGGCAGCGACTTCCTTTTGCGCTCCCTCTACAACGGCTTGCGTATTTTCCTGGATTTTTTGATTGGCAGGCTTCTTCTGGTCATGTGGCTGGCCTGGTTGATCGACTTGTTTCGGCTGCATGATAGACTCGATCCTCTCCTGCATGGTGTGTTCAGTAGACTAATCCTTTGAGATAATAGTAGCACGTTTGTGGGAGAGAATCTGTTTCGAATGTAGAGAGAAGAAGTGAGATGAGACATAGCATCTTGACGAATGCTCTATTTCCCGCTACAGTCAGTAGACAATGACATTAATGATAAGTGAGACAAGAAGGAGACCAGTATGGCTACGGTTGAAGTTCGCCCTGCTCGACCAGAGGATCGGGAGGCGGTGCTGGCGTTTTGTAGACAGACATGGGAATGGGGAGACTATATCGAGTATGTTTGGGATGAGTGGCTACACGATGCGCGGGGGGTGCTGTTTGTGGTGACTGTCGAGGGGAAGCCCGCGGGGATAGCCAATATGCGCATGCTTAACGAGACCGATGCCTGGTTAGAGGGGATACGCGTCGATCCAGCACATCGCCAGCAGGGATTGGCCGCGGCCCTGCATGAGGCAACGCTGGCCGAGGCGATGAGGCGGGGCGCGACGAATGCGCGGCTGATTACCGAGTCTGTCAACACGCGAGCTATCTCGCTGGTCGAACGCAGTTTCTTTCGTCGTATTGGCGCGTTCGGGCTCTATTATGCTGCGCCAGAGATAGCTCCCCCTAAACGCCAGTATAGTCTCGATGCGCCCCAACTGGCAACACTGGCGGATGTCGATGATATAATTGACTATCTCAATACCTCAAATATTTTTCCGGCGATTGGTGGCCTGTACTATCAAGGGTTCACCGCCTATGCTATCAGCGCGAGTTTGCTAGAGGCAAAGGTGTCGGCCCAGCAGGTGTATGTCTTGCGCCGCTGGAACCGCCTGGATGGCCTGGCGATTGCAGAAGTCCGCGAAGGTCGACGGGGGTCACAACTCTCTATTGGCTACATTGATGGCACGACCGAATCAATTAGTTTGATTGCTTATGCCCTGCGAAGTAAGCTAACCGGGATGGGCTTGGGAAGGGTTTCAGCCAATGTACCTGATTTGATGATGGTGCGTGATGCTTTTGTGGGGGCTGAATACGAGTGGGATGGGAAGATTTTTTATACGTATGAGCGGGGATTAACATGAGTGAAAGTGCATTGTGAAGGTTCGGGCGCAGGACATTGTCCTGCGCCCGAACCTTCACAATGCACTTTCACTCATATATTCCTTATGCCGGATTGATGGCCGCGTCCAGGTGCTTTAACTCATGGAAGCGCAGGAGCCAGCAGCCGTAGTTCATGCCGCCGCCGACGGCGGGGAGGGCCATCCACTGGCCTTCGTGGAGTCGATCCTGGCGCAGGAGTTCGACGAGGGCGGTGGCGATGCTGGCATTGGAGAGGTTGCCGTAATAGCGGAAGTTATCGACGAGTTTGTCCATGGTTGAAGCGGGCCAGCCGTAGTCGTTGATCAACAATTCGCCCATGCGGCGCGTGATACGCGAATTCGCCTGGTGTGGGACGATATAGGCCAGTTCATCAGCATTGAGTTGGGCATGGCGGCAGAGGGCATCCACTGATTCCGCCATGGCACGAGGAGCCTCGCGGAAGACTTCTTTGCCATTCATTTTGGTGTAGCCAACCAGGTATTGTGAAAGGACATGGCTGAGTTCTTTGCCTTTGCCTTCCTTAAACAGGTTCTGGATTTTTAAGTCGACTTCTGCCATTTCGATAACGTCTTTACGCAGGGGAGTCTGGTAGTAGAGGGAGGGGCCTTGATTGGCATCGGAGCCATTGATGACGTAGGTGTCCTCGTCACTGCGCTCCAAGAGGAAAGCGGAAGCTCCTTCTCCAAAGAGAGAACTTGTTTTCCAGTCGAGGACGTTCATGATATTGGGGAGGAGTCCTTCGGCAGTCACCATGAGCACGAGTTTCGCGGAACTGGCGGCCAGCACTTCGGCGCACACCTGGAAGGCTTCGGTCTGGCAGGCGCAGGCACCTTTGAGCATGGTTGAGCGTATGGGTCCCAGCCCCAGGCGCATCTGAACGAGTCCAGCGACGGTTGGAAAGGCGTCGTTGTCGGAGGAAGAGGCTCCTATAACGGTGTCAATTTCGGAGGCGTCGCGGCCCGCACTGGCAAGGGCACGTTGTGAAGCGATGACGGCCATGTCGACGAGGGATTCGTCCTGGGGAGCGTTGGGGTCATCGATGAGGCCGGGTGCGTCGGCACCCGCCATCCTGCGACAGAGTTCCATGGTGCTGGCACGTACATGGCGCGTGCTCAAGCCGGTTACACGCTCCAGGTCGTCTGCGGTGCGCGGATCGCCAAGGCGGGAGGAGATGTAGGCAAAAAATTCGTTGGTGATGGTGCCTGTCGGGGTATAGTTGCCTAAGCCGATGAGGCGTACCTTTGCTTTGGTGTAGATCTGTGGCACAATGTAGGTGTAGTGCGGCCATTGGCCTTCCTGGAGCCGTGTCATAAAATAAAAACCTCCATATCGAAGGGGATGATTTCAATTATTGTGTAGTATATCATACTGCGAGGATGTTTCGTATTACATTTCCCGGAACTCCAGGGCTAATCAAGAGTCGTGTGAGTGAGCGTGTTGTGGCTGGCGAAGCCAGCCACAACACGCTCACTCACACGACTTTTGATTAGCCCTGCCACCTCTGGGGTGGCAGGTTTCTTTGCTCGATTAGATACTCAAGTATTGGGGGTTTTACCAGCGGTTGTCGCGTCGGTCGCGGCGATCACGTCCGCCGCGATCATTGCGATCACTGCGGCCACCGGTGCTGTAGCCGCCGCTGCCGTAGCTGCTGCCGCTATAGCTGCTGCGGTAGTCGTCGCGGCGGTTGCCGCCGCGGGAGGCGCGTTGGGCCTGGAAGCATTCAGTACAATATACGGGACGGTCTTCACGAGGAACAAATGGTACAGAGGTGGGACGTCCACAGGTCGCACAGGTGGTTTCATAGTGTTCGCCGGTACTACGAGAACGGGGGGCAGAAGATTGCCCACCGCGACGCGCAGCGCGACAGGCAGGGCACCGACCAGGAGTGTTTGTGAGTCCGCGGCTGGCATAGAACTCTTGCTCGCCAGCACTAAAAGTGAAGTCTTGACCACAGTCACGACATGTGAGGATACGGTCTCGGTATCCTTCATTGGACATCATGGGTGATATTTCCCCTTCTTTGAATGTTCGCTCCGCCTACAATTTGCTATGCTTGAATGGAAAAAGGTTGATCGAGCAGGATATACACTTGTTAAAGCCTCTAACAGAGGAATATATCTGACGGTGGTTGTCAGGTAGTTACTTCCAAGATGCCGGATGGCGGAACGAAACCGGGGCCCAGATATTACATACCTTCGATGGGATGCTGTACCCCAAACCACATTCTGATTGTACCATATTCATGCGAAAATTGCAGTATATTGTGGTAGCATAAGAAGAAGATGTTCCGCAACAATTAGAGAGTTTTTAACATTGGATACTACTGTGGGAAACGGACAAAGGTATGGCTGTCTTACCCGACAGGTGCGCCAGGTGCATACGATCACAGATCGTTTTTCAATGGCTAATACGTATCTCATCAATGATGAGCGTGTGGTGATTGTTGATCCTGGATCGGAGTTGAATGTGCGCCTGGCGTTTGTATATCTCCAACAGTTTCTCCATCGAAGTGCAACTGATATCGATTTGATTGTTTTGACCCATCTTCATCCAGATCATACAGCGGGAGTAGATATGCTGCGGCGAGCATGTTCTGCTCCTGTCGCCGCCTCTGCTGCTGCACGACAATTAGCGCAAGCGGAATCTGAGGGGAAGCCGGTCATTCCAGGGATTACGCATCTGGCCGGACAGGTACTCGGCCAGGCGGCTTTGCCTGGTGTACTGCACCATCTTGATCTTTTCCCACCTCATTATGCCAGCCAGATGAAGATGATCGATCAATGGTTAGAAGATGTGGCAGGTTTGCCTCAACATCCCGATTGGCGTGTGATCGCCAGCCCCGGTCATACACCTGAAAGTCTCTGCCTGTATAATCCTTTCAGCTACGAACTATTGTGTGGTGACACGGTGATTACGATTGAGGGCGGGGCACCGCTGTTACGAGGAGCGGCGAACCGCCGCCAATTGGAGGATACGCTGCGGACGCTGCGCAGCCTGGAGATCAATTATCTTTATCCTGGGCATGGCAGGCCAATCCTGGCAAAACGCCCATTGAACAATGCCTCGGTGGAGTGGTAAAGATTATCAATAGGTTCTGCTGTATCACCGACTGTGATACAGCAGAACCTATTGATTCTTTGGCCTGCTTGGGAGGTTTAGCTTTACGGGGCCGCTCTGTATGGGGCGCACAAAGGAGGCGGGTGTGAGGGACATGGGCATGGGCGTGTTAGGGTCTTCTTGCAAGGAAGTCACGGTATACTCAAGGCGCACATTGCCGAGGCAGACGATATCGCCAGCCTGAAGCAGTTGGGGGGCAAGTAATGGTTGATCGTTGACTTTGGTGCCATTGTGGCTGGCGAGGTCCTGCACGTAGTTGCCATTGGCCTGGCGCAAAATCTGGGCGTGGCGGCGCGAGATTGAAGCATTATTAATGGCAACGTCGCATTCAGTGCCGCGCCCAATGGTGATTATAGGGCGATCCAGCACAAAGCTCTGACCAGCCATCTCACCGTCACGGATGATCAGTACTCCACTCAAATCAAGGGTTTGGGGAAGTGGCGAGATAGGGTGAAGTTGTGCTGTGTCTTGCAGCTCTACGGGATTCACCTCTGCTGGTGGCGATGGGTGGAGCTGAGCGGCACGATGGCTAGATTCGCCAGAGGTGCCATCCTGCATTGGTTGAGCCATAGACAGCTTCTCGCTGTCCGTAAGTAACGCCGAAGAGGAATGCCAGACATGGTGTAGCAGGGGGTCATCCTGTTCGGGGGGAGGCCCAGGTTGTTCGGCTTTTTCAAAGAGAAAACGGTGCGAGCCAATTTCTAGCAGTTCGCTCGTCCGCACAAAGGTAGGGCGGCGAATACGGTGCCCATTCAGCAAGACGCCGTTGAGGCTATCGCAATCGGTGATATAGATGCTGCCCTGGTCCCAGGCCAGTTCGGCATGATTGCGCGAAGCCAAATCATCATCCAGCCAGATATCATTCTCCTCGCCACGTCCGATAGTGACAACTGTACGCTCCAGTGCCAGGCGTTGTCCCTGGAAACGCCCTCCACGGTATTCGAGCCAGCCCCAGGGTACGCCCTCTCTAAAAACATAGGGAGCCTGCTGGGCCTCTAGACCTGCTTGAGGCCGGGGAAGAGGATCGAGGGCAGTAGTGTTGGCGCGGGTGGTGCGTTTCTGGCGAGGAATATGCATGGAAGTGGTGGAGCTGCGCGGCAGGGTGAACAGGCAATAGGCAGTTGTGACGCTCAATGGCAGCAACCAGCCAAACAAGGTCACATAGACAAGGGCAAGCTCGACCTCCGCTACCGAGATTGCCGCTTGCTCAACGGTGAAACGCATATTGTACCAGATCATGGCGGGCAATAAGAGCAATGCAGAGATGACGCAGGTGACGATAGTACCGGCCAGCTGCCGGGTCGTCCCGCGCCTGACCAGGGTGATATAGAGCGCGTTGACAGCGATAGCGAACATGCAGCAGGCCAGTCCACCGTAGCAGCCAAGGTTAAACCAGGTTGGAAAATCTACATTGCTCGTCGTCGTATCCCTTTCTGCTTACTCGCCGATTAAAGCATGGCGTCGATGCCTACATTGTGTGCGTCGCTGATCGAAATAGTATCTACAATTGTATGTTGCTGTGCGTTCAGGGTGTATATGCCGTCGGTGTAATAGTTGTCGGAGTCTCCCACGACATTGTTGTTAACCTCCACGGCGTCCCAGTATTCAAAATGTTTATCGTCGGATGTAACCGCAACGCCGAGAAAGGCATGGCCTGGGATAATGATAATCTCGGCATGTAATCCTATGCGTTCTACCGCTGAGGCCAGCAGGAGCGTCAATTCAATACACATGCCACTGTGCTGCTGTAATACCTCGGCAGGGAGTTTGATATTTTCTGTCGCGGCGCTGCTGTCGCCAGGGCCACCATATGGCACACTGGCCTGGAGATAGCGCATGGCAAAATCTATGCGCAGCGTATCATAAATCGCGTCAACCTGGGCGATAACTTCCTTACTGTTGGCTTTGCTGTATCCCACCATAGCAGACGGGACGGGCGGCGGCTCTGATTTCAAATGGGCAGAGGCTTTGAGTACCAATGCGCCAACGGCAGGATCGTTTGGTGTCACCCAGGCAGCAATTCTCAGACGGTTGGCGGCCACCCACTGCATAAGCCAGCGCGAATGCATCAGTATGGGAATGTCGGTGAGATAGTAGAGGCGCTTATCGGTATCCGTTACCTGGACATGCAGCGATGTATGGTCTTCAAAGGTAAGCTTATGAAAATCCTGGCTGATCAAGGGAGGGATAATACTGACGGCCTGTACATTGGGGGTGGCATTGATGGTCTGTGACTGCAGCTGGCTCAACCCTACAATGCTCACGCTCAACAGCAATGCTTTGGGGCTGCTGCTGCTATATTCGATGGTGAAGGGGGAATCCTGACGTGCAAGGTAGGAAGGGTAAAAGGCACTGAAGATCGACGCGGGGGTACGGACACAAATATGCACAGGTGACTGACCGCCGCAGTGTTCTTGATTAGCAAAATTGCTCTGTTGGTAGCGCGAGTAGGCCTGAAGACCGCCGACGACGTAACCGCCAGAGAGTCCAACTAGCACAACTAGTGTGAGGAGCAGTATTGTGAATTTTGTGCGCATATGGTCGTTCACTCGCCTCTTACGTGGCATACGTTTTTCAATTGCTGAGGATTTGCGTGGTTGGAATTATATCATCTTGTTTCATATGGGACAAATTGATGGGACTTGTGGGTATATTTGTAAGAGTTTTTGGTGCTGCCGGCTTTGCTGCCGTAGGCAGCAAAGCCGGCAGCACCAAAAACTCTTACAAAATCATTCAAATATTGCAACACGTTCTGAAACTGAGACGTAGATAGCGTAGTGTATCTATAATACTGATAAATTAGGCATAACGGCACACAGGAGGAAAAGGCTATCATGTTCAACCCATTTTACCTCTTCTCGATGGGATTTAATGGCATTGCGGTCTTTGCGACGATTTTCTGGGCCTGGGTACTGATCGACTGTATTACCAAGGAGCCATCTGAAGGGAATGACCGCATTGTCTGGCTGCTGGTCATTCTTTTTGTTCCTCTAATTGGTTCACTACTCTACTACTTTGTGAGACGCCCCGAACGCATCAAGGTTGTTGGTCGCTAAGCAATTATGTTTGAGGTAGCACAACACATGTGAGATTTTTGCCTGGAAGATCATGGCATTCGCCACGATCTTCCAGGCAAAAATCTCACATGTGTTGTGCTATAATTGTTTCTATGTAAAGATTGTATTTCTCACCAGGAGTCGCCTATGTTCTGCTCAAATTGTGGTAAGCACGTACAAGATGGAGTACATTTTTGTGATAATTGTGGCGCACAGCTGCAAG
>Ga0099830_10002204_pt1 | contig 10256 bp, 6 predicted proteins | sample CZO8metaG_4_FD_79337 | JGI IMG/M metagenome (GOLD analysis project Ga0099830, IMG submission 79337) | Vadose zone soil microbial communities from the Eel River Critical Zone Observatory, Northern California, USA - CZOApr15con2H3.8 metaG | ecosystem: Environmental > Terrestrial > Soil > Vadose...
CGCCACCCTTCAGTCGGCAGCCGATCTGTACTACAACAACACCGGCAACTATCCAGATACGGTGGCCGACAAACCCGCCCCGCTGGCGGGCGAAGGGGTCGACGTCACCAAACTAAAGACCGCCAACCTACTGCACCAGTCGCCGCCGGCCACCGAAGCCTTCACCTACGTCGCGTCGCCAAACGGCACGGTCCACGGTCAACTGGTTCCGAACGTCGCAGCCTGCCAATACAACTAGATCACGTCATAGACACAGAGTTCGGCCGGCCCTCGGGCCGGCCGAACGCATTTCTAGAGATTCTCTTTCTCTAATACGCTCCCCCGTCGGGTCTCAACTCTCTCTCCCCCTCCGGGCCTTAGAACTCCCTCCCCATTTCTCCTCCCCCTATAGGGGGAGGGCAGGGAGGGGGTGTTGCGGGAGGGTTGATGTGCCAGGCGCCTGCCGGATCGTCGGTGCTCGTGGGCCAGCCGTGGGAGCATTGCGAAGATGGATGTCGAGGTCGACACTTCGCTCCTGGCTCGACGGGGCCTGACCCGGGAGCAAGTGGGCTGGCTCGGGGAACAGGACCTTGACCGCGCACTCCTGCTCGGAAGCCATGGGCGGCTCCAGCCCTATCTTCCGGTGGTCGACAGTCGGCGAGTCGACCGCGCCTATGCCTGGGATGGGATCGGGCAACCCTGGTTCGTTCAGGTCAAGGGAAGTGGTGCTCCGCGTTCGGATGGCCGCTACAGCTGGAGCATCCCGGCGGCGCACTTCACGCCCTATCGACGGTTGCTGGTGGTCCCCAGCATCATCGACGTCACCGAAGGCCGGCTCCGAGATCCGGTCTGGTGTGTCCCGGCCGACGAGTTGGTCCGGCTGGCGAGCCACAGGAACGACAGTGCGACCGGTCCGGTGCTGGAGATCACCGCCTCACCAACCGGGCGGGATGCGATGAGCCGCTATCGAACGACGCTGGCCACGGTTTGGGAGCTGCTAGCGCCTTCCCCGCGACTGCAGGCCGTGCCCGCGCTCCCCCCGGAGTTTCCCGCGCTGCGCCAGGACCAGGGCGCGTTCTACGAGCTGTCGCAGATTGTGGAACTCATGCGTGGCAGTGAAGACGACCTGATGCCCTTCAGGCCGGCCAGCGACATCGCCGGCCGCGACCTGCTGATCCAGCGCGTGGACTCTTGGCGGGCGCTGTATTTGCAAATCAAGGGCACAGGCCGCCTTGCCGAGCGGGACAGTATCCACCACTTGGTGCGCCGGCGCACCTTCGTCCCGGCGGAGGACTTCTGGTTGGGCTTCTACTATTTCGACCGGCACCTCGGGCGCCTCTTCCCTGACTGCTGGCTCGTGCCGTCTCTCCACTTCGCCAGCCGGACGGCGGACCAGCGCGACGCCACAGTGCTGACGTTCGAAACTCAGTTGACAGAGGAGCGGGATCACTGGCGGGAGTTCCGCCACCCCATCACTGATCAGGCGGCGGTGATCCGGGCGGCGCTGATGTCTCGCCTCCCCCACGGGGAGGGGTAGGGGAGGGGCAGGGGAGGGGGAGGGGGCAGCGGGCACTCGGCTGGCAGTGCACCTGCTCCGGTGCAATGCAGCCCCATCTAGGCCACCTCGCCCGCCGGCACGTGGCCGAACTCGCCCAGCCCGGCCCGACGGTGGAGCCCGCGCAGGAAGCTGGGCGCCCACCAGTTGGTGTTGCCCAGCAGCCGCATCGCCGCGGGGACGATCAGCACCCGCACCAGGGTGGCGTCGAGGGCCACCGCAACGGCCAGGCCGAGGCCGATGGACTTGATGATTATCACTTCGGCCAGCCCGAAGGAAAGGAAGACGGCGACCATAATGGCGGCCGCGCCGGTAATCAACCGTCCGCTCCGCTCCAGCCCTTCGGCGATGGCGTGCGTGTTGTCCCCGCTCCGAACGTACTCCTCGTGGATCCGGCTGACCAGCAGGACTTCATAGTCCATCGACATCCCGAAGACGATGGCGAACAGGATCACGGGGGTGGTGGGGTCGATCGATTGCGGTGTGAATGCCAGGAACCCGCTCAGGTGGCCATCCTGGAAGATCCAGACCAGGGCGCCGAAGGAGGCCGCGATGGATAGCAGGTTGAGCAGGACAGCCTTGAACGGCAGGACCAAAGAGCCGGTGAGCAGGAACAGCACCAGGTAGGTAACCAGCACCACGAAACCGACGGCGACGGGTGTGCGGCCGATGATGTAGTTAATGGTGTCGACGTCGAACGCGGTCTGGCCATCCACCAGCAGTTCGCCACTGTTCCCGACCTGTTCGGCCCGGATCGTGTTGAGGATGGTTCGGGCGGCATCGCTCGCCGCCGGCTGGTTGCTGACCGCCGTCATGACCACGATGTCCTTGCCCACGGCGTGGCTCATCGCCTGGCGGATCGCCGCCGGCAGCCGCGCCTGGTCGCCGTTCCCCAGGGTCTGATAGTCGGCGCGTCCCAGCGACGGATCGGCGGTGTAGAAGCTGTCCACGTGCAGGATGCCCGGGATGGCGGCCAACCGGCGGCTCAGATCGTACTGGTCGCCGACCCGCGCCGCTGTTAGCGGGTTGCCGGTCGGATAATGGACCACGACGCTGAAGTAGGTCTGGTCCTGCCCGGGGAAGTTCCTGACTAGGATGTCGTAGCCCTGCCGTGCCTCGAGCCCGGGCGGCAGTGCGTCGACGTCGGCGTTGGCCAGCCGCAAATGCAAGAAGGGCGTTCCCGTCAGTAGCAGGAACCCGAGCGCCGGGAGCAACACCACGACGGGTCGCCGCATCACCCAGTTGGCCGAACGGTGCCAGAGGCCGCGACCGCTGACCGGCCGCCGGCTGACGATCGGTACCGAAAGCCGGTTGACCTTCGGGCCGAGGACGGCCAGCAGGGCCGGCAGGAAGGTGAGGCCGTAGAAGACCGCGGCCGCCACCACCATGGCCCCGGCCGCTCCCATCGAAGCCAGAAAGGTCCCCTGGTAGAAAAGCATGGCGGAAAGGCTGACGCCGACCGCCAGGCCGGAGAAGCTGATGGCCCGGCCGGCGGTAGCCATGGTCTTGGCCAGCGCGTCTTCGCGGCTCGAACCGGAGGCGAGCTCGTCGCGGTACCGGTTGACCACGAAGAGCGAATAGTCGATGGCCGCCGCCAGGCCAATCAGAGTCACGATATTCAGTGCGTACTGGGAGACATCGGTGACGTGGCTGAGCAGGAAGGTGCCGCCCAGGCCCGCCACGATAGTGAGGAGGCCCACCCCGAGGGGAAGGCCGGCGGCCACCAGGCTGCCGAAGATGAGGAGCAGCAGGATCAGCGTAACTGGCAGCGAGACGGCTTCCGCCCGCTGGAGGTCATTCTCCAGGGTGGTGTTGAACGCGTGATTGATGAGTATTCCCCCAGTCCCAGTGACCGTCAACGCGCTAGTGTGCACCTGGCCGCGCAGAGCGTTGTAATCGGCGACCGCCTGCTTACTGATGTCGGTCTTCAGCCCCACGTTGACCAGCGCCTGGTGGCCGTCCTTGGAGATCAGGGCCCCGGCCGCCGCCGGTGGCACGTTGTATGGGGTGCGGATGTCGGTCACGCGCGGGTCAGTCTGGATGGCGGCGAGCGCGAGCTCGACTTCCGAGCGGAAGGCTGGATCGGTGACCGCCCGGTCCTTGCGCGTAAAGATCAAGAGGAAGGACAAGCCGCCGCTCGACTTGCCCGAGCTCAGCTCCGTATTAATAAGGCGGTTGGCTCGAGCCGCTTGCAGGCCGCTGGTGTCGGAGTTCCCGCTGGTCAGCGTTCCCCCGTTCATCAGGCCGTAGATCGACAACCCCAGCAGGACTGCCGACACGACCAAGGTGGCCCACCGCCACCGGTACACGAAGCGACCCCAGGCTGCGAACACGACTCCCTCCTCTTACTACGAAGACGCTAGACCGGTTCCACGCTAGCCGCCGCAGCTGAGAATTGCCAGTCGTAGGCATCATGAGTTGCAAATGACATCGGTCACGTGAGCTTATGTGACCTACGTGGCGCCAGAGCCTTGGGTTACGTTGTGCCAAACCCTTCGCCCTAATCTGTTCTCCCATCGCGGGGACGAGCGATTACCTCTCCCCTTTCCCGTGGGGAGGGGCCGGGGAGGGGGTATCAGTACCCGTGCTAACTCAGCGGAACTCGGTGGTGCATTCAACCTTCACCACCTATCATGCGTCCGTGAACTTGTCCAATCGGCAAGCGATCGAACGATGTACGCTTCGGTAAAGGTCTAGCGGGGCGGGCCGGGTTGGAGCCGACCGCCCCTGCCGTCTTCGAAATTGGTTTCCTCCTCCTGGTCGCCGCCGTCGCGGGCTGGGTGGCGCGACGCCTCGGCCTCCCGGCGGTCCTGGGTTATTTGGCGACGGGTCTGCTCGTTTCCCCATTCACGCCTGGATACGTGGCGGATCGCCACCAGCTCGAGGTGCTCGCCAATGTCGGTGTCGTGCTCCTCCTGTTCGAGGTTGGAATCGAGGTCGATCCTCTGGAGCTCGGTCGCGAACGGGGCCGCTTGCTGCTCTTTGCCCCTCTTCAAACCGTTCTGACCGCCGTCTTGGCCGGGGTGGCCGGCCTCCTCGTTGGGCTGCGCCTCCAGGGGGCGGTCCTGCTCGGCCTCTGTCTGGCGCTCTCGTCCAGCGTGGTGGTGGTCAACATCACGCGGAGTCGACGCCGGACGACGGATGCTGCGACCGACGCGACGCTCCTCCACTGGAGCGTGCTCCAGGATTTAGTCGGGGTGGCCCTGGCGATTGCGGCCCTGATCGCGCTGGGCCTGCAAGCGCGGTCGGGGCCAGTCGCTGTCGCCCTGACGGTGCTCTACATCGCGCTGGTCGTGAGCGCCGCTGGAATCCTCCCCGGCGTGCTCCGCCGGTTGCGGGGCGAGCACGACCTGTTCCTGATCGTTTCCGTGGCCAGCGCCCTGGTCCTGGCCGGGATCGGGGGCCTGGTCTTCGGAATCCCACTGGCGCTGGCTGCGTTCGTCTCGGGCCTGGCCCTCACCGAGAGCCGGGAGGCGACCGAAGCCCGCGAGCGGCTGTTGCCGTTCCGCGATGTCTTCGCCGTGCTGTTCTTCGTCGCCATCGGGGCCTTGATCGATCCGGGCGCACTCCGTCAGGGAGTCGGCTGGCTGGGCCTCCTGCTCGCGCTCTTGATCGTCACCAAGCTGGCGCCCACCTACCTGCTGGCCCGGCTCGGCCGCCTACCCGGGCGACCGGCACAGGTCGCCATCGGCCTGGGTCAGATCGGGGAATTCAGCTTTGTGCTGGCAACCATCGGCGTCGCTCACCAGGTCATCCCGGGCGAGGTATACGCCGCCATGCTGGCGGCGGTCGTGCTGACGATCGCCGCGTCCACCGTGCTCGTCCGGCTGGCCCACTGAGGGCCAGAGGGGTAATCGTTTCCTACGCGATCTTGGCCGTGTCTTCGTCCGACGCCCCGGCGATCCGCTGCGGCAGGGATGAGGTGGCGAAGGCTGCTACCAGCCGGGGGTCCCACTGGGTGCCGGACCCCTGCGCCAGGATCTCCAGCGCTTTGGCCACCGTGAACGCCTTCCGGTAGGGCCGATCCGTGATCAGGGCGTGGAAGCCATCCGCCACGGAGACGATGCGCGCCATCATGGGGATGGCAGGACCCTGGAGCTTGTCGGGATAGCCCGTCCCGTCCCAGCGCTCATGGTGATGGCGGATGGCGGGGGCCAGCACCGGCGCCGGCCGAAAAGGGCCGGTGATCTCGGCCCCCAGGATGGTGTGGTGCTGGATCTGGGCGAATTCTTCGGGGGTCAACGACCCCTGTTTGGTGAGCAGCTCCTCCGGGAGGCCAATCTGCCCGATGTCGTGCAGGAGACCCGCGTGGTACGCGACCTCCTGGTCCTCGGCGTCGAGACCGATCAGGCGGGCGATCGCCTGGGCGGTGAGCGCCACCCGGTCGTCGAACGGCGTCTTGGACTCGGATGGGTTCTCCCGTTTGACCAGCTCACGCAGGCTGGCCTGGGTGGTGTCCATGTCCCGCCGCAGCTCGCGCAGGCGCAGCAACGCTCGCACCCGGACCTGCAGGTCGCGCATCGGAATCGGCTTGACGATCAGGTCGTCGGCGCCGGATTCCACCATCTTGGGCCGTTCGGGCCGCGGGTCGAAGCCGGTCATCATCAGCACCGGGATGTCCCGGGTGGCGGGGTCGGCTTTCAATCGCCGGCAGGCCTCGTGCCCATTCATCGCCGGCATCTCGACGTCCATCAGGATCAAGTCCGGCTGGAGACGCTTGGCCGCCGTCAGCGCTTCGGCGCCGTCGGCCGCACCCTCGGTCCAGAAGCCCAGGGTGGATAGCATGCTCCCCATGGCATCGCGGCTGGGGCCGTTGTCATCTACGACGAGGATCGAGCGGCGCTCCGGCATCGGTCCGGAGGGCTTCGCGTCCACCGCTGGTACGACGTAGGAACAGGCGGCTTCCTTCGTTGCTCTGACTGTGGAGCGTCGCGTGACACAACAGGACGACGCCTCCCTGGCCCGCCAGCTTGGACTGCTGTCGGTGGATGAGGTCGCTCGCGCCATCCACCGCCATCCCGAAGTCGTCCGCCGTCACGCCCGAAGCGGTCGCTTGCCTGGCGAGCGGGTCGGCCGGGGATGGTTCTTCCGGCCGGACCGGCTGGTGGCGGCCGGCTACCCACAGTTCGCGGCCGCGACCACCGAGACCACTGCATCCATGGGCCCCAGTTTCCTCGCGGCGCTCAGCGAGGCCGGCATAGATGCCCTGCAGTTGGGGAACGAGCACGAGATCTTCGAGGCGGTGGCCCGCCGCCTGGCGACGGTGGGGCTCGGCTCCTGGTATTTCCTGGTCGTCCCCGATGGCTCCGGCCTTCGGATCGCCTATGCCCACCCGCTTCACGCGCCGGGCGAGGACGACCCGCAGGGGGTCGGTCGCATCCTGTCCTTTGAAAACATCCCGAACCTCAAGCGGGCCTGTGAGACCCGGCGGGCCCAGTACCTGGGCGATTACGCCGAGATCGTCAAGCGGGTGGAGGCGAATCTGCCGCCTGGCCAGCACGCCGACGCCGAAACGCTCGCTCGGCAAATGGAGCTGCGGACCGCGATCTCGGCACCGATGGTCGCGCGCGATCGCCTGCTCGGCGCCATCACGGTCAGCGGACCCGGCCTGCGCCCGGCTGACCTGCCGGCCGTGACCGCCTTCGCCAACCAGACCGCCGCCGTCGTCGAAGCCACCCGACTGCTGACGCAGGCGCGCGCGTCGGAAGAAGCCATGGTGGAGACCCTCGGCATGGCTGTTGACCTGCGCGACCAGTCCGGCCACCACGCCGGTGTGCATGCCCGCTTGTTGGAACGCTTCGCCGAACACCTCGGCATGGATGGCGGCGCCCGGCGCCGGCTGCACCACACCCTGCTGCTCCAGGACCTCGGGAAGCTGGGCATCCCCGACGCGATCCTGCGGAAACGGAGCCGGCTGGCGCCGGAGGAGCGCGCCGTGATGATGTCCCACCCCATCCGGAGCGCCGAGATCCTGGAGCGCTTCCCGCCGCTCGCGCACCTGGCGCCGTTGGTGCGCGCCCATCATGAGTGGGTCAACGGGGAGGGGTATCCCGACGGCCTGGAGGGGGACGCGATCCCGCTGGAGACCCGAGTCGTGGCGCTGGTGAACGCCTTCTTCAGCATCACCTTCGACCTGCCCGGGTTCGCCATCGACGAGCTCCCGGCGGCGCTGGAGGAGCTGGAGCGGTTTGCCGGAATCGGGTTGGATCCGGCCCTGGTGCCACGATTCGTGCAGATGATCCGTGAGGCTGCCGCCAGCCAGACCTCATGGTTCGCCGAGCTACTGGCCCAGATGAAGACAAGCCATGAAAGCCTTCAGCCCACCAGCGGCAGGCCTCGCGACATTCTGACGGTGGCTGACTCGCGCGAGCTCCGCATCATCCATCGGGTCGGCCAGGAGATTGGCGCCGTACTCGACCTCGACGTCCTCCTGGCACACATCGTGGACATCGTCCGCGACGTGGCCGGCTACTATCGGGTCTCCCTCGTCCTGCCAACGGAAGACGGACGATTGACGGTCGGCGCCTCCAGCGGACAGCCCACCCAGGTCCAGCATCAGAGTCAGCCAAGCAACGGGGTAACCGAGTGGGTCTTCGCCCACGCCCAGCCCCTGATCATTCCGGACGTGACCCGCGATCCCCGCTACGCCGGCACGGACTCGAGCGTCCGGTCCGAGCTGGCATTTCCATTGAGCAGCCGCGGCCGGGTGATCGGCGTGCTGGACGCGGAGAACCAGGCACCTGACGCCTTTACCCAGGCCGATCTGACCCTCATGTCGGCCGTAGGGTCGCAACTCGCGGCCTCCCTGGAGGCGGCCCAGATGCACGACCTGTTGAAGCGGGAAGCGACGCGCGATCCCCTGACGCGACTTGCCAACCGCCGGGTCCTGCTGGACCGGATCGAGCAGCAGATCGCCCATGCGGAACGCCACAACGAGGCCTTCTCAGTGGTCTTTCTCGATGTCGATCAGCTCAAGACGGTGAACGATACTTACGGCCATATGGCCGGGGACGCGCTGCTGCGCGAGGTGGCCAGCGGGCTGATCGAGGCGGTGCGGGGCGAGGACCTGGTGGCGCGGTTCGGTGGTGATGAGTTCGTGGTCCTGCTGCCCGCTACGCTTGCCGGCCCGGCCCAGGTGGTCGGTGCCCGCATCAAGGACGCCATCCGCCGGCACCCATTCCTGGCCGGGAGTCAGCTGATTACCATTCCCGGGATCAGTCTCGGAATTGCCACGTATCCCGGCCATGGCCGAACGCCTGAGCAGCTGCTGGCGGCCGCCGATACCACCTTGTACACGGAAAAGAAACTCCGGAAGAAACCGGCCTAGCGCTCTTGACTCTGTTGTCCCCTCCCTTCAGGGAGGGGCGGGGAGGGTGCCGCAATTGGTCGTCCCCTCCCTCAAGGGAGGGGCAGGGGAGGGTGCCGCAATTGGTCGTCCCCTCCCTTAAGGGGGGGCAGGGGAGGGTGCAGCGGAAACGTGGGACGTTTACCCGAAGACGCCGGAGAGCTCGTAGAGCTCGCGAGGCACCCGCCTCGTCTCCTTGATGACCTCCCGCAGCGGGACGACGGTGACCTCGCCGTTCTGACGGATGGGGATCACCCCCGCCCGCCCCGCAGCCAGCAGGTCCGTGGCGGCCACACCCAAGCGCGTTGCCCAAATCCGATCCACTGGGGTCGGCGACCCCCCGCGCTGCAAGTGACCGAGCACCGTCACGCGAGTCTCAAATCCTGTCTTTTCTTCGATTCGGGTGCTGAGGGCATCCCCCACACCCTGCTTGGCCAGCTGGACGTGGCCGAAGGCGTCCCGCTTTTCGGCCGCGGCCGTGACAGCCATGACCGGTTCGAGCTCCGGCATTTTCACACCCTCGGCGATGACGATGATGCTGAAGTCCTTGCCCTCCCCGCGGCGCCGGTGGAGGTGTTCGACCACCTGGCCGAGGGAAACGGCGAACTCCGGGATGATGATCAGGTCGGCGCCGCCGGCAAGGCCACCCACCATCCCCACCCACCCCGTATCCCGGCCCATCACCTCCACCACCATGACGCGGTGGTGCGCTGACGCGGTGGTGTGCAGCCGGTCGAGGGCCTCGACCACGACCCCTACCGCGGTATCGAAGCCGATGCAAAACTCGGTGACCGCCAGGTCATTGTCGATGGTCTTGGGTACCCCGACGACAGGAAAGCCCGCATCACTCATGGCCGCGGCGACGGAGAGCGTATCGTCGCCGCCGATCGCCACCAGTCCGTCGATACCGTTGCCACGCAGCAGCGCAATCACGCGGGCAATCCCGTCCTTCTCCTTCATCGGATTGGTCCGCGACGTGCCCAGGATCGTCCCGCCCAGTGGCAGGATGCCGCGGACCGAGGCCGGCGTCAGGTCCTCGACATCGCCCTGGCCCAGCAGACCGGCCCAGCCGTTCTTGATCCCGGACACCTGAAATCCATTCTGGAAGGCGCGCCGCGCGGCGCCCCGGATGGCGGCGTTGACGCCGGGCGCATCGCCAACCCCCGTGAGGATCCCAATGCGCATCGCACAATTATGGTCATGTCCCCTCCCTTCGGGGAGGGGCAGGGGAGGGAGTCCCGTGTTAGACCGCAGGCAGCCACCGTCAGCTGGGGCCCCCAGGTCCAGCCACCGTCGCGGGTCACCTCGATCGCGAACGCGCCGGCGTCCGTGCGAACGATGACCCAGCCGATGGTCGCAGAGACGAAGGCTGCCCCG
>Ga0099830_10002210_pt1 | contig 10250 bp, 11 predicted proteins | sample CZO8metaG_4_FD_79337 | JGI IMG/M metagenome (GOLD analysis project Ga0099830, IMG submission 79337) | Vadose zone soil microbial communities from the Eel River Critical Zone Observatory, Northern California, USA - CZOApr15con2H3.8 metaG | ecosystem: Environmental > Terrestrial > Soil > Vadose...
CTTGCACGGCCAGAACGCCGCGAGCAATCGCAGTTCCCATGCGGATTCCCTCGATTGGGTAGCCTTCAGGCGCTCGTCGAGATTGACAAACGTGATAATTCGAAGATGTCAACAGAACCACATAACTTTTTACATTTCTCTCCTCTCCGATACCAGTCCCGCACGCATCTCTGCCCGCTCCCGCCGCATCGAATAAATTAACTAACCGGTTAATCAGCCGGAGAAGGTGAGGTGCAATTTCATATGAAGAGCTTTTTCAAATCTCTGACTGCATTTCTCGTGGTAGGTCTTCTTTGCGCCAGTGTGGTCGCACAGCCCAGCGGAGCGGGCCGCTACGACAGCTACATCCAGGCCAGGGTGGTACAGGAACTGGCCAAGAAACAGGAATTCCGCAACCTGCAGGCGGCCACGGAAGACGGCATCGTGACCTTGACCGGCACCGTGGATCTCTACCAGCAGAAGCTGGATGCGGCCAAAAAGGTCCGCAAGATGGACAAGGTGCAGGGCGTACGTAACCTGATCACGGTGAGCACAACCGTTCCAGACGCCGAACTCACGGCGCAACTGGACCGTAAGCTGTACTACGACCGCATCGGATACGACAACCTGTTCAACTTCGTCACCGCATCGGTGAAGGATGGCGTCGCCACCCTGAATGGCGAAACCCGGACCGACGTCGGCCGCGACTCGGCGCTGGCGTTGGTCGCTACTACTCCGGGTGTGAAGGACGTGGTGAACAATATCAAGGTCGCTCCAGTGCCGAACTTTGATGACGACATCCGGCTTCGCGCCATGCGGGCGATCTATCGCGATCCGGTGCTGAGCCGCTATGCCATCGATCCGGCGCTGCCCATCCGCATCGTGGTGGACAACGGCCACCTGAGCCTTTACGGCACGGTTGCCAGCCCCATGGATAAGCAGGTCGCCGGCATACGGGCAAGCCAGGTGTTCGGCGTCTTCAGCGTACAGAACAACCTGGAAGTGGAGAAGAAGTCGTAAGTGTGTTGCAGATTGGATCGGAGGGAAGGCACGGCTTCGACCGTGCCTTTTTTTCTTGCGTACGCTGGGATCCTCTTACTCCTTTAGGCTTGTCATCCTGAGCGGAGCTGGAGCCGTTCGCGAGCGAATGGCTCAACGGAGTCGAAGGATCCCTATTCCATGAACATCTGCGCAGTCGCAACAAGGCATTCCTACCTGGCCCCCAAACGCCGACGGAGAAGCACTGCTTATACACTATTACAGCCGATTGATCAGCGCCGCCACATAGCCTGCCCCGAATCCATTATCAATATTGACCACGCTCACATTCGACGCGCAGGAGTTCATCATCCCCAGCAACGCTGCCAGTCCCTTGAACGCCGCGCCATATCCGACGCTGGTCGGCACCGCGATCACCGGAACCCCCACCAATCCGCCGACCACACTCGGCAGTGCTCCTTCCATCCCTGCACAGACGATGGCCACACGCGCCCGGATCAACGTCCCACGATTCGCCAGCAGACGATGAATGCCCGCCACCCCGACATCATAAAGATGCTCAACGTCATTACCCATGATTTCCGCAGTGACCACGGCTTCCTCGGCTGCGGGGATGTCGCTCGTGCCGGCCGAAATCACGGCGATTGTTCCCTTGCCATATTTCTTCCTGTCCCGCTGCAGCACAATCGCGCGAGCCAATGCTCGGTACTCCGCCGTGGGCAGCTTCTTGCCTACGGCGGCAAATTGTTCTGCACTCGCGCGCGTGGCGAGAATGTTGCCTCCGTGTTTGGCCAGCCGCGAAAAGATTTGTGCCATCTGCGCGGGCGTCTTGCCTTCTCCGAACACTACTTCAGGCATGCCGGCGCGCAGCGCGCGATGGTGATCCACCTTGGCGAATCCCAGGTCCTCGAACGGCAGATGCCGCAGACGCTCCACGGCCTCGTCGGGCGAGAGCCTGCCCTTGCGGACCTGCTCGAAAAGTTTGCGAATGGAATCAGCGTTCAAGAAGCACTCAGCAATCAGCCAGCAAATATCTAGATTAGCACCTGTGTGCTGATGCCGCTCGAAAGCGATGGGACGTGAAAACTCTGAGGTGGTCGGCTGAATGCTGAGGGCCTACGTTGCCCGCTGCGAATCCGCTTTGGGTGCTCTCTTGCGTCTGGAGCGCACGCTCGCCAGTTCCAGACAAATCTCTTTCGCTTTGCCCGGCTCTTCGAGGTGAGTCAGGAACAGACGGCGCAACGCGCTCCGGCTCACGCGCCCGCCCAGGTATCCGTCGTACAATTCGCTGCCCAGTGTGTACCCGAGCTTCTGGGCCAGAGAGTCGAACTTAGCCCGATCGCCGCGTACTGCATCTTGCGCAAGCTTTTCATAAGCAGCGCGCGCCAAATCGCATTCATCCTCCTCACGCACCGCAGGCCGCGCCGGATACAATACTCGTGATCCAAAGTAGGCAAGCGCATGTTCGAGTGTCCGGGCATAGAACCGGTCCGTGCGTTCGAGCGCGGCCACACCGTGGCCGTTCCTGCTCAACGGTAGTCCACGGCAGGCATGATGCAGAAAGCGCGATGCCTCCTCCGCCGCATACATCATTTGAAACTCACGGACGTAAAAAGCATTCACTGCGGGCAGATATACGCTGCCCCGGTCTTCTACCCGCCGCAGCATGGCTTCAATTTTTCTGCCTTCATCGGTTACGCGAGAGAGCAGCCTGCGCAAGCGCCCGTCCGAGGCACGGCAATAAACTTCCGGCAGCAGGTCTACCAGAAATTTTGGCTGCGTGCCGTTGTTCGAAGCATAGCGGTTGATATCAAGGAAGCGCAGCAGGCTGTCAATCAGGTTGTAGATGGTCGGTGCGAGATCGGGTCCTTCCTCCTCGGTCCGGCCCCAGCGGCTTAGATGGAGGCGGTAGCTCTCGTACTTCTCCAGCGGAGTGGAGTTGAAGACGCATACCACATCGTCGGCCACGCGCACCGCCTCCACGTGTTCGTGCCGTTCCCCGGCTGCGTGCCAGTACAGAGCATCCACGTTCTGCAGAACGGTGCGCACGCGCTCTTCGGGCAACTGCTCGCGCAACACACGCGGAAGATGTCCCGGCGCCAGGTGGGATTCGCCAAACAGAACCATGATCACCGCATTGGGATGGTGCTGGCGGATCTCGGCGATCTTATGGGCGGCATGGCGATCGCGCGCGCCAATCTTGCGCAGGTCTTCCCGCGGCATGCAGTCCAGACCGTAGATCGCCTCGGCGTGCTCGCGCGCCGTCACCAGCAATTCGTGGAAGGGTTCCCAGTCGTAACCCCAGTCGAGGTCAAAACGAATGCGCTGGCGCAACTCTTCTTCATCGATTTCCCGCCGCCACCATTCATCGAGGATGTGCTGATCGCGGGCAAAGATCGTCTCCACTCCCAGCACCACTGGCCGATCTCCCGGCTGGGCCCGCTCTTCGAGCAGAGTCGCCGCAAAACGCTGCGCTGCGGGCAGAGCATGGTAATCGCCGATCAGAACGAGGTCGGCCTCGGCGGTTAGAATTTTCAGTTGTTGCGAGTTGATGACGGAATCGTAGGATCGAAAAGCCTGACTGAAGTCCTTCAGGTATTTGCGGTGGCCGTTGGGATCGTTGGCGCGAATCTCGCGTTCGACGCCGGCCAGCGCGTGGAGCTGCGCCACGCTGCGGCGGGATCGTAAGTTGGTGGTCGTCGCCATTGTTTGTGTCTAACGACTGATCCTTGACTTCTTCTCCGCGGCGTCCCTATGCTCCAAGCTTCGGGGCGAGGCTCGCTTCGCCACCGGGGAGTCGAATTTGCCCAACCAGCCACCTCAGAACCTCACAGTTGCTACAACCGGGGCCAGCGGCTCTCTATTCCTCAAGCACTTCCTGCTCGCGGTGGAACGCGATCAGCGCGTCCAGGCCGTGAACTTCATCGCTGCCGACAGCGCCTTGCGCGTCATGGCCGAGGAGCTCGGCCTGCGCGGCCGGAGTAACCTCGTCGGCCAGATTCTGGGCCGCGGCTCGCGCCGCGATTCAGAGAAGCCCTCGCGCAAAATCCGCGAGCAAGCCAATGCCGATATCGGCGCCAACATCGCCAGCGGCTCCTATCCCGCCGACGCCATGGTGGTCATCCCGTGCAGCGTGGGCACGCTCGCCCGCATTGCCAACGGCATCGCCTCGCAACTGATCGAGCGCGCCGCCGACGTCTGCCTCAAGGAGAAGCGCCCGCTGGTGCTCTGCGTCCGCGAGACGCCGCTCACCAAAATTCACATCCGCAACATGTACCGGGCGGCTGACGCCGGCGCGACCGTCTTCCCGCTGATCCCCGCCTTCTACTTCCGCCCGGCCAGCCTGGATGCCATGGCCCGCGAATTCGCTTACCGCGTGCTGGCCCACATCGGCCTGCCGCAGCCCGACGCCTACCGCTGGAAAGGCTGAGATTTGCCTAGAAAGATCTTCAACTTAGAGGCGCTCTATTTCGGGGGAGATCGGCCGACTTCGGGGAGACTTCAAGTGTAGAAAGGCGGGGGTACTAACAGTAGATTCCCGTGGGACATGTCCGGCCGGGGAAGCCTGGCGAGTGGAAAAAAACGAAGAAACGTTCAAGGTGGAACATTTTGTACCGGCGAAATTGTAAGTACAAGAATATACGGCCTTGGCCCAGAAGATTATGAGTCTCAAGACTTTAGCCGGTTGAAGCTGGGGCGGATCAGAGACCGCCTCATCCCGCAGAGTCTGGCGGTCTCAAGTGGAGACGATGACAGGAAAGAGCAGCCGGGCGTGGTTCATCGGGATGGTGGTCGGCATTGCAGTTCTCATATTGGCGCTGCTGTGGAAGCGTCTGTTGCGCTGAGCTGCCGGTCCCAGACCGGGCCAACTGCAAGGGCCGCGGACAGGAGTGTCCGCGCCACACATGCTCGAATCAAGTGTCCTGAGCAGGAGGATCTATCCTTAAATGTCACGACCACCGTATCGTGGGTTGTCAATCGGATTGCGGGTTGTGTCCGTGCTGATCGCGGTTGGAGGTGTCTTTTTTTATTTGGAGCTTATGATCTTCAGCAGCCGACCGCTCATTCTTTGGGTGTTCATGCATCCTTCGGAGGCTGAGAGGAATCCATGCCACCGGAATACACCACGCCGAAAGGCGGTCGCGCCACCTCGCAAAAGGCGAAAGGGGGCACTATAGGACAGGCATTCCCCTCTGATTTCTGACGTAAACTCTTCCAGCCGGAGACCTAGGCTACCCGCCGTACGTCATGCGCCAGAGGGCTAGCAGAGTTCAGAGATCTACGCTGCCCTTGCGGGCGAGAAGCGTAGCTCAAGCCGCTTTATTTTGGCCAACTCGGCACGAAGCAGCTTCCTCTTACGCCGTATCTCACTACGGTGACCGCGGCGATCCTCGCGCGCAAAGCTCTTCTTCTTTGCTTCAGACCCGAAGACCTGGCTCCACTTCCCATTCTTAAAGATGATCTGATAACCGTCTGAAAGAATTTGAAATGGCTTGTTGACCTTGTCCAAATGATCGAAGCGTACCGACCCCGGCTTGTGGAAGTCTTCGAAGTAGGCCGGGTGGATGAAGTCGCTCATCGGGATGCCATTCACATCGAAGCTCAGCGCTTCGACTGGATCCGCGCTCTCGTAGGCATAAACCAGCTTCGGGTTAGGCCCAGTGGTCATCAGGTTAATGGCCGGATCAATCAGCATTTCGACCAGTTCGTGCGACGCTGACACGCTCACTAAATCATGATTGTCGAGGGTCGTTTTAACGAAAACCTTCGACTGCGGGAGCCCGTCGGGAGTGAGATCGTGGTATGCCAGGGCATCGGGCTGATCGGCATTGTCCAGAAATACCATCGCCCAAGCCCCTTTTTGGAATCCCGTGGTCTTGACGAGCTTCGCGGGTGTGCCCCAGATCGGGGCGACAAATTTGTCTACATACACCTGCATGGCCGCGATCAAAGCATCGAAGTCGACGCCGAGCGCAACAGTCGCTTTGTTAAAACAAGCGATTTCGGGAACGTCACCCTGATTAAACGCACCAAATATCCGCTTATTCATCACGCACCTCTCCTTACCAACAGTTTTGGAATGTCCTTGGTTGATTTGCAACTTCAGAGCAGGGCCCAGAGCCGGGGAGAAGTGAGAATCATTATGCACCTGCACTGGACTGCCGTCAACAACGCCGAGGCAGACAGTCCACTTTCGTGCCGGTTGACGGCGGGGAGCGTTTCATACTAATGTGCGCTTACACCGGAAAGGAGGTGGTCCGATGACAAGTTCTGATTGTAGTGGCAGTCGAAGACCAGGTGAGGTGGCTGGGACTTAGAGCGGTCGCTCTAAGCGAGGCCTCCGGCGCGCAGGGTCTAGCGGGCTGGAGTCCAAACCTCGCAACACTACCGGTGAGTTAGGGTTGATTCCGCCCGGCGCAAACTGTGCCGGGGCTTCAATAGTTAGGACCCGGAGTTTGCCGAAGGGGCCACGCCTTGGCCCAGCGCGGGGTCTTTGTTAGTGTTAGTAGCCCGCGATGGGGTGCTAGAGTGACCACCTCTTGGTCAATCCCAAACAGTCCACCGGACGGCCCGCGTGCTAACCGTGCTCGGGCCGTTCCGTTTCTGACGCATGAGCCAGGGGCAGCGTGTGCGGGCTGCCCTATTCGATGGGAGCTCTTCAGCGGCCTGGCCGGTGATTCGACTCCTCTCAGACCTTACCCTGACTTCACCACCTTGAGATTGTTGGTCACGGAAAAGATTCCTGACACGCCATTGGCGCGAATGCCGGCGCTGTTCTTGTCTGCCTCATTGTCGACCACTCCTTCGAGGGTTACGTGCCCCGACTTCACGATGATCCGGATGGGCTTAATCACCCCCAACGCGTATTTCTGCAGCGGCGGATACCCATAGATCGCACGATAAAGACGGAGGCGAAGACGGTCGTCCATCGGGGACGGGGGCAGAACCTCGATCTGGTTGTCGACGTGCTCCACGCCTTCAATTCCTTTCACGACTTTCTCGGCATCCGACTTCAGGGTAGGACGCGTAACCTGTCCCATGAGAGTGACGTTGTAGCCATTCACTTTGTACGCGAGGTTGTCGAACACATCGAGATAGGGCAGCATCAACAACTCATGTCGAACCTCTTTCTGGATGCGCTCTTCCGCGCGGGCGGAGGGTTCAGTGGGATGCTGGGCCAGAAGCGGACATCCCCAGGCTAATACGGAGCAGGCGAGAACCAATGCTCGTAATTTCATTTTCCATCCTCCCAGTTTGTCGGTGGGAGCCGGTATGGGCTCGATAGCACCGCGTGTAATTCAATTCATTAAAAGCGGACCGGCCATGTTAGCACCCGCCTCAGCCACTTGTCCGCAGAGGCTGACTTTAGTCTCGCCGCCCACTCCGCGGCGCCTCACCGCCCGGACTTCTCGAAACCCAACCGGATCACTTCCGCGGTATCCTTCGCCAGCAAGAGCTTGCTGGCCTCTTCCGGCGTGAACCAGCGCGCTTCATCGGCGTCGCCCGCAGGCCGCGGCTCGCCCGCCACGCGCCGGCACAGGAAATCGACCAACACGTAGTGGTAGAGGACCCGGCCGCCTCCATCGCGCAGCACGCGATCATATACGCCCAGCAATTCGGCCGGCTCGACGGTCAGGCCGGTTTCCTCCCGCGCTTCGCGCACTGCCCCTTCGCGCACCGTCTCCCCCACTTCCAGCGCGCCTCCGGGAATGGACCACTCGCCCGCCAGCGGCGGATGTCCGCGTTTCACCAGCAGGACGCGGCCGTCGTCGATAATGATCGCGCCCACGCCGACGAGGGGCGAATCTGGGTACTCACGTTTCATTATGCGCGAGACTCGAAGGACTAAAATGCCAAGTGCCAACGGCTGAATGCCGAATGCCGAGTGCTGAAAGCTAACTGAACAATCCCCGCGGCGTCAGATCGACGATCTTCCACTGCCTGCCGTCCCAGGCCAGCACCAGCCGCAACTGCACATTTCTGCGGACGTTGGGCGAGGTCCCGCGGCTGGGCGTTGCTTCCACTTCGAAGTCCGCCGTTGCCACTCCCACCCGGCCTTCGGTCGAAACCTGCGCTATGTGGTAACGCACCTGGAAGGCCTCGTACTCATCGAAAAATTGCGCTACTTGATCGCGAAACGCGGGGTAATCCGGCATTCTTGCTGCATCAAACAGTTTCAGCAGGCGGCGCTCACTATTTGATTCGAGTGCCTGCCGCAACCCATCGAACACGCGCGCCGCATCCGCCTCGGAAAAATTCGCTGCCGCGTTACCTGCTTTCTGTCCCTGGGGAGGAGCATTAGCCCGGGCCGCCGGGCGGGCAACCCCGCACAGGCCTACGCCGACGGCGAGCAGCGTGACCATATCTCGAATCAACATGCTCGGGCGCATATCATCGCGGAAAGTGTCCCCTCATGATCGATTCTAAACAAATCAGGACCGATTCCAAACAAAAGCGCTGCAGCAAGATAGGAAGCTGCAAACAAAATCTCGTTCTTGTGCAAAACTTCGCTGCGCGACGGCACTATAATTATGCTTTGCTCGCTTACCAATAACCTGATAGCAGCAACCAACCCTCCCCGCCGTTCTGGCTGGTGGTTCGAGCTGTTTGGCGGCGGGCCGGAACCCTCAATTCCAACGAATGCGAAAGGAGTTTCCCCCATGTTTACACGCATTGTGGAATGCCAAGTGAAACCGGACAAACGGGATGAGTTCAGCAGCAAACTGCGCAATGACGTGCTGCCCATCCTGCAGAAGCAACCTGGCTTTGTAGACCTCATCGAGCTGGTTTCGGAGAACAATCCCGAGCGGATCGTTTCCGTCAGCTTCTGGAAAAACAAAGAAGATGCGGAGCGCTATCACCGCGAGCATTACAACCGCATCACGGAAATGCTCAAGCCTCATCTGAAGCGGGAGCCCACGGTCGAGACCTTCACCGTGGACACTTCAACCACTCACCGCATCGCTGCCGGTAAGGCAGCCTGATCCTCAGGCCCCGGCTCGTCGCTCGCTGGCGTGCCGGGGCGGTTTGTCTGGAATGCAGAAGGAAGAATGTAGCCGAAGTAGAATTTTGCAACTTTGACTTCGGCATTCTGACTTCTGCACCCAACCTTCCACCTTCTGACTTCTGCACCCAACCTTCCACCTTCTGACTTCTGCCCTCCTTCGTTAGAATGCTTTTGTGTCACTCGAGGAATACAAACGCAAGCGCCGTTTCGAGGCAACTCCCGAGCCTCCACCCAAGCTGGAAAAGAAGTCTCATCACCGTTTTGTCGTGCAGAAGCACCGTGCTACCCGCCTGCACTACGACTTCCGCCTGGAGATGGAAGGCGTGCTCAAGTCCTGGGCCATCCCCAAAGGCCCGTCGCTCGACCCTGCCGACAAGCGCCTGGCCATGCAGGTGGAAGATCACCCTGTCTCTTATTTCGATTTCGAGGGCACCATCCCGGAAGGCAACTACGGCGCCGGCACGGTGATGGTGTGGGACATCGGAACTTGGGAGCCGCTCTCGCCCGTTCCGGTGAAAGGTAAGTTCTTGCCCGGAACCGATGCCGAAGCCACCGCCATGTTGCAGAAGGGCGATTTCAAGATTCGCCTCCACGGCAAGCGGCTGAAGGGCGACTTTGCGCTCATCCACATGCGCGCACGCCGTCCGGGGAGCAAGGGCACCGAGTGGCTGCTCATCAAGAAGCAGGACGATGCGACGGTCGCGGGCTACAATATCGAACAATACGACACGTCGGTGCTCACCGGCCGCAGCATGGCCCAGATCGCCGGTGATCAGGGCTCGGCGGAATGGGAGAGCAGTCGCCCGGCGTCGCGCGCAAAGGTGAAAGCCCCATGGCTGGCCGAGACGATTGCCAAGCTCGACAAGAAGAAGAAAAAAACAAACATAACCGCAAAGGACAAAGAGGCCCACAGAAAAAAAAAGGACGAAAGAGATGATGCCGTAATCAACCAAGGGCGGACAGCGGAGAAGGCACTCGCCGGAGCTATGAAAAACCATTCCTCGGTGACCTCTGTGTCCTCGGTGGTTAAGAAGTTAAACGGCGCAGTTAACCGCTCCATGCCCGTGGCCATCCACCCCATGCTGGCCACGTCTATCGAGAAGCCGTTTGATGTTCCGGAATGGCTCTTCGAGATCAAGTGGGACGGCTATCGTGCGGTTTCCTTCCTCAAAGACGGTAAGGCTCGCCTGGTCTCGCGCAATCAGAACGATCTCACCGCCCGCTATCCCGAGTTGCACGATCTACCGAAGTTCATCAAAGGCGA
>Ga0099830_10002211_pt1 | contig 10247 bp, 7 predicted proteins | sample CZO8metaG_4_FD_79337 | JGI IMG/M metagenome (GOLD analysis project Ga0099830, IMG submission 79337) | Vadose zone soil microbial communities from the Eel River Critical Zone Observatory, Northern California, USA - CZOApr15con2H3.8 metaG | ecosystem: Environmental > Terrestrial > Soil > Vadose...
CTCCTGGTGGCCAACGCATTCCCAACCGTGGGAGTGTTCGAGCCGGCGACAGCGACGCGGTAGTCGACCAAGAAGAGAAAAGCCCCACCGCTGATCTGGCGGTGGGGCTTTTTGTTCTCAAACGTCAGCTCCTAGGCGCTTTTCGGCTTCGGCTGACGCTCCTCGCGGAGCTGCGTCACGGCGGCTCGCACCTTGTCCGTGATTTCCCGCTCCTGACGCAGGGAGGCGATCACCGCCTCCGCCTGCTTCGTTTGGAATCCGAGCGAGCTCGCTTGCGTCACCGCTTGATCGAGCAGCGCCTTTTGACCGTGCAAGCTCTCCAGCCCCGCCTGGATCTCCGAGAGCATTGCTTCCGCGCGCGCCAGCCGTTCCTCGGCTTGCTCGACCTGCCGTTTGCGGTGATCCAACCCGTTCGCGGCGTCGTGGACGTGCGTCACCATGCTGAGCACGGTCTCCAACAGCGCGCGCGTCTGGCTGACATCCTCCTTCGCCGACGCGATCGAGCGGACATCATCCGTCGTGCGCTCGGCGACCTCATACAGCCGATGCATGTCCGCCTGGAGCGCATCCACCGTGGCCTGGCGCTGGTTGACCTGCTCGAGCGCCCGCGTGAGTTGTGACTCGACGGCCTCCCACTTGGCGAGCCGTTCCTCGAACTGCGCCATCCGCTTCTGCGCGAACCGCAGCCCACCGGCCCGATTATCCAGCTCGTCGAGCGTCGCCGTCAGCTCGATCAACCGGCTGCCCGCCGTCGCCACCGCGTCGCCGAGCTGTCCGGAGCGCTCTTCAAGTTGCTGTGCCGCGGACGCCGCCTGCTCACGCAGTTGAGCGACGCGCTCCAGGTGCTCCGTCGCTTTGTTGAGCGCCGCTTGACGCAGCTCCAGCTCCTGGCCGAGGGCGCGGGTGCGGTCGGCGAGTCCCTCGAGATTCTGCGCGCGCCCCTCGAGCACCGTGACGGCCGTATCGACTTCGGCGACTCGGCGCTCCGCGCGATCTACAGTGGCCACGGCCGTCGGCACCATCTTCTCGATGCGGGCCGCCTCGTCGGCGTGGGCAGCGAGCGCCGCGAAGCGCTCGTCGGCCCCAGCCATGCGCGTGTGCAGCTCGCGACTGCGCTCGTCGAGCTGGGTGCCGAGCGTGTTGAGGTCGGAAAGACGCTTGTTCAAGTCCTCGACCATGCGACCGCGCGCGTCGATCTGCGCCATCGCTTTCGACAGCCGATCCGCTTCGCCCCGCACTGATTCGACCGTCGGCTTCAGCTCTTCGACGGCGGCCAACTCGGTTCGCAGGGCGTCGATCTGATCCGTCACGCCGGTCAGCCACGCTTTCGTTCCTGACTGAGCCTCGCGCACGCGCGCGATCTCGCCGGCAGCCGCCTGCATCTGCTCCATCGCCCCTTTCACCGCCTCGTGCGTCCCCGCGAGGCTCGCGACATCCTGCAAGACTGCTTGCACCCCGGGTTGCGCATGTTCCAGCCGCGCGACGCGCTGAGTCATCTCCTCAACTGTGGTCCCCAGCCGGCCGGTGCTCGTCTCCATTGCGCGCACGCGCTCGGCCTGCGTTCCGAGCAGCGCCACATTTTCGGCGATGCTCTCGAGCTGAGCCACCAAGCCGTCCGCGCGAGACCGGACGTCGGTGATACTGCGGCTCGACTCTTCCAGTGACTTGAAGCGCGCTTCCATTGCGGTGAGCGCGCCGCGAAGATCGACGATGCGTTGCCCGACTGCGTCGAGCCCCTGGTTCTCCAGCTCGAACCGCTTCACCGCGCGCTGCACGTCGTCACGCAGGGCCGTTAGCCGACCGCGCAGCTCTTCATCGGCGCGCTTTACGGCGTCATGGTGTGCCGTGATCTCGGTCGAGCGTTGCAGCACTTCGCCGTGCAGCTCTTTGAGATCGGCGACTTTCGACTCCAGCTCGCCGAGGCCCTTCGCGCTCTGCTCGTGGCGACGGATCTTCTCATCCACCTCGCCCATCAACTCGTGGAGGCGGGTGACCTCACTCGTGGCACGCTCCACGACGTCGCGCTGCTGCTCGAGCGCCGCGACTTTTTGCGTGACGCCGTCGGCGAGCGCCTTGAGGGTCGTGAGCTGGCGTTTGGTTTGCGCCGCGTCGGCGGCAGCCTGGCTCAGATCTTTGAGCGTCTGGCCGACGGTCGCGGCGCGCGACTCGGTTTCCGTGACGCTGCGTTGCACGTCCTGCTGCCGGTCCTCGAACGCGGTGAACCGCGTCGCCACTGCCTCGCTCGTCTTGCGCAGCTCTTCCTGGCGCTCTCGCACGCGCTCGAATCCTTGCATGAGCTCGCGCACCTCGGTGCTCAGCGTGTCGGCGTCCATCCGTAGCGCTTTGAAGCCGCCGCCCAGCTCGAGGAAGCCGGCTACTTCATTCTTCAGCGCCAGCGCCTGTTCGAGGACACCGCGCAGCTCGTCGATCTCGGTGCGCAGCTGCTTGGCGCTGTCGGAGTTCTGGGTGAGCTGCGTCTCGGTACGGCGCTGAACCTTGGCAACGTTCTCGGTCTGTTCGTCGAGTGTCGCGAGGACCGGGACGAGCCGCTCCAGCGATTTGACGCGCGCCTGCAGCTCGCTCACTACCTTTTGCGCTTCGCTGACGGGCTGCGTGAGCTGGGCGAGGTTCTGACTGGAGTCTCGAGCGGCGTTGGCGAGCGCCTCGAACGCCACCCGCTCGCGCTTCATCTCCGCAAGGATCGCGCGCAGCTCGGCGGGAAGCTTCTCAGTGGTGGTTTCGTGTCCGAAGATATTCCAGGCGGCCATGATCCGATCCCTCGAAAAGAGGGCTCCGGGAACAAGCGCGGGAGCCGTGTGCGCGGCACCTCTGGATCAACAGCGAGATGGGGGCGGGAGGGCACGGCCCGTCCTGGAACGGCGTGAGTGCTGGGGCAAATGTAGAGGAAGCGGCCCGGCGAGGGGTGATGGACGTCACCAGGAGAAGCGCTACCGCGAAGTCGAGTCGGGGCTCAGCGGCACCCGATCTTCCCCCCTCCGCTCCCGCGGCTCACGCCGCCGACAAAGGTCGATTTGAGGCGCCGGGACGGCGACGCCAGGCTGACCGGCGACGTGCCGGCAAACACTCTGCCGATGCCGATCGACAGCGCCCACTTGGGCGACGCCGCCGAGAGCCCCACGCCTGCGTCCACCGTGAGGGTGAGCGTCCCCGCGAGCGCATGTGTTATCCCCGCACCTAGTGTGCGGCTCAGGGCCTGTGTGGAGTCCGACTGGCCCACGTCGGCGCCGAGCGAGACGCTGGTGGTCCAGCTGGGCGCGACGTCGTAGCTCGCCTCGCCCCGAAGCGACGTCGCGTGGGGTGCGCTTAGACTGGATTGGGCCGAGAGGCCGCTGATGCTGCGGCTCGCATCCGCCGAGAGGTGGAGGCGCGGGCTTGGCGAAACACCGGCCCCCAGGTCGAGGCCGAACGACGTCTCGCCGCTCCCGAGTCCGCATGCCGCGTTTCCTGTCGGAAACACCACCGTGAGCGCCGACGCCAGGACCGGCGAACCGGCCGTCGCGAACGAGTGAGACACATCGGCGGACAGCGGCAGGTCGCCCATCCCGCTGCTCGACACCGACTGGCCGCTCACGATGTCGGAGACGTGGACGAACGACGGCGTCGCCGACACGCTGAGCCATGGTGCCGCCTGGAGTTGCACGACGCCCGTCAATGCCTGTTCGGAGCGCTGAGAGGTAAGCTTTACGGTGCCGGCCGTGGCACCCACCGCAGCCGTCTGGGCTCGAAGGGGTGCGCCGCCGAGCACCGCGAACAGCACACCGAGATAGCGAAGGGAAATGCGCACGCCTTAACACCCCGCTCCGCCGTCCGGCGTCACAGCCTCCACCCCCCAGCGTGACGTTTGGCGCCTTCGGGCGGTCCTAAGGCGCGAGGACCCAAACCGGAGGAAACGTTCATGAATGTGACATCGAGATTGTGCACGAGCACGGCGCTCGTCTGCGGGCTCGCGCTCGCTATGTACACGGTTGCCGTCGCGCAGAAGCCCGCGCAGCCGCCGAGGAGCCATCGGGCGGCGCACCCATCGGCGACCGCGCCAACGCCCAAGGACCATGATTCGTTCAAGGGGATCGCGGCAAAGCTCGGCATGACGCCCGACGCCCTCGAGAGCGCTTATGCAACGGCGAAGCAGGCGAACCCCAACCTGAAGCGCGGGCAGTTCGTTGCCGCAAACATGGTGGCGCACAACCTGAGCGCGAAGAACCCGAACATCACCACGCAAGCGATCCTCGATGGCTTGAAGAGCGGCAAGAGCCTCGGGCAGACGCTCCAGGGCCTGGGGCTGTCGGCTGCGGAGGCGCGCGAAGCGCAACATCAGGCCGCGCGGGACGCCAAGGAAGCGGAACAGGCAAGCTAAACGGTCTCGGGTAGCGGGACGAAACAAAGCCCCACTGCGGCACTCGCAGTGGGGCTTGCTGTTTTCAGTCAGTCGGGACGGCGGTTAGTGGCCGCTCTCTTGGTGATCGTCCATGCCGTCGTGGTTGTCGTCTTCGAACGCGCTGAGCGACGCGCGAATCGCCTGCTCGATCGCCGACTGGTTCGCGGCGTTCGTAGGATCGATCGCGACGCCCGCCGCGCCCGTGAACCAGCTACCCACGTTCACGTCGATCGTGAGGTTCGACGTGCTGGCGCCGACCGTGACGGGGGCCGGAAAGTCGACCGCGATCTCCGCTTCGACGCCTGAAGTAAAGGTGAACGGATGATCAACCCCGGCTGCGTCGGTGAACACGCCGCCGACCTTCACGCTGACGCCCTGAAATTCGGGGTGGGCGGTGAGAAACGCGCTCGCGCCGTCGTCATCGCCCTCGACGGCCTCGAGCTTCGCCCGCAACCCGGTGTAGGTGCCCGCCGGGACGACGGCGTCGAGGATCACCTTGGTTGATCCGTCGAGTGGCAGGCTGATCAGCACGGGCGCGATATCCATGGACTCGCAGTCGTGCTCGTCGTTGTTGTTGGCGTCGGGCTCGCTGGCGTCGGGCGACTCGCTCGCCCCGCTCGCCTCGGCGGTCTCGCCGTCAGAGCTGCTCGAGCACGCCGCATCGCCCGCCAGCTTGAGGTGAGACAGCACCATTTGCGCCGACGTGATGCGCACCTTGCCACCGCTCCCACCGACGATGACGTCCGCAGCGATGCCCGACGCAGCGGAATGCGCGGCCGAGCCGATTGTCGCCGAGAGACTGATTCGTTGTGATGGGTGGGGTGCGGTTGGACTGCAAGCGGTGAAGACCAGCGCCGCGGGAGCGAGGAGCAGTAAAGATCGTGTTCCGTGCATCGAACCTCCGGTGATTGCGACCAGTGCTGAACGTGACCGCCGAATACTATAAAGACTAATGACGCTCCGCTCGGTCACGCTCGTTACTCGCGTCGTCGTGCGAACCAACGGAGTGTGAGTCGCGTCACGCGAGAAAGGGACAGATTCGCAACGTAGACAACTCCCCGACTCACTGATACCTTCGCCGCCTCATGTCACCTTTTCTCGCCGAGCTCGTCGGCACCATGCTGCTCATCATCCTGGGCGACGGCGTGGTCGCCAACGTGGTGCTCAGTCAAACCAAAGGTCAGAACTCTGGCTGGATCGTCATCACTACGGGCTGGGCATTCGCTGTGACGGTCGCCGTCTATGCCGTCGGCACATTCAGCGGCGCGCACATCAATCCCGCCGTCACGATCGCCCTCGCATCCATCGGCAAATTCGCGTGGTCGAAGGTGCCGCTCTATATCGCGGCACAAATGCTGGGAGCTGTACTCGGCGCTACGGTCGTATGGCTTGCCTACCTGCCGCACTGGCGCGTCACCGAGAGTCAGGCCCTGAAGCTCGCCGTCTTCTGCACCGCCCCCGCCATCCGCAACTCGATCTCCAACCTCGTGACCGAGATCATCGGGACCGCGGTGCTCGTGCTCGGCGTGCTGACCATCCTGACGCCAAAGAATCTCAACCCGGCTTATAGCTGGGACGTGGGTCTCGGACCGGCACTGGTCGGGATCATCGTGTGGTCCATCGGCCTGTCGCTCGGCGGGCCGACGGGCTACGCGATCAATCCGGCGCGCGATCTGGGTCCCCGGATCGCCCACGCGATACTTCCGATTCCGGGCAAGGGACACTCCGATTGGGGCTATGCGTGGATCCCAATCACCGGGCCGATCATCGGCGGCCTGATCGCCGCCTTCCTTTATAGGGTGGCTTGGTCGGCGACATGAAGCACATCCTGGCCCTCGACCAAGGCACGACCAGCTCGCGCACGATCGTATTCGATCATGGCGGCAACGTCGTGTCATCGGCGCAGAGAGAATTCCGTCAAATCTTTCCGAAGCCGGGCTGGGTGGAGCACGATGCGACCGAGATCTGGGCGTCGCAGCTACACACGGCGTCGGAAGCGATTGGCAAAGCGCGACTGACTGCAGGCGATATCGCCGCCATCGGGATCACGAATCAGCGCGAAACGACCGTGGTGTGGGACCGGGAAACCGGCACGCCAGTGCACCACGCCATCGTCTGGCAGGATCGTCGCACGGCAGCGGCGTGCGATCGGCTGAAAGCGCGCGGGCTCGCACCACTGATCAAGCGCAAGACCGGCCTCGTCGTGGACGCCTACTTCTCCGGCACGAAGCTCGAGTGGATTCTGCGCAACGTTCCCGGCGCGCGCGCCAAGGCGAAAGCCGGCAGGCTCGCGTTCGGCACTGTGGATACCTGGCTCCTCTGGAATCTCACGGGTGGCCGAGTGCATGCGACCGATCCGAGCAACGCGTCGAGGACGATGCTGTTCAACGTGCGGACCGGAGATTGGGACGATGAGCTGCTGAGACTGTTCGGCGTACCGCGCTCGGTGTTGCCAGCGGTGCGCTCCTCGAGCGAAGTCTACGGGGAGACCACCTTGTTCGGCGGCGCGATCCCGATCGCGGGCATCGCGGGCGACCAGCAGGCGGCGCTGTTCGGCCAGGCGTGCACCGAGCCCGGAATGGTGAAGAACACCTACGGCACCGGCTGCTTCATGTTGATGAATACCGGCACCAAGCCGATCGTGTCGAAGCACAATCTCCTGACGACGGTGGCGTGGCGCATCGGCAAGCGCACCGAGTACGCGCTCGAAGGCAGCATCTTCATCGCGGGCGCTGTCGTGCAGTGGCTGCGCGATGGGCTAGGCATCATCAAGTCGTCGTCGGAAGTCGAAGCCTTGGCGTCGCAGGTCACGGACCCGGAGGGTGTGTATCTCGTCCCCGCGTTCGCCGGTTTGGGCGCGCCGCATTGGGACCAATACGCGCGCGGTCTGGTCGCCGGCATCACGCGCGGCACGACCGCGGCCCACATCGCGCGCGCCGCGCTCGAGGGAATCGCGTTTCAGGTGGCCGACGTGCTGCGGGCGATGGAAGCCGACGCCAAGATCAAGCTGAAAGAGCTGCGCGTGGACGGCGGCGCATCAGCAAACAATCTGCTGATGCAGTTTCAGTCCAACCTGCTCAGCGTCCCCGTGGTGCGGCCCAAAGTCACCGAGACCACAGCACTCGGCGCCGCGTATCTGGCTGGATTGGCGGTCGGCTATTGGAAGGATCAAAAGCAGATTGCCGCGCAGTGGCAGGTGGATCGCCGGTTCACACCAGCGATGAAATCAGCGCAGCGCAAGCAGCTCGAGTCGGGCTGGCGGAAGGCGCTCGATCGGTCGAGGCGGTGGGAAGAGGCATGACCGGTTCATGAAGCAACTCCTGCAGCCGCACTAACCTAGGTGCCCGGGTGATAACGGCTTACGCGGCAACGTGACGACCCACACGGCCTTCCCGGCTACAGGTATTGTAGGATAAATCCTCCAATTACCGGGACTTGGCCGTTACGCGCCCCGCGAGCTTGTTCGACACGATCCCGATGTATGCTCAGCCCGCCGCCATTGATTTGGCGACGGGCTCCTTGCTCTTGGTGCTCGTGATGTCGGTCGCCACGTGCCGCATCGACAAGCTCGTGCAGCCGGGGGTCCACGACCGCTTGGTGGTAAGTCCGGTCTCAGTCCTCGACTCAGCGCACGCCGGCTCGCGTGTCGGTGTCATCGCGACGCTGCGGCTGACGAGCGCGGACGGCGCAACGCTCGTGTGGAACGCGACCGCGACGGCCCCCTGGCTGACACTCTCGACCGGTTCCGGCGGTGCGCCGGACAGTGTGGTCGCCACGCTGCGGGCCGACACATTGTCGCAGGTCATCCACCACGACACGATCGTTTTCACTGCCATGCAGTCTCCAGGCGACACGCTCAAAGTGCCCGTCGCGTTTGCCATTCTCGCGCCCGCGGCCGAACTCACCGTGTCTCCGCAATCGCGCCTGGATTCGGCGTTCGCCGGCAGCGCGCAGCCGCACACATTCGTCGTGCGGATCGACAATACCGGAGGACTACCGCTCAAATGGAAGGGCGGCGTCGATAGTCCATGGCTCACGCTGTCCGCGGACAGCGGTGGCGCGCCGCCACAGGACTCGACCACTGTTTCGCTGACGCCGAGCGCGCTCGGTCAGGGCATGCAGACGGGAACCGTGACGATCACGGCACCCGGAGCCATCGGCTCACCGAGAACCGTCACGGTCAGCTTCAAAATCAAGCCGTGTGCCGAGCCGACGATCACCGCTGATACGGTGGTCAACGCCTCGATTGCGTTGGCGGACTGCGGCGCGCCCGATCGAGCGGGCAGTCTTGCGAAACGGTACAGCCTGACGGCGAACGCCGGAGATACACTCTCCTTCCGGCTCTCGAGCCCGAGCTTCAATGCCTACCTCACACTGCATGACAGTCTCGGCACGCTGCTGAGTCAGAACGACGACTGCCCCGGCTACACGGGCCCTTCCTGTATCCTGGAATTTCCGGCTCCCGCGAGTGGCCGTTACGTCATCGAGGCCACGTCGGTTGGGACGCCCGACACGGGTGCATTCGTCCTCTCTGTGGTTCGGGAACGTGCGCCCAGTCTGCCGCAATCGATCGGGCAGTTCCGCAGCGACAGCACCACGTCGATTGGCATCGGCGCGACGACGCCGGAGAGCGTGGCCGTGTTCAAGGGGACACTCAACGATCCCAATCTGCGTGACTCCGTGCGGCTCGAGCTCGAACTCGTCCAGTCGTCGAGTCCATTCAGCGGCTCCGCGACTCACCAAAGCAGTTTCGTTGGCGTGGGCCAGACGGCGTGGATTCGCACAACCGGATTGGTCGAAAATGCGGGGTATCACTGGCGCGCCCGTACCTGCGATAAAACATTGCGCTGTAGCGCCTGGTTGAGTTTTGGGGGGAACCCCGACGCCGCGTCCGATTTCTTCGTCAACGCTATCCCGGAAGATCCGGCGATCGACGCCATCTCCCTGAATCAGTTCAACGGCGCAGTCGCGATTCCGGTCGGCGGGGGAACGGGTGGCGGGTTGGGCAGCGCCCAGACGGTGACGTTTAAAGCGACGGTGACCGACCCCGATCCCGGCGACGTCGTGGTGCTCGAAGTCGAGTCCCAGACGACCAACACCGCGTTCGATGGTTCCACGAACCTGTATCGCGGCACGGGCGTCGCGTCGGGTAGTACCGCCACTGCCGCCGCGGGATACTCGGTCGGCTTACTCGGCGCCAACTACCATTGGCGAGCCCGCGCGTGTGACCAAACGTCGCGCTGTAGCCCATGGGTCTCCTTCGGCGGCAATTCCGACGTCGTCACTGCGGCGACGGATTTCCATGTCCCCTAAAGACGACGATGTCCTCGACGCCACAACGAACGCGGCGGCCGGCGAGAGTATCCCCGCCGAGCTGTTGAGTGCACTCCGGCGCGATCTCGCCAGCCAGTACCAGATCACGGATCTCCTCGGGCGGGGCGGCATGTCGCTCGTCTATTTGGCGCAGGAAATGGAGCTCAACCGCCAGGTGGCGATCAAGGTGCTGCCGCTCCAGCTCCTCCACGGCGCCGATGCGGCCGAGCGATTCGAGCGCGAGGGCAAGATCTCGGCGTCGTTGGATCACCCCCACATCGTGCCGATCTTCCGCGTGGGTTCGACGAGCACGTTCCTCTGGTACACGATGAAACGCATCCGCGGCCGGTCGCTCGAGCAAATCATCGGTGAGCGCGGTGCCCTGGCTCTCGCGGACGTGCTCAGCATCGTCCAGCAGGTCGGCGACGCCCTGCAGTACGCGCACCGGCAGGGCGTGGTGCATCGCGACGTGAAGCCGGCGAACGTGATGATCGAGGAGTCGGGCTGGGCGTACGTGTGCGACTTCGGCGTCGCGCGC
>Ga0099830_10002219_pt1 | contig 10230 bp, 7 predicted proteins | sample CZO8metaG_4_FD_79337 | JGI IMG/M metagenome (GOLD analysis project Ga0099830, IMG submission 79337) | Vadose zone soil microbial communities from the Eel River Critical Zone Observatory, Northern California, USA - CZOApr15con2H3.8 metaG | ecosystem: Environmental > Terrestrial > Soil > Vadose...
AGAAGAGCTGCTCAAGAGAAAGCTCACCTTGAAAAATATTGCCCTGGGTGAGGCCGAATTCGCGCTCGAGATCAAGCGGGGTGAGAACCTGACGGCCGACGATGATGTCTTTGATGTTGGGCGCGTATTCCGCGATGGTGTTGATGACGTTGTCGCCGAAGGCTTCGCGCTGATCGTCCCAGTTGCCTTGGGCGAGTTTGTAGGGGGCGTATTGCACGAAGCAGGAGAGCACGTGTTTGCCGGGAGGCGCGACGCTGGGATCGGTGATGCTGGGGATGACCATGTCAATGTAGGGCCTGTGGGAGTAGCGACCGTACTTGGCGTCATCGTAAGCGCGCTCCATGTATTCCATGCTCGGAGAAATGGAGATGGCGCCACGAAGATGTGCGCCCGGGCCGGGAAGACATTTGAAATTGGGAAGCGCATCGAGGGCGAGATTGACCTTGCCCGAGGAGCCGCGAAATTTGTAGCGGCGGACACCCTCGAGAAAATCGCCGGGCAATTCATCGGGCTCGAGAAATTTCTCGAAGGTGAGATGCGGGTCGACGCTGGAAGAAATCACGTTGGCGGAGAGTTCTTCGCCGCTCTGGAGAGCGACGCCGCAAGCGCGGCCGTTCTTGACGAGGATTTTGCCCACGGGCGCTGTGGTGCGGATTTCGACGCCAGCTTCTCGCGCGGCGTCTGCGATGGCGTTCGAAATGGCCCCTGTGCCGCCGCGGCTGAAACCCCAAGAGCGGAAAGCGCCATCGATTTCGCCCATGTAGTGATGGAGCAGAACGTAAGCGGTGCCGGGAGAGCGGATGCCGAGGAACGTGCCGATGATGCCGGAAGCGGACATGGTGGCTTTGAGGACGTCGGTTTCGAACCACTGGTCGAGGAAATCGGCCGAGCTCATGGTCATGAGCTGGACCAGGGTGTAGCGCTCATCGGAGGAGAGTTCGCGGAAACGCTGCAGCAAGAAGTGAAGCTGCTTGAGGTCCTTGGGTTTGAGCGTGGTGGGATCGGGCGGAACCATCGAGAGCATGGGCTTCACAAAGCGACACATGGGGGTCATCATCTTCGAGAATTCGTCGTAGGCCTCGGCGTCGAGGCGGGAGTGACGGCGAATATCACGGACGGATTTGGCGTGGTCGTTCATGCGCCAGAGGTGGTCGCCGTTGAGCATGGGAGAGAACGTGCCGTCGAGCGGGAGGATTTCCAGGCCGTGACGCGGAAGATCGAGTTCGCGGATGATTTCCGGGCGAAGCAGCGAGACGACGTACGAACATTCAGAAAAAAGAAAGCCGGGGATGATTTCTTCAGTGACAGCGGCGCCGCCGAGAACGTGGCGGCGTTCCAGGACAACGACCTTCTTCCCTGCTTTGGCGAGATACGCGGCGTTGACCAGGCCGTTGTGGCCGCCGCCGATGACGATAACGTCGTAGTGCTGCCCCATTCGGGTGGACTCCGGTATGACGCAAAAGAAAGTTCCGTCGCGGGAAACGAAGACGGGACATTTTACTGAGACCGGCGGCGGCGCACAAGCTCAGGGAACCGGCGCGGCGCTCCTGCGGTTTTTCATGAATCACCAGTTACCCCTTTGCGTGCTACAATTTCCGGCCAAGTGGACCATGCCCGATACCGTACCACTTGCTGGCGAAGCAGTTCTCGAAGTCCTCTCCTCGGACGGCGCGCGCCGCTACGCCCGCATCACGCAATCGCCTTTTATGATCGGCCGTGGCGCGGAAACGGGCAACCACTTACAGCTCTCCGACCGGCGCATCTCCCGCAACTGCGCCGCCGTGGTGATCGAAGCCAATCGCTTCTACATCGAGGATCGCGGCCAACGCCGCGGCCTCTTCGTGAACGGGGAAAAAGTCGAAAGCCGCGAGCTGCAGGATGGTGACTCCATCTCCTTCGGCCTCGAGGACTCCTACGAGATCATCTTCCGCTCCGGCAAGAGTTCGGACGCCGATTCCCTTCCGCAACTCCTTACGCGCATGGAGCACATTACCAGTTTGGAGCCGACGGGTGGCGGCCTGTTCAAGCTCAAGCGCCTGCTGGAAGCGACATCGCTGCTGCACTCTCAGCTCCCGCTCGACGTCGTGCTGGGCCACATGCTCGATCATGCCGTCTCCGTCACCGACGCCGATCGTGGCTTGCTCCTGGAAGCCGATGCCAGCGGAGCGCTCAAAGTGAAACTTGCGCGGCGCAGCGGGGGAAATCGTCTTCCTCCGGAAAGCCTCACGCCCAGCCAGACCGCCATTCAACTGGCGTTAAGACAGCAGTCCCCAGTTATCACGGAAGACCTGGCACAAGCGGACGCGGATTTGCAGGCCGCGCAGAGCGTCGTGGCACAGGGCCTCCGCGCCGTCGTCGTGATTCCTCTTTTCGCCATGTCCCGCGCGAACACCCAGGAATCCATGATCAACGTCAAGCGCGGCGATTTCCTCGGCGTGCTATACCTGGATTCGCGCCGCCCCGCGGCCTTCTCCAAACTCGACCGCCAGATTCTGGACGCCCTGGCGGGCGACGCCGCCAGCATTCTGGACAATGCCCGCCTCGTCGAACGCGAGCGCGAACGCCAACGGATGGAGCAGGAGATCAACATCGCCCGCGACATCCAGCAGGCGCTTCTCCCCCGCGATTTCCGCGAATACCCGCACCTCGCCGTAACCGGCTTCAACCTTCCCTGCCTAGCGGTGGGCGGAGATTACTTCGATGTCTTTCCGCTCAGCGACGGGCGCACCGCATTCCTCATCGCCGACGTTTCCGGCAAAGGACTCGGCGCCGCGCTTCTCACGACCATGCTTCAGGGCGCGCTCTCCGGCATGACTCTCGGCACCGATCCCGCGCGCGTATTCGACCATGTCAATCGCTTTCTCTGCGATCATTCGCAGGTGGGCCGCTACGCCACCATGTTCTTCGGCGTTCTCGATGAGCAAGGGCATCTCGAATTCATCAACGCCGGCCATCCTTCGCCCATTCTGATTCGGCGCGGCGTCGCCGAAGAAGCTTTCACGGAGGGCTCTTATCCTGTGGGACTCATTCCCGAAGCCGAGTACACCGCCGTTTGCTTGAAGCTGGAGCCCGGCGACACCCTGGTGCTCTTCAGCGACGGCGTTACCGAGGCCATGGATCCCGACGAGCAGATGTTCGGCATCGCGCGGCTGAAAGAAATTCTCACAGGACAACTCGAGTGTCCCCTCGAAAAGATCCAGAAATGTGTCCTCGAAGCGGTGGAAAACTTCGCGCGCGGCGCTCACCAGGCTGACGATCTCACACTCCTAATCGTGCGCTACCGCGCCACCGCCGCCGCTGTCAACACGGATGCGGGTGTCACGTTGTCCGCTTCGTCCTCAGCCTCCGCGGGTGCTTCCTCTCAAGGGTAATTCCGTAACTATTGTCATCCTGAGCGAAGCGCGCCGTTTGCGCTCCGGATGGGTTTGCGGAGAGAAGGATGGCGGGCTCATTCTTAGGTGGTGGCGGAGTTCGGAAAGATAGTAGGTTAGAAAATGCGGGCTAAAGGCAACTGTGAGGCGATCGTCGCAAGATTTTTTCCGAAGCGGTCGAGAACTTCAAAAATAAGGGCGAAAGCCAGATTCACCAGCCTTCGCCCTGCTTCGATTTCCCGGATTTTTTCGGGCTGCGCCGAAAAATCCATTTACCTGCGTTGAGATTTCTCTCCGGCTTCGGCCTTACGCGCCGAGAGCCTTGAGGTCGTCCTTGGCCTGCTGCTCTGCGTTTTTGGTTGCTCCCTTGGCGTCGGCTCCAGGATTCAGTAGATGAATGGCTTTGTTCAGGCTCTGCGCTTTCTCGCCATCGGCGGCCTTACAACCGGACAGGTCGACGTTCGAATGCACGCCGGTGACGCTGGCGCGCAAGCACTTGAAGTCGAGTCCAAGATTGCGGCTGGCGTGGAGCGTGGCGAGGCACTCATTCAGCGCGGTAAACGATGCGCACGCATCGGTGGCATTCGAATTGGCAGGCAAAACACCCTGGGCTTGCAGTTTCGGCGTCAGCTTCTTTTCGATGTCGCTCCGGCTGCCGTTCGAATCGGAAGAGCCTTTCGAACCCTTGTCCTTCTTGACCCACTTGATGGGATTGAGGGAATGGGAAGCATGCGAGCCCGAAGAGCCCGAATTTCCCTGCGCTGCGGTGGATGCGCCCGCACCCGCGGGGCCCTGCGCCGCGGCCCGACCCGCGCCCACGCTTATGAGCAACAACACGGCGCACGTTGCAAACAGAACGGCCAAGAAATTTCTCTTCATTTTGACTCCTCAGTCGAAAGTTCCGGGATAAGAGTGGAGGCTGCCAGATCCAGCCTTGCTCTCTTCAGTAGGCCACAGCGGGTGAGTGAACGTGTGCTTTCGAAAGCGTGGTACTACTCCAATCAGTCAAGCTGGCCGTCAGAACAGGTGGGCTGGTTGGAGACGGACCGGGCCTCAGATGAAATTGCAGCTAGTCACAGAAAAGAGGAATAGCGGCGTACGTCATAGGTCAGGATCTGAATTTGAGAAAGAGGCCGTAGAGAGTCAAACCAAGGCCTCCGAGGAACAGCAACGGCGTGAGGTATTGCGTCACGAGGGGAAGGATGGTGATTGGCAGTGGAATCCGAATGGGAGCGCCGTAGCCGGCGGCGAAATAGTAGATTACGGCCGCGAGAAGCATGTACAGCAGCCCGCGGCGGATCTGGTACCGCCCGTCCGGTCCAGTGCGGGGAGCCAGTTGCACCTGCGGAACCGCTTCGCGACAAAAGGGACACTGCGTCAGATGCGACGCAATGTGCTTGCCGCAAAATACACAGCGGCGCTTATCCGCGATCGGTCTTGCCATTGCACCCATACTGCTCGATCTCCTCTCTCCCTAGGCTAGGGTCGCTGTCGTTGAATCGTCAAGGGACATCGTGCGGAAGAGTTAATCCCGGATTAGAAAATGGCATTAAACAGTTCGATAAGTAGGCTCGCCGGGCGTGCAAATAGCGGTCACAGGAAGCAATTCATCCCTGCCGTCGTCCTTTGAGCGGGTCCACGCCCATTAAGGGAGAGTGCCCTGCCAACGGCTCAGTTTGAGCAAAATACCAGGCCGATCAGAGCTCCCGGAGCGCCGAGGACACCGGACGGACGGCAGCACGGATCGCCGGAGGCACTCCTCCGACCAAGCCCATCAGCAACGCGAAGAGGATTCCCGCAACGAGAAGCGGGGGCGTGATTTTGAAGGCGAACGCCAGATGCGAAAAAGTCTGCCAGTTCATGGCCCCGGTCGTGAGGCCGTTCAGCGGCAGAACCGCGACGCAACCGAGCGAGCCGCCGACGAAAGAGATGAGGAGCGCTTCGATCAGGAAAGAGAAGACGACAGCGGCGGCTCCGAAGCCTAGAGCACGCATGGTGGCGACTTCGCGCCCGCGCTCGGCGACCGCGGAGTACATGGTATTGAGCGCGCCGAAAACCGCGCCGATGGCCATAACCATGGCAACGAACCCGCCCAAACGAGTGATGAGCAAGGTCATACGGTTGGACTGCTTTGAGTAGTAGTCGATCTCCCGGCTGACGTCGACACTCAATCGCGGATCGGAAGTTAAGGCGTCCTGCAGTTGCCGCAGCGCTTCGGGAGACGTCAGGTGCACCGTGACGGACTGATAGAGAGTGTCGGGACGCTTATATGCGCCCGAGAGAAGATGGGAGTCGGCCCAAATCTCGGAATCGAAGGCGCTGCCCCCCGCATCGAAAATACCCACTACCTGCCAGCGGACGCTGCCGAGGCTAATAGTATTGCCCAGGGTCAACCCTGAATAACTTGTATTTGCGTTCTTACCGACGACGACCTCGTTGAGGCCCGCTTGAAACATGCGTCCCTCGACAATTTTCAATTGTTTGCGGATCGCCAGGACGTTTGGGGAAACGCCGCGAAGCTGCACATTGGCATCCGTGCCAGTGGAAAGCAGCGGGATGGGAGCGACGAGGACAACCTCCGGCGTAACCAGCGGGCCCTCGGCCGCGCGCGCGATGCCCGGCGCGTCCTGGATGATTTTTACGGAATCCAGCGGGACGCCACTGGTCATTTCCGAGGTGGCCCCGGCACGCACGATAAGAGCGTTGTCCTCTGAGCCAGAAGCAACCAGGGTGGCCTGGAAGCCGCGCGCGAGCGACAGCATGGCGATGAAGACGCCGACGGTTCCGGCGATGCCGATGACCGCGACGATTGTGGAGGTCCAGCGCGCCTTGACGCTGCGCAAATTGTAGATGAGGGGGATCGGCATTTCAGACTCTCCTCAGCGCGTTGACGACGCGCATGCGCATCGCGCCAATACCCGGCAGCAAGCCGCTGGCCGCGCCGACCGCAAGCGCAAAACCCAACCCCAGAGCGAGGGTGGCGTTCGAAAGAAGAAGCGGGGGAAGCAAGCCATTCAGCGCCACGCTGAGACCCGGGATGGCCAACGCAGCAAAGACAAGGCCGAGCAGGCCTCCAACTAGAGCGATGACCAGCGACTCCGCGAGCACCAGGAAAAGAACGGCACGATCCGTAAAGCCGATAGCTTTCAAGACGGCGAGCTCCGCGGTGCGCTCGCGCACGGAGATGGCCATGGTGTTGCCGGTGACAAGCAACAGCGTGAAGAACACCACAGTGCCGATAGAGAGAATCAGAAACTCGATGTTGCCGAATTGCTTGGCGAAACCGGCCTGGAAAGCCGATTCCGTTTCGGTCTTGGTCTCAAAGGAGGAGTTGGCAAAATTTTCATCAATCGTCTTGGCCACACGGACGGCATCATCCGGACTATTCAGCTTGAGGACGTACCATCCGGCCGTGCCCTTTAGACGATCAGGGACGTTTTCGTCAAAATACTTCCACTGGAGCCAGAATTGACTTTCGTCGCCGCCCGGGCGATCGCTGTGATAGATGCCGTCGAGATTGAACTCCCAAGTATTGGTGGTACCGTATAAGGCATTCTTGAGCGGAATGCGGTCGCCCACCTTCCATCCAAAGCGCTGGGCAGTCCTCACGCCCACGATGGCCCCTTGGCGATCCTTGATGTAGTTACTCCACTGATCATCGGGCACCACGAATTCCGGATACACCCGGCGCTGATTTTCGATGTCGATGGCGAACTGCGGAAAGAAGTTCCTCTCGTCCTGATAGACGCCGCCAAACCAGTGGTTATGCGTGACGGCCTTGACGCCGGGAATGGCGAGGACCTTGTCTCCGTAGGAAATGGGCATCACTTGAATGAGGCCGGCGCGATTGACGATGACCAGGCGATCGGCGCCGGCGACTTCCACGCCGCGGCTGAAAGCGCTTTTCACGACCGCTAGAAACATGAACAGAAGCAGAGCGATGGCAAACGACCCGACCGTGAGGATCAGACGGATTTTCTTGCGGAAGAGATTGGCGAAAATGAGCCGGCGGAATTTCATGCCGCACCTCCGGCCAGCACGTGCTCGCGGGATGTCTTACCCTCGACGAGGACGCCTTTTTCAAGATGCAGCGTGGTGTGCGCGCGTGCAGCAACCACCGGGTCATGGGTGACCATGAGGACGGTCTTGCCGTACTTGCCGACAAGTTCCTCGATGATCGCCATGATTTCGTCGGCGCTCTTGCGGTCCAGATCCCCGGTGGGCTCGTCGCAGAGAAGAAAAGTCGGGTCGGAGACGATGGCGCGAGCGATGGTGACGCGCTGCTCCTGACCGCCGGAAAGCTGGCGCGGGTAATGGTGCATGCGGTCGGCGAGCCCCACCACTCCGAGAGCGGTCTCCACATGCTTGCGGCGCTCCGCGGCGGAAAGCTTGGTCAAGAGCAATGGAAGCTCGACGTTCTGAAACGCGGTGAGGACGGGAATCAGGTTGTACATCTGGAATATAAAGCCCACGTGGCGAGCGCGCCAGTGCGTGAGCTTGCTGCCGGACATGTGGGTGATTTCGTCGCCGTCAACCGTGATGCTCCCGGCCGAGGGCACGTCGAGGCCGCCGAGAAGATTGAGCAGGGTGGTCTTGCCAGAGCCGCTGGGACCCATGAACGCGACAAAGTCACCCTTGTCCACGTCCAAATTGAGGCCCTGGAGAACCTGGATTTTTTCGCCGCCGCGGCTGTACGTCTTGTTTAAACCGCGGACCTTGACTAGGCTGGAAGAATCACCATTACCATCGACTCGGATCATGCTCGGCTCCTACTGACGGATTTCGACCCTTTCACCATCGTGCAAACTTTCCGGACCCTTGACGACCAGCGTATCCCCGGGTGAAACGCCCGCGAGCACGGCTATGTCCGTGCCGCGATCCACGCCGAGGCTCACGACACGGCGCTGCACTTTTCCATCGCGAACCAAAAATACGAATGAGGAGCTGGAATCGGAGCGCACCGCGCTCTTGGGGATGAAGGCCACGGCTTGCGGACCTTTTTCTTTCGCCTTGCCGCTCGCCGCAGGTTGCTCATTTTCGAGGAAAGCCACCTTCACGCCCATGTCCGGCAAAACAAAATTGTATTTTTCCAAGTCGATGATGGTAATGCGAACTTTGACCGTGGCCTTCTGACGATCGGCCGTGGGAATGACGGTGCGCACTTTGGCGGGAATCGGCTTATCCGGGTAGGCGTCCAGCGTGGCGGTGACCTGCTGGCCGTTTTCTACGCGCGCGATGTAAGACTCGTTGACGTCGACTTCGATTTCATTCGAATGCATATCCACAATCGTGGCGATGCCCGTGCGCGTAAAGCCGCCGCCAGCAGAATTGGGCGAAACCATCTCGCCTACCTGCGCGTCCTTGGAGACGACAATGCCGGCGAAGGGTGCGCGAATGGTGCAATTGTCTACCGCCTGCTGGGCCACGCCGATACGGGATTCGGCGGCAGCCACCTGCTGCTTGGCGAGTTCGATTTTGGCCTTGAGGCTGTCCGCGGCAGTCATGGCGTTGTCGAGAGCTTCTTGAGTCTGCACGCCTGCCTTTTGCAGCTGCTCGGCGCGATGCAGCAGAATCTGCGCGTTCTTGAGCTGGACCTCATAGTCAGCGATCGCTGCTCGTGACGTATCGCGGTCAGCTCTCGCAGAATCGAGAGCGCGTTTCACGTCCAAATCATCGAGGGTGGCGAGGAGCTGGCCCTCGGCCACGCGCGTGCCTTCGTCGAAAAAGACACCGGTCACCCGTCCGGTAATCTTGGCGGCGATGGTGGCCCGGCGGCGGGGCGTGATGTATCCGCTGGCGTTCAACAGCGCCTGGCGCGCCCCGGCTTCTGGCTTGGCGGCGGCCACAACCTCGACGGCCGGCTTCTGACTGCGCAGTGCAAAAGCGGCGGTGACGATGCCGGCGAAGGTGAGAACCGGTATGGCAGCGTAAATCAAGCGCTTTCCTGAGCCACTTTTGGTGCGCTGTCCTTCGTGGATGCGCAGCGAGCCCAGGTCGGGTCTCGCCGGAATTGGTGGAGTCGCCATCAGCGGCCTGCTCCTAACCCCAGAAAATGCACCACTTAAGTTCTTACGGCCGGACGAGGCCAAAAATTACCCCGCCCGCCAATGCAAAGCTCCAATGAGGACTATTGTAACGTGCGGGGCCAAATCCAGGGATGCTTCCTTTTGAAAGCTCCATTGGCAATCTTTATAGGATGCGCCAGGCAGGTCTTTGGGCACTTTGGGCACCTCGAATCTAGCGCCGGAGGAAGGAGCAGTCCACGGGTAAAATCCCCGCTTGACAGAATGGTTGCCAAGTCATATTAAGGATTGCTACGATACACGCGCTTCTTTACTCTTCGCAGATGGGGGCCTAGCATGAGTTCGTCCCGCCGTGATTTTCTGAAGTTAACGACCATCGGTGGAGCTGCAGCCGCAGTGTTTGGCTTCGATCTGAAGCCGGCGTATGCGCAGTTGCGCACGCTCAAGATTGCGCGAGCGAGCGAGACACGGTCAACCTGCCCGTATTGCGCGGTGGGCTGCGGCACCATCATTTACACGATTGGCGACCGCGCGAAGAATGTGACCGCGCAAGTGGTGCACGTCGAGGGCGACCCCGATCATCCGACCAACCGCGGCACGTTGTGCCCCAAGGGTTCCTCGCTGCAACAAGAGATCATGAACGACCGGCGCTTGCTGAAGCCCCTGGTGCGCCGCCCGGGCGGCACCGAATGGCAGGATATTTCGTGGGACGATGCCATCAACGAAATCGCTGCGCGCGTGAAAAAAACGCGCGATGAGACTTTCATCGAGAAGGATGCAGCGGGACACACGGTGAACCGGCTGGAATCGGTCGCCTGGATCGGCGGCTGTACCGA
>Ga0099830_10002221_pt1 | contig 10227 bp, 6 predicted proteins | sample CZO8metaG_4_FD_79337 | JGI IMG/M metagenome (GOLD analysis project Ga0099830, IMG submission 79337) | Vadose zone soil microbial communities from the Eel River Critical Zone Observatory, Northern California, USA - CZOApr15con2H3.8 metaG | ecosystem: Environmental > Terrestrial > Soil > Vadose...
AGGGCACATTCGCCTTGGCATTGACCGACCAGGTGATGCCGAGCCTGCCCAGCTCCCTCGCGATGGCCTCGGCCCGCGGCAGGTCGTCGGTGAACGTGTCGTCGTCGAAAAAGAATTCCTTCACCTGCGGGAAGAGCCGCTGAGCCAGGGCCATCTCCTCCGCCACGTGCCCCACGCTCCGTGTCCGGTAGCGCTGGCCGCCCACCGTCTGGGGCCAGAGACAGAACGTGCACTTGGAGCGGCATCCGCGGCCCGTGTAGAGGGAGACGTAGGGGTGACGGAGATAGCCGATCGCATAGTGCTCCACCGTCAGGTCGCGCTTGTAGATCGGCGTGACGAAGGGCAGAAGATCCATGTTCTCGAGGATCGATCGCTCGGGCGTGTGCTCGAGCCGGCCATTGGCCCGATAGGACAGTCCCGCCACGTCCCCGAGCGGGCGTCCCTGGGCGACCTCGTGGATAGTGAAGTCGAACTCGCTCCCCGCCACGAAGTCCAGGGCCGGGCTCGCCTCAAGCGACGCCTCGCGGGCCACGGCCACCGCCGCGCCTACCATGCCGATGAGCAGTCGCGGGTTCTCGGCCTTGAGGGCCTCGGCCACCCGCACGTCTCCCGGGAAGGACGGCGTGCTCGTGTGCATGACGCAGAGGTCGTACTGTCGCGCGAGCGGCCGGACATCGTCCAGGGTGAGCCCGTCGGGCGGCGCGTCGATCAGCCGGCAGCCCGGGACGAGGGCCGCCGGCTGGGCAAGCCAGGTGGGGTACCAGAAGGAGCGGATCTCTCGCTTGGCCTGGTAACGAGAGCCGGCGCCGCCGTCGAAGCCGTCGGGAGAGGGCGGGTGCAGAAAGAGCGTGCGGAGGTAGTCGGCCGTCATGTCCCCGCCACCTTAGCAAAAGCGGTGCGGCCCCACCACCCAATCTGTCTCGTGGCGAGCTTCTTCACGAACGCGGGCATGATGCTCGTGCTACCCTTTTGCCGCTGTGGGTACGGCCGCTCCGCGAGTCCTCATCCTGTCGGCCAGTTACGGCTCCGGACACAATGCGGTCGCCCGCGCCCTCGAGGCGTCTCTGCAGGCGGCCGGCGCCGAGACGCGCATCGTCGACCACTTCCGCGATCTCGTGCATCCCGCCTTCGACCGGTGGAGCCGCCGTCTCTACGCGGCAATCCTGCGCCGGGCTCCCGCGGTCTGGGGCTTCGGCTACTGGGTCGGCGACCGGCTGAGCCCCTCCTCGGGGCTCGTCTTCGGCATGGGGTCGCTGGGCACGCCGCGGCTCCTGAGCCTGCTCGAGCGCGAGCGGCCCGATCTCATCGTCTCCACGCACCCCACGCCGGCGGGAGCGTTGTCGGACCTGCGCCGCCGCGGTGTCACGCGCATTCCCCACGCCCTCGTGTATAGCGACTTCGCCGTTCACCGCCAATGGATCCCGCCCCTGGTGGATCTCCACTGCGTTCCCGCGGAGGGCGTCCGCGCCGACCTCATCGCCCGCGGCGTCGCGCCCGATCGGGTGCTTGCCAGCGGCCTGCCCGTGCGTGCCGAGTTCGAGCAGCCGACCGACCCCACCTCCGCGCGCCGGGCCCTCGGTCTCGATCTCGAGCGCCCGGTCGTGCTCGCCATGGCGGGCGCCTTCGGATGGACGGGCGACCTGCCCGCGGCGACCGGCGTGCTTCGCGATCTGCCCGTGCCGCTCCAGGCGCTGATCGTCGCCGGTCACGACGGCGCGCTCCGCGCGCGGCTCAAGGAATCCGTCCGGGGCGCCGGCCGCCGCGTCCGCGTGCTGGGTTACACGGACGAGATGCGCCAGCTCATGGCGGCCGCCGACCTCCTCGTCACCAAGGCGGGCGGCGTGTCCCTGGCCGAAGCCATCGCCTGCGATCTGCCCGTGGTCTGCTTCGGGTCTCTCCCGGGCCACGAGCGGCGCAATGAGCGCTTCATCGTGGAGGCGGGCGCCGCCCTCCGCGCCCGGTCAGCCGTGGAGCTGGGTGCGGTGGTGCGCCGGACATTGACCGAGCCGGGTCTCTTGACCGATCTCGCCAAGCGCATGCGGGAGATCCGGCGCCCCGGCGCGGCCCGCGTCATCACCCTCGCCTTGCTCGAGCGTCTGGCCGGCTCCCCCGCCGCTCGACGCTGAGCCCCAGGCCATGATCGCTCTCGTCCAGGTCTACCTGAGGGCGCTCGGCTTGGTGGGACAGTCCGTGGCCATAGGCGGCGCGGTGCTCGGGTTCCTCGTGCTGCGCCCCTGGATCTTGCGCGAGCGCGATGTCGAGCAGGATATCGGGCGCGCGCTCGGAACCGTTGCGATGGGGGCCGCGCTTGCCGCGGCCTGCCAGGTCGGATCCTTCCTCGTGGTCCTGGCCTCCACGGCGGGCCCGGACGGCTGGCCCGTGACCCAGGCGCTCGGGACACCTCTCTTCTTCGCCGCCCTCGCGCGCGTGCTCCTCTTCGGCGCCGTGATGGCCACCTGCGCCCTCGTGCGCGGGAGCCCGCGCTCGCGGGCCCGCTGGCTCGCGCTGGTCGCCCTGGCCGCGGCCGCCACGGCGAGCGCGGCATGGATCAGCCACGCGGTGGGCCGGCTCGACCGGGGCGCCCTCTTTCTCGCTCTCGATGCCGCCCATCAGCTGGCCGCGGGCGTGTGGGTGGGTTCGCTCGTCCATCTCCTCGTGCTGGCATGGCGTCGCGTCTCGCGACCCTGGCCGGCCGAGACGCTCCGTCGATTCTCTCTGGTGGCCCAGGGGGCCGTGGTGACGCTGGCCGCCGCGGCCGTCGGGCTCTGGCTTCTCTACATTGGTGGACCCGGCGCCGCTCTCGGCACGGCCTATGGCGCCATGACCTTGACCAAGAGCGTGCTCTTTCTCGGTCTCCTCGGCCTGGGAGCGCTCAATTTCCTCGCGGCGCGTCGCCTCCGCGGAGACGCGCAGGTGCCGCCCCTCACGCTCCGCCGGCTGGTCGAGGTGGAGGTTGGCGCGGCCGTGACCGTGCTCTTCCTGGCCGCGGCCCTCGGCTCCGTGCCGCCCGCCGTGGACCAGATGGCCGATCGCGCGACTCTCGCGGAGGTCGCGTTCCGCTTCACGCCGAGGTGGCCGACGCTCTCGACGCCGTCCTTCACCGAGCTGGCGCAGGCATCTGACCTCACGGACAAGGAGACGCCCCGCACGATCCAGGACAGCCTCTGGTCCGAGTACAACCACAATGTCTCCGGGCTCTTCGTCCTCGCCATGGGCCTGCTCGCTCTCCTCGAGCGCACGGGACGGGCCGCCTGGGCACGCAACTGGCCGCTTCTCTTCGTGGGGCTGGGAGCCTTCCTGCTCTTTCGAAGCGATCCCGAGACCTGGCCGCTGGGACCCCAGGGCTTCTGGCGGAGCTTGGGGGAGCCGGAGGTGCTGCAGCACCGTCTCCTCGGCGTGCTGCCCGTGATCTTCGGCGTCTTCGAGTGGCTGGTGCGGACGGGGCGGCTGCGCGACGAGCGGCTGGCCCTCGTGTTTCCCTTTGTCTGCGCGGTCAGCGGGGCGTTGCTCTTGGCGCATGCCCACACGCTCCAGAACGTCAAGGAGGCGTACTTGATGGAGGTGACCCACCTGCCCTTGGCCGTGGTGGGCATCGTCGTGGGCTGGTCCAGATGGCTCGAGCTCAGGCTTCCAGAACGAGAAGGCGCCATAGCGGGGCGGGTCTGGGCTCCCTGCCTGGCCCTTGTCGGGCTTCTCCTGCTCTTCTATCGGGAAATCTGAGGGGGGACAGGCGGCTGAAAAAGGCCCATCTGCTTCGTTGGCGCCCTCGGCCGCAGGTTCAACGTACAGAGAGTACGCCTCACCTGCGACCTTCGGGCGCCGCCTCGCATCTGGACCTTTTTGAGCAGCCTGTGCGAGTTCTTGAGCACTCCTCTCTAGGCTCGGGGCGGAGTATTGCTCCAGAGCCAGCGGCCCTGCCGAGAGGCCAGGAGATGCACGCGATCACGCGGCATTTTCGCGACGAGGCTTCGCTCGGGATCGCGCGTGGTCACGAGCAAGGCGGGGCGGTTCGATAGCCACACGCGCGTGAACCGATCCGCATCCCAGAAGGTATCGGCGGCCTCTGGAAAGGTCGACCCGATGCCGAGCACGCTGCGCCTCGCCTCCACCAGCACCGGCCGCACGCCCGCATAGAGCTCGAGCGCCCCTGAGTTTTCGATTGGACCCTCGTGGATGAGCACGACGTCGGGCGACCAGCCGAGCCGTATCTCTGCCGCCATGGCGGAGACGGCGCGGGCCGTGGAGACGAGCCCCAGGCCCTGGCCTATGCTCGGCACGATGGCCAGCATGGTGACGGCGACGGTGCAGGCGGCGAGCCGTCCCGCCCGCCATGCGGCGGCGGTGGCGAGCAGCGCGGCGCCCAGGGCAAAGACGAGCGCGGTGTGCCAGACGAGCGGCCGCAAGGCCGACCATGCGGGGAGCGGCGCGATCTGCGTCGCGACCTCTTCTTTGCGTGAGTAGACATCGGTGGCCGAGAAGATCGTATCCATGAAGCCGCGCCCATCGGTGAGGGCGGCGGCTCCGAGGATCGCGGCGAGCAGCCCGAATGCGGCCAGATGCCAGAGGACGGGTCGCCGGTCCCGCGCGTCTCGCCGCGACCACCAACGCGCCGCGAGAAGGGCGATGGCCGGATAGGCGGGCAGACCGTAGTGCGGCAGCTTGAAGGCCGAAATCGTGAAGACGAGAAAGATGCCGACGGCCCAGAGGGCCAGGGCCACCCACGGGATATCCTCGGCGAATCTCCAGGCTCGGCGTCTCGTGAGCTGCCCGATCTCGAGCGCCGCCGGAACCATCCAGGGAAAGGCGCCGAGTCCGGCCACGACGACGAACTCGAGCGACGAGAGCGGCACGTCTTCGTCCGGGAACTGGCGGAGCTGGACCGCGTTGAGGAGGTGATTGTCCACGACGGTGTACCAGAGAAAGCCGGGATTGCGCATCGTGGTGAGCGCATACCAGCCCAGGCCCAGAACGAGAAGTGCGCCCAGGCCGAGAGGGGGCAGCCAGCGCCCAATGGGATGGAGCCGCCCGCCCATGGCCAGCGCCAGGGCGACGGCACCGAGCGGTCCCACGAGCCCGAAGACATCCTTGCTCAGCGCCGCCACGCCGAGCGCGGCACAGCCAATCACAGCCCACCGGACTGATTGGTTCTGGGGGGGAGCGACGCCTCCCGCTCCCGATTGAGGGTTGGCTCGGCTCGCCTGCGGCTGCGCCTCACAGTGCCATCCCCAGACCCCCCCACCGCATGGCGCGAGAGCTAGGAGGAGGCCGGTGAATCCCCACTGGATCGCGGCGACGAAGAGCGTCTCGGGCCGGACATAGCGGCCGAAGGCGGCGAAGAGCGCGCACGAGAGCAATCCCGCGCCCGCCAGGGCGCCAGGTCCCGGACCCAGAAGGCGGGCGCCGAGTAGCGTCGTCCCTCCCACGGCCGCGGCAGCCCCCAGGGCGGCGGGCAGGCGCGCCACCCATTCCGAGATACCCACGGCCTTGAATCCCGCGGCGATCAGCCAGTAGAGCAGGGGTGGCTTGTCGAAGTAGCGGATGCCGGCCAGGCGGAGGGTGAGCCAGTCGCCCGAGACCATGACCTCACGGGCGATCTCCGCATGCTGTCCCTCTCCCGGATCGTCGAAAGGGGCCGCGCCCAGCCACGGCAGCAGGAGGGCCAGCGTGAGCAGCACCAAGACGCCCGCGACACCCCCGGGCGAGCGGAGAATACTCACGCGGCTCGCGGAGCGCGAGGGGCTGGCTGTGTCCTCATCGAGTCGCGAGCCGCCCCTGGTCGAGACGAAGCACGCGATCGGCCCGGGCACTGGCCTCCGTCCGGTGCGTGACGAGCATCACGCCCGTGCCGCGGTCGGCGGCCAGCGCGTGGAGCTCGTCCAGGATGACCCGGGCATGCTCGTCGTCGAGGTTGCCCGTCGGCTCGTCGGCGAGCACGAGCGGTGGACGGTTCAGCACGGCGCGACAGAAGGCGACGCGCTGCTGCTCGCCGCCCGAGAGCTGCGCCGGATGATGCGTCGCCCGGTGGGCGACACCCAGACGCTCCATGAGCCCGAGGGCTTCCCGGCGGGCGTCGGCGCGATCGCGGCCGACGTAGCGAGCGGCCAGCATCACGTTGTCGAGCGCCGTCAGACCCGCCAGGAGCAGGAAGGACTGGAACACATAGCCGATGGAGGCGCCGCGGACGCGACACTGGGCCCGGCGCCCCAGGTGACTCACGCGCTCGTCACCAAGCCAGATCTCTCCCGCGTCGGGCGGCTCCAGCAACCCGATCAGGTTGAGCAGGGTGGACTTGCCGGAGCCCGAGACGCCGGAGACGGCGACCAGCTCGCCGCCCTTGACCTCGAGGTCAATACCGTGGAGTACGGGAACGAGCGTGCCGCCGGGGCCCGTGAAAGTCTTGCTAAGTCCCCTCGCCCTCAGGAGCATAGATGTTCGAGCTGAGACGGGGCCGACGAGCCGCAGGCGAGGAGCCCGGCGAGGCGAGGGCTGAGAAAATGCATCTCAGCTTCCCCGCCGGATGGCTTCGGCGGGCGAGAGCCGCGCGATCCGCAGGGTGGCATAGGCCGCCGCGAGCCCGCCCAGCACGACCGAGAACACGACGGCGAAGGCGAGGAGGCGAGGCGAGAAGAGGAAGAGCTGCTGCCCTTCGCGTATGGCCCGCGTGTCGACGGCTGTGCCTATGCCGAGGGCCAGCAGCACGCCCGCCACCCCGCCCGAGAGGCTGACGCCGAGGGCCTCGCCCAGGACTTCGCGAAGGAGGTGGAGGTCGGTGGCGCCGAGTGCACGCTTGACGCCGAAGTCGCGTATGCGCTCGAAGACGGCCGCCGTCACCGTGTTCGACAGCGACAGGCCGCCGATGAGAAGCCCCAGGGTTCCGATGCCCAAGAGGAGCGCCGAGAAGAACGCGGTCGACTGACGCAGGAGCCGGCTGATTTCGCCGGGGATGGTGACATTGACCTTGGCCACGGTGGCCTGGATGCGTCGCGCGAGAGCGTCGGGGTCCTCGCCGTCCTTCCAGCCCACGGCCGCCCCCGTGTTGAGGTCATTGCGCCGCAGGCTGCCCGCCCCGAAGGCCTGGACGAGGAGGGGGTCGCGGCGCAGCCAGAGATCGCGCGCGTCGTCGATCGAGACGAGCGCGAAGCGATCCGGAGCCGTGAAGGTCTTGTCGAGGACCCCCACCACCGTGAAGTCCTGCCCCCCGAGCGCGACTGAGCTGCCCACCCCGAGCTTCCGCGAGGTCGCGAAATCGGCGCCCAGCACGGTCACACGCCGGTCAGCGGCGCGAAGAGGGCGGCCCGCCCGCACCGGCAGCTCACGATAGTGGCGATTGGGAATGGGCACGCTCAGGTCCATGCCGAAGACCAGCTCCTGGGTCAGGGTCAGGAACTGCGAGGTGCTCGTATTGAGCGGCATCATGACCTGGGCCTGGACACCCGAGACGCCCGGCACCGCGGCGATCTCGGCGATCTTGGCGGCGGAGAGCAGCCCGCCCGCGGTGAAGCCGGTGCCCATGCCCATCCCCTCGCCCGCGACCGAGATCTGCCCGAGCACGAAGCGGTCGCCGCCCTCGATGAAGCGCGTGATCCGCTCGGCCATGGCGCCGAGGGCGACGAGGCCCGCTACGCCCACTGCGATGCCCACGACCGTGAAGGTGTACCCGCGAGGGAGGAGCTCGCGAAGCTTCACGCCCACCGGCACCGCCACCGTCTCCCGCTCACCACTCGAGCCGGGACTCGACGGGCAGGTTTCGGCGTCGACGCCCCCATCGATTGAATCGGACGATGGCGAAGAAGAGGACCAGGGAGAAGCGCATACGCCAGTGCATGCGGAGAAAGGCGCCCCCCGCCAGCACCCCGGTGACGCTGTCGAGCATGGCGAAGTTCTTCCGGGGCTTGAGAAAGATCTCGAGGAAGGCCGGCTCGTAGTACTGGCGGATGAAGCGCACGAAGGGGCCGATGCCTCGCTGGAATCGCCGCTGGTAGGCGCGGAAGCGGTCCGCCTCGAAGTGGTCCGCCGCGAAGGCGCGGAGGATCTCGCCCGAGGCGATCTCGGCCGTCTGCATGGCCACGTAGACGCCCGAGGAGAAGATCGGGTCGACGAAGGCCAGGGCATCGCCCACACAGAGAAAGCGGTCGCCTACCACGGGATCGGCGCGGTAGGAGAAGTTGGCCGCGCTCATCACCGGCGTGATGCGGCACGCTTCCCGTAAACCCTCCGCCACGCGCCGGCAGCGGCCGACCATCGCGTCGAACAGCGCCTCGAGAGAGCCCGGGCGGTCGCGGGCCGTCCGGGCATGGAGCACGCAGCCCACGCTCGTCACCGTCCCCGCAAACGGGATCCACCAGAACCAGCCGTCCTCGAAGACGAAGATCCGGATCATGCCCTCTTCCCGCCCCGTCCAGCGCGCCGCGCCCTCGAAGTGGGCGAAGAGCGAGACCTTGCCGAGCCCGGGGATGGCCGTGCGGCGGTTCTGCCGGCGAGAGGCGAGAAACCCGTCGCGCCCACTGGCATCGACGAGGAAGCGGGCGCGGACGGCCCGGCGCGTCTCGCCTAGGCGAATCTCGGCCGTCACTCCCTCGGCGTCGAACTCCACGCGCTCCACCGCGGCGGGCTGCAAGACCGAGACACCGGGCTCTTCGGCCGCGTGCTCGAGCAGGACCTGGTCGAACTCGGCCCTCGGCACCTCGTAGGCGTGATTCGGCCAGGGCTTGCCCTCCTGGAAGTAGAAGCGGTACTCGAGATCGGATTCCTGGTCGTGAAAGGCGGCGCCGTACTTCAGGATGAAGCCGCGCCCCTCGACGCGCTCGCGCACCCCGAGACGGTCGAGGACGGGCAGGCTGGCGGGCAGGAGCGACTCGCCGATATGGAATCGCGGGAAGACCTCACGCTCGGCCACCGCCACCCGCAGGCCTCCGCGCGCCAGGAAGGTCGCTACCGTGGACCCGCCGGGACCGCCCCCCACGACCAAGACGTCGTAGTCCGCGGGGGGAGGCGCGCTCGTCGCGCGCGCGGACTCCGGCCCCGTCGCCGCGCGGGCCAGACGCTCCTGCGAATAGGCCGAGCGCACGAGGGGGGCGACGAGATCCATGCCGAGCCGGCGGAGGGCGAGCGCGGACTGGACGGCCGCGGCCAGGCCCAGGGCGGGGAGCACGGCTGACGCGAGGGCGGCCCGTCGCATCACGCGCGCGCGCGGATCGCGCCACCAGCCCCGCCATGACTCGGTGATCTGGTGGAGCGTGAAGACGCCGAGCGCCGAGGCGAAGGCGCCCGGGTTGTGGCGGTACGGCGCGGTGAACCGAGCGAGCTCCGCGTGGCGCGGTCTCCGCCGCGCCGCCGTGAAGGGACGGCCCAGCGCGCGCGCCACCAAGCCGGCGTCGCGGGCCCATCGGCGCAGGCCTTGGCCCACGAGATAGCCCGTGACAGCCACCCCGTCGCGGAGCGGACGGAAGCGGCTGGGCCGGCTCGCGGGGCGAAGCGCGCTGATGGGAACTTCCCGGATGGCATACCCGGCGGCCGCGGCGCGGACGAGCACTTCGGTCTCGAACACGAAGCCGCCCCGGCGGGGGGCCACTCGCTCGAGAAGGTCGCGCGGATAGACGCGGAAGCCCGACTGCGTGTCGGCGACCCGCTGACCGGTGAGCCAGTTGATGAAGAAACCCGCCACCCGCAGGGCATGAAGTCTCGCCGGCTCCATGAGACCGCCGCCGCCGCTGCCCAGCCGGCCTCCGACCACGAGGGCCCTGGGCTCGGGCTCGGAAGCCGCGAGGAGGCGCGGGATATCATCGGGGTCGTGCTGGCCGTCGCCGTCGAGAGTGACCACCCGCTCGGCCGCGCGAGCGAGGGCGCCCGCGAAGCCCAGGCGGAGGGCGGCGCCCTTGCCCGACCGCCCGCCCGTCCGGAGGATGACGGCCCCGGCCGCCGCCGCCGCCTCGTCGCTCCCGTCCCACGAGCCGTCGTCCACCACGATGACCGGGCCATGGAGGGCCGCGCGCGCGACGAGGCCGCCAATCGTTGCCGCCTCGTTGAAGACCGGAATGACGGTGACGTGATCGCTCATGCCGCGCGGTCTATCAGGAGCGCGGTGCGGCAGCCGCCACGGGCGAGCCCGTGGACCATGACGAGCTCACGGGCGGGAGCGGGCATGCTGCCCCCGGCATGGAGGGCCGCGGCCGCGAGCCGGAGCGCGCCGAGCCCACCGTGCTGTCCGAAGCGATGGGCCAGCGATAT
>Ga0099830_10002225_pt1 | contig 10220 bp, 5 predicted proteins | sample CZO8metaG_4_FD_79337 | JGI IMG/M metagenome (GOLD analysis project Ga0099830, IMG submission 79337) | Vadose zone soil microbial communities from the Eel River Critical Zone Observatory, Northern California, USA - CZOApr15con2H3.8 metaG | ecosystem: Environmental > Terrestrial > Soil > Vadose...
GAAGCTCTCGACGAATGGGTTCTCCCAGGGGCTGCCCGGTTGGATGTAGGTGGTGCCGGTGCCGGAGAGCCGACACCAATCTCGAATTGCAGTGGCGATCAGCTCCGGGCCGTTGTCCATCCGGATGCACTCGGGGGCACCGCGCTCGGCCTTGGCCTGGTCGAGCACTTCGACCACGTCGTCGGCGGTGATGGAGCGACCCAGCTGGCGACCAATGTTCTCGCGGGTGCATTCGTCGCACATGGCTAGCGCCTTGATCGGTCGCCCGTCGGAGGTCGAATCGAATATGAAATCGAGCGCCCAGACCTAATTACCCGCTCCGCTCGGAGCCGCTTCGCCGGCATCGTGCTTGTCCCTACCCGATGCCGCTTTAGCGCATACGGCCTCACCCTCAAACCTTCCTCGCGCCACCGGCCTCGGTGGCCGGCGCTGTGTGCTTCGGCTCTGCCCGATCGCCCGACACGCCCTGCGCTCCGAGACTCCGAACCGCTCGCGCACGTGGCGAACGGCGTCTCGTCGGCGGGTCGGGCTTAGAAGTTTCCCCGGGCCACCTCCTTCAGCATCTCGATGTCCAGCGCCTGGTTCGCGACCATGCGCTTCAGCCGGCCGTTCTCGTCCTTCAGTCGGCGCAGCTCCTTGGCATCGTCTGCCTTCAGGCCGCCGTACTGATTGCGCCAGCGACCGAAGGTGTGCTCGCTGATACCCAGCTCTTTGGCCACCTCGGCCACGTTCTTGCCTTCGCCGAGCAGCCGGTCTGCCTCGCGTAGTTTGCGCACGATCTGCTCCGGCGTGTGCTACCTGCCCTTCATTCGAGTTCCTCCTTGCCCTCGCGGGCTGTGGTGGAACCCTCATCACGTGGACCAGTTCTCGGGGGTCAGATCACCTTCAACAAGACGCTGGCTGACTTCGATTCAGCTTCCAAGCTTTCAATCGACCGCAAGCAGATTCAGGATCTGGCGACGCTGTGCTTCCTCGCTCATGGCGAGAGCGCGGCCCTGAGTCCGGAGCCTGTGGTTCTGGCCGTGTTCCCTTTGGTCAGCCCCCTTCCCTCCACCGCCTCCGCGGCACCGGCCTCGTTCGGACGCCTCGTCGGTAGTACGGGGCGATCTGACTTCCCACCCTCGTGAATCTCCGGCTTGCAGCCTCAGCCTTCCCTGAGCGGCCCAACGCCTCGACTGCAGTCGGCGGGCGAGGATGGGATCTCCCGGTTCTCGCGCATGAAGGTTCCGTGCATGCAGGGTTCTTGGACCCCGCGGGGTCCGCTCGCCGGCTGACTCGCTCTCACGCCGTTCGTGAACTTTGCCTGAGATGTCAAACGCCAACATCGCGCAAAACTCCAATCGAACGCCTCGTCGAGCCAGAACCGGAATTGTATGCTTCATACAGATTGCGCATGGTTGAGTTGAGCAGCGAGACCCGGCTTCGTCTGCACGCTTTATTCCGCGGCAAGGACAGCGATGAAGCGGAGCAGCTGTTGATGAAAGAATGCGCGGACAATTTGCCGCTTATGACCAAGCAGAATGTTCGAAGTCTGGAGCGTATTCGGATAGCCGCTCTCAAACTCAGCGATGGGCGGATCGATAAACTCCGAGAAGCGGTCGAGTTAGCTAAGGTCGACTGGCGCGATCTTCTTCTCGCGGCCGGATTTCGCTTTGATATCGTCGGACACTTGCTTTGGATGCCTCATCCAAAGTCCGAGTAGCAGCCATCATCCTCGGTTATCCGGCCGTCGCACTGGCGCTGTCACGCGCCACAAAGCTGCAGGGGCGTGACCTACCAACAATCCCACATCACCACGTCACAGTGCCGCAATGCTTGGGACCGATCATGCCTGTCGCTTCCGCAATTTCATCTCGACCAAGTTCATAACCTCCGTGAACGGCTCCACGCTGGCGAACGGTCGATCCACAGGGGTGCGCTCCCCAAGAGATACGAGCGCCGATGCTGGCGGGCAGACGTGCACCGCAAGATCAGTGTAGTCAATAAGGTAGAGATTTACGGCTGAATACTGAGCTGGTCCAGACTCTGAAATTGGCCTGTTCAAGACCACAGCCCAATTGGCTGGAAGCTCAGATCCGCTCGATTGGCCCTTTTCGAACTCTATCCAAAGCTTGTTCAGCATCTTTGCGATCTTTTTAGAACCGGTCCACGTAGACACCGGGGGCGGGGGCGGCTGCAAGAACTCATCCGTGCTTGCAACCACTCTATGGGATCTTGTGAAGCCAACGGTGCTACTCGAACGAATAGACTCCGTTACGCCATGCCGTGCTGACTGCCATGCTTCATAGGCATCGATCGTCCGGCAAACCCACTCGTGCCACGAGTCTGGCCCCATGCCGAGGGCACGGAGTTGACCCGTACCCTCTGGGTGCTTGTCGAAGCCCTCGACCCTGATGCCATCCATAGTTAGCGTCCAGATGGCGAAGTCAAGGGGCGTTCGGCCATGAATGTTCCAGATCAATGACTCCTCCAAGCCTGCCGCCCTTAGTTCATTTTCAACCCACGGTTGCCTCAGCCAAGACTTCGCATAGCCCGATACCTTCGACGTATGCGATTCCGATAACCAAGAGATCCTTGAAATGAAACTCAGATTGAAATGGGATCTTTCCTTTAATCGAAACCACATCGGGCGCGCCCGTTGGCGTTCCAAAGCCAGGCCATTGCTCGAATGGTACCGGAAATGGTCCCCACGATCCTGCAAACGCTGCGAAGTCGACAGCAGCCCACGCTATCGGGCCATCGCCAGTAAGCCTCAGGTAGTAGTTTCCATTTGAATCGACTGAGAGGTAAACGCAGCCACAATCACCTTTGCGGAAGTAGGTTCCTTGACCACCGGGATCGGTGGAGTTCAGCGGATTATTGGATGTGTAGTCGTACGGTTGGCGTGTAGTCGGCGTGAGTGGATCTCTGGTCAGGAATTGTGCGGTCACTGGGTCGTAGTAACGCGCCCTCAGATAGTACAGGCCCGATTCGGTATCCTGATACTGGCCACCGAAACGGAAGGGATTCGTTATCGACTCGCTTATTGATGCGATACCGCCGTAGGGATCGTAGGTGTAGGAAGCTGGATGCGGCGTGGTTGCCGTAGAGTTTGTGATCAGTCTCGTCGAGCCAATTTGGTCGTGGTGGAACCAATAGGTCGTACTCCCGCTTACCTGCTCGAGCGGCGAGCCGCCCGGACCGTAGATATAATTGGTCGCCCCGTCCTTCAACAATAGCGAGAGCTGGTCGGCGACGTCCCATAGGAACTGGGTCGCCCCGACCGCTGAACACGGCTGGCTGGAGCTGCCCATGTACTTACACATCCGCAGTCCGTCGCCGTTGTAGCCATAACTGATGGTGGTGGCTGCAGCGAACTTGGTCAACCGATTGGCCTGATCGAAGGTCAAGGTCTGGGCCTGGCCGCCACTCGGATTGACGTTTGTCCTGTTGCCGCGATTGTCGTACTGGTACGTAGTCGCGCCAGATGGCGGAGACGAGCAGGCGTTGGTATTACTCGATCCGTTATAGCAAACCTCGTCGCTGTTGTTGAATGCCTGCAGCGTGGATCCTTTCTGGGTCAGGTTGTCAGCGGCATCGTATTTGTAGGCGATGCTGCCACTGGGTGGCGAGCTGCAGACGTTGCTGTTGCTCGAGCCCGCGTAGCACAACTGGTTGAGGGTCGTGTACTTGAAGGATCCTGTGCCCGACGCCGCCGAGGAGTCGCTGGTCAGCTGGTCATTGGCGTCGCGCGAATAGCCGGCCGAGAATAGAGTCGTCCCGCCCTTGGCAGATGCGGCCGCCGTCATCTGGTCGGCTGCATTGAAGGTGAACGTGTCGACAACGCCCGAGGCGACGGGGAAGGTTTCAGTCGTGAGGTTGGAGTCGGCGTCGTAACCGAAGCTCGTGGTGTTTGAATTCCAGTCCTGGACGGAAGTCCAGCGCCCGGCATTGTCGTAGCCGCGAGTGACGTTGAGGGTGCCTGGATAGACGATGGTCGTCGACAGGTTGCGCAGGTTGTACTGCCACCGGACCTGGTCACCGTGGCCGTTGGTGTAGCTGACCATGCGGTGCAAGCTGTCCCAGCCAAAGCTGCTTGTCCCCGTGCCGTCGGTCATGCTGAGGCGCTGGCCGTCGCCGTCGTAAGTAATGGTCGAGACGTTCGGCGTCAGGCCATCGCTGTACGTGATCCCGGTTAGCTGGTTGGCCGCGTCGTATGCGTACGTAGTGCAGCTGGTGGCCGGCTGGGCGCCACAGTTGCCGCCCGGATCCTGCTTCGAGAGCAGGTTGTCGTAGGCGTCGTAGACGTAGGTCGTGACATTGTTGAGGGCATCAGTCACGGTCGTGACATGAGCCTGGCTGTCGTAGGCATAGGTCTGGATGGCGTTGCCCTTGCCGTCCTTCTGGTCGAGCACTGTGCCGTCGGGGTTGTAGTCGGTTGTCAAGGTCGTCTGCGGCGAATCCGCCCGCTTGACCTGGGTGAGCTCGTTGTCCGCGTCGTAGACATTCGTGGTCAGGTTGCCGTCAGAGTCGGTGACCCGGTCCAGGTTCTGATTGGGGTCGTAGTGCCAGCTGGTGGTGTGGTTCTCGGGATCGGTCAGGCCGGTGCGCTGGCCGAAGGAGTTGTAGGTGTAGGTGGTGGTCGCGTAAGGGTTGGCCGAGAACTGGTCGAATTTGACCCCGGTCGTGTTGGTCGCGCTGCCGTAAAGCCCCGCAAATCCGGTGGCGGTGACATTCGTGTCCGTGGTCTGGCCGGACCAGTTGGCCGGCTCCTGGCTGCCATCGATCCAGACCTTGAAGTACAGGGTGCTGCCGGCGACCCGAAAGCGAAACCACTGCTTGGCCGTGCCCGGCGTGTAGTTGACGCGGACGCTGCCGATGTTGGTGTGGATTGTCCCTCCCCATTTGCCGAAGAGCTCGACGTGGCCGGCGCCGTCGAAGCGCACCCCGTAGAACGTGGCCGCGCCGGAAGACAGCCGCAGTACGGCGCCCGCCTTGTCAGATGTGGCGGCGACCTGCCAGCGGACCAAAACCTCGCCGCCGTCGTTGGCCAGGGCCGAGCCAAGGCTTTCCCAGCTGTCGCTCGAGGGCTTGGCGATCTTGCCTTGAGTGCCGGTGGTCGAGTACGTGGCCGACCCGGCCTGGTTGGTCCAGACATTGCCGTCGGTCGAGGTCCCCCAGGAGCCGCTGACCGGCGTCCGCACGAAGGTGTCCTGCCGTGTCAGATACTGGCTGGGCGCAATTGATGAGGTCATCCAGCCGTCGGCGTTGAAGACGTAGGTCGTCTTGTTGCCAAGCGGATCGGTGACGCTGTTGCGATAGCCGTTGCTGTCGTATGTGTACGTCCAGGTGAAGTTGTCGGCGTCGACCATCGAGGTCACGTCGCCCGGATGCGAGCTGTCCGCGTGGTTGTACGTGACCGTTTGGATCTGCTGCGTGCCGACCAGTGGGCGCGAGGTCGTGGCCAGGTCGCCGCTCGCGTTGTAGGTGTTCGTCGTCGTGACCAGGCTCGGGTCCTGGCTCGTCAGCGTTTCGCCGAACGAGTTGTAGGCGTAGCTGGTCGTGCGGCCCAGACCGTCCGTTTCGCCTAGCACGTTGACATTTGAGTCCCGTACGTTTGTCACGGTCTTACCATTCGGCCCAACTGCGGCGGTCACGCCGAGAGCGGCGGGATCGAATGCGTAGGTCCAGGTCGCAACTGGGGCATTGACCGGGCCGAGCGTGCGCGAGAGGAGGATCCCATTCAGGTATTCCTCTTGAGTCACGTTGCCCTTCGGATCGGTGACGGTCGTGATCCCGCCGGAATAGGAGAACGTTGTCGTGCGCGTAGTGATCGGGTCCTGCTGGCTGGTGATCATGTGACTGGTCGGATCGTAGGTGTTCGTGGTAACGCCGTTGTTGGGATCGGTCATGGTCTGTAGGTACTGGCCGCCGCCGTAATTCACATAGGTGAATTTGGTCAGGCCGCCAGCGACGTCGGTGACCTGGGTCAAGTTGTTGTAGGTGGCCGGCTGACCCGGGTCGTTGCCGATCTGGAAGACCACACTGCGCGCAGGCGAGCCACTGTCGGTCACCGTCACGGTGCGAAACCCGGTGATCGTGCCGTAAGTGAAGGTGAGCGTCCGGCCGGCTGGATCGGTGACGGTTGTCAGGTTCCCGCCACTGTAGGCAAGCGTCAGCGTGTATGCCGCCGAGTTATGCCGGTCGATCAGTTGGCTCAGCCAACTAATGTTGTTGCCACCGGGTGCAAGAAAGATTTCACGGTTCTGACCCGAATCTATGAATACAAATTGAGATCCATTCTTCTGCAGCGTTACGTGTTCGCTGGATGGCCCGGTGTAGGTACTCCCGTTGAGTGTGAACAAGACGGCCGAACCATTGCTCTCGTGCACTGTGGCATCGCCACCGCCGTTCGGAAGACTGAAGGTGATGAACTCGTTGTAGTTGTCGGTCCACCCGTATCCAAGCGGCTGTAGCGCCGGCCCGAGCGTCGTCGCACGCAGCGACGAGTAGGTATGGGTCAGGTCGAGGTCGACCCGACCTGGAATATGGAAGTCGGTGAACGTGTGATAGAACTCGCCGGTCGCGTCGTTGACCGGATCGGCGGTCGAACTGGTGGTGCAAGGGCACAGCCACTTCGACTTGCCGCCGACAAGTTCGTCCACCGTGACTCCCTGGCCGAGCGAGTATGGCCGCCTCCAGTCGTCGTCGCCTTGGACACTGGAGGGGCCACTCGACCAGATCGTGTTGGCATGGTTGGTGTTGCCCGAAGCATCGCGGTATGTGGATGGGATGATGCCGCCGGCGTAGCCGTTGCCACTGGTCTGAGCGGACAGGATGTGGGTTGAGGGCAGCTTGCTGATCGCATAGTCATTGAAATGCCAGAGGATGTCGGTGCTGCTGTCGGTCGTGAACTGCGACGTCGGCGGCGTGAAGTTAGCGGTGTAGCGAGCGACTGAGCTGACTCGAATCTCGTCGAAGTAGCCCTGCGCCAGGCCGGCGTTGTCCATGAAGCCGAATGGGCCGGCCGGGAGCGATGCCGCAGCCGTGACACTGCACCCGGGCACCAGAGTTCCGTTGATGTAGCCGCTAACGGTCGTGCCGTCGTAGGTAAGCGCAACATGCGCGGGCGTCGTGACAGAGCTATTAAACGCGAGGGGAATGCCACCAGCGCTTGGGATGGTGCACGATCCGCCCGGCCAGACAAAGTAGGTCTGATTGTTTGTCGAACCTCCGATATGGAAGTCGAGTCCGGCGATCGGATTTTGGTCCGAAGGGCTGCTCGTCGTGCCGCTCAGCCATCCGAAGGCCATGTGGCTGCCCGTCGTCGCCATAGTCGTGAATCCCCATACACGAGCCTCGAAGGTCCAGCCCGAGAGCGCAGGGACGTTGTTTCGGCTGACGAACCCGTAGTGGGAATAGGCCTGGCTGTTGCCCGGGCCACCTCTGAGAAGGAGATAGGTGCCGAAGTTGCCGGGGCCTACGGTGGGCGACCCGATCGTGACCGCGCTGGATGTGACCGCCGCGCCGGCGCCGCGGGCGTTGACGGCCTGGACTTGGAAGGTGTAGCTGGCGCCTCCGGGCAGGTTGGGAATGTTGGCTCCGGAGCCCGCCCCGCTGATCGTGATCGGGGTGCTGGACAGGCCGTCGACCACCGGCGTGACCGAGTAGGACGTGATCGGCGACATCACGCGGGAAGTCGGCGGGGTCCAGCTCAGGCTGGCCGAGTTGGTGCTCGCCTTGACGACCAGGTTGGTGACCGGTCCGGGAAGAAATTCAGCTGCATTGAAGTGAGCAGCGATCTGCGTGGTGGTGAGCGCGTATCCGTAGACCGAGACCTGTCCAACCTCGTCCCCCGGATTGACCGAGTATCCGTTATTGCAGAGCACGATCACCCGCACGCAGCTCACGCTGGTATCCGATGCGTTGGCACTGTTCACGCTGAAGCACAGCAGCGTGTCGATGTACGCTTGCACATGCGTCCCGTCATCAACCAGATCCAGCAGATGCGGGAAGCCGTCATACAAATTCGGTGTCGGACTGACCGAACACGTACCGCCCATGCCCCCACTTGACGCAACAATCCCGGTCTGGCCCGAGATCCCCAGTCTCACCTCGCTGGTGCCGTTGATGTCGAACAACGTGGGCAAACCGCAAGTACTGGGTTTGGAGCACGCATAGATGCCCTCGACGCTGCGCGTCGCCGGCAAGCCGAAAGGGCTGGCGGCATTTGCGCCCACGTTGCAGCAGGTGTTGGTGTAGGTCACTGAGGAGCCAGATCCCGCGACCAGCCCAGCCGAGGCCCAGGTCGGCAAATCTGAGCATCCGTTCGGATAGACGCACACGAAGCTCGCCGCATGTCCGTTCCCGGTAGCGTCGCCGCAGCTCGTACCGGTGCCATCGTCACAGGGCCAGTACGCGGTCGGGGTGTCTGCGGTGACGGTCGTATTGTATTGATAGCCGGCCGCCAGCACTGGCTTGAAGATCTGCTCGGCGCTGGATTGGCCCAAAGCGTGTCGAACGACAGCCGGCCAGTTTGGTTGGAAAGTCCCGCCGATTAGGGAGAAGCAGATTGAGACTACGATCGCGATCGCGCGAATCGATCGTGAAGGAAGAAACGGGAGCGAACGCGGCGTGCGACTCGAACCGGAGTCCGACTTTGATTGCTGATCCGCCATCTGGTGTCCCCTCGCTGGTGTGACGAAGTGCTGGATCTGTTTGGGGGGCACCCTACAGGCGTTTAGTTAACATGTCAAGTGATCGCCCCTAGATGTCGCGCATGAATTAACGCCCGATCCCAGATGTTGGGCCTATAGGCCGGCGCCGACGAGTCTAGGAGGTGAGCGCGCGACTCGAGACGATGAAGATATTCACCTCTTATCGTCACCATCCAGGGGTACCTTAGCCCGAGTCGAATCCCTCGAGCCAGCGTGCGTGATTGGACCGCCGTCAATTCCTCCGCTCTTGTTTCGCGGCCTCAGCAGCGCGACGAGCGCTTGATCCTCTTTTGGAAATGGTCTCGATCGACTTGGTTAATTCCGCCCCTTGACGCAAGGTCACCTCTACCAGGCTCATCGCCTCGCGCTCGACCCCGGTGAGCCGATTCATGGTGGCAAATTGCCTAACGCGTTCGCCGAGACGGGTCAGATCAGCCGCCAGGTCTATGCTCGGCTCAGCGTCGTGTGTAGGCTGCGCCATGAAATAGCTGATCGGCTTGCGGGTCCGGCGGGCGATCAGGGTCAGAACGGTCCGTGATGGGCGGGAGCGCCCTCGTTCGACGAAATGAATGAATGTCCGGGACACGTCATCTCCTGCGACTTCGGCGAGGCTAAGGCCAGCCTCGAGCCGTGCCCGTCGCACACGCGCCGGATCGACGGCTATTCCTGGGCCACGAGGTCCGCGCTGCACACTGCCGGATGCTAGTGTTAACCATTTGTTAAGCGACGCGCCTAGGACGCAAATCGGGAGTTAGGATCACTTGCATATGGGAGGAACCATGTCGACGTATAAGCCCGGCGAAAAAGCACCACAGACCGGAACCATACGGTGCGTGAGGCATCCGGAGGTTGTCAAACACATCAAGCAGGGAGAGACCTTCCCTCCGTGCGATAACTGGGGCGATCACACTGGCCCTGGAAACGTCTGGCAGTACATGTGAATCGTCGGTGACGTCATCTGGCTCACAGGCTGATTGCTAAACGCGAAGTAAAGACTAGGCGGCGCATAACGCTGGAAATGCCCGTCGGCCACTGGTTCGCAGGAGACGTCGCGAAGCGCACATTGCCAACGGCGAGGGTTCAGCAGCGTCGAAGACCGTTGGAGCGTGCCTGTCCCTATACGGACCCGCCCCGCGCTACTTTCTCTTAGCTTGCTTGCCCCTTCGCCGTGCCTGCGCTAAGGCGCAACCTCTTTTTCCTTTCGCGAGGTCTGGGTCCGCAGCTCCTTGCTGGCATCGCTGGCCACCTTCTTGCTGGTTGTCATCGTTGGTAAGTGTAGGTCCGTATACACGAGCGAATCCGCTCATCAAGCGCCGAGGTTCGGCGATTCGTAGCACGCCTCGCAAGAAGAGGTAGTAGTCGAGAGCAAGCATCAACTCGTCCTTCGATCCGATCATCACATTGCCTCGGTGGCAAAGAGCGAGGCGGTGATGGCCGGGTCGATTCGCTCGCGGACAGTCACACGGTGAGCCATTCAGCTGGAAATCGATACCCGATTCACCTTTCACGTTCCCGAAACCATCA
>Ga0099830_10002228_pt1 | contig 10218 bp, 8 predicted proteins | sample CZO8metaG_4_FD_79337 | JGI IMG/M metagenome (GOLD analysis project Ga0099830, IMG submission 79337) | Vadose zone soil microbial communities from the Eel River Critical Zone Observatory, Northern California, USA - CZOApr15con2H3.8 metaG | ecosystem: Environmental > Terrestrial > Soil > Vadose...
GGCGGGAGAGGACCAGATCGTGAGCTGCGAAAGCTGCAGTTACGCTGCCAACCTGGAGAAGGCGACCTCCAGGCTCGCAGCGGTGGAAGATTTGGCCGCGGCGGGAGACGGCAAGCCGCTCGAAGTGCACACGCCGGGGATGAAGACGATTGAAGATGTGGCGCGATTCCTGGGCGTGTCTCCGAAGAACAAGATCAAAACGCTGGCCTTGATGGCGGATGAAAAGGATCCCAAGACCGGGAAGTCGAGGCCGCGTGCGATTGTGGTGCTTTTGCGCGGCGACCACCAGCTCAATGAAGCCAAGCTGTCCTCGGCGCTGGCGGGGAAGGAAACGCGGCCCATGCAGGAAGACGAGATCAAGCAAGTGTTGGGTTCTCCGGCGGGATTCCTGGGACCGACCGGTATTGGCTGGGCAAATGACTGGAAAGACCTTGAGCACCCGGTTCTGCTGATGGACAAAGCTCTCGAAGGTCGCAAGAACCTGATCGCCGGGGCGAACAAACAAGACTACCACCTGAAAAATGTGACGCCCGGCCGTGACTTCCAGCCGACCGCATATGCCGACCTGCGCGCTGTGGCCGCGGGCGAGGCCTGTCCCAACTGCGGCGCCCCGCTGCGCATAGATAGCGCCGTCGAAGTTGGGCACATCTTCAAGCTGGGCTACAAGTATTCGGAGTCCATGGGGGCGCGGGTGCTCGACCGCAACGGCAAAGAGGTCACACCGATCATGGGAAGTTATGGGATCGGGATCGAGCGCATCCTGACCGCCGCCGTCGAGCAGAGCAATGATGAGAACGGCTTTTGGCTGCCGCCGCAGATCGCGCCCTTCGAAATCATCGTCACTCCGACCAATGCAGCGGACGAAAAGCTGATGACCACGGGGGTGGACATCGCCCGCAGACTCGAGGCCGCCGGCTTCGAGGTGTTACTGGACGACAGGGACGAAAGGCCAGGGGTAAAGTTCAAAGATGCTGACCTAGTGGGCATTCCCTATCGTGTAAACGTGGGCAAGAAGGTTACCGAAGGTACTGTGGAAGTGGTTCGGCGCTCGACACGGGAAATGCAGGATGCTAGCATCGCGGCAATAACCGATTACTTCGAAAGGGCTTTAAGGCCTGTGCGCTAGCCGTTCGCACTCCTGGCGCGCAGCCGAAGGTGGAGCGCGCTATGGGGAGAATCAAACTCGTTGTTGGAATCCTGGCTATCGTTGCCGCGGTGTATTTATGCGCGGAGTTGATTCCGCCCTTCTTTTCTAACTACCAGTTCGAGGACGCCATCAAGACGGAGGCGCTGCAAAGCACTTACACCGCCAGAACTGAAGATGCCATTCGGGAGAGCATTTTCAAGAAGGCGCAGGACCTGGAAATCCCGGTCACCAAGGACGATATCAAGGTGCAGCGCAGCGGCACTATGGGTAATGGTTCGCTCACCATCGAAACCCAATACACGGTGCACCTGAACCTGCCCGGTTATCCACTCGACCTGCACTTCAATCCGTCGTCCAGGAACAAGGGCGTCTTCTAGGAAACGGGGCACGCAGCCATCCCATGTGATTTAGAATAAGCTGTCAGGAGTTTGCCATAACTGTTTTGGCAGTGCGCTCTGGCTGATCCCGGCTCGCGGGCAACACTCGGGCTAGAGGATGAAGGTTCTGCACGGCAGCTCCTGCTCTGGATAACACATTCGCGCGCCACGTCATCTCACTAAGACGTACGCAATTGTGTTCTCGACAAGAAGGGTGCTCCGCGCAACGAACGTGGCCATTAAACTCAAGATCGCAAAAAACCACAGAACGGGGAAAGGCCTCGCGCGCGACCCGGTAGTGAGAATTGCCATGACGGTCTTCATCGTCCTGGCGACGGTGGCGGGCGGGATCTTCACCTACTATTACATCCGGTACGACCGAATCATTGACCAGCGCTTCAAAGGCCCGGTGTTCAGCAACTCCGCCAAGATTTACGCCATACCGCATGCCGTACGGGTGGGCCAGAGGACCGATTCCAAGGAGATTGCCGCACAACTGCGCCGGGCAGGCTATTCCGACAAGGATGGCCAATCCTTGATGGGCAGCTACCGCCTACTCAAGAACGGTATCGAGATCAATCCCGGTCCCGATTCCTATCACAGTCCGGAGCCGGCCACCATCTACATGCGGGGCGGGCAGGTGGACAGCATCAGCGGCAAGTCAGGCGATCTGGCAGCCTACGAACTCGAACCGCAGATGATTACCGCGCTGTTTGACGCCGAACAGCGATCCAAACGGCAAGTGGTCAAATATGACGAGATCCCCAAGATCATGGTGGACGCGGTGCTGGCCATCGAGGACCGGCGCTTCTTCGAGCACGGTGGGGTGAATTTCGTCCGCATGGCGGAGGCCACCTGGGTGGATTTGACTCATCAGCGGCATGAGCAAGGTGGTTCCACGATTACGATGCAGCTCTCCCGCGGCTTCTTTCTCTCTCCGCAAAAAACCGTGAAGCGCAAACTGGTCGAGATGCTGATCGCGATGGAACTGGAGCAGAAGTTCAGCAAACAACAGATTTTCGGGTTCTATGCCAACTGGGTGGACCTGGGCCAGCGCGGCTCATTCGCCATCAGCGGTTTCGCCGAAGCCTCGTGGGCCTATTTCAACAAAGATCTGAAGGACATCACTTTGCCCGAGGCAGCCCTGCTGGCGGGAATCATCCAGCGGCCCAGCTATCTCTCACCCTACCGGCACCCGGAGCGCGCCCTCGAACGCCGCAACCTGGTGCTGGACAGCATGGTGGAGAATCATGCCATCACGAAAGCGGAGGCGGAGAAGGCGAAGGCCACGCCCTTGAAGCTGGCGCCGCCCAACGTGGAAGCCAGCGACGCGCCTTACTTTGTCGACCTGGTCCGTGAAACCCTGATCAGCAAACTCGACGAGCGTCAAATGAACGACCAGTCCTACCGGGTGTATACCACGCTTGATCCCGACCTGCAGAAAGCCGCCGCCCAAGCCGTGGAAATGGGCATGAAGCTGGTGGACGAGCAGGTGACGAAGCTGCGTACCAAGCGCATCAAAGTAGGGAAAAAGGTCGAAACCAAGATCCAGCCAGGGCCGGACGCGCAAGTGGCGCTGGTGGCACTCGATCCCCACACCGGTGAAGTGCTGGCTTTGGTGGGCGGACGAAATTACGGCCTGAGCCAATTGAACCATGCGGTGGCGAAACGCCCCACGGGATCCGTCTTCAAGCCGTTCGTCTATGCGGCGGCGATGAATACCGCGTTGGACGGGACCAATCCGGTGTTTACGCCCGCGTCTCTGATTGAGGATCAACCGACTACCTTCTCTTATGGCGACCAGATCTACGAGCCGCGGAACTACAAAGAGGAGTACCACGGAGAAGTGACCGCGCGGTATGCGCTGGCCCTCTCCTTGAACAATGCGACGGTGAAACTGGCGGAACAGGTCGGTTACGACAAAGTAGCCGATCTGGCGAAAGCCGCGGGAATCACCTCGGTGAAAGCGACTCCCGCGATGGCACTGGGCGCTTACGATGCCACTCCCCTGGACATGGCCGCGGCCTACACCGCTTTTGCCGATGGGGGCGTACGCATTTCGCCGGTCATGGTCAACTCGGTGCGCAACACCAATGGCGATGTGGTGATGGACTTCAAGCCGGAGAAGCGGCAGGTCCTCGATCCCCGCGTCGCCTCCGTGATGACCAACATGATGGAGGGCGTGCTGAACTTCGGGACGGCGTTTCCGGTTCGCGCCCGCGGATTCAACGCTCCCGCGGCGGGCAAGACCGGGAGCTCGCACGATGGATGGTTTGCCGGTTATACCAGCAATCTGCTGTGCATCGTGTGGGTGGGCTACGATGACTACAGCGATTTGCGCCTGAGTGGAGCCCAAACTGCCGCACCCATCTGGGCGGAGTTCATGAAGAAGGCAGTCATGCTCCCGCGCTACTCGGATGTGAAACCGTTCGGCCAGCCCGCTGGCGTCGTGGACGTGCAACTGGATAAGCTCACGAACCGGCTGGCAACCCCTTCTTGTCCGGATACTTACACCGCAGCCTTCATCGCCGGCACCGAGCCAAACGAGACCTGCGACCAGAGCAATGGCCTGCGCGGCTTCTTCTCCCGCGTGTTTGGACTCGGAGGCGACAAGGCCCTTCCGCCTCCGGGCACGCAGCCGGGAAGCGAAGCCGGCGCAGGGACACAGGATCCCAAGAAAAAAAAGGGCTTCTTTGGCAAATTAGCGGGTATCTTTAAGGACGACAAGTCGTCTAACAATCCACCGCCGCCCAAACCACCGGACAATGGCGGAAACGGTCCTCATTAGACGAGTGATAGCGGGAGTTTCGCCTGGGCGTATTCTAGGTTCGCCGTTTCAGGAGGTGAACTTATGCATCGTCAATCTCTGTTCTTCCTTCTGGTCTTCGCAATCCTGGCCGGGACTAATTTACAGGCGCAGGTTTCTTCCTCGGAACAAGTTCAAGTTGCTCCGCCGCTGATGCGTCGCGCTGAGCCTCCAGCGGCAAATGCGACGGCCGAAGATCTGGAAGAACGTGGCGATCAGTTGCGGGCGGAGAAGGCCTACCTGGATGCGCTGGACTACTATCGGGCAGCGCTGGCGAAAAAGCCCAACAGCCCCCGGATTTATAACAAAGCCGGCATCGCTGAATTGCAGACGCAGCGTTATAAGGAAGCCCGTAAGAACTTTCAACACGCGATTCGCGCTGATCGCCAGTTCGCCGACGCTTACAACAATCTGGGCGTGGTCTACTACGAAGAGAAGAACTACCGGAAGGCAATCAAACAATACCAGCAAGCACTTGAACTTCGCACCGATGCCGCTTCCTACTACAGCAACCTGGGAGCGGCCTATTTCTCCAGGAAAGAGTTCGAGAAGGCCGTGCTGGCCTATAAACAAGCCTTACAGCTAGACCCCGATGTCCTGGAGCGGACCTCCCGCACCGGCGTGACCGCCCAGCTGCCATCCCCGGAGGACAGGGCCCATTACCACTACGTGATGGCCAAACTGTACGCCAAGATGGGTGCGACGGACCGCTGCCTGGAGTACCTGCGGCGAGCCATGGAGGAGGGCTACAAAGGGATTAATGACGTGTACAAAGACGCAGAGTTTGCGGACCTGCGCAAGGACCCGCGTTTTACTGAGCTCATGGCGGCTCGGCCGACGGCCATTCCGGAATGAGTCTGGTTGCACGATGAAGTTAGAATTACAAAACTTTACAAAATCTGCCGAGACTTTTTGCCGGCTCAGGGTTTAAATCTGGCAAATACTCCTGAAAACACAGGGTGAGTAAGGAGAAACGGTAGCCCATCGGTCGTCGACCCGAGCACGCCCCAAGCAGACGGCCGGTGGGCTTTTTCAAATCAGCCATTAGCCGTTAGCTTTTAGCCCTTGGCCAACCCCACGCGCGCGCAACCACGGAGCCCCAAGTGTTTTCCCTAAGAGCTAAAGGCTCACAGCCAAGAGCTGGTTCCTATCGGGCGCCGCTCGCAGATGTACTCGCTGACCACCCGCTTCCACTTTCCTTGCGCTTTCAAGATGTATTCGACTGCATCGCGCAGGGCGCCGTCGCCGCCGGAGTGTGGTGTCACAAAGTGCGCTTCCTTCTTGACCTCGGCACGCGCATTCTGCACGGCGATGGCCAGCCCGCAGCTCCGCATCACGGGTAGGTCGATCACATCGTCGCCCACAAAAGCGGCTTCGTCGGCGCGCAGGCCTTCCTGCCGCAGGATTTCCTCAAACACGGTCAGCTTGTCCTGAATGCCCTGACGCACGTGCTCAAGCTTGAGATCACGGGCGCGGAGGGCGACGGTTTCCGAGATGCGCTTCGTGATCAGCCCCGTCCTTATGCCCGCAAGCCGGGCTAACGAGATGGCCGTGCCATCGTGGGCGTGGAAGCCTTTGGCTTCGATCATCGTCTGGCTGACCAGGCCGAAGCCGCCCTGTCCACCGGGCTGCGCCGCGGGGTGCTCCGTAGTTGACTGGGCTCCGGCGGGGGCGGGAAAGATCCAGATTTTGCCGTCGGTGAGCACGCCATCTACGTCGAAGAGAATGAGTTTGATTTTCTTGGCGTGGGCTTTGGTGGAGCGAGTATTAGGCATCGGCGGGATTCTAGCATTCGGCAGCTCACCGGCGGGCAATCCACAGGATCGGGAAGCGGCGTCCGAGTTTCTCAAAGTCGCTGTCGGAAGTCACCAGGACAGCCTCGTGCAGTATGGCCAAGGCGGCGGCGATGCAGTCCACGTAGGGAATTTTGTGGACTGCCTTGATCTCGCCCGCTTTGAGAGCCTGGGAAAGATCGACCGGAACGATCTGGAGCGGAAGGCGGGACAGACTCGCAATCGTTTGCCGCGCCTTTTCTTCCCCACGCCGCCGCCACAACTGGTAGAAGACCTCACCCCAATTCAGAACCGACATCATCGCCAGGCTCCGCTCGTGAAACGCCTCCCCCAGGATTTCCCTTACACGGGGCGCTCCGGGACCAGCCTCCACAAGATCGAGCACGGCGTTGGCATCCAGGACGTAGCTCTTTTTCACTTCTCCATCCGGTGCTCACGCTCGCGTGCCTCGACCAGCGAGTCTTCACCTTTGCAACAACCGACAAGGCTGTCGATGAATGCTTCTGTAATTGGCTGCAAGACCAGATGGTTGTCTTCACGCTGAATGGCTACGCGCGTTCCGGCTTCGATCCCCAGTTCGTCGCGCAACGCGACCGGAATCACGATCTGGCCTTTAGAGCTAACCACGGTAAAGAGAGTTTCCATATGGCTTACATTATACATTAATGTAGGATTTATGACTCTTGTCTTTACATCATGGATATCTGGCTACCAAGTAGTGCAACGCCAATATGCAACCTAATCTGATGGCATCCATGCACTGGAAAGTGGTATGATTTGTGCAATACTGGAAGGCCGGAGCAAAGGCGACTAACCTTTATGGCTCTAACCCGCAGGAGGGAATACCAAAACACCACGGTCAGGCTGCCCAAGCAGGTGTATGAGCTGGCCAAGACGGCCGTGGAGAAGTCAGAGGCAGCTTCCAGCTTCAACGATTTCGTCGTGCAGGCCATCGAACAGAAGCTGCGGCAGCTCACCGAAGCCGAAATTGACGCGGCCTTCGCCCATATGGCCGACGATCCCGACTACCAGCGTGACGCGGTGGCCTTGGCCAAGGAGTTTGAAAAAAGCGACTGGGAAGCTTCCCGCGTAACCGAAACGGTCCATGAACACGCCCCCAAAGCCCGCGCTTCCAAAACCCGTTCGCGGTGACGTTTTCAGCGCCCGGCTTGATCCCACCGAAGGCAGCGAGCAGGCGGGGACTCGGCCCGTCGTCGTTGTCAGCCGAGACTCCATCAATGCCAACAGCCCGGTCGTCGTGATCGTGCCGGTAACGGATGCCTCCAACGTCAAGCGAACCTATCCTAGCCATGCGTATCTGCCCAAAGGGTCCGGTGGCCTGCAGATGGACAGCGTAGCCAAGACCGAGCAGGTTCGGGCGATTCAGGTCTCGCGGTTTGTAGGTTATTACGGGAGAGTGGATAACGAGGCGGTCGCACGGATCGAAGAGGCCATCAAGATCACGCTAGCATTGACGTAATCAAGCCCACTTGCAGGCGAACGTTTTACGAAAGCCCCGTGTTAGAATTACTCCAAATGTCTTCCCTTCCCTCCTCCCTCGCTTGGGCTCACCCCATCGTGCGGGAATGGTTTGTACACCGCTTTAGCACTCCGACTGAGCCGCAGGAACAGGGCTGGCCGCACATTCTGGCTGGGCACACTACGCTAATCTCCGCGCCCACCGGTTCTGGCAAGACTCTGGCGGCGTTCTTAGCCTGCATTGATCGTCTTGTCCGAAAAGCGCTAGCAGGCGACCTCCAGGACCGGATCGAAGTGCTTTATGTTTCGCCGCTGAAGGCGCTCGGTAACGACATTCAGAAAAACCTCGAGGTGCCGCTGGGCGAAATTCTGCAGATGGCGGGCGAACGTGGGCTGCTGATGCCGGAGATTCGTACGGCCGTCCGCACTGGCGATACATTGATGCATGAGCGCCGGGCGATGCTGAAACGGCCGCCGCATATTCTGGTCACGACGCCCGAGTCGCTTTACATCCTGCTCACAGCGGAGAAGAGCCGGGCGATCCTGCACGACGTCGAGACAGTCATCGTGGATGAAATCCACGCGGTGGCCGACGACAAGCGCGGGGCACACCTGACGCTCTCGCTGGAGCGACTGGAAGCGCTCACCCATCGTCCGCCGGTGCGCATCGGGCTTTCGGCCACCCAGAAACCCATCGAAGAAGTTGCTCACTTTCTGACCGGGAATGGCCGTCCGGCGCCCGTCATCGTAAATATCGGGCACAAGCGACAACTCGATCTGGCCGTGGAAGTGCCCGCCAGCCAGCTTGGTCCCATCGCTACAAATGAGATGTGGGACGAGATCTACAACCGGCTGGTGGAGTTGGTCGAACAGCATCGCTCCACGCTGGTTTTCGTCAATACGCGAAGATTGGCTGAGCGGGTATCTCACCATCTCGGCGAACGCTTGGGCGAAGAGCATGTTGCGGCGCACCATGGCAGTCTCTCGCGCAAGCTGCGCCTGGCGGCGGAGAAGAAGCTGAAAGAAGGACAGGTCAAAGTGCTGGTGGCGACGGCTTCGCTGGAGCTGGGAATTGATATTGGCACGGTAGACCTGGTGGCGCAGATTAGTTCGCCGCGGGCCATCGCGGTCGCACTGCAGCGCGTGGGGCGTTCCGGACACTGGCGGGGTGCAGTTCCCAAAGGACGTTTCTTCGCAACCACTCGCGATGAACTTCTGGAGTGCGCCGCGCTGGTGCGCGCCATCCGGCAGGGTGAGTTGGACCGGCTCATCATCCCGGACGCACCGCTGGATATTTTGGCGCAGCAGATTGTGGCGATCTGTGCCTCCGTCCGTAGCGCCGGCGTGCTCGCCGGAAGTCCCGACGGCATCTTGCGCCCGGGAGTGGGAGCGGGCCCCCCCCACGACAGCCGCCGGGACGGCGGCGCTACCAAAGACGCCAGCGCTTCAGATGATCAGGCGGGTTGGGGAGAAGACGAATTATTCGACCTCGTCCGGCGGGCGTATCCGTATCGCAATCTGGCGCGGGAGACCTACGAGGCCGTGCTCGAGATGCTCTCTGAGGGTATTGCGGCGCGGCGTGGCCGTTATGGTGCTTACATCCATCGCGATCGGGTGAACCACATGCTCCGGGCGCGGCGCGGCAGCCGTTTGGCAGCCATCACCAGCGGCGGGGCGATCCCGGAGACTGCGCTGTTTACCGTGGTGGCGGAGCCGGAAGGAATCGTCGTCGGCACGCTGGATGAAGATTTCGCGGTGGAAAGCAATGCCGGCGACATCATGCTGCTGGGCAACAGCTCGTGGCGAATCCGGCGTGTGGAGGGCAAGTTGGGACGCGTGCTGGTGGAAGATGCGCACGGAGCGCCGCCCAGTGTTCCCTTCTGGCGCGGCGAGGCCCCGGCGCGAACGCAGGAACTTTCCGCCCACGTCGCCGGCTTGCGGAAGCTGATCAGCGACAGGCTGGAGAACATCTTCCCAGTTGGAGTTTCACAGAACCAGCCCGAAGTCGCGGGGACTGTGGCGTGGCTGAAAGAAGATTGCGGGCTGGATGATTCCGGGGCCGAGCAGGCGATTGAATACATTCTGCAGGGACGTGCGGTGCTGGGCGATGTGCCGACGCAGGAGACGGTCATCACGGAGCGCTTCTTTGATGAAGGCGGCGGGATGCAACTGGTTATCCATGCGCCTTTTGGCGGACGCATCAACAAAGCCTGGGGACTAGCGCTGCGCAAGCGCTTTTGCCGCAGCTTCAATTTTGAACTGCAGGCCGCGGCCACGGACAACGGCCTCAACATCGCACTGGCCGAGCAGCACAGTTTTCCGCTGGCAGACGTTTTTCATTTTCTAAACGCTGAAACCGTACAGCCGATTTTGGAGCAGGCAGCCTTAGCCTCGCCGATTTTCGGAACTCGCTGGCGTTGGGACGCCAACCGGTCGCTCGCGCTTTTGCGTTTTCAGGGAGGCAAGAAAGTTCCGCCGCAGATTCAGCGCATGCGGTCGGATGATCTGCTGGCCTCGGTGTTCCCCGACGTGGCCGCTTGCCAGGAAAACATTGCGGGCGATATTCAGATTCCCGACCATCCGCTGGTGAACGAAGTGATGAAAGATGTGCTCACC
>Ga0099830_10002229_pt1 | contig 10213 bp, 9 predicted proteins | sample CZO8metaG_4_FD_79337 | JGI IMG/M metagenome (GOLD analysis project Ga0099830, IMG submission 79337) | Vadose zone soil microbial communities from the Eel River Critical Zone Observatory, Northern California, USA - CZOApr15con2H3.8 metaG | ecosystem: Environmental > Terrestrial > Soil > Vadose...
AAGGCGGTTGACAGTGAGTTCGCCGCCCAGCGAAACAGTTCCACTAGCAGCGGCCGATAAATCTCTTCTGTTTCCGTTTTTCTTGTTCATATTCATCCTCCAAAATACTTTTATGTCATCAGATGATCACTCGATGTGATCGCTCCTACGTAGCTCAGCCTCCCGTCCCCGCATTGGCTCGCGCCTGTAACGATAGCCCGACTAGTGTTGCGATCAGGATCGCGGGATAGAGCTGTCCGACAAGCGCTTCTGCAGTCGCGAGCGACCGCGCAATCCGATGTACCGGATAAGCGTCGCCGTATCCAACGCTGGTCAGGGTGGAAAAACTGAAATACATCAAGAGGCTAGGTTCTCCAGTGGGGATCCCGCCGATGTATGTCTGGAAATGGATTGCGTCTGGGCGCTCCTCCATAAGCAGCTTGTATCCGAACGCCCACGTAACGCCGATCAGCAGGTAGGCAGCGACTCCACCCATCACCCGGTGCCCGCTAACGGGCCCTGGGCGAAACGTCTGCTTCAGGGTCACGACCACCAGAATGGCAAGGCCGGATATCTTGAGCGCCGTATCCCAGCCCGGGTGGCCGAACGATGGATCGAATTCGACGGTCAGGTCCGCTGTGAACTCAAGGACAGTGAGCGCGATGATCAGATACAGCAGAATTCTGTTGCGAATACTCGCGACCGCACCTGAGAAAAGCATGAGCGCAAACATTAGGCCGAGTCCAATTCGCCCATATCGTGACAGGTGAACCATGGGAACAAAAATGGTCACGAGAACGAGAAACACGAGAAAGAAGCTTAGTCCCCGATCCTCGACCCAGAAAGGAAACAGCGGTTTTTCCGTGTGTGTGTGCATCGTGTTATTGTGTCCAGCGATGGCAACGCCTCTAACCAAAAGCCTTCCCATACCTGAGCAGTCTCACTCGGCCGCGTGCCAACTCGAACTGCGCGTTCTTACACGTGGCGCGACGGTCACCGTGTCAGGCCCGAGGTCCTTTTCGTAAACAACACCATCCTGTGTGACTACGAAGGTCATGACCCCTGATGAGCGGTACTTCGCGGGGTATGCCACCAATGCTATGCGACCGTTATTTTTCCCGATCTGAAAGTAGTACCCCTGGAAAAGGCTCGGCTCTTTTTTCGGGGTAGCGTCGGCAGTTTTGTCGGCGTTTGTAGTGCTAATAGAAACCAGGCTTTGTGCATATCCGGCAATAGGGTCATCACCCGACTCCGTTGCGCCGCCTTGTTTCTTGGCCGTTGCGAATTCATCGCAGACTTGCATTGCCGTGACCTCATTCTCTCCGACTGTGCGGAACAGGATTTCCTGCGTACCAGTATCGGAATCGAAGTACCAGGTACCGTTCTTCGCGACCAGCGGGATAGGAAATGGCCAGTTTTCTGCCCCGATGTACAGCACCGTGGTTCCATTGGCTTCGCGAATCAGACGGTGCATCTCTTGATATTTCTGGCTGAATCGCTCGCGCTCGAGCTTGTCCTCGACCTCATCGCTCGATGAAGTAACTTCTTTTCCTGCTCCCAGGATCGCTCCCACCGCCTGCTCATCGTCGTTCTTGACAGCTTGAAAGAGAGCGTTACTCGCTTCCGCCGGAGATGAAAACGTCTTTGGCTCCGATGCCTGCGCCAAACTAATTCGAGCGTAGCCGACCACCAGCAGCGGAAGCACGGCTAAGGCGGCCATGCTGGCGAGTCTCGATCCAAGTGTTCCGGTATTGATATTTCTAGTGCGCATGAGTTGATTCTCCATATCGTCAGTTGTCCTTATGAGTGCTGAAAGCAGAATTTACCTGTGACCGCCGCCACCATGACCGCCGCCACCGTGACCACCACCTCCGCCGTGGAAACCGCCTCCGCCGAAGCTCGACTGCCCACGAGCTGAGAAACCTCTCGTCTCGCCGCCATGATTAAAGCCACCGAAAGCGCCGGAGCGAGCACCAGGCGCGGCATGCGGTGCGGCGAATCCGTGCTGCGGGGCCGCGCCATGGAAATCTCCCCCATGGAAGCCGCCGCCACGACTGAATCCACCTCTGGCAGCATTGAAGTGATTGCGATTGACGAACACTCGGCTGTGGGATACATAGCCGTGGTGATCAAAAAGGATATCGTGGTGATGCCAATCAGATCCCCAGTGGTGCCAACCCCAACCGAACCCGCCAAAGAAGCCGACTCCAAAGCCGAAACCCCATGCCAGGCCTGGCCCGGTAAGGTACAGTCCTGGATACCAGTACCAGCTTGGCCAGATCGCAAGCGGCTCTCCATACACGAGCCAAGGATCGTATTCGGGAACGTAAACGACCTCAGGGTCAGCGGGTTCTATCACAATGGTTTGCCCCTGCTTGCTTACCTTTTCTTGCGATGTGCTCTTTAGGGTGCCCGCCTCCTCAGCACGGTCGCGCATTACCTGAACAGCATTCATCACGTCCTGCTGTTGGTTGACATAAGCATCGCCGAGCGATGAGGTCCAGGAAAGATTCTTGTCCATGTTGGCGAGCACTGAAGGAAACTCTGCGAGGGCCTTCACACTGGGATCCCAGGGCTGTTTATCGACTTCCTGGCCAAGTTGTTCCCCCTTGAGATCAGGGTGCTGTTGCATCCAACGGTCGGCTTCGACAATCTGGTCGGGATAGGTAGCGGCTGCGAGGATTTGCGCCACCAAGGCATCCGGATACAATGCGATGGGCGCCGCCAGTTGCTGCAACTGTTCCGGCGTCTGTTGAGCAGGCTGAACCGGAGGTTGCGAAGTGGGTTGGTCTCCTTGATCGGCGAATCCTGCCGGCGCGGTGGCCAACGCAAGGCAACAAGAAAGAACAAGTGACAAACTCTGTTTTAGAAATTTCACAATCAATTCTCCTGGGGGCTGGCCTGCATCACGGCCTCAGCGAACGGTGGCAAACCCACAACGCACTCCCGTAATTCGGGCGAGATTCATGGTTATCAACTGGCCAGGCCAGCGGTACTGCCAGGCACAAACTGCCGAAAGGTGAGCGGGCATGCCGGATGGTCGCACTGACACGCGATTTCCACGTCTTCACTTCCCGCATCACGACATGCTTCTCCGCAGTACTCTTCTCCGCTTGGTACATCGCATACGCATGGTATGTGCGCGCACTTTTTCGTCTTTTGATTTGCCATTACAATCCTGTCCTTTCTAGTTTCAACTTAGCTTCGCCGATCGCCATAGCGCCGCGATTCTTGACTGATTGCATGCGTATCGCCAAACGTCGACTGGCGATGGCACAAGGGTTTCACCGATCTCCGATCACCAGTAGGACGCTTCGCAGTGTCCAGATAGCGATAGCCGCGTCGGCATTTGGACAGGTGTCAATGACACGCTCACTATCTAAACGAACTACAAGCGCGAAGACCGCAGGATTCAAATCTGTAAGTGAGCGGATCTATTGAGTTGATCACCATCATCGATTCGTCTATTTGACTGGAACAGGTCGTGCAGTGAATGTTTCAGAGGAGAATTAAAAAATGGAAGCACAAGCCTTCTCGTTTGCAAGCTCGCCCTTTGCGCCCCTCGCCATCGGTTTCTTTGGCTTGGGTACTGGCTACTTCATTTGGGGTGGTCAAGCTTTGTTTGGGTTTCCCAAGGCCAGCCCGGAAGTCAACCGAACCCTGGGTGTATGGGGCTTCTGGATGCCGGGGTTCATGCAGTTCCTCACTGGCATTTATCTATTGACCGGACTGACATGGTTTAACGTCTTCGGCAATGCGGCTCCTCTATATATGGCGGGCCTAGCCTTCACCGCTTACGGGATTCACTGGTTCGCGATGGCCTACCGAAGATACATCGATTCCAGTGCCCAGCCGGATGGTTGGATGGCGATTGCGTTCTTATTTCTCAGTATTCTTGGTATTGATGTTTTTCGCCGTGCCGGAGACATCCCCGTGATGCTTATCTTTGTCGGCCTGACGTTGATCTACGCCATCGAAATTCCTACGCGCTTACTGTCCTGGAATCCGGGCGGCCGCCTCGTAGGCTTTTTCCAATGCATCACAGGTATGTGGCTGATGTATTGCACGTATGCCATCACCGTCGATCTGGCACTGGGCGGCAAGGCCTGGGTTTAAAAGAATCGCCGCTCGTGATCTCGTCAATGGATATAGACACGACGTGGTCCCTACAAAATGTTTACGAAAACTAGAGATAGGAAGTCTCTGCCAAGGCGGCTCACACCATGACCAGATTGCAGCGCATAAAATCGGGGGTTGCTTGTTTGCTTTTGGCCGCAACTGCCCACGCGCAGTCCGCCCTGTCTCGCCACTCTGCTGGGGGAGCTGTCGTCAGATCAGAAGGGCCCGCCTCATCAAACATCCTGCACGAGTTGGACAGCTCGATTGAAAAGGTAGTGACCAAGGTGTCTCCCGCCGTGGTCCAGATCGTGGTCGCTGGGTATGGCCCGGCGGAAGATCATGGGCATACCGATACAGCGAAAATCGTGCGCCAGAGGGCCATCGGTGCAGGGATCATCGTCGATCCTGACGGGTATATCATCACCAACGCTCACGTGGTGGAAGGAGCGCAGCGCATCCGAGTGATCCTTCCACCACCGCCGGCAGACTCCCAACTCGACACCCAGCCAATCCACGCGGGACAGATCCTGGATGCCAAGCTGTTAGGAACACATAAAGAGGTTGATTTAGCTCTGCTCAAAATAGAAGCGACACATTTGCCCAGCGTGCATCTGCGCAACGACGTCCGAGTGCGCCAGGGGGAACTTGTGCTTGCAATCGGCAGTCCCGAGGGTCTGCGCGATTCCGTCACTATGGGCGTGGTCAGCTCAGTCGCCAGGCAACCAGACTCCGATAATCCCATGGTGTATATCCAGACTGACGCGGCGCTCAATCCTGGAAACAGCGGCGGGCCGTTGGTGGATATCGATGGCAATGTTGTTGGAATTAATACCTTGATTTTAAGCAAAGGCGGCGGCAGCGAAGGGCTGGGCTTTGCAATTCCCGCCGAGATCGTCAATTTTGATTATCAGCATCTTCGCAAATACGGACATGTGCAGCGAGTGGCGATCGGCGCGATAGCACAGAACATCACGCCTACGCTGGCAGCAGGCCTGGGCCTGGCGAGGAGCTGGGGAGCGATCATTTCCAACATCAAGCCTGATGGTCTCGCAGAGGCGGCAGGCCTGCGGACAGAAGATATCGTAGTGGCTATTGACGATCGCCCGATCGTCGCTCTGCCCGAATTCGTGGCCGCACTTTACCTCCATCCCGCTGACCAGGTCTTGAAGATTGATGTGCTTCGTGGCACGAGCCCGATGTCCTTCAGAGTCCCGGTTACGGTGTACCACGACGCAATGGATGAGTTGTCCGACGTCCCTGACCTGCAGAAGAATCTGATCTGGGAATTGAACGTTTTCGTCACTGACTTAGACGAAAAGGTGAGTTCACTGCTGCATACGGATCGCAGCAAATCTGGAATCGTAGTGGTAGCACAGGGCGGCGGACCAAATGCGCTAGATACCGGCTTGCAGCCGGGTGACATCATTCGCGCACTTGCCCACACCCCGCTGCAGTCAGTCTCACAACTGCGGGAGACGCTCAGAACGTTCAAATCTGGTGATCCGGTCGTGGTTCAAGTCGAACGCGATGGGAAACTGCAATATCTCGCATTTGAGATGGAGTGAACTTCGAATTGGCCGCCTGGTATCGCTTGAAGCACGATCACGCCGCCATGAAGCTGCTTTGCGGGATTTTTTGCAAAGGGGTTCCAAAAGATTCCATCTAGAACGCATGATGATTTGTGTATGGCCGCTTTGCATATTTCGAGGTTCGCTGCGCGGCGGACATTTGCTGTTGTGCTGCGTTATGGGACGGCTGCCGTCTCGGTGACAATGGCTCTGGCGACAGCTCTTCTTCTACGCCATCACAATTTGCCGCATCCGTTCACATCGTTCTCGTTCGCGGCAATTGCCGTTACTTTTTGGTATGCCGGAACGGGGCCTGGCTTGCTCGCTCTCTTACTCTCGTACGCTGCGATGAGCTATTTTTCTATCCCCATCAAAATCGGCGGCTCTTCTTCGGAATCCTATGTGATTATTTACGGAGTTTTTGGCCTGTTCGTGAGCTGGTTTAGCTCTTCACGTCGCCGCGCAGAACGATTACTCACCGAAGCTCGCGACGGTCTGGAAGTTCGGGTTACGCAGCGAACAGCTGAACTTACGACCGTTAACCAGGAGTTGCAGCGCACCCAGGCGGAGCTACGGTCCGAGAAGGATCGGCTGCAGTTGCTCACCGACAAGCTCGCCCAAGAGAAGCTCTATCTGGAGGACGAGATTCGCAGCAACGCTAACTTCGAGGAGATCGTGGGCACCAGCTCGGCGCTGCAGCGCGTCCTGAAGCTCGTAGAAACGGTGGCGCCGACAGATTCAACAGTGCTGGTTTACGGTGAGACGGGTACCGGAAAGGAACTGATTGCGCGCGCGATCCACAATCTCAGCCCACGCCACTCCAGAACATTTGTGAAGTTGAACTGTGCGGCCATCCCAACCGGATTGCTCGAAAGCGAGCTCTTTGGCCACGAAAAAGGTGCATTTACGGGCGCCGTCGTCCAGCGCATAGGCCGCTTGGAACTTGCGAACAACGGCACTTTATTCTTGGACGAGATTGGCGACATTCCAATCGAGCTTCAGCCGAAACTTCTGCGAGTCCTGCAAGAGCGTGAGTTCGAGAGGCTGGGAAGTACACGTACCCTTTCGACCAACGTGCGCCTGATCGCGGCCACGAATCGGGATTTGGGCGCTATGGTGGAAGAGCAGAAGTTTCGCTCTGATCTTTTTTTCCGCTTGAATGTATTTCCGGTTGAAGTTCCTGCGCTACGCGAGCGTCCTGAAGATATTCCACTCCTGGTGCGGCACTTCGCTGAAGAGTTTTCCCGCCGTATGAACAAAACCATCGAAACGATATCTTCGGAGACAATGAACGCTTTGTGTGGATATTACTGGCCGGGTAACATTCGGGAATTGCAGAACGTAATCGAACGGGCGGTGATCTTGTCACGTGGACCAGCCTTAGTGGTGCCTCTTGCGGAGATGCAACCTCGCACCGGGCCCGCGCCAGCCAGGGAGATTGCATCAGCCACCCCCCCCAGACGTCGGCCTGTACGGAGCATCCTGGACGAGGTGGATCGCGATGAAATCATTCAAGCTCTGAAGCAGGCGGATGGCCGTGTTGGCGGGCCAAATGGCGCTGCTAGCCGCCTCGGACTTAAACGGACAACCTTAATCACCAGGATGAAGAAGCTGGGTATCGGCTCGAACGCGAGGTCGGAACGCGATGGACCGGTCGCGGACACTCCCGACAGCTCCGACAGTTCGACTACTGCACTACCCTGACTTGGCGAGGGGAGGTTCGAGTTGGCATTATTACCAGGGTTATCAGGTAACGACTGTATTGTGTGCGCACCTCGTTGTCGATTAAACTCCGCACGTCCTTTTCCTTGGGGGTGTGCGTTAGCCGACGTCAAGCTGATTCCACACCTATCAAAGTGTCTTCTGGGTGACTCTCATTATCGGGACGCTTGTTAAGGTCTCGACCACCTCTTTCGCAAATATCCACATCTGTAAGAGGCAAACAATGTGCGGGACAGCTCTGGTGCTGTGGCGGAGCACTCGACACCACACCGGGAATTTAGATCCCAGACCACCACCCATTGTCATACAACCCTGGGCTCGGCCCAGGGGCCGCCAACATTTTTAGATATTTGAGGACGTAAAAACCCCGGAAACGACAACTCACGAAAGGCGTTATCTATGAATCGGCGAACCTTGACGATGATAGCGAGCGTTGGAGTCGGTGTAGTAGCGCTATGCATGTGGCTTGCGGCACGAAGAGTGTCTGCGCAGAGCGCCGCCCAGCTTTCAACACCAGTTTACAACCCTTACCCGCCGGGTATCCTCCCGCCTGATTTGAATTCAGAGGTAGAGAGGGTGCTGCGCGAGGTGGATTTCATTGAAGCCAGAGCGATTGCACGGTGGAAGGCATTAAAGCCCCCGACCCTGACCGGTCAGCCGCCAATTCTTCAGAACTTCGGAACTGAAGCAGTAGAAACACTTGGCGAGCTGATGAATTACGACAGGAACATCGCGCCCGAGAAAAATCAAGCGTGCGCCTCTTGTCACATGCCATACGTGGCCTTTAGCGGACCGATACCATCAGTTAATCTGACGATGATCGCGTATCCCGGAACGGCCCACTTTCGGGCTGGCAAGCGCTCAGCGCAAAGGTACCCCTATGCGCCGTTCTTCCCTGTACTCCAGTTCAACGAAGAACAGGGTCTCTTCTTTGGCGGAAACTTCTGGGACTCACGCGCGACCGGATATCTGTTAAGAAATCCGGACGCCCATCAGGCACAGGGTCCTCCCGTCGACACTCAAGAAATGGGCAATCCGGATACTGCTTGCATCACCTTCAAGCTCTCCAAGGCTGTGTACCGGCCGCTCTTTGAATTAGTGTGGGGCAAAGGCTCGTTTGACATCAACTTCCCACCCAATACTGAGCAGATCTGTACAACCCCTGGAGGCGCCGCGGTGTTCGGCGGGAGCGCCACACCGGTCCAACTAAGTGCGGCGGATCGCACCCGGTCAAACGATGTTTATGACCACTGGGGGCAGTCCATTGACGCCTACGAACAGTCCGTGCAGGTTAGCGCTTTTTCGTCGAAGTTCGACGCGTACCTGAAGGGCAAGTACACGCTGACAGCAGACGAGAAGGCGGGGTACGACCTCTTCCGTGGTAAGGCAAACTGCAACTCCTGCCACCTGGATGGAAGGTCAACCGCCCCAGCTCCAACCGCTCCGACCAGCGAAGACACGGGCGTGGCCGCCTCCGTGAATCCCCTGTTCACTTGCTTCGGCTCGTCCAACCTCGGCCTGCCGCTGAACCCCAGGGACGCTATCTTTTATCAGAACACGCCCGATTCCCTCGGATTCACCGCCAATCCCTTCGGCTTCGGCTTCAGGGATTTGGGGCTAGGAACCTTCCTCAGAAGCGGTCCCGGTTCCTGGGCCAACCCGAACGACACTTGGAAACGACAGGCACCAACTTCAGACGGCCAAATGCAGACGTCTTCGGCACGCAATGTGGCTATGACACCGGCACAGTGTCCCAGCACCGACGCACCAGGGCCTTACTTCCAGAAGGAGTTCTTTCACAACGGCTACATTAAGAGCCTGAAACAACTCGTTCACTTCTACAACACGCGCGACGACTTTAAGTTCGACGTCACTTCCGGACATTGTCCCCAAGGCACAACCGAAAAGGTTGATTGCTGGCCCAGGCCCGAGGTCCCGGCCACCATCGACATGACCATCGGCAAGCTCGGCTTGACGGACAAAGAGGAGGACCAGATCGTGGCCTTCATGCAAACGCTTACGGATGGTTTCACCAGACCGTACCCCAACAGGGATACCTATACGGGTAGTTGCAAGACCGGTGGTTCGGCTAAGACTCAAGGTAATGAGTCCCTTATCCCGACCCCACCACTTCCGGCCTGTGCGTCGGCTATCTGTGGTGTCTTTCCATTCCCCAAACCGCCGTTGCCGTAAGTAGGTCGCTAAACGGGTGGATGCAGGGAAGAGGAATATGTGAAGGTGTGGAGGCCGTTCGCGGCCTCCACACCCAATTTCTTCAAGCAAAGGATCGAGTGCTTAGCAGGAGGCCTGGCACATGTATAGACTGTTTCTGAAATTGGGGATCATGATTACGGTTTGTGGCCTACTCTACTCAACCCCGGCAGCCACGCAGGTGAGTCCTACAACCAAAAAAGCCGTGCGCGTGCGGATCACCCAAGGGCCGGAGATGGAACGCGTTGATCCCGATTTTGCCATTATCAGATGGACAAGCAACAACCCCGGGGGTTCGCCCGAGCATTACGGGGTCGTGCATTACGGTACGAATCCCAAGGAACTCAGCCGGACAGCGAAATCTCCAATCAGGCTGAACCCGGGCCATTCCTATACTGTTTTCCGCGTGCGCATGGACGACCTCAAGCCTCAGACAACCTACTACTACACCGTCGACTCGATGGAAGCCAATGGCAACGGCGACGAGTTGAAGAGCCCGGTCAGGCATTTCACCACACGTTAGAAATGCGGAGAGATCGGGGAATGGAGAAAGGATTGGGCCAACCCGGCTTCTACGTTTCGATGATCCGATAAGCCTTCCTGGAGTGGCCTTA
>Ga0099830_10002230_pt1 | contig 10210 bp, 8 predicted proteins | sample CZO8metaG_4_FD_79337 | JGI IMG/M metagenome (GOLD analysis project Ga0099830, IMG submission 79337) | Vadose zone soil microbial communities from the Eel River Critical Zone Observatory, Northern California, USA - CZOApr15con2H3.8 metaG | ecosystem: Environmental > Terrestrial > Soil > Vadose...
CTGCTGGCGGATGCGAATGCCACTGCAGTTGGTAGCGCGGAATTAGTTCTTAACTCCACGGCTCGGGTTCAAACCCTGGCGTATTCCTCCGCTGGAATCCTCACCCGATTGATTCGCAACGCTGGCTCGCGCCGGGGGCAGCTCGAAGGCCTCCCGAATGAACGATCATTGTTTCGCGAACAGGCAGATGCCCGACCAGGGACGCGAACCCTGTGGACCCGTCCGTTCCGGCAATATCGCCAAAAGCCGCATCCATAGCGGAAGCCGTTTCAAACGCGCAGCCGTTTTGAGCATGGAACGCGCGTCGATAGATTTCCAACCACAAGGAGTGAAGAATTCCGTTCCTTCTTTCGGACCGAACTCCAATGGGGCTCCCGCCTGGCTCAGCGGTCCACCCATGTTTTTCTGCAGCATATGCAGAAGGCCTGGGGATACGAGATCGAGAATCCAGCGCTCAAAGCTGCGAGGGGTGGCGAGATCCCGGGCAAGCGAGCCGAATTCGTCTGCTGTTAAATAGATGATGAGGCCCTCGGTGACCACCAGCGCCTTGTTGGCCTTGCGGCCCAATTGCTCGAACATCTCGCGACGAGCGCTGACATTGGACAAGTCCAACCGGACTCGCTCCAGCGCGCACGCCGGTTTTTCGCTCCCGAGGACCTCTTCTTTGTAGGTAAGCAGTTCAGGGAGGTCTACCTCAATCCACTTGAGCGATGAAGGCAGGGCCATCCGATACGGCCTAGCATCGAGGCCTGCCGCGAGGTTGATGACCATGTCGACGCCTTGCCGGACCTGTTCGGTGATGAACTGGTCAAACAAGTAGGTGCGTGTCACCCATGACCAGGTATGGCGATTTGAAAACGGCAACGACTGGGCGATCTGTTCACCGCGCGTACCCGCCAAACGCCTCGCGAACGGGTCTCGAAAAAGCGCATCTCGCCGGTCGCTTTCACGCGCCCGGTACACGGCCGCCCAGCGCGCGGTATCCGAGATGTTTCGGATCAAGGGTCCGGTCTGGCCCATGGGTTCAGCCTCGGCGCTGTTGTTTCATCGCGGCTTCTGCGCGCTTCGCCAGTTCGTCGGGCGGCACGTCTTCCTTGTGCGTGGCAATCCACCAAAGGTTGCCGGAGGGGTCCTTCACGCCTGCTTTGCGGTCCCCGTAGAACCGGTCCGCGGGCTCCATGATCGAGGTGGCGCCGGCCTCGAGCGCGCGCTTGTAGGCGGCATCCGTGTCGGCCACGTACAGGTAGATCGAGCCAGGCATCGCCTTAAACTCGCCCATCGGCTCGCCCATCATCACGACCGAGTCGCCAATCCTGACTTGGGCATGCATGACGGTGCCGTCCGGCCGCGTCGAGCGGTGCATCACCTTCGCGTCGAAGGCCTGCTTGAAGAATTCGATCAGTCTGGCCACTCCCGGAACGACCAGGTAAGGCGTCACGGCATGATGGCCGTCAGGAATCGGATTGACTGCCATGGCTGCTTCCCCCTTTATGCTTTTGGACGATAATACTCCCACAGCGGGTCGGGTTTCAAAAGAGTCAGGTCGCGAGTCATCGCGGTGGGCAACCTGAACGCAACCCTGCTAACTTTCGGTGAAACCGCCGGGCCAGATGACTCAGAAGAACGCCTTAAAGCTCAGGCGGAGTGGCCAACGGAGCAGAGCTGTACCTCGAGACAGTCAGGATCGGGAATATGAAAGTCAGTGCAGACCTTCGGTCTGCGGCTTTTCGGCAACAGCGCCGGCACCCGCCCCGCAATTGCTCTTTGGCCGATACCCACTTCTCTCCGCCATTGCAAGCCCAGGGCAAGACGGTGCAAGAATTTTACAACAAATTTACAATTAGTTGACACACGTAGAGGGCGCGTCGGTCACACTAGCCTCCGTACGGCAAAAGCATTCGTTCTTTGAAGCAACGACGGGGACTCGAGCCGTATCCAATCAACATCCCTAAAGGAGGACATCATGAAAGACCTGCTACTAGATGGTCTGAAAGGCGCTCGGAACCGCCGCTCATTCATCAAGAAAGGATTGGCGGCCGGCTCGGCAACCCTGGGTGCCGGGCTCTTGGCGGACGGATTAGCCGTCTTCGGCCAAGGCCAAGAGGAAAAGAGCGGCAGGCTGCCCAGAGGAGACGCGGCGATTCTAAGGTTCCTGGCCGCGGCCGAAATCCTCGAGACCGACTTTTGGGTGCAGTACAACGAACTCGGAGGAATCCAAGACAACGAAGTCCCTGGGGGGAGTGGGAGTGCACCCTACACCGCTGCCCTTAAAGTTCTTGATGGCGACATGGACCAGTATATCCACGACAACACCGAGGATGAGTTCACCCACCAGAACTTCATCAACGCGTACTTGGCTTCGAAGGGAGCGGATACAGTCGATCTGAGCCAGTTTGCCACTTTGCCGGGCAGTACGGCGACCGGGTCCAGCGGAAAGCCACGGCTTACAAACCTCATGCAGCTCACCGTAGACACCAGTTGGTGGACTCGGTACCGCAGCCGCGACAACAACCCCGATCTCGATCCCACGTTCACGTTTCCTCAAGCAGTCCCGGGTTTGTTTGCTGGGCAATTTCCGGCGATTCCCCGGACGGATGCCGACCTTGCCCCTCCTGACCACCTGCAAGCGATCGCCAACACGGCGGCATTCCACTTTCCGACTATCGAACAAGGTGGAACCAGCCTCTACCCCTCGCTGGCTCAGAGGGTAACCCATCCGGAAGTTCTGCGAATCGTGCTCAGTATCGGCCCAACCGAGACGGCTCATTTTCAGACCTGGCAAGACAAGGCGGGCAATGCGCCTCCTCTGACCGATCCCACTAATGGGTTGGTGTTTCCGGACCTCAATTCCCCTCCTTTTGGCGGGGAGGACTTCCAAACCAACCTGATCATGCCTGAGCCATGCCCATTCCTTAGCCGATCTTTGCCGGTATGCTCCATCATTCGCCCCACGGGCACAAACGGGGCGGCGATGGGCGCGCTCAACTTTTTGACGGCCATGGGGCTTTTTATCGGCCAATCGCCGCAGTTCTTTGCCTTCCTGCGTGACTTGGCAGAGGACGCAGATGCGGCCCGACGCGGAATGTAAACTGACAGGCGCTCGACGAAAGCCAGTCCCGCGAACCGGCACCGCGCCTGCTTGGAGTAAGGGAGTGTCGCCAGATAGGGGGAGAGGGCTGGAGGTGAAGAGGTGCGCCCACAAAGGGGGCGGGGACAAGCCCCCGCCCCTACCGCAGCTCGTCAGAAGTCGATGCGTCCGTCATATGCCCCGTCCGCACGCCCGCGAATTCCGAATCATTCCGTTTCGACCCGAGACAGTTTGCTGCCGCAGTTTCCGACTCTACTGCGCTTTGCTGCGGTGATATCCAGTCCCTCCGAGTGACCACCCAGCCCGCACAATGACTGCTAGATCCGGAATCGAGCCTGGCTGTGGACGTGTGGGGCTACGAACAAGGCGTGAAGCTGCACTTCATCGAGCCGGGGAAGCCGGTACAGAATGCCTTCATCGAGAGCTTCAAGGGCAAGTTGCGGGACGAATGCTTGAACGAGCACTGGTTCATGAGCCTGCGGGAAGCTCGGGAGACGATTGAGGCTTGCAGGCGGGACTACAACGAGGTTCGGCCCCATAGCTCGTTGGGGAATCGGACCCCGCAAGAATTTACAAGCTCCGGGGCGGCTCTCCCCCCCGAGCCGCCCCGGAGAAAAGAACGAAATCAACCCCTGGAACTCACATTATGATTGGTACAGTGAACGGGGCAGGTCAGCCGCCACCACTTGACAGAAGGGAGAACTCGCACCATTATAAAGGTCTAACCCCGTGAAAAGCGACTTTCTTTCAGGGAACGATTAACCGTTGGGCCGAGTCCTCCACCAACTCGTGAAGACCGGGAAATGTGGAGCTGACCAGCGCAAGGCCATACTCCGGGCCCAGCGGCTGGATGTGGACGCGTTCGGAGATGCAATGGACCAAAGGAGGCCGTTCGCCGGAGGCACGGAACCATGGAACTTCGGAAAGACCCGATTACCCAAAGCTGGGTAATTCAAGAGGATAGCGAGACCCGGTGGCCGGACGGGGTGGCTTGTCCCCTCTGCCCGGGACAGGAATCCTACTGTCCGCAAACGATTTACGAGTACCCCGGGGGAAAAGGTAATTGGCAAATCCGAGTAACTCCTCATCCCAGGCCCATCTACCGCATTGAAGGTGAGGCGCAGAGGCGGGCCGAGGGTATTTACGACAAGATGCGCAATCTCGGCGCGCATGAAATCGTCATCGAGCACCCGAACCACAGCTTGCAGCTCTCGCGCCAGGCCGATCAGGAAGTGGCTCAGGTCCTGCGAGCCTATGTGGCCAGGGTGGCAGACCTCAAAAAGGACCGGCGGTTTCGCTATGTGACCTTGTTTCGCAATCAGGGTTCAGCCGCAGGGCAGGACTTTGACCACCCCCACACGCAAATCACCGCCACGCCGTTTATCCCGAGGCGAATCGGCTACGAATTGCGGTCTTCCAAGCGATACTTTGAAATGAAAGAGCGCTGCCTGGTCTGTGACATCGTCAGGCAGGAGCTGACCGAACAGAAGAGGGTGGTGGAATGGGACGACCAGTTCCTGGCTTTTTGCCCGTTCGCCTCACGCGTTCCCTATGAGATTTGGGTCCTGCCCGTCAATCACCATTGCGCGTTTGAGGAAGACCTGACGAGCTGGGACCGCCAGGTCCGCTTCGCACGGATGCTGAAGTCCATCCTTTGTCGGCTGGAATCATTGGCGCCTTCCTACCATCTCGTCCTGCACACGTCACCCAACTTCGAGGCAAAATACGAGAAATTCGGAAACTGGCAGACGGTGACCGAAGACTCCCACTGGCATTTTGAAATCCTGCCTGTCATCGTATCCAAATCGAAGTCTTACGTGCTGAAGGAAGTCTATTACAACGCGCTCTTGCCTGAAGTGGCTGCTGAAGAGCTGCGCAAGGCGGGAACGAGTGTCGAAGCCAGGCAGTCAGGAGTCAGCGCGAGGCCCTAAGCCTTAGCCTTCCTGTGACGGCGGGGACGGACGGGCGCCGGAGGGCGCCGTTTATTCGACCGTCCTCGAAGGTCGGTCGCCTCTTCCATGACTGACCTCAAGTTCTGAAGATAAAACCTCCACGCCTCGATCGCCTTGTCGAGCGACCCGCTCGAAGTAAAACCGCTGTGGGTGAGTTCGACGACGGTTTCAGAGCTTTGGGGGATCAACCTGAACCGGACTTTCGTCTCGTAGGGTTCGTCCGGAGGCCGCCAGGTAAAAGCCAGGGTGCTCCCGCGGACGAAATCGGTCACGACCCCGCTCCATAGTCCTGCCGTCTCCTTCCAACGAAAGTGATACCTCCCGCCGATCTGGGGCTCGAAGACGGCCTGATCGGGAAACCACAGGCTCAACTTTGTTGCGTCAGAAAGGTATTCGAAGATATGCGCGGCATCACTTTCGATCTTGATCTGTAACGTGGCAGACCTGGTCACGTCAACGGGTCCGGAGCTTTGAACCGTGCCTGGGCGCTTCGCCTGTTGAGCCAGCGCGGGACCAAAGCTTGAGAGCGCGAGCAGACATGCTGCGGTGAGCGCTGACGGCAAGCGCAGTCTCCGATAAAGGGCACGAAGGGAGACGAGCGAGGAAAGCGCAGCGCCTTTGATGGAAGTCAGCATCACTGCCCACCCTGGCCGGGTTCGACGGGGCTCTGATTGGCCCGCCGCCCCCGCCGCAAACTCGCGTCTTGCCGGAAGAGCCGGCAGCCCCACAAAGCCCGAGTGTGAATTCTAATGGACGGCGCGAAGGGACGCAATTCGGCATCTTCGGGCCTGCCGCGAGCCGAGTCCATGGGAGCCTTCATCCCGCCGTAATTTGGGGGAGCAAGAGAAGTCCTTTCGTCGATCCGGCCAGACAGGTAGCCCCTGGGGGGGGCCCCGGTCGCTCGACCGGCTGCCCAAGCTGCTCGTTCCCCTTTCCCCTCAAGTTTGCTGCCGGGATTGCCGAACTATGACTAGGGAGTGTCCGCGGGTCATCGCGCTCGCGAGCCTGGGCGTGCTTCAGGCGGACCCCCGCGGTGAATACGGCAAGTTTCTCCAACGCGCCCATGACCGAGGACGAACTCAAGATCCGGTCCAATCAACAAGCCCTGCTGGTTGAAGTGAACCTGGCACTGGCAGCGGCCAGCGATGAGGAGGCGGTCCTTGGTCAAATCCTCACTCGCCTGCGGGATAGAGCGGGCCTGGCGCGAGCCGCAATTTATCTCTTCCGTCCCGATGAGCGAACGCTCCGTTGTGTTGCGGAAAGCGGCGAGCCGGCCGTGGACGTCCGCCGCGCCTGGGCGCTCGACGGGCCGGGCTTGCTGGCAAGAGTCGCACGCGAGCGCGAAGCCATTTATGTGCTCGACACCATCCCGGGCAAGCAGGGCGCCCCTGAGAACCCGGTAGCCAGGTCGGAGTATGCTCTCCCGCTCTTGAGGGGCGGCAGTCTGCTCGGTGTATTGTACACCGCTTCCAACCAGCCGGACTCATTCCGGGCGGCCACGCGCAAGCTGGTGGATTTCATTGCCGTGCAGACCGCGCTGGCACTCGAGCGGAGCGAACTCGACCGGCAGGTCAAGGTTTCCGGCGAGCGTTTTCGTTCGGTATTCGAGCAGGAATATTTCGGCGTGGCGCTTTGCAGCCTCGAAGGAGGATTTTTCGCGGTCAACGCCGCTTTTGCCCACCTTCTCGGCCACGAGCCGGATGAACTTCGCGGCAAACTTTACGCGGACCTCGTTCACCCCGAGGACCGCGAGCGGGCCCGGGAATGCTCGAAGTCCTTGCGCCTCGGGGCGCGGGACCACGTGACCCTCACGCACCGGTTCATCCGCAAGACCGGAGAGACGCTTTGGTGTACCGCGGTCATTTCGATGATCCGAGATGCAACAGGCCGTCCTGCGTACATGCTCGCCATGGTCGAGAACACCTCCGACCGGAAAGAGGCTGAAGAGGAACGCGCCCTTCTGCGCGAGCAGCTCTCACAAGCCCAGAAGATGGAGGCCGTCGGATCGCTTGCGGGCGGGCTGGCCCACGACCTCAACAATCTGCTGGGCGTCATTATGGGGTTTGCTTCTCTGGCGCGGCTCCGTATGACCCCGGAAGACCCGATCCGGGAGCCCATCCAGATGATCGAGCAGTCAGCCGAGAGCGCCGCCGATTTGACCCAGCGATTACTGGAGCTCGCGCGCCACGAAAAGCGACGGCGCGAACCGATCAGCCTGGGGGATGTACTGGACCGCGTCTTGAAAATTGTGACCCGGACGTTCGATCGCCGCATCCGCATTGCGACGCGGTTTGCCACCGAGTTGCCTTCCGTCGAAGCCGACGCCCATGAGCTTGACCATGCGATTTTGAACCTCTGCATCAACGCGCGCGACGCCATGCCCGAGGGAGGCACGCTGACCCTTGGGGCCTCGGTGGTCAACCTCGGACCCCAGGACCCGCTGCGCCCTCCGGAATGCTCGCCGGGGGAATACGTCCGGATCGCCGTCGAAGACACCGGCTTGGGCATGGAGCCCGAGGTGAAGGCGCACCTCTTCGAGCCGTTCTTCACCACCAAAGGGCCGGGCCGTGGCTCTGGATTAGGGCTCGCGATGGTTTACAGAATTGTGACGAACTACAAAGGGTTTGTGCACGCGGAAAGCGAGGTCGTCCGAGGGTCGAAATTATCTCTTTACCTGCCGGCAGTCCACCCCCCGCCGCAGCCTTTCACCCAGAAACTCCCCGCCGAAGTGCAGGAGGGGAGCGGAACGGTCCTTGTCGTAGACGACGAACCGATGGTCCTGGCCTTCGCCGAACGGGGCCTGGAAAAGCTGGGGTACAGGGTGTTGACGGCGGAGAGCGGCAGGCGGGCCTGCGAAATTTATGCGTCCCGGGCGCAAGAAATCGATTGCGTCCTGTTGGACATGGTCATGCCGGAGATCAGCGGCTTCGAGACCTACCGGAAACTTCGCGAAATCAATCCCCAGGTGAAAGTCATCCTTTCCTCGGGCTACAGCGTTGAGGGCGTCGCGCGCAACGCCCTCGAGATGGGTGCCGCCGATTTTATCGGCAAACCCTACACCCTCGAAACGCTTTCCCGGGTGCTGAAGAAGGCTCATTCCGCATAGCGTGCCAGGGGCGTTTTGATTTCGCTCTGCCGCGAGTCACGGGCGCGAGCAGGCGCGTTCCTGTTGTCCGGTTCGAGGGGGTTGACATCCGTGAGAATCCTTATAGCCGACGACGACGCCGTCTCCCGACGCATGCTCGAGGCGACACTCCAAAAATTGGGCTACGTAACGGTGGTGGCCGGCAACGGCGCCGAGGCCTGGACGCTTCTTCAGGACGAGGACGCTCCCCGGCTGGCGATCCTGGACTGGATGATGCCGGGGATGGACGGACCTGAAGTCTGCCGAAGGGCGCGTGCGGCCCCCCGCACTCCTCCTCCCTACATCATCCTCCTGACGACCCGCGACAGCCGGGCCGACGTCGTTGCGGGACTCGATGCCGGGGCTGACGATTACATGGCAAAACCCTTTGACCGCGAAGAACTGCGGGCTCGCGTCGGCGTGGGCGTGAGGATGGTAGAGCTCCAGCAGAGTCTCGCAGACCGGCTGCGGGATTTGGAAGACGCGCTGGCCCGCGTCAAGCAACTGCAGGGGTTGCTTCCCATTTGCTCCTATTGCAAGAAGATCCGGGACGACCGCAATTACTGGAACCAGGTCGAAACCTACATCTCCGCGCACTCGGGAGCGCAATTCAGTCACGGGATTTGTCCCGATTGTTTCGAGAAATTTGTAAGACCGCAGCTCGAGGCAGCCGGCGAAGACGACGCGACCGAAAGGTGATGACGGCCGAACAGTCGAAAGCCCGGCGCGCGGCCCCGTCCGCAGGGGGCTCTTCCGGCGTGTCTGCCCTGCTCCTCTTCCTGATTACAGCCCCCGCGCTCGGCCAACCAGTCTCCCCGCGGCCGGCCAAGCTTCCTCTCCCGACGCGGGCTGAACAGATCCGTCGCCTCACGCTTGACCAGGGGAAGCTGGGCTATCCGGTGCGGCTCCGCGCCGTCGTGACCTATTACGGCGCGCCTGTGGTGGACGTTAGCCTCCGCACGGCGCAGCTCGAAGAACCGAAGGTCGCACCGCGCCTGACTTCGCTTCGAGCGGGAAGCCGAGTCGAGCTGACCGGGATTTGCACCGTGCGAGTGGACAAAAACCGTGTCCACCAGTCCTTCCAGTTGTTGCTTCGCTCTCCGGACGACGTCGTCTTACTCGAGCGCCACCCGTGGTGGACCCTGAAGCACGCCCTCTGGGCATTTGGGCTGCTCGGGGTCATCATCCTTGCCGCCATCGCCTGGGGTGAAGTGTTGAGGCGGCAGGTCAATGAGCAGACGGAAGTCATCCGTGAATGGCTGCGGCGGGAAGCTCAACTGAAGGAGCAATATCGCGAACTCTTCGAGAACGCCAACGACATGGTCTTCACTTGCGGCCTCCGCGGGCACTTTACGTCGTTGAATAAAGCGGGGGAAAGGATTACGGGCTACACACGGGGCGAGGCCCTCGGGATGAACATCGAGGAGGTCCTGGCGCCGGAATACGCCGCCTCGATCCGCGAGATGATGGCGCAGAAACTCGGCCCTGAGGGGCAGAGGACCTTCGAAGTGGAGATCCTGGCCAAGGATGGTCAGAGAGTGCCGGTCGAGATCAATACCCGGTTGATCTACTCGGAGGGACTACCGGTGGGCGTTCAAGCCATCGCCCGCGACATGACCGAGCGCAAGCGGGGGGAGGAGCAGTTGCAGCGGGCGAAGGAGGTCGCCGAGGCCGCCAGTCGCGCCAAAAGCGAATTCGTCGCCAACATGAGCCACGAGATTCGCACTCCCCTCAACGCCATCATCGGGATGACGGAACTGGCCCTCGACACCGATCTCACAGCCGACCAACGGGAGTCCCTTGAGGCCGTGAAGACTTCCTCGGAATCGCTGTTGACGGTGATCAACGACATTCTGGATTTTTCGAAGATCGAAGCCGGGAAATTCGGCTTCGACCGCATCGTGTTCAACCTGCGCGACAGCCTGGGAGAGACCATGAGGTCGCTGGCGCTGCGGGCGCATCAAAAAGGCCTGGAATTGGTCTACCGCGTTGACCCTCGCGCGCCGGAACACCTGGAGGGCGACCCCACCCGTCTTCGGCAAGTCA
>Ga0099830_10002231_pt1 | contig 10210 bp, 10 predicted proteins | sample CZO8metaG_4_FD_79337 | JGI IMG/M metagenome (GOLD analysis project Ga0099830, IMG submission 79337) | Vadose zone soil microbial communities from the Eel River Critical Zone Observatory, Northern California, USA - CZOApr15con2H3.8 metaG | ecosystem: Environmental > Terrestrial > Soil > Vadose...
GCGCCGGCGAGCCCGGCGACGAGCCCCGAGAGCATCACGGCCACGATCTTGTAGCGCTCGACGTGATAGCCGATGGCCCGGGTGCGCGGCTCGTTCTCGCGGATCGACTGCAGGACCATGCCGAACGGGGACTGAGTGATGCGCCGGACCAGCAGATAGGCGAGCGCCACCACCGCCAGCACGAACCAGTGGAGGGTCGCCGGCGTGAAGCGGCTGGCGGCGAGGCCCGGAAGCGAGAGGCCCGGCTGGCTGAAGGTGAGGCCGTTCTCGCCGCCCGTGACCTCCGTCCAGGTGAAGATGATGACGTAGAAGATCTGTGAGAAGACGAGGGTGGAGATCGCGAAGTAGATGTCGCGGAGGCGCGTGGCGAAGTAGGCGACGAAGACGGCCGCGGCGCCGGCCCCCGCCAGCCCGTAGAGCACGGCGAGCCAGAGGCTCGGGGGCTTCACCGTGAGGAGCGCGGCCGCGGCGCCGTACATGCCGAGGCCGAAGAACGCCGAGTGCCCGAACGAGACCATGCCCGTGTAGCCGATGAGGATGTCGGAGGACATCGCCAGGAGTCCCCAGATGAGGATCTCCGTCGCGAACCTCTGCCAGAACGGGGGCAGCACGAACGGGGCGAGAGCCAGGAGCGCCAGCACGACCGTGAACGCGATCCAGTAGCCGCCGGCGCGCGGGGCGGGCCGGGCGTCGGGCGCGGCGGTCATTTCGGCGTCGGGACGAAGAGCCCGGTCGGCCGGAAGAGCATCGTCAGGACCAGCACGACGAAGGAGACGAGCACCGCCTGGGCGGGGCTCACGACGAGCGCGGCGTAGGCCTCGAGCAGGCTGACGAAGATCGACGCCAGGATCGAGCCGCCGAGGTTCCCCATGCCGCCGACGACGACCACGATGAAGGCGCGGAGCGTGAAATCGAAGCCCATCGTCTGGGTGACGCCGGCGAAGGGGCCGAAGAGCACGCCGCTCGCCGCCGCCATCGCGGAGCCGATCGCGAACACGGCCGTGTGGACGAGCGGCACCGGGATGCCCATCGCCTGGGCCATCACCCGGTCCTGGGTCGTCGCCCGGATCCAGATGCCGTACTTGCCGTACTTCAGGAACAGCCACAGCGCGCCGATGATCAGGCCGGCGAGGACGGCGGTGGCGACGCGGTACCATGGGTACTGCAGATAGAAGAGCTGGAACTGGCCCGACACCGGTTCGCCGATCTTGCGCACGCTGGGCCCCCACTGCCAGAGCGCGTACTTCTGGAGCACCAGCGAGATGCCGAAGGTGGCGAGGATCGTCGTCAGCGGGTCGCGCCCGATGAGCGGCCGGAGCGTCGTCACCTGGAGCATGACGCCGAGGCCCGCGATGGCGATCGCTGCGACGAGCAGCGCGAGCCAGAAGTTCCCCGTGATGCCCATCACGGTGGCGCCCACGAACGCGCCGAGCATCAGGAGATCGCCGTGGGCGAAGTTGACGATGTCCATGATCCCGAAGATCAGCGTGAGGCCGGAGGCCACCATCGCCAGCACCATCCCGTTGACGAGGCCGTTGATCGTCTGGACGATGATCTGGTCCACGCCTAGATCGTCCGGGTGGGCCTCGACGGCCCCCCCGGAAGCCCCCCCAGGTCGGGTTGCGCGGGCACAGCCCGCGCTCGAACGGTGGTCATTGCGACACCTCCGCTAGACCCCGAGGTACTCGTGGATGACGCTCTGGTCGGCGCGCAGCGCGGCCGCGGGCCCGTGGTGGCGCACGACCCCCTTCTCCATGATGTAGACCCGGTCGGCGGCCTCGAGCGTGAGCGGGACGTTCTGCTCGACGAGGAGGATGGCCACCCCGTCCCGGTGGAGCGCGTGCACGATCTCCCGGATCTGGGCGACCATGCGGGGCATGAGCCCTTCGGTGGGCTCGTCGAGGAGGATGATCTTCGGCTCGAGCATCATCGCGCGCGCGATGGCGAGCATCTGCTGCTCGCCGCCCGACAGCGTCCCGCCCGCCTGGTTGCGCCGCTCCCGGAGGACGGGGAAGCTCGCGTAGACCTTCTCGAGCAGCTGCTCGCGGCGTTCCGGCGTGATCCCGCGCCGGTCCAGACCCGTCCTCAAATTCTCGAGCACCGTCAGCAGCCGGAAGATCCGCCGCTCCTCCGGTACCCAGGCGACGCCGAGGCCGGCCAGGCCGTGGGGCGGCACGCCGGTCAGGTCGCGCCCCTCGAACGTGATCCGCCCGCCCGTCCGCCCCACGAGCCCCATGATCGCCTTGAGCGTCGTGGTCTTGCCCACGCCGTTCCGCCCGAGCAGGCCGACCACCTCTCCCGCGCGCACCTCGATCGACACACCGTGGAGCACGTGCGACTTGCCGTAGTGGGCGTGGAGGTCCTCGAGCACCAGCATCAGGTCTTGAGGTAGACCTCCTGCACCCGGGGATTGGCCTGGATCTCGGCCGGCGTGCCCTCGGCCAGCACCTCCCCGTAGTTCAGCACGGTGATGACGTGGGCGAGCCCCATCACGACCTCCATGTCGTGCTCCACGATGAGGATCGTGAGGTCCCGCGCGATGCGGCGGATCAGCTCCACGGTCGCGTGGGTCTCGGCCACGCTCATGCCGGCCGTCGGCTCGTCCAGGCACAGGAGGCGGGGCTCCGTCGCGAGGGCGATGCCGATCTCGAGGTTGCGCTGCTCGCCGTGCGAGAGGTTCGCCGCCGGCTCGTCCTCCTTGGCGGCGAGGCCGACGTCGCCGAGGATGGCGCGCGCGCGGTCCACCACGTCGGCGTAGGCGCGGTGGTGGCGGAGCATGCTCCAGTTGTGGTGGCGGGACTGGACGGCGATCCGGACGTTCTCCAGCACGGTGGCGCCGGGCAGGATGTTGGTGATCTGGTAGGAGCGCGCGATCGCCTTGCGCGAGATCGTGTGGGGCGGCAGCCCGGCGATGTCCTCGCCCTGGAAGACGATCCGGCCGGCCGTGGGCCGCAGCACTCCGGTGAGACAGTTGAAGAAAGTGGACTTGCCCGCGCCGTTGGGGCCGATGATGCCCCGAAGCTGATGGGCGGGAACCGCGAGGGACACGTTGTTGAGGGCCGTCAGCCCGCCGAAGCGGACCATCAGCCCCTCGGTCTGCAGGAGCGCGGGCACGGCCGCTCCGCCGTTGCCGGCCGCGGCCGTCCCGCGCTGTCCCTCGCGCGTCACGCTAGGCGAACTTGCACGCCGGCGGGAAGTACGTCTTCTCCTTGGGGATCACCTCCAGGATCCTGTGCTTGTTGTTCTGGATCGTGAAGATGAACTCCCGGAGGAACGCCTGGTGGTCCTCCTTGCGGAGGGTCTTGTCGCCCTGCGGGAAGTCGTCCCCCTCCTTGACCTCCATGCCCTCGAGCGCCTCGATCAGCTTCATCGTGTCCTCGCGGCCGCGGAAGGCGGACCGCTGGATGCCGAGCTTCAGAAAGTTCGTCGCCTCGAAGTTCGACTGGACGTACCGGTCCGGCAGCGGGCCCGACGGGTCGATCTTCTTCAGGGCCGCCACCGCCTGGTCGAAGAACTTCCGGTGCGCGGACGTGTTGAGCGGCGGGTCCAGCACGGGGACGTAACGATTGACGCCGATGAACCCCTCGATCTTCTGCCCGAGGGCCGGCAGGTGCGTCGACTCGGCGATCGCGCCGTCGCCGGCGTACCGGTACTTCTTCGTGAGCCCGAGGTCGTACGCGGCGCTCGTGAAGTTGACGGCGTTGGCGCCGAAGAAGATGCCGAAGAGCCCGTCGAAGCTGCCGCTGATCTTGGAGACGAACGGCGCCATGTCGGCGGTGCCCAGCGGGATGCCGGTGGTGCCGACCACGTCGCCGCCGCTCTTCTTGATCTGCTCGATGTAGGCGTCGCGGGTGGACTGGCCCCACGCGTAGTCGAGGTAGGCGATGTGCCACTTCTTGCCCATCCTCGCGACGAGGTAGGGGGAGATCGCCACCGCCTGCGCCGGCGCGTAGTCGAACGGACGGAACGTGTACCGGCTGCACTTGCTCGTGGTGATCGTGGTGTCGAGGCACACGCTGACCATGTTGACGAGCCGGTGCTCCTCGTACACGGGCATGCAGGCCAGGCAGACGTTGGAGAGGTACCCGCCCACGTGCGCGTCGATCTGGTCCTCGACGACGAGCTTCTCCGCCTTCCGCCGTCCCACGTCCGGCTTCGACTCGTAGTCGGCGACGAAGAGCTCGACGGGCCGGCCGTGGAGGCCGCCCGCGGCGTTGATGCGCTCGATCGCCATGTGCACGCCGACCAGGGCCGTCTTGCCGCCCGCGGCCGCCGTGCCCGAGAGGGGCTGGAGCGTGCCGATCTTGTACGGCTTGGCCTGCCCGAAGGCCTCGCGCCACGGCGCCGGCACGAGCGTCGTCGCGCCGAGCGCCCCGGCGGCCGCGGCCGAGAGGCCGAGGAACTTCCGGCGCGTGGTCTTGCCGCTCCACCACACGTCCATCGTCCAGGGTTCATCCTGCCAGCGCTCGCCCATATTCGTCCTCCTGGCCGCGCGCCGCGGGCCGAGCGCCCACGACGCGGGCAGCGGGGTGTCCGGAACGGAGTGGCCCCTATCTACACCAACCGCTCGGACCGCGCAAGGGGGGCCCGCCCGCGACGGTGCTACGTCGCGAAGTGGTCGCGCGCGAGCGGCCGCCGGACGTCGGTGCCCGAGAAGAGCAGCGTCACGATGATCTCGACCGACGCGTTGCCGCCGAGTCCCTGGCAGCCGATCGCGGCGCGCGTGGGCTTGCCGTGATCCCCGAACGCCTCGACGAGCAGATCGGCCGCGCCGTTGATCACGCGGGGCTGGTCGCTGAAGCCCGGCGCCGAGTTGACGAAGCCGGTCATGTGCACGATCTGCTGCACGCGGTCCAGATCGCCGAGCGCGTACTTGACGGCGGCCAGCGTCGTGAGCGCCGCGTACCGGGCGGCCTCGTAGCCCTGCTCGACCGTGAGGTCCTTGCCGACCACGCCCGGGAGGTGGGGCCCTCCGCCCTTTCGGGGTGTGGTGCCGGACAGGTAGAGCAGGTTCTGCACCGGGAAGTGGGAAATGTAGTGGGCGCCGGACGGGTTCGTCCGGTACAGGTCCTCGAGGCTCGGCACCGCCAGCCCCAGCCGCTCGAGCTTTTCCTCGACTCGCATCTCGTCCTCCCCGGCGACCCGGCGGAATGCCGCCGTCGCCTACAGCGTGCCCGGGTACGCGCCGCCGTCGATCAGGAAGTTCTGGCCCGTCATGAAGCCCGCCTGCGCGCTGCAGACGAACGCGCACAGGTCGCCGAACTCCGCCGGATCGCCGAAGCGCGCCGACGGGTTGGCCCGGTGGCGGTCGCGGATGACCTCCTCGACGGTCCGGCCGCTCGTCTTCGCCTGGATGGCGATCGTCGAGCGGAGGCGGTCGGTGTCGAACGGGCCGGGCAGCAGGTTGTTGATCGTGACGTTGTGCGCGACGGTCTTCCGCGCGAGACCCGCGACGAAGCCCGTGAGCCCGGTGCGCGCGCCGTTCGAGAGCCCGAGGATGTCGATCGGGTGCTTCACCGCGCTCGAGGTGATGTTGACGATGCGGCCGAAGCGGCGCGCGAGCATCCCGTCCACGGTCGCCTTGATCAGGAGGATCGGCGTGATCATGTTCGCGTCGACGGCCCGGATCCACGCCTCGCGGTCCCAGTCGCGGAAGTCGCCCGGCGGCGGGCCGCCGGCGTTGTTGACGAGGATGTCGGGCTCGGGGCAGGCGGCGAGCACCGCCGCGCGCCCGGCCTCCGTCGTGATGTCCCCGGCGACGGCCGTCACGCGCACACGCGTCGCCTCGCGGATCTCCCGCGCCGTCGCCTCGAGCACGTCCTTGGTGCGGGCGTTGAGGGTGACGTTCACGCCCTCGCGGGCGAGCGACAGGGCGCACGCCCGGCCGAGCCCCTTCGACGCGGCGCACACGATCGCGTTCCGGCCCCTGATGCCCATGTCCATCGCGTGGCTCCTTGGCGCGGCTACGCGAACCGGCAGGCGGCGGGGACGACGGTCTTCTCCTTCGGCACCACCTGGAGGATCCGGTGCTTGCCGCCCCGCATCTCGAAGATGAACTGCCGGATGAAGGCCTGGTGGTCCTCCTTGCGGAGGGTCTTGTCGCCCTGCGGGAAGTCGTCCCCCTCCTTGACCTCCATCCCCTCGAGCGCCTCGACGAGCTTCGACGAGTCCTCGCGGCCGCGGAAGCCCGACTTCTGGATGCCGAGCCTCAGGAAGTTCATCGACTCGAAGTTCGACTGGACGAAGCGGTCGGGGAGCGGGCCCGACGGGTCGATCTTCTTCAAGGCCACCACGGCCTCGTCGAAGAACTTCCGGTGGGAGGGCGTGTTCAGCGGCCCCTCGAACACCGGCAGGTAGCGGTTCTGGCCGACGAAGCCCTCGATCTTGCCCCCGAGCGCCGGCAGGTTCGTGGACTCGGCGATCGAGCCGTCGCCGGCCCATCGGTACTTCTTCGGGAGCCCGAGGTCGTAGGCCTGGTTGCCGACCGTCACGGCGTCCTTGCCGGCGAAGACGAAGAAGAGGCCGTCGAAGTTGCCGCTGATCTGGGCGAGGAACGCCGTCATGTCCGCGGTGCCAAGCGGGATGCCGGTGCCGCCCACCACCTCGCCGCCCGCGCGCTTGATCTGCTCCACGTACGCGTCGCGCGCGGACTGGCCGAACGCGTAGTCCTGATAGACGATGTGCCAGCGCTTGCCGAGCTTGCCGACGAGATAGGGCGCGAAGGCGACGGCCTGGGCGGGCGCGTAGTCGAAGGGGCGGAAGGTGTACCGGCTGCAGCGCGTCGTGGTGATCGTCGTGTCGAGGCAGACGCCGATCATGTTGACGATCGTGTGCTCCTCCCAGACCGGCATGCACGCGAGGCAGACGTTCGACATGAAGCCGCCCTGGTGGGCGTCCACCTTGTCCTCGAGGGCGAGCTTCTCCGCCTTGCGGCGGCCGACGTCGGCCTTGGACTCGTAGTCGGCGATCAGGAGCTCGATCGGCCGGCCGTTGACCCCGCCCGCGCGGTTGATACGGTCCACCGCGAGCTGCGTGCCGACCAGCGCCGTCTTGCCGCCGACCGCCGAGGCGCCGGAGAGCGGCTGCATGGTGCCGATCCGATAGGGCCTGGCCTGGCCGAAGGCCTGCCGCCACGGTGCCGGCACGAGGACGGTCGCGCCGAGCGCTCCCGCGGCGGCCGCGGAGACGCCGAGAAATCTGCGTCGCGTCGTCTTGCCGCTCCACCACATGTCCCTCGCCCAGGGCTCGTCCTGCCAGCGCTCGGCCATCAGCGTCCTCCGGGGTGTCGTGTTGTGCGCGTCGCTCAGCCGAGGAGTCCGGCGGCGGCGAGCGCCTTCCTGATCGCCTCGCGCTCGGCCGCGCTCACCGGGGTGAGCGGCGGGCGGACGTGCGCCGCCGGGATGCGCCCGAGGAGCACGAGCGCCTCCTTCATCCGGTTGTGCATGTCCACGAACGGCGGCGCGTAGAAGACCCGCACGAGCGGGTCGAGCCGGTCGTTGATCCGGCGCGCGCCCTCGAGGTCACCCTTCTGGCAGGCGTCGAACAGCTCGGCCTGGAGGTCGGCGGTGACGCTGCCCATGCCGGAGATCGCGCCGTCGGCGCCGAGCAGGAAGGTGGCCATGAGCGACATCGTGAACGCCGAGAGCATCGCGACCGGACGGCCCGTGGCGCGCAGCGAACGCAGATTTCGCTCGAAGGCGACGATCTCGTTCGACCAGTCCTTGACCGCGGCCACTTGCGGAATTTCCGCGAGCTTCGCGAGAGTCTCGGGGGTGTAGCCGATGCCGGAGTCCGGCGGGTACTCGAAGACGATGATCGGCAGGTCCGCCTTCTCGGCGATCTCCCCGAAGTGGCGGAGGGCCATGTCGGGCTTCTGCTGGGCGCCCCACATGAAGAGCGTCGGCGGGAAGACGAGGACGCCGGCCGCGCCCGCCGTCTTGGCGTCGCGGGCGAGCTCGACCGCCTCCTGCGTGCCGTCCGAATAGACGCCCGCGACGACCGGACACTGGGCGCCGACCTCGTCCAGCGCGATCGCGAGCGCGCGCCGGCGCTCGTCGCGCGAGAGCGACGAGACCTCCGCGGCGTGGCCGTTGGCGACGATCCCGGTGACGCCGCGCGCGTCGGCGAGCCAGCGGAGGTGCTTCCGGTACGCGCCCTCGTCGATCGAGAGGTCGGCCTTGAAGGGCAGGATGTTCGCCGGCATGACGCCCGAGAACTTCACCATCGCGACACCTCGTCGGAGATTTCCTTGGCCGTGACGACGCGGCCGTAGGCACGCCCGATGATATCAAGAGTCGCGCGCTGGATCTCGGGCCAGAGCGTTGCCACCCCGTCCTCGGCCACGGTCACCCGGTACTCGCGGCTGAACGCGCCGATCACCGTGGCGAGCACACAGATGTCGGTCATGGTGCCCGTCACCACGAGGGAGGTCACGCCGCGCGCGCGCAGGGCGCCGTCGAGGGGCGTCCCCGCGAAGCCGTCGTACCAGCGCTTCCTGACGACCAGCTCGCCCGGCGCCGGCCTGAGCTCCTCCACCGTCTCGGCGCTCGGCGTTCCCTCGAGGCACGCCGACGAGGGCCGGCCGAATCCGGTCGGCGCCCCCGGCCTCGCGGGCCTGTGCTCGGGGTGGAGCTCGCCGACGAGGAGCGGCGCCGCCTCGGAGTACACGAACTCGGTGAAGACGACCGGCAGGCGCTTCGCGCGGAAGGTGTCGAGCAGCGCGCGGATCCGCGGCACGCACTCGCGCGCGGGCGCGACCTCCATCGCCTCGCCGGGCCGGAGGAAGCCGCGCTGCATGTCCACGACGAGGAGCGCCGTCCTGCCGGGCTCGAGGCGCAGGACGCGCTCGAATGTCTCGCGCCGATCATCGCTCACGCGAGCCTCGGGAGGATCTCGCGCGCGATCAGCTCGACCTGCTCGCGCTCGTACCGGTAGGGGATCAGGATGAGGCGGTCGACACCGGTCGCCGCGTGGGCGCGGAGCTGCGCCACGCACTCCTCGACGCTCCCGCGGATCGCGTGCTCGATCGTGGACTCGCTCCACGCCGCGACGTCCCACTCGGTCTCGAGCCAGCGGCGCATCGGCGCCTCGGTCTCCGCGCGCGAGCGGCCGACGTAGATGGCGAGCTGGTTCGTGCCCGTGAGCGTCTTGGGATCACGCCCGGCCTCGCGGGCGAAGCCCTCGATCTTCTCCCACGCCTTCCGGTAGCTCTCGGGCGTGTAGAAGTAGGTGAGCCAGCCGTCGCTCTTGGTCGCCACGCGCTTGAGCACCGCGTCGACGTAGCCGCCGATGAGGATCGGCGGACGGGGCCGCTGGACCGTCCGGGGACGCATCACCGCGTCACGCAGGTTGAACTCGTCCGCCTGGAGGGTCACGCGGTCCTCGGTCCAGAGCCGCGTCAGGATCTCGAGGTTCCGCTCGAAGAGCCGGCCGCGCTGCTTGAAGGGCACGCCCACCGCGTCGAACTCGCGCGCGTACCAGCCGGCCGCGACGCCGAGGATCAGCCGTCCCTTGGAGACGGCGTCGAGCGTCCCGAGCGCCTTCGCGGCCACGGTGGGGTTCCGGAGCGGCAGGACCATGACGCCCGTGCCGAGCTTGATCCGGCGCGTGCGCGCAGCGATCGCCGTCAGGATCCCCACCGCGTCGAGGATCGGGAACGCGGGCTCGACGCCGAGGATCACGTGGTCCCACGCCCAGAGGGACTCGAACCCGAGCGCCTCGGCGCGCTCCGCGTACGCGAGGATCGCGTCCACGTCGGGCGTCTCGCTGGGGCCGACGAAGTTCTTGAGGGCCAAACCCCACTGGATCATTGAAGGGCTCGTCTCGCAGCGCGACGCCGCTCGACTCGCACTGCCACGCTAGCCGAGGAACCTGCGCTCGGGATCGAGCGCGCGCAGCATCTCGAGCTCGTCGGCCGACGGCGGCTCGGTGGTCTCGATCGTCGGCGCCCGGCCGAGCTCGAAGCCGGTGTTCGCCTGGATGTCGTCGACGGAGACGCCGGGGTGCGTCGCCTCGATCCGCATGCGCTTTGTCTCCGGGTCGAAGCCGAGGAGCCCGAGCGTCGTGACGACGCGCGAGACGCCGCCGAAGAGGAGGCCCGCGGCGCGCCGCGCGCCGTCGCCGGCGAGCCACGCCGGGCTCGTGACGAACGCGACGCGCGGGACGAAGCGGCGCTTCTCGTGAGCGGTGACGATGATGACCTCGCGGCAGA
>Ga0099830_10002237_pt1 | contig 10202 bp, 9 predicted proteins | sample CZO8metaG_4_FD_79337 | JGI IMG/M metagenome (GOLD analysis project Ga0099830, IMG submission 79337) | Vadose zone soil microbial communities from the Eel River Critical Zone Observatory, Northern California, USA - CZOApr15con2H3.8 metaG | ecosystem: Environmental > Terrestrial > Soil > Vadose...
AGGCGCGGGAGGCGGGCAAGCCGGAGCCCGACATCCCGCCGCTTCCCGCAGACGTCGCGAAGCAGGTCAGCGAACTGTACGTCGGCCTCTTCGAGCGACTCACGGGTGAAAAGTTCCGTTAGGATGCGTTTTGGGAAACGCGGAACAAAGTCTTTTAGTGAAAGCGGTGATACATTCCGCGGTCGGGGTCTCCGGTATGGAGCTAAGTGTCTACGTCGACGGCAAGTTCTACCCGCAGTCCGAGGCGAAGGTCAGCGTCTTCGACCACGGCCTCCTCTACGGCGACGGCGTATTCGAAGGAATCCGCGCGTACAACGGCCGAGTCTTCAAATTGGACCGCCACCTCGAGCGACTGTACCACTCGGCCAAGGCCATCGACCTGAAGATCCCGCACACGAAAGACGAGATGGCGAACATCATCCTCGAGACATGCCGCCGGAACGACATCCATGAGGGGTACATCCGGCCCGTCATCACGCGGGGCAAAGGGGATCTCGGACTCGATCCGCGAAAATGCAAGAGCGGACCGAGCGTGGTCGTGATTGCCCAGCCCGGCATCTCGCTGTACGGCAAGGTGTACGAGCGCGGGCTGAAGGTCGTGACCTCTTCGTATCGTCGCGTGCCGCCGCAGAGCCTGAGCCCTTCGATCAAGTCACTGAACTACCTGAACAACATCATGGCCCGCGTCGAGGCGAACCAATACGGAGCGGACGAGGCGTTGATGCTCGACATCCACGGGTACGTGTCCGAGGCGACCGCGGAAAACTTCTTCATCGTCCGCAACTCGACGATCGTCACGCCCTGGACCTCCACGAACCTCCCCGGCGTCACGCGAGAGACGGTCCTCGAGATCGTCCCGCAGCTCGGCTTGAAGTCGGAGGAACGGCTCTTCACCCTGTATGATGTCTGGTCCGCGGACGAGGCGTTCATCAGCGGGACCGCCGCAGAGATCGGGCCGGTCGTTGAACTGGACGGTCGGACGATCGGAGATGGCAAACCCGGACCGACGACGAAGCGGATCATGAAGGCGTTCCGCGATCTCGTGATGACGACGGGTACGCCAATCGAGGCGGCCCACGCGATATCGCAAAAGATATAGGCCCTCCACCCATCGGCGGCTCCGGTCCCGCGTGAAGTTTCTCGAATACAAGGCGAAGGAGATCTTCGCCCGATATCGCATCCCGGTCCCTCGGGGGGTCGTCGCATCCTCCCCGGCCGAAATCCTCGACCCACCGCTCCCGTGCATGGTGAAGGCGCAGGTGCTCGTCGGCGGCCGAGGCAAGGCCGGGGGCATCAAGCCCGCCGAGTCATTGGACGAGGCCCGCACGGTCGCCGGACAAATCCTCGGGATGGACATCCACGGGTATCGCGTGAAACAGGTGTACCTCGAGGAGCGCCTGGAGATCGGGCAGGAACTCTACCTCGGCGTCACGATCGACCGCTCCGCGCGAGAGCCGCTCCTCATGGCGAGCGCGATGGGAGGGATCGACATCGAGGCCGTCCCGCACGACCGGATCTACATGGAGCATATCCCCACGGTGGTCGGGATTCAACCGTACTTGGTACGGAGCCTCCTCAAGCAGCTCGCGCTTCCAAGGGAAGTGGGCGACCAGATTGCATCCATTGTCAGGCGCGTCTACGACCTGTTCCGGAAAGAGGACGCGGAACTCGTCGAAATCAATCCGCTCGTCGTGACGAAGGCCGGTAGCGTCGTCGCGGGAGACGCGAAGCTCGTCATCGACGACAACGCGGAGTATCGCCATCCAGAATACGCCAACCTGGACCAAGACCGCACCCCGCTCGAGCAGGAGGCCCATGACAAGGGTATCACGTTCATCCAGCTCGACGGGGACATCGGCGTCATCGCGAACGGCGCGGGCCTCACGATGGCGACGCTCGACATCCTCGGCCTGAAGGGCGGACGGGGCGGGACCTTCTTGGACCTCGGGGGCACGGACGACCCGGGGAAAGTGAAACAGGCGTTCGAGATCTTGATCAAGGCGGCCCCCTCCGTGATCCTGCTGAACATCTTCGGCGGCATCACGAAGGCGGACACCGTGGCCCTCGGCGTGAAGCAGGCGCTCGAGGAGATGCACACGAAAATCCCGGTCGTGGCCCGGATCAAGGGGGTCAACGAAGCCCAGGCGAAGGAGATGCTCCGGTCGATCGGCATGTATCCGGCGGAGACCGTGGAGGAAGCCGCCGAGCTCGCGGTCAAGGTCAAATCGGGAGGCGCCTAGATTTGGCGGTCCTGCTCTCGAAGAAGAGCCGCGTCTTGGTCCAAGGAATCACGGGCCATCAAGGGCAGTTCCACACCCGAGCGATGATCGACTTCGGCACGAGGGTGGTCGCCGGCGTCACCCCAGGAAAAGGGGGCACGAAGGTCGAAGGGGTCCCGGTTTTCGATAGCGTTCGCGAGGCCGTCCATCGAAGACGGGCCAACGCCTCGATCATCTTCGTCCCCGCGCCGTACGCGAAAGACGCCGCGATCGAGGCGATCGAAGGCGGGCTGAAGCTTGTCGTAATCATCACAGAACGAATTCCGTTCCACGATTGCCTGGAGTTGATGCCGTTCTCCCGAAGCCGTTCCTGCGTTGTCATCGGGCCAAACTGCCCCGGACTCGCATCCCCTGGCCAGGCGAAGATGGGGATCATGCCGAACCAACTCTTCAGGGAAGGCGACGCGGGCGTCATCTCCCGCAGCGGGACCTTGACCTACGAGATCGTCAACGCGATGACCGAGGCGGGGTTCGGACAGACGACCTGCATCGGGATCGGCGGGGACCCGATCATCGGGACGAGCATGGTCGACGCCCTCGAGATGTTTCAGAAGGACCGGAAGACGAAACGGATCGTCGTCGTCGGAGAGATTGGCGGCACCGCCGAGGAAGAAGCCGCCGACTTCATCGAGAGGCGGGTCACCAAACCCGTCGTGGCCTACGTCGCCGGCCGGACGGCCCCGCCCGGGAAGCGGATGGGTCATGCCGGGGCGATCATCCAGGGAAACCGCGGCACGGCCGAGTCGAAGGTCAAGGCGTTCGAGGCGGCCGGCGTCCCGGTCGCGGAATACCCGGTTGGAATCCCGAAGTTGCTCGCCGCGACGTGAAGGGCGGGCCGCCGAGGAACCTTCAAGTATGCGCCCGCGCTCCTTCGCGCGGGGAGCCCAGAAGGGCTGAGAGTCTCCCGCGTGAGGGAGAGACCCTTGGAACCTGATCCGGGTCATGCCGGCGTAGGGAACTCGAGGACTTTTTCAGCCCTGGGATCCTGAGGAGACCTCGGACACGGAGACCGGACGCCAGCTCGACAGCGGCCCCGTCGAGTACGGCGGCACGGCCCTGAAAGTCGAACCCTTTGGCATCGAACACATTACGGATCGCGAGCGGCACGGTCGACCCTCGCGGTTGTTCCCTTTTTGGTTCGGGGCGAATGCGACCTTGTACAGCTTCCTCGTGGGGTTCCTCGGGATCGCGGTCCTCCGCCTCCCGGTGGACCTGGCGCTGGAAGGCGTGGTCCTCGGGACTGTCCTCGGGTCGATTCCCTTCGCCCTCCTGAGCATCGTGGGTCCGGCGACAGGCTATCCGCAGATTGCCCAATCGCGGAGCTCCTTTGGACGCCGGGGTGCGTACCTCCCGGCGGCCCTGAACTGGTTCTCGACGACGGGCTGGAGTGCGGTCACGTTCATCTTGGGCGGTCTTGCATTCAGCCTCTTCCTGCCAATCCCCTTCGTCGCGGGGGTCGCGATTTTCGCAGTCATCCAAATCGTCGTGGCCTTCTACGGCCACAACTTCCTTCACCGGTTCGAGCAGGTCATGGCCGTGATCCTCGTCGGCGTATTCGCCGCGATGAGCGTCGTCGCGGTCCAAGGAGCGACCGCGGCGGTCTATACGGCTTCCGGCGGCGGACTGGCTGGATTCGCATTCATGACGATCCTTGCCGCCTCGATTCCATTGAGCTGGGCGCCTTATGCGGCGGACTTCTCCCGTTATCTGCCACGGGACACAGTGCGTCGACGCGTCTTCGTTCCCGCGTTTCTCGGGATGGCCGTGGCCTGCATCTGGGTTGAGACGATCGGGGTCCTGTTGACGACCTCCCTCGGTTCCTGGGGTGACCCCGTACTCGTATTCGCCCATGCCTTTGGTGACAGGCTCGTGGTCCCGCTGCTTCTCCTGCTCGTCGTGAACCTGTTGGCTGCGAACGCCCCGAACCTCTATTCAAGCGGGCTCTCCCTTCTTGCTCTTGACGTCCCGGTGAGGCGGGGGACCTCCGTCCTCGTCGGAGGAGCCATCGCGACCGTGCTCGCGGTGTTGGGGGGCACCGATCGGGTCGCGTTCTATGAGAGCTGGCTCTTCTTCGTCGAATACTGGATCGCTCCATGGGCCGCAATCGTACTCATCTCGTTCTTCGTTTTCAGGCATCGCGGTGCGGAGCCGAGCCCGGATATGGCTCCACCGTGGCGCGCGTCTGCGCTAGCAGCCTACGTCTCCGCCGTGATCCTCGCGGTTCCCTTCATGAACCGGGCCCCGCGCTTCGTTGGGCCCGTTTCGTCCGCACTCGGTGGCGTGGACTTGAGCAACCTTGTCTCTTTCGCCGCCGCATCCGTTCTCTTCTACGCCCTCACGTCCCGGGGGGAGCGTCGTTCGCAAGCCGCGGCAGTCCATCCTCCTCTTGCGGAGTCGGAACCATGACAGGATCAATTCGACCCAAGTATCCGATGGGCAAAGTGGGTCGTACGTTCTTCGAGAACGTGATCGCGCGCCACTTAGGCGCGAGACGCCAGGACGTTGACGTCGGACCGGCGAGCGGAGTGGATATCGGTGTTGTGCGACTTCCGGACGGGCGCGCTCTGCTTTCGACGACCGACCCGATCTACATCGTGCCTCAGTACGGATGGGAACGGGCCGCATGGTTCGCCTTTCACATCCTCGCCTCTGACCTGACGACGTCGGGCGTCGCGCCACAGTACGTCACGATGGATTGGAACCTGCCCATGGACATCGAAGACGACCAAATCGAGACGATGCTCCGGGTTATCGATCGCGAATCGAAGAAATACGGCGCCGCGATCGTGACGGGCCACACGGGCCGCTACGAGGGCTGCGCGTACCCGATGGTCGGCGGGGCGACGTTCCTCGCCATCGCGCCGAAGGACGGCTGGGTCACGGCCAATATGGCGAGGCCCGGAAGTCATCTGCTCGTCACGAAGACGGCGGCCCTTGAGGCGACGGCCATCCTCTCGAACACCTTCCCGGACCTCGTGGAGCGGAGCCTCGGGGCGGACATGACGAGGCGCGCCCGCGCACTCTTCGAATCCATGAGCACGGTCGACGATGCGTTGGCCGCTGCATCTGTCGGCCTACGGAAGGATGGCGTATGGGCGATGCACGACGCGACGGAAGGCGGTGTGCGAAATGCGGTCTGGGAGATGGCGCAAGCCTCCGGGATCGGAGTCGACGTGGATCTCACAAGCGTGCATCTGGATACGGCCGTCGCGGAAGTCTCGAACCTCTTCGGCATGGACCCGCTGGACGCGATCAGCGAAGGGACCCTGCTCATCGCGGTCGACCCGGACGCCGCACCGGAGGTCATCGTGCGCTTGAAGAAGGAAGACATCCTTGCGAAGGACATCGGCAAATTCACGAAAAAGGGCCAAGCCTGCCGAGATCGCGGCAAACCCTTCCAACCCGCGGACCGCGATCCGTTTTGGGTCGCGTTCAGCCGGGCCCTCGCCGGGGAGATCGCCTGATCCTGCACGTCCCGCGACAACGTCGCCTCGGCGGTGTGTACCTGGTCGCGTCACCGCAGAAGCCCGTCGCTCGCTTGCTGGCGACAGTCACTGCAGCCCTCGAGGGCGGCATCTCGGTCGTTCAACTCCGCGACAAAGGAGCCTACTCTCGGGAGGAGCAGGTCGCCGCGGGCCGAGGTCTGCGGGATCTCGCGAACCGGTTTGGCGTCCCGTTTCTCGCAAACGACGATCCGGAACTCGCCCGCCGCCTGGACGCCGATGGAGTTCACGTTGGACGCGACGATCCGTCCCCCCGGATCGCTCGGGCAGTCCTCGGATCGAAGGCGATCATCGGCGTCACCGTGTACGGAAAGCCAGGCGAGGAGTCCAAGGCTGCGGAGAGCGGCGCAGATTACCTCGCGTGCGGACCGTTCTTTCCAAGCCCGACAAAGCCCGAGGAGCCTCTGCTGCCGTTGCAGATCCTCGACGCGGTCGTGCACCGTTCCACGCTCCCCGTGTTCGCGATCGGCGGGGTGAACGCGGAGAACGCCGGCCTCCTGGCGCGGCACCGGGTCGCTGGAGTTGCCGTGGTATCGGCCATCATGGACGCGCCGGATCCACGACAAGCGACCGAAGCGATCCGACGTGCGTTTTCAGAGGCATCTCGCCGGTGACGCGTGCCGCGCACGCGCACTCGAAGAAACGCGCGCGCGAGGAATCCTCGGCGGGAACATCCAGCGACAAACGGTTAAATAGAGCCCCTTGCGTGCGAGCCTTTCCGTGCGCCGACTCATTGTGACGGAGAAGTTCAACGCCTCGATTCGGATCGCGACGATCCTCAGCGGCGGAAAATCGAAGCGGTCGTACGTGGAAGGGACGCCCGTCTTCGAATTCACCCAGGGCGACGACCGTGTCCAAGTGGTCGGCCTCCGTGGACACATCATCAACCTCGATTATCCGGATGCCCTCAACGACTGGGCGCGGGTCGACCTCAAGGAGCTCGTGTGGGCGGAGCCCCAGAAGGTTGTGACCGCCGGGAAGATCGGGGCGGCCCTGAAGGTCCTGGCGGCTCAGGCGGACGAAGTCGTCATCGCGACCGATTTCGACCGGGAGGGCGAACTCATCGGCGTCGAGGCCCTCGGGCTCATCCGCGAGGCCCGACCGGAGATCCGCGTGCGCCGGGCCCGGTTCTCCGCGCTCACCAAATGGGACATCGAGGACGCGTTCGCGAATCTTGTGGACGTCGACTACCCGCTCGCTTGGTCCGCCGAGTCCCGACAATCGGTCGACCTGGCGTGGGGTGCCGTCCTCACGCGCTTCGTTTCGATTGCATCGAAACAGCTCGGACGGGACTTCCTCTCCGTGGGCCGCGTGCAGAGCCCGACCCTCGCGCTGATCGTGGACCGGGAGCGAGAGATCGAGAACTTCGTCCCGCAAGACTTCTGGACCGTGCATGCGAAATTCCGGAAGGGCGTCGACGGAGTTCCCGTGGAGTTCGAGACGAATCACGAGCACGGCCCGTTCTGGGCCCGCCGAGAAGCCGAGACCGCCATGGCCCAGGCGGAGGCCGCGGCGCAAGGAATCGTCCGTGAGTATCTTCAGAACGAACGCGAGGAACGGCCTCCGCCGCCCTTCAACACGACGATGTTCGTCGCGGAAGCGAACAGGATGGGCTTCGGGGCCGCGCAGGCGATGCGGATCGCAGAAGACCTCTACCAATCCGGATTCATCTCCTACCCACGCACCGACAACACGGTCTACCCGTCGACGGTGAACCTACGGTCCGTCTTGGAGAAGTTGGCGGACTCGCCCTTCGGCGCAGAGGCCCGTGAACTCGCAGGCCAAGAGCGCATCGTCCCGAGCCGCGGTCGGACCGAAGCGACCGACCATCCCCCCATCTACCCGGTCCAGGGCGCGGGACGGGACAAGGTGAAGCGCGAGGACCACTGGCGGATCTACGAGCTCGTCGTGCGGCGCTTCTTCGCAACGGTGGCGCCCAACGCCGTCGCGGAGGTCGCCGACGCGAAGATCGAACTTGGGGGCCAGATGTTCCTGGCCGAAGGCTATCGGATGAGAGAACTCGGATGGCGCAAGTACTATCCGTACTGGACCGTCCGGGAGGCGATCCTGCCGCCCTTGGCCGTCGATGAGGCCCTCGACCGAGTCGGACCCGTCGCGCTCCAGGAGGACCGGACGAAACCCCCGGGCCGGTACAGCGAAGGGTCCCTGATTCAAGAAATGGAGCGCCTCGGCCTCGGGACCAAGTCCACCCGGCACGAGATTCTCAAGAAGCTCTACGATCGCAAGTTCATCGAGGGCAAGTATCCGAGACCGACGACGAGCGGGCGGGCCCTCATCGAGGCGTTGGAGGATCACGCCGAGCGGATTACCCAACCCGAGATGACCGCGCACCTCGAAGCGGACATGGAGGGAATCGCGACCGGCGTACGGGCTCGCGAGGACGTCGTCCGGGAGTCCCAGCAGATGCTCAGCGAGGTGCTCGAGACGCTCGAAGCGAACCGCGAGGCGATCGGACAGGAGATCGAGGCCGCCCTGCGGGAGCAGAACTACATCGGCAAGTGCAACGTCTGCAAGGAGGGGAACCTCACGGTCCTCCGGTCTCGGCGGGGGAACCGATTCCTCGGGTGCGACCGGTATCCCGCATGCCGAAACACGCATCCCTTGCCGCAGATCGGGATCATCCAAGGCGCGGAGGAGAACTGTCCCGAATGCGGCGCGCCGATGATCAAGCACACGGACCGCGGCCGGACGACGACGTATTGCGTCGCATCCGCTTGTCCATCGGTCCGGGAGAAGAACTTCATCGGCCGCTGCGAAAAATGCGGGGATGGGGAACTCATGATTCGTCACGGGACCTACGGAAAACGGTTCGTTGGCTGTTCGAGCTACCCCGGCTGCGATAACTCGTACCCGCTCCCCCAGCGTGGCCTCATCGTCCCGACCGAGGAGCGGTGCAACGCGTGCGGTCATCCGGTCATCAAGGTGATCATGCGGGGTCGACCGCCCTGGGTCCTCTGCCTGAACATGAAGTGCCCGACGAAAGAAGGCAAAGGTCGGAAGAGAGGAAAAGACGGGCCGAAGAAAGCGACCCGCAAACGGAAGGCGAAGCCGGTCGAGATCGTCGCGGACATCGCAACCGGCTAGGGCGACGCCATGAACCGCGTGAACTCGTCGAGACTCCGCGGGCGCAACGTGAAGTTCGTCCGCTTCTCATCGCCAATCGTCGACAGTGGGGTCTTGCCGTAGTGGTGGCCCGGGCACACGACCAAGTCGTCGTCCATCTTCTGGACCTTGTTGAACAACGAGTCGTACATGTCCCCGACGCTCGATCCGGGTAGATCCACCCGGCCGCAATCCCCAACGAAGAGGCAGTCGCCCGTGAAGACCCGCCCCGCAACGATGAAACAACACGAGTCTGGCGAGTGGCCCGGGGTGTGGACGACTTTTACTTTGAGCTCACCAACGGGAACGATCGCACCGTCCTCGAGGATCAGGTCTTTCCGGACGTTACTGAGCCGATGGGCCGCGATTTTCCCTCCGGTTTCGTCCGCGAGCCGCTCGTTATCGTAGACGTGGTCGACGTGGTGATGGGTGTTGAAGATGAGTCCGATTGAGTAGCCGTTCTCGGCCGCCGCCTTCTGAAGGACGCGCGCATCAAAACTCGGATCGAACACGGCGGCGACCTTCATGGCGGGGTCCCCGATCACATATCCGAAGTTCGCCATCGAGCCGATCAGGCGCTGCTCGAACCACATCCGGGCGCGAGACGCGGCCGCGGGCCAAGAGCCTTTCCTTCATCGACGCCGGTTCTGCGCGGCGTATGCCCTCGCCCAGTATTCCTGCCAGGCGCGCGCGTTGTCTTCCCACGCCTTCCGAATCTGGTCCCGGACCTTCATCCGGTGCGTAACCGCCAGGGACACGAGGAACGCGAAACCGAGTATTCCCGCCCCCCACGCGGTGGTCAACGTCGGCTCACCGGAAAGGTGACCGGTGGCGACCGCCCAGGCAGTCAGGATCGCACTCACGATGACGAACGTGACGGAACCCGCAATCCGCCGCGTGATCCAGCCCATCGCGGGACCGTGGCTCCCTCGTGCGATAAAGAGTGCGGGACGAAAATCATTTGTGCGAAATTTCGGCCAGTGGGCAAGGACACATCCGAGCCGCCTGGACGGAAGCCCGGGGCCGAGTGGTACGCATCTCACAGCGGCGGATTCTGCCACGACAGGGTTATCGACGAGACGCCGTTCCTGGCGGCATGTCACAGCCTCTGGAGGGCCGCGTCGCCCTGGTCACCGGCAGTACGGGTGAGGGGATGGGGAGGAGCGTCGCACTCACCTTGGCGCGCGAGGGCGCGAACGTCGTCCTGAACCACGGCACGAACCGGCGGACCTCGCCCGCGAACAACCGTCGTCTCGTGGATGCAATCGAGCGACTCGGCGCCCGAGCAATCGTGGTA
>Ga0099830_10002239_pt1 | contig 10196 bp, 10 predicted proteins | sample CZO8metaG_4_FD_79337 | JGI IMG/M metagenome (GOLD analysis project Ga0099830, IMG submission 79337) | Vadose zone soil microbial communities from the Eel River Critical Zone Observatory, Northern California, USA - CZOApr15con2H3.8 metaG | ecosystem: Environmental > Terrestrial > Soil > Vadose...
TGGGATGCGGAAGAAGTCGAGCGCGCGATCAAGCCCGCGGCGTATATCAGGACGTGCAAACCCGCGGTTCTCCATCCCCCAGGCAATCTCGTCGGCGACGATCAGGTTGAAAAGCTGGTTCTCAGGGTCCTGGGTTACCGTGCCGATGTTGGAGGCGATGCGCGCCAGGGAAGTATCCGCCGTGTTCGTCCCAAAGACACGCACGGTCCCCATGAGATCGCCGCTGATGAAGTGAGGGATCACCCCAGCACATATGTGGAGCAGCGTGGACTTTCCGCAGCCCGTCGGCCCCACGAGGGCGACCACCTCGCCCTCGGAGATCGTCAGATTGACGTCACGCAGCAGCGGTGGCAGGGCGGGGAAGGCAAAGCCCACCCCGTCCAGGACAATGGGGTCCATGCTGGATATGGGTCGATCCCTTTAGGTTTTTGGTTTCCCAGCGGTGCTGCGGTAGGCGAAAAAGAGTGCGAGCGCTATCACGATCAAAATCACAGTGACTACGGCCCGCACACCCAGGTTCGACATGTCGAACAGCCCAAAGGCTTTCGGCATTGCCCCGGAAGCGCCCAGGTACAGGAGCCCAATTCCGATCACTGCGACCACCACGCCGCCGACGATGGCCCAGATGTAATCCTTGCTCATCTCTCTACCTCACTGGAAAACGCCGGCGCGACGGACCGCACGATAGAACGCGTAGCCCATCGGTCCGCCGATGATGACCGCCATCAGCCACTGCCAGAAGAAGAGGACAACTATCTGGCCAAAGCCCAGCTTTAGAACGACCACATACAGACCTAGCGCCTGCACAACGTTGACGAAGAGATCGCAAACTGCGATGTAGAACACAAAGGGGACAAAGCTGATGTCGGGGTTTCGCTGGAGGTGCGCCCGGAACAAAAACGCCAGCGGGATCATCTCTGACATGTTGAGGAAGAAGAACGACCAGGCCAGCGGGTGGGTAGCACTGAGAACCGCGATGATCGGATTGAAGTTGGAAACGATGAGAGCCCCGGTGAGTCCGAAGTAGATAACCGCGGTCGGCCACCACAACTGGGCAAAGGTATGGCCTAGCGGAACGCCAAGCCCGCCCGTCCAGATCTGGTCCAGCCGCTCGGTGATCTGCATGTTGGCGGAGAAAGCCACCGCCAACAGAAGTGAGCCAACGAGCGTACGCGTATCCCCACGTAAAATCGGTCCCCGAGCCAACCGCTCCTCGACCGTCATTGCGGCCGTAGCCATGGACATCCACCTCCCAAGTCAAGAGTTGGCGCAATCACAGCACGGACATGATGGAGAGTCTATGGCGAGACATCCAAAGATTGGGCCACATGGCTGGGCGGACTCACAAAAGCTGGGCCGAGTCGAAGATTCGGAGTACCAGCTCGAGCGTTAGCCGGTCTTCCGGCCGTCGCAGGCTCAGTCCGGTCAGCTCCTGCAAGCGTCCGAGTCGGTACTCCACCGTGTGAGGATGTATGCCCAGGCGTGCGGCGGCCTGCTTGCTCGAGGCGCCGGTGTCAAGGTAAACCCGGAACGTCTCCAGCAGCGCCGAGCCACGCTGGCGGTCGCGATCGATGACGGCCTGCAACGTTCTCTCACAGAGCTGAGCGATATCAGCGCCCGAGGCGGCCTGAAGGATCAGCCGATACGCGCCTAGGCTCTGAACACTGAACACCGGGTCAACGCGCCCTAGCCTCTCTCGCACCTCGATTGCGAGTCTGGCCTCTTGGTGGGCGGTTGCGAGACCGGTTAGTTCTCCCACCTCGTCTTCGACGGCATAAACCGCTCGCCAGTCCGGTGCCAATGTCGACAAGCGCTCCGCCGCTTGCTCAAGTGCCGCGTAGGAAGACTGGTCCCCGTTGGCAGGCCTGCCGGCAAGCGACTGGATGGCTACGACATGACCATCCTTAAGCGTGACTGTCACGGGCCTACCTTCGAGCCCGAGGGCCTCCTGTGTCAGCGCGAGCAAAGTTCGCAGAACACGCGGGCCGCTGTCGTGCTGGCCATCGCCCACCGCACGGAGTGAGCCAACAACCAACCTTAGCGGCGGCTGGGCCTGTCGCAGCACATCTGTGCCGGATGGGAAGTCGCCGTTCAGCAGTCGCTCGAGAACATCCCCGCGGCGCCTGATCTCGCCCTCCTCGAGCGCACGCTCGCGCAGGAATCTCGCCGCCGTGATCATTGCCGCCGAATCCGCAGCAGCTGCGTCGACTGCGTCCAGTTGTCGGTGCCGTGCGTCGAGGATTACGAAGCCAAGTGTTTCCGGGCCAGCCGACACCGGGCAGATGAGCAACTCGCGACCACGCTCGACTTCGAGACGCTGTTGGGCACGCGTTTCGGCAGCCTGGCGCAGCGTGGGCTGCAGAGCAGCCCAAGCCGCCACATCCAACTCTCGCAACGTCTCCGCCGGCATCGCCACGTCGCAGGCACGTATGCGGTACAGGGCGTCACTCAAAAACACGGAAGCTCGCGTGAGTCGCGCCAAACGAATTGCGAGCGCGCTTAGCGGCAAATCGTCGCGAACGACCTCTGCGAGCGAATCCTGTACCTGGAGGCGCCGCTCCAGCTGGTCACGCTGGGTACGGATCTCGTCGTTGAGCGCCTCTAGCCGCACGCGGGAATCGTGCTCAGCCGCGTAGAGCCGTGCATTGACGATGGCGATCGCCGCCGCCTGCGCGAGCGCATCCAGGAGCTGGACGTCGAAGGAATGGAAAACCTCTGATTTGTAAAGATTCTCGACGACCATGGCACCCAGCGCCTCTCCCTTGTAGACCAACGGGGCCGCGACTGCGCTCTGGGGGTAATCGGTGCCACCGCTGGCCTCTCGAAACGTGTCCAGATTGGAGGGCTGAGCCGCGCCCATCACCGCGGCTACCTCCTCTTTATGTGGGTAGATTTCCGCATGTCGGCTGAGGAAAGCCCGCCCGGAAAGGCCCTCACCAGGTTTGACGATTAGGTCGTAAACGCCGGGACCAAAGCCGATGGAGTGGTTGACGACCAGCGCACGCCGCTCCGGGTCGTATAGGAAAAGAATCCCGGCTTCGGCAGCGGGGAGGATCCGGATCGCGCCCTCGAGGATGCGTTCTATGATCTCCTGTAGGTCGAGCTCAGCGGTCAGGGCTCGGCTGACCTCGATCAGCGTCACGAGCCGGTCGAGCTCCGATTGGGCCGGCTTCACCGTGGCACGGCTCATCTCCACTCCCCGCCAGGGATCATAGACGGGCGGCAGGCTCCCTGCGGGAGCTTGAGCCCCTGGTCAGTGGCCGCGAAAGGCATCTTCCAGCCATGTCGCCACAACGGTGGGTACGACCTTCGCGTCGATGACCAGGCCGTTTCTGGACGGGCTGGCAGCCCATTCTCGGAGCGGCTCGAGGTCAGCCCTTCGGCGCACGGTCAGGCCATCGAGGCCGAGGGCTCTGCCGATGGCCGCAAAATCCGTATCTGGAAATTTGACCAGGTTCACGGGCTCCCCGATCGGCCCGAAATGATGGACCTCCGCGCCATAGGCGGCGTCGTTGTAGATCACGATCAGCATGCCAAGCCCAAGCCGGGCGGCCGTCTCGAGCTCAGGCAGCGCCATCAGGGCTCCGCCGTCGCCGAGCGCCGCGACGGTGGCCCGATCTGGCCTGGCGACTGCAGCTCCGATCGCGCTTGCCAACCCCAGACCAATTGACTGAAAGCCCTGTGCGAACACGAATGCGTCTGGACTCTGGATACGCAGGTACATGGGCGGGTAACCCATGAAATGTCCGGAGTCGACCGCAACAGCGCGGTCGAGCGGAAGCAGGTCGTCGAGTGCGATGGATAGCGTGCGCGGGTCGATGCGTTGTTCGGTGCTTGCGTCCTCGTACCGCTCTGTGCGCCATGTTCGGTTTCGAATTCGTTCAGCTACATCAGGCGTCCGCCAGCCGTTTTCCCTCTTTTCGAGCACGGGCAACAAAGCTCGAGCGGTTTCCTTCACGTCGCCGACCACCGGTAAGTCGACGCGGTGGTGTGACCCCAGTGCCTGCGCCTCGTGGTCGATCTGCACGACCACCGCGTGCGGTGAAAGCAGGCGGCCGTGCTGCGTTGTCCACATATTCAGTGAGGCGCCAAAGGCGAGCACGAGGTCGGCCTGAGCGATCAATTCTGCGGCCAACGGCGGAGCGAAGCCACCAGAGATGCCAAGCGACCATGGGTTTCCTGAGAACAGTCCATTCGCGACCACTGACGTTGCGAAAAGGGCGCCCACTTGATCGCCAAGGCGCTCCAGCACATCGCGCGCGTCAGCAACCACTGCGCCACGGCCGGCCAGGATTAAAGGGCGTCGCGCGCGCTGAATCCGCTGCGCTATTTCGGCCACAGCATCTTCCGCTGGACGAACGGGACGGAGCACGAGCGCAGGCAGCAAGTCACCATGCGACGCCGATTCGGCCGACTGAATGTCGAGTGGCATCATCAAGACGACTGGCCGCCTTTCGATCTGCGTCCTTCTCAGCGCCCGCATCGCGTCCGCGACCGCCGTGGCCGGGCCGTTGAGTCTTTCTGGAATCGCTCCCACCGACACAACCAGATTCGACTGGTCGATCCGAAAATTCGACCGGATCGCGGAAGCGGCTACTTCTGCCGCCAACAGCAATAACGGCGTACGGCTCTTGACCGCCTCGGCGAGTCCCGTCATTGCGTTGGTCAGGCCCGGCCCTTGATGGACGGTACATACGCCAAGCCCGCCAGTCACCCGCGCATAAGCGTCGGCCATGGTGACCGCCCCCGTCTCATGGCGGGCGGCGACGAATGTGGCGCCAGTGGCGACGAGCGCATTGGTGACCTCAAGGTTGCCGCTGCCCAGTAGACCGAAAACACGGTTCACGCCCACCTTCCCGAGGGCCTCAGCGATTACGTGGGCGACCTTCACGGGATCGTCATCTCAAGCAGTCCTCTCTATGCGGTACTAAAGCAGGTCGCCGCCTTTCGACAGGGAGCAACGGCCGCTTACGCGGTCGATCACGTAAATCCGCCGGGATCGGCAAGGTATGCCGCGAAGAAGCAGGGCCGGTTCCGCCGTAGACCTCCGCGAGCCAGCGAATTCGACAATGCTCTCTCATCGCGAGCCGTGCCGGTCGGGTGCACATTTATATGGACGCAGAGGCGCCGGAAGGCAGATCGTACAGCGGGTGACCGGTCGGCGCTTCGAGTTCGGTTTTGGCTGCGGTCCAAAACTGACGGATCTTGTTGACACTTGGGGCTCCAAATTCAACGAGAGGAGACCCCGTGGTCAAGAGAGAGAGATAACCAAGCGAGGGGCAAGGAGGCTGGCTTACGAGCACGTTATCGATAGCATCGCCATCTGCCCCGCTTGCTAATAGAAGACGCGTGATATATCGCTAAGAGCACTTATCGAGAGCATGTTCGGCGGCGCTTTTCGCCGCAACGATCCGGGCCATCGTCGGCTGTGAGCACCCCGGCTCATTTCGATCACTCTTCACGACGTTTCCTCAATGAAGTTCCGGATTCCCCTGTTGAAGCTTTCGGAGGCGTCCCAGTAGGGGGAGTGGCCGGCGCCCTCCAGGACCAGGCGCCGGCCGTTCTGAAGGTGGTCCGCAAGCCAGCCGCCGACCTCGTAGGGAACCGCGCTGCGCGTCCCGTTGACTAGCAGCACGGGCAGTTTTAGACCTGCCAGCAGCGGTCGCAGATCTGTTCCCGCCACGGCGGCTAACATGGTGATCGCCACCTCGGTCGGGGTCTTGAGCATCTCCCCGTACATCCACTCCTGTTCGGACTCGGAGAGTCCGTTGGGAAACATGATCGTGAGCATTTCCAAAGTTGCGGCTCGCCGATCGTGCCGGAGCTTGTGCAACGTCGCATCCAGAGCCTGAGGGCTGAAGTCACCGGACAGACCAAACGGCCAGTCCGGGTTCGCGAAGAAGCGGGGGCTGTGGTCAACCCAGACGAACCGCGAGACCCGGTCCGTGCCGTGTGCTGCCAAGTAGTGCACCGACACCGAAACACCCATTGCCCAGGCGACCAGTGTTACATCCTCGAGGTTCTTCTCCGTCAAAAACCGGGCTAGGTCGGCCGCATATCCACTCAGCGTGTGTCCATCGGGCGTCTTGCCGGAGGCCCCTGCACCGCGCAAGTCGAACGTCATGACACGGTGGTCGCGGCTGAGATCGGCGATTTGCCGCTGCCAGAAGCCCGTCGTGACCGTCCAGCCCGGAAGCAGGAGAATCGGCTTGCCGGCACCATGCTCCTCGTAGTACAACGGCAGGCCATCGGGCAGCTGAAGGTAGGGCATCGCTACTTCGAGTACCTCGCGTGGCACTGATCGCGGAGCAACCGAGGCAACGGTGCGGTTGCCGGAGTCACTGCCATTTCAGCCTCCTCGTGTTAACCAGCGGCAGCGTCACGAATTGTGTCAGTTGTCGCATATCGGAACCATCAGAACCGAACCAGTCCACCATCGATCAATAAGGATTCACCGGTTATGAATGAGGCCTCGTCAGATGCTAGAAATGCAACGGCAGCAGCGACTTCCTCCGGCCTGCCCGCACGACCCAGTGGGGCCTCCCGCTCCGCCACGCGCTTTGCAGTACCGATTTCTTCGCCGGTGATAGATGTCATCTCTCGGTCGATGAAGTCCCACATTGGGGTCGAGGTCACATGTCCGGGGCAGTACGCGTTGACCGTGATCCCGTATGGAGCAAGCTCCACGGCTAGGCTTTGGGTTAGTCCGATCACACCGAACTTCGTGGCTGCATAGGCGCTAATGAGCTTGCCCCCTCGGCGTCCGGCTCCCGAGGCTCCATTGATGACCCGACCTCCACGACCCTGAGCGATCATCTGGCGCGCCGCCTCTCGACAGCCCAGGAAAACGCCACGTAGGTTCACATCGACCAGACGATCCCAGGAGTCTGTGGTCATGTCGACCAATGGGCTGATCACTATGGTGCCAGCATTGTTGACCATGATGTCGAGGTGCCCGAATGCTCGCACGGTTCGCGCGACAGCATCCCTTACCTCTTCTTCGTGCGCCACGTCCGCAACCAGCCCAATTACCCGGCTTCGATCATCTCCAAGTTTGGCTACGGCGTTGTGCACGGATTTCTGATGTAGAGCGAGAACCGCAACCGACGCTCCTTCAGCCAGGAGTCGTTCAGCAATCGAGTAGCCAAGACCGCGTCCGGCACCGGTTACGATGGCTACCTTGCCGCCCAGACCGTTCATCGATTACAGGACCCCGTCTTACTTGAGGACCGCGACTGCGTCGACTTCCATCAACAGGCCCGGTAGACCTAGATTCGCCACTTGGACCTGGGTACAGATTGGAAAACGGCCCGGCTTGAAGAGCTGGTGACGAACCGCGATCTCCTCGGACGCGTGACGAATGTCCTTAAGAAAAATCGTGATCTTAATGACGTCAGCAAGCTCACCGCCGGCCGCCTCAACCGCGAGCCGGATGTTGTGCCAAACACGTTCCGCCTGCTTTCGTGCGTCACCATGACCAACAATGTTGTTCTGTTCGTCGAAGGCCACTTGCCCAGCTATGTAAACCGTATCGCCACAGCGAATGGCGTGCGAATAGGGCTCTGGTGGCGCGGCAATTCCATCAGGTTCTAGGTAGGTTCGTTCCATTCAACCTCCCAACATCCGACATCAGTTGTCCCGAGCGGTCGCGAAAACATTGGGCCCTTGAATTCGGCCAGTTGCACGCTGAATCGCGAGCGCAATCCGCAATGCTGTTTGCTCGTCGAACGGCCGAGCCGCAACCTGAACACTCACAGGAAATCCGGAGGCGCCAATCCCAGCCGGCACAGCAATGGCTGGCAGCCCGGCGAGATTGAACGGGGCCGTAGTGCGTACCAGAGCCTGAATGACCGGCTCGGTCCCGTCTGCAAATTCGTAGTCGAGCTGATCCCATCGCTGTGCCTTAGCCGGAACGGTGGGAGCAATAAGGGCATCGAGCCGCTCGTCAGCAAACAGCTTCATCAACGCGAGCTGAATCACACGTCGCGTTTTCTGCGCTCGAAGATAGAGCGATGCTGGCAACAGCAGGCCGGTTTCGAGCAATCCTCGGACGTCAGCACCGACCAGGTCTGCGGCGCGCTTCATGCGACTCTCGTGATATGAACCTGCCTCGGCGGCCACGATCACGAACTCAGCGGTCAGGCAGGCTTTGAGTTCGGGTAACTTGACCTCCAGAATTTCAACGCCCTCGCGCTGAAGTCGCTTCAAAGTGGTGGTCAGGCCTTGTTTGACATCTGCCTCCATAGGAGCGAACGGAGGGTCGTCTAGCACCCCAATTCGCAATCCACGCACATGATCGTTTGCGGGCAGAAGCGGTTGTGGGAGATACGTTCGCGCAAGCGTGGTCTGATCGTTGGAATCAGGCCCCGCGAGCACCGACAGCATCAACGCGGCGTCCTCCACGGTTCGCGTTAAGGTTCCAACATGGTCGAGCGACCAGCTGAGTGCGAGCGCTCCATTCCGGCTGATGCGCCCGTACGTGGGTTTGAATCCGACAAGTCCACAGTGTGATGCAGGAATGCGGATCGAACCGCCGGTATCCGAGCCGATTGCACCTGGCACGACGCCCGCTGCGACGGCAGCGCCCGAACCGCCGCTAGAACCACCTGGACTACGTTCGAGGTCCCATGGATTTCGAGTTGGTGGCGTATACACACCGCAAGCCAGCTCATGCGTTGTCGTCTTGCCAAAGACGATCGCTCCGGCCGCGCGGAGGCGCGCGACTGCGGTGGCGTCCTGCACTGCCGGACGAGACGAGGCCATCGCTTCGGAGCCGCAGCCGGTCGGAGTCCCGGTTACATCGAAGATGTCCTTTATGGCAACTGGAATCCCGTGCAGGACACCACCTCTCTTGTCGTCCTGAAGCTTGGCTTCGTGAGTGACTCTTTCCGCATCAACAGACACGAATGCGCGGATGAGCGGTTCCACTGCATCAAAGCGGGCAAGCGCTGCCGCAGTGTATTCAGAAGGCTTGATCTCACGCGCCGCTATCAAAGCGGCGGCGTCCACCATGCTCAAGGCCCACAGCTCGTTCCTCACTCGAGCCACTCCGGCTCGAAGAGAACCGCGGGCTCGACTTCTTCAAGGTCTTCAGCCGGCAAGCCTCCGAGACCTGTGATCTGGCCTTCGAGAGACCGCATGACCTCGGTCAGCCTCTCCTCGGGAATTGACACTCCCAGCACCTGCGCCCACGCCGCCACAAGTTCCTCTTTCATCGTGTGGGGTCGGGAAATGCGCGGAACATCGACTCGACGTTCTCAACGAATCGGACAGACGCCTCCTCGATCTGGTCCAGATACTGGCGCCCGCGCTCTGCCGTTGAACCGGACGGGTCGCCCCAGACCCCAGATCGACTGGCACGTGGCAGGGTCCCCGTGGCGGAAAAAAAGAAGGCGGAAACCATGGCGGGTGTCGGTTCGACCGGAAACGCCGGATATTCACGAATCGCGTGCTCCAGCTTTACCAGTGATGCGTTCACAGCCATGACCGCGGAGGTCTCACCGATGTTCGCGTGGAGGCCTACCTCCGCTCCGAGGTATGCACTCAGCTGTTCTGGTGGCAGCGCATCCCAATAGTTGAACGGAAACGCGATGGTGCCCTTCGGCAGCCTATCGCCAATCTCCATGAACGCTGCTGACAGCGCGATGCTGTTCGTGTAGTGGCCGTTGACGAGAATGATCTCCCGAAATCCACCGAGCGCCAGTGAAAGCACGATGTCCTGGACAAGACCCGTCATCGTTCTTACCGAGAGATAGGGGATGCCCGGATAGCCCCTATGGTCTCCGGATAGCCCGTAGCTGAGGGTGGGTCCGACCATGGCATCGATCCTGCGCGCAAGTCGCACAGAGACCTCGGTGGCAAGGATTGAATCTGTGCCATAGGGTGAGTGCGGTCCGTGTTGCTCTGTCGATCCAACAGGAATGACCACCTTGGGGCTCTTCTCTAAATGGGACTTCACTTCCAGTAGGGTGCACGCGGACAAGAAAAGCCTTTCGTCATCTGATGGTGCGATTTCGCTCACCTCCTTCGCCTGAATGCACCTTGCTGCCGCCGGAGCATCTAGGTCTTCAACCTTTGCCGGTAAATTCCGAGCAGCGCGAGGATGATCAGTCCCTCGATCAGCTCTTGGTAGAAAGCATCCACCTGCACACTGACAAAGAACTCTCCGAGAAAGCCAAGCACGAGTGTGCCCCCCA
>Ga0099830_10002243_pt1 | contig 10182 bp, 10 predicted proteins | sample CZO8metaG_4_FD_79337 | JGI IMG/M metagenome (GOLD analysis project Ga0099830, IMG submission 79337) | Vadose zone soil microbial communities from the Eel River Critical Zone Observatory, Northern California, USA - CZOApr15con2H3.8 metaG | ecosystem: Environmental > Terrestrial > Soil > Vadose...
AGCCTGCTTTGGATACACGGAAGTCCGCATCGGTTTTCTTCCCGCCATCGTTTCCGTGTTTCTCACTCGTCAGATCGGCGACAAGCGCGCCCGAGATCTGCTGCTCACCGGCCGCAAAATCTCAGCGAAAGAGGCGCAACAACTCGGTCTGGTCAGCGAAATTGTCGAGCCTGAGAGACTCATGTCGCGGGCCTGCGAATTGGTCGACTATCTCGTCGAAGTCAGCCCGGGTAGCCTTAGTCGCGCCAAACGCTTGCTGGTTACCGCGGAACAAGCTGGTGTGGACGCCGACCTCGAACGCGCGGTTCTCGAAAACGCGCGCATCCGCTGTACGCCGGACTTCAAGGAAGGCATCGCCTCCTTCCTCGAAAAGCGCAAGCCCGTCTGGAAGGACGAATGACTCTCGAGCTTATCCCGTCGTCATTGCGAGGAGGGAAGCGACGAGGAATCCGCTTTTGATTTCGCCGCAAGGAGCGTAAATGGAATTTCACGATGCATCTGTGCGCGTTCGCTACGCCGAAACCGATCAAATGGGCGTCGTCTATCACGCCAACTATTTGATCTGGTTCGAAGTTGGCCGCGTCGAACTAATGCGGGCGCTGGGCTTTGAGTACAAGCTGATGGAAAGCGAAGATGATTGCTTCATCGTGGTCGCCGAAGCCAGTTGCAGATATCTTTCTCCAGCGCGTTACGACGAACTGCTTCGCGTACGCACACGCATTTCAGAGGCCGGCAATCGTATCGTGCGCTATTCTTACGAACTCTTGCGCGATTCTGACGATCAGCTTCTCGCTACTGGCGCGACCACGCACGTGATTTGCGGAAAAGACGGGAAACCAAAACAGTTGCCGACAAAATATCGCGACAAATTCCGCGCGCTAGCCGACATATCGCCGGTTGCGAGCGAAATGGCATGAAATCGCCTAAAACGACGATCAAGCTGAACGGTAACGATCTTACCTTCGATCAGTTGTATGCAGTCGCGCTGCAGGACGCGAAAGTTTGGCTGGCTCGAATTGCCTGCGAGAAGATGGATGCCTCCCGCGCTGTTGTAGACAAACTCATCGTTTCCGGCAAGACCGCTTACGGTATCAACACGGGATTCGGCAAACTGGCCAGCGTGCGCATTTCCACCGAACAAGTTCGCCAGCTGCAAGTGAATCTTGTCCGCTCGCATTGTTGCGGGGTCGGCGAACCACTCAGCAAATCAGAAACGCGCGCCATCATGGTTCTCCGGGCCAACGCACTCGCCAAAGGTCTTAGCGGAGTAAAACCGGCGACGGTGGAAACGCTTTGCGCCATGCTCAACGCGGGAGTTCATCCGGTAATCCCTTCGCAGGGTTCCGTCGGCGCTTCCGGCGATCTCGCGCCGCTAGCACATCTCGCGCAAGTGGTGATTGGCGAAGGCCAGGCCGAATTTCACGGCGAGATTTTGTCCGGCGGCGAAGCGCTGAAGCGCGCAGAAATCACGCCAGTGCAACTCGACGCCAAAGAAGGCCTCTCCCTCCTAAACGGTACGCAAGGCATGCTGGCTTTGCTCAGCCTGGCGCTGCGTGACGCGGATGCCCTTGCAGATACTGCCGACGTTGCGGCGGCGCTTTCTCTCGACGCGCTACGTGGCAGCCCTGGCGCATTTGATTTGCGGATTATGCACGCCCGCGCGTACCCCGGTGCCGGACGCACAGCCAGAAATCTTGCCCATCTGAACGAAGGCAGTGAAATCCGCGAATCGCATCGCGCCACGGAAAAAGACACGCGCGTACAGGACGCCTACAGTCTGCGCTGCACTCCGCAAGTCCACGGCGCGGTGCGCGATTCCCTTTCGCAAGCCCGCGAAATGGCGCAGGTCGAACTCAACAGCGCCACCGACAATCCACTGGTTTTCATAAACGAAAAAGGCGAAGGCGACATCATCAGCGGGGGGAATTTCCACGGCCAGCCTCTGGCCATGGCCGCCGACCAAGTCGCTATCGCCATCGCCACGCTCGGTGGAATTGCCGAACGCCGCATCGAGCAGATGACCAATCCGCTCACCAGCCTGCTGCCGGCGTTCTTGACGCCAGACCCCGGGTTAAATTCCGGCTTCATGATCGCGCAAGTCACTGCTGCCGCCCTAGTCAGCGAAAATAAAGCACTGGCCACGCCGCACTCCGTCGACTCAATTTCTACCAGCGGAAATCAGGAAGATTACGTCTCAATGGGCATGAGCGGAGCACGCCGCCTGGAACGCATGCTTCACAACCTGCAGTACATCCTGAGCGTCGAACTGCTCTGCGCCTGCCAAGGCATCGACTTGCTCACGCCATTGCAGACGGGAACACTCGCTCGGCAAGCCTACGACGCGGTCCGAGGTAAATCCACAAAAGTGACTGAAGACCGCGCTCTCGCTACTGACATCAATGCCGTCTCGGAGCTAATCTCCTCGCACTTTTTCGTCCGCCTCCTCCACTAAGTCTTCCGTAGCACAGCCATTCTTGGCTATGCGCGGTGCCGCCCACTAGAACAACCTGCCCGACAAGCATGTTCGTTCGAATAAGGCTCCCTCCGCCCAATTCCCACCGCCAGCCGGAGCAAATTTGCGCCCTCGCATCGCTGCCCGTAAACTGCTTAGACAAAAATCGTGACCTCCCGCACACAAATTTTCCGCGCCGAAGTCGGGCCGACGCTGCGCCTGGCGATCCCGCTGGTTCTGGCCGAACTTGGCTGGATGAGCATGGCCATAGTCGACACCATGATGGTCGGCCGCCTGCCGAACAGTGCGGTGGCCATGGGCGCGGTCAGCCTTGGCTCTGCAATATTTATAGTGCTGGCGCTTTTTGGCGAAGGACTGCTGCTGGGCCTGGACACCTTGGTGGCGCAAGCCTTCGGCGCCGGTAAACGTGAAGACTGCCATCGTTCGCTGATCAACGGAGTGTACTTAAGCATTGCGCTGACACCGCTGTTGAGTGCGCCGATATTCCTGATGCCGCGGTTCCTACACGCTATCCATGTTGATACTGGGCTGGCATCGGAAACTCTGCCCTATACCTACGCGTTGACCATCGGCCTGTTCCCTCTTCTGCTGTACTTCGCGGTACGCCGGTGCCTGCAGGCCATGAACATGGTGCGCCCGGTGGCGTTCGCCTTGGTGACGGCAAACATCATCAACGCGTTGGGCAATTGGGTTCTGATCTACGGCAAATGGGGTTTCCGCCCGATGGGCACGGTGGGCTCCGGCTGGTCCACGGCGATTGCTCGGGTGTACATGGCGGCGGTTTTGATCGGCTACTTATTTTGGTATGACTGGAGACATCGCACCGACCTGCTCAAGACGCCAGTGGATATAGATCTTGGCCGAATCAAACAACTCATCGCGTTAGGCATGCCGGCTGCGCTGCAGTTCACTCTGGAGAGTGGAGTATTCGCCGCGGTCACGTCGCTCATCGCGCGGCTCGGCGCGGTGCCGCTGGCGACGCATCAGATCGCGCTCAACACCGTTGCGTTTACCTACATGGTGCCGCTGGGCATCTCTTCCGCCGCTGCCGTGCGTGTCGGCCAAGCGCTGGGAAGGCGCGATCCGCGTGGCGCGGGAGCCGCGGGAGGCACGGCAATTTTTATCGGTGCTGCGTTTATGACGCTGGCCAGTGTTGTCCTGGTTGTCGTGCCGCGCTGGATCGCCCGCATTTACACCACCGACGAAATCGTCATTCGTAACGCGACTACCCTGCTCGCAGCCGGTGCAGCATTCCAGTTATTCGATGGAATTCAGTCGGTAGCCACTGGGGCTCTTCGCGGCGCAGCCGATACCCGTACGCCGATGCTTTGCCACTTTACTGCCTACTGGATTATCGGGTTGCCGCTTGGCGCGTGGCTCTGTTTTCGCCGCGGTTGGGGCGCACTGGGCCTCTGGGTCGGCCTAAGCCTCGCTCTGATCTTGATTGGAATCGTGCTGTTAGTCGCATGGCGAAGCAAGGTGCGTCAGCTGATGCTTGCAGCGGAGAACGACTGAAGAATTAACACAGAGAGCGCAGAGAACACAGAGGCCACAGAGAAAAAACTACATTTTATAGCGGCCAAGGTCTTCGTCGGAGAGGCCTTCGAGCCAGTTGCGTAGTTGTTCGTTGGTGGTGCGTTCGGTGAGCGCGGTGGAGACTTTCGAATTCTTCAAAACTTGTTCGTCTACAAAAATCGGGCAATCCATGCGTAGGGCCAGTGCCAGGGCATCGCTGGGCCGCGAATCAATGGTCATCATCTGGCCTTCGCGCTCGACCCAGATCAGCGCGTAAAACGTATCGTCTTTCAATTCGTTCACGACGATCTTGTCCACGCGAACGTCCAGCCCGAGGAAAACATTTTTCAGCAGGTCGTGGGTCATGGGGCGCGGCGTTTGTACTTTTTCAATTTCCAGGGCGATGGCGTTGGCTTCATAGACGCCCACCCAGATCGGCAGGATGGCATTTCCCTGAACATCCTTGAGGACGACGATCGGCATGTTGGTGACAGGGTCCATCATCAGGCCACGAATCTTCATTTCCATTTCCATCGCGCCCTCCGCACTACCTCTCGCTGCACTTCTATCATCCGGTCGTGCGATACACAATACGCATTTTTAGCTTATGAAAATTTGTTCGCCCAGCAGGCTGTTCGCCGTGCATGCGGTTACGCGTGCCTTGACGTACTGCCCTAGCAAATCGGGCGCCGAGGAGGTCAGGCTGACCACGCGGTTGCAGGAACTATGCCCGTACCAGGAGTTTTCTTTCTTCGATTTGCCGTCTACGTGTACTTCATAAACTTCACCGACCAGCGATTGCAGTGTCTCAGATTGAATCACTCGCTGCTTTTCCTGTAGCAATCCCAGACGGAAGCTCCTTTCCTCTTCCGGAATCGCGTCCAGCATGGTTGAAGCTAGCGTATTTGGCCGCGGCGAATACTTGAAAGAAAAGACGCCGTCAAATTTGACTGCATCCAATAGCGAAAGCGTCTCGTCGAAGTCCGCTGCGGTTTCGCCCGGAAATCCGACAATCACATCAGTCGTAATCGCTGTCCGCCGTTTTGCGCTTCGAATCATGGCAATTTTTTCCAGATACTCTTCGCGCGAATAGGTTCTCTGCATCGCACGCAGAACGCGCGAGGAACCCGACTGCACCGGCAGATGTACGTGGTTACAAATCTTGGAGTTCGCGTCCATCACAGAAATAATGTCCGGCGTAAAGTCCCGTGGATGCGAAGTCGTAAAGCGCACGCGACGTATTCCCGGCACCTGCGCTGCCTGCAAAAGCAATTCGCTAAAGCGCATTTTGCGCGACGAAGGATCTGCGTAGGAATTCACGGTTTGACCGAGAAATTGCACTTCGCTATAACCGAAATCGGCAAGCTGGTGGAGTTCAGCCAAAATGCGGGAGCTGTCCCTGCTGCGCTCCGGCCCGCGCGTAAACGGGACTACGCAATATGCGCAAGACTTGTCGCAACCTTCAATAATCGTCAAATAGGCGCGCCAGGGATTGTCCCGCCGTGTCATTTCCGTTTCGAACGTCTCGTCGCTATCGTTGTCGAGTCCAGTGACGCGCTGCTCGCCCGCTTCCACTCTTGCCAACAACTCCGGCAGCCTGCGGTAACTCGCCGATCCACACACCAAACTCACCCACGGCGCGCGGGAAAAAATATCCTCGCCTTCCTGCTGCGCCACGCATCCCAGCAAGCCAATCTTCTTTCCTTCACCTTTTAGGCCCCGGTATTCGCCCAACCGCGAAAAAACTTTTTGTGCCGCCTTCTCTCGGATACTGCAGGTGTTGTACAAAATGAGCCCGGCCGCTTCTGGACTTTCCACTTGCTGATATCCGCGCGCCAAGAGCAACCCGGCCACCTTCTCCGAGTCATGCTCGTTCATTTGGCAGCCGAAAGTCTCGAGGAAGAACGTTCCGCGCGCAACATTGGAATGGCGCAAGAGCGTCTCTGGAGCCGCAACGGGAGAAGCCACCAAGCTTTCCACCGGCTTGCCTAGCGTTTCCACCCGAATATCAAAACTGTTGGTCATTCTCTAACCATTCTAGCACGCATCGTTGCCCAGCCCTTCGCGTGCCGCACGGGTGTGCAGCACGGAAGCGGTGCCCCCGTTTTTCCCACGGCAGATGCTCAGTCGCAGTGGCACAGCGGCAGCCCTGCCGGCACTCCTTAGCTGGTCCTGCCTGCTGTACACTTGCATATCCTTGGCGCAATTCCCGTACAGCATTCGTTGCTTCCACTTTCTTCGTATGCTAGCTTCGTAAATACCAGCAAATTTTACTCAAACTGAGGAGCCAACATTTCTTTTCTCCTGATTGCAGCGTTTGCCGCTGACCTCGGCAGCATCCTTGAACAAACCGGTTGGGTTGCCCGCACCGTCCTGGCATTGCTTCTCCTTTTTTCCGTCGTCTCCTGGGGAATGATTCTGCAAAAACTCAGCCTGTTCGGCCGCATCCACCGGCAAAGCGACCAGTTTCTGCGTATTTTCAGAGCTACGCGCGGTGTGGCCAATCCGCAAGCACTGGCCGCCGCGGGTTCTCCGTTCGCCAACGTCTACGCGGCCGGTTATCGCGAACTACAAAGCCAGGTTGGCTCTGCTCCCGGCAATCCACATCCGCCGGCACTTAAAAGCGTAAGCGCAGTTACCGTCAACATGCAGCTGGCCTCGGCCGAAGAAATTCGCCGCGTGGAAAAAGGCATGACCTGGCTGGCCACCACCGGTTCGGTCACTCCGTTCATCGGCCTGTTCGGGACTGTTTGGGGCATCATTGACGCCTTTTCCGGCTTGGGCGCGGCGGGCTCCGCCAGCCTGCGCGCCGTCGCACCGGGCATTTCCGAAGCCCTGGTGACCACTGCGGCAGGACTTTTTACCGCCATTCCCGCGGTTATTTTTTATAATAGTTTTGTCGGCGACATCCGTGATTTAGCGCAGCGCCTGGACACGTTCGCTCTTGAGGTTACTGCTCAGGTCGAGAAGACGTTCAGCTAAGTCCGCGGCCGCCGCAAAGCGCCGCCCGCAAAACATATGCAAATCTCAAAACCAACACAATCGACGCTTTCCGAGATCAACATGATCCCGTTCATTGACGTGGTCCTCGTCCTGCTGATCATTTTCATGATCACCGCGCCGATTCTGCAGTCCGGAATCGAAGTGGACGTCCCGAAGACCAAAACGGTGCACGAAATCACTGAGCAGCGTTTGGTGATTACCATCGACAAGGCTCAAAGGGTGTATCTCGGCAACGACCCCATCAACATTCATGAACTAGGCAGCAAGGTTCAGTCACAGCTAAAGAAGCCGCAGGACGCGGTTTATCTTCGCTGCGATGAGACGGTTCCCTTCGGGATTTTCGCTTCCATAATCGACACACTCCGTCAGTCCGGCATCAACAACATCAGCATCGTTACTCAGCCGCTGACGGATCGCAATCGAACAAAGTAGAGCATGTATACGGCGGTCGCCAATTCGGAGCAACTCAGTTTCAAACCGTATCTTACGGTTTCAGGGATTCTTCACGCTGCATTGATACTGTTGTTGGCTCTCTCCGCCTACTTCCACTGGCAAGGCAATCGCTGGGCTGGCCCGGGAGGAGGAAATGACAGCACCAAAGTGACCCTCGTCGGGAATTCCGGCCTGCCGATGCCGAATCCCCCGTCGGTGAATGAAAGTAATGTCGTGGATCCATCCAAAAGCCTTTGGAAAAACGACATCAAGCCCGAGCCGCCACAGCCCAAAAAGGAAGAAATCGTTCCTCCAGACCTGAAGAATGTGCCTGATTTTAAGACGCTTGAAAAGCCCAACAAAAAACCCCCGCCTCCGCCGCGCCAAAACAAAGCCTTTGAACCGAAGATCCCCAATCCGGAGAACGCCGTTCCCGGCAAGAATCTGGGTGCGCCCAAGGTCACTACGGGCGCCGGTACCAATCCTGGCTCGTCCTCCACTCCGGGCCTTGCGATCAAGTCCGAAGGTGGCGGCGACTTCGCTTCCCGCTATGGTTGGTACATCGAGTCTGTGAAGCGCCGTATTCAGGGCAACTGGTTGCAGAATACAATCGACCCCGCCGTGCGCGCTTCGCGCACGGCCCATGCGGTGGTCGAGTTCACGATTTCCAAAGATGGCACTGTGAAAGATGTTCAGATCTCACAAGCGAGCGGAAACGCCTCCATGGACAATTCCGGTCTGCGCGCGATTATGTCATCCAATCCCATGCCGGCATTGCCCCCGGACTATTCCGGTTCAAGCGTTAGAGTGATTTTCGATTTTGACCTGAGTATGACAAGATGACACACGCAACGCCCACCCAGCCGTCCCAGCTTAAGCTCCACGGAGGAAATAGTGTTTCTGCGCCTGCGCTGCAGTAGTGGATTGTGTGCACTTCTATTCGTTTGCCTCTTCGCGGCTGCAAGTACCGCGCAGGCGCAACAGCAGGACTGGTTTCGCATCGGCACCGGCTTGGGAGTAGAAAAACCGCGGGTTGCCGTCGCCGATTTCGCACCTCGCGCCGACTCCGCAAAACCGCACTCCACGCTCTTCTCTCAGGTGGTTCGCGACGACCTCGGCTTTAGCGGCATTCTTGACGTGGTCAGCCCCAGCTTCTATCCGCAATCGCAGCCCAGCGTTCCTTCCGAACTTCGCTTTGTCGCCTGGTCCGATTCCCCGGTTAACGCTCATTTCGTTGCGTTTGGCAATCTCGCCGAAACCGCCAGCGATGTCGCCATCCAGGCCTGGTTTTACGATGTGAGCAGCCCGACTTCTCAGGCCGTCATAGCAAAAATCTATCGCGGCGCTCCGACGGATGCGCAAGTTCGCAAGTTTGCTCACCAATTTGCCGACGAAATCATCATGCGGCTTTCCGGGGGGCTGCCCGGCATCTCATCTACACAAATCGCGTTTGTCAGTTCGCGCACCGGCACCAAGGAAATCTGGGCCATGGATTACGATGGCGCGAATCAGCATCCGCTGACCTCGCTTCGCTCGATTTCGCTTACGCCTCGCTGGTCGCCAGACATTTCCCGCATCGCTTTCACGTGCTTCTCCAAGGGCGGAAACGGGCCAGTGAGCCCGCAGATCTGCATGTATTCGGTGGATGCAGGCAAAGTCGTCAGCTTCCCGCGATTCAAGGGCACCAATAGCGCGCCATCTTGGAGTCCCGACGGATCGAGAATTGTTTTCTCTTCCAGCATGAACGGCAGTCCGGAACTTTTTTCCACCAATTCAGGAGGCGGCGATCTTAAGCGCCTTACCTTCGCCAACGGCGCCAGCACCTCGCCAGCCTGGAATCCCAAAACCGGCCAGTCGATCGCATTTGTCAGCGACCGCAGCGGCGTACCCAAGCTATACCTTATGAATTCCGACGGCACCGACGCGCAAAATCTCGACCTCCCGGACAAAGGTTATCTGATTGATCCTTCCTGGGCGCCCAACGGCCAGTTGCTGGCGTTCAGTTGGCGCAGGCCCAGTAATAATTACGACATCTACGTCATGGAAGTCGCCAGCCGCCAGATCATAGAATTGACCCACGACGCAGGACGCAACGAACGCCCCAGTTGGGCGCCGGATGGCCGGCACCTTGTTTTTGAATCCACGCGTTCCGGCACCCGGCAGATCTGGACCATGCTGGCCGATGGCACTCAGGCGCGGCAACTTACCACTGCCGGCCACAACGAATCGCCTAACTGGTCGCAGCGCTAAGGTGCGAAGCAGGTTGGGGGGAAGATACACAATGGAATATATATCGTGATACGACATTTCATCCGAGGTTCAGTTAGTGGTAATATGACCAGGCTCGAAAAACAAAGCTCGAAGAACAATCCACTGGGAATTCATTTTGTTGAGGAGGAATTTAGCATGACTGAGGTTGCCCGACCGTTGTATCGCGTTTGTCTCATGGTTGCCTTCGCTGCGGCAGTTCTTGCCGCGGGCTGCAGCAAAAAACCTGTCATCAGCGGAACGCCGCCCCCGCCCACAGCGGCACCCTCGACTCCCACCGTCACGCTGACCGCCGATCCAACTTCCATCAATAAAGGCGACTCTTCCACTCTGCATTGGTCCTCGACCAATGCCACGCAATTGACGATTGCGCCCGAAGTCGGCGCCGTCGCTCCAGAAGGTTCCACCAAAGTGACACCGTCTGACTCCGTCACTTACACCGTGACCGCCAGTGGCCCGGGCGGCTCGGCGGATTCGACCGTGCGCATCAC
>Ga0099830_10002246_pt1 | contig 10176 bp, 7 predicted proteins | sample CZO8metaG_4_FD_79337 | JGI IMG/M metagenome (GOLD analysis project Ga0099830, IMG submission 79337) | Vadose zone soil microbial communities from the Eel River Critical Zone Observatory, Northern California, USA - CZOApr15con2H3.8 metaG | ecosystem: Environmental > Terrestrial > Soil > Vadose...
CCTGTCCTGTTCTCGACCAGCATCAGGGAAAACATTGCCTATGCTCGTCCGGAAGCCACTGAGGATGAGATTGTAAAGGCGGCGAGGCTCGCGAATGCCCATGATTTCATCATTGGCTTGCCCGACGGCTACGAGACTCGGGTTGGTGAACGCGGCATGCGCCTTTCGGGCGGAGAGCGCCAACGCATTTCGCTTGCCCGCGCCTTCCTCAAGGATGCGCCGATTCTTCTGCTGGACGAGCCTACCAGCTCGGTCGACCTCAAGACCGAGTCCGCGATTCTGGAAGCGATGGAGCGCCTCATGCGGGGACGCACGACCTTCATTGTCGCCCACCGGCTCAGCACGCTGGGAAACTGCGACTGCAGGTTGGAGTTGGAAAATGGGTGCCTGGTGAACCCGCTATGCGCGATGGGGGCTACCGCTGGTGTTCACACGGCGGTGTTGGCGGCCCCTGAGGCTAAGCTTGATGCCTAACGACGCCACTATTGATGCGGAGCAGAGCAATCTGCTCGAGCACCCTGCCGTAAAGGCATGGGCAAGACTCCGGTCCGAGCGGGTTGAGCCAGCGAGCGTGCTGGTCCTAAAGCCGGAGAAGAAGAGATCGGCCGTGTATCGGCTGGAAAATGCGGGGCCTGCAGGTTCTTCACTGATCGCCAAACGAGGCCGTGAAGCCAACTTGGCCATTGAAGTCGCCATCTACCGGGAAGTTCTCCCCCATTTGCCCTTTCGTACTCTGCAGTGCTACGGATACACACCGGATCAGGATCCTGGCTTCGGCTGGCTGTTTCTGGAGGATGCTGGCGACGAGAAGTATTCATCTGGCAGCCAAGAACATCGCGCCTCGGCTGCTCATTGGGTGGCAACGCTGCATGTTTCCGCCGCGGCGCATGCAGGGGCAAAAGCTTCTTGGCCGGACCGAGGAGTAAATTACTACCGCAGAATCGTGTCGCTGGCGCAGGACACCGTCCAGCAGAGCCAGAATAATCCTGTCTTGAACCTGGGCGATCTGACTATCCTCAAGTCGATTCTATCCCACTGCAAGGTCTTGCTGTCGCATTGGAGTCAGGTGGAAGAGGCCTGCAACATCATGCCGCAAACCCTTGTTCATGGCGACTTCTCCGCAAAGAACGTCCGCTTCCAGCGGAGCGAGAACGGGCCTGCGCTCTTTCCGCTGGACTGGGATAACGCGGGCTGGGGTGTTGCTGCCGCTGACGTCTCGCAAACGGATGTTGCTGCTTACTGGTCAGTGGTTCGACAGCATTGGCCCGGCTTGGGTTTGGAGGACTTGGAACATTTTGCAAATGTCGGGCGAATCTTTTGGGCTTTGGACCCGATCACCGGAGAGCAGGAAAGCCTTGCCAGTGATTGGGTGGGGAACGTCATGCGAAAGATGAGAGCTTACGAGGAGGAAATTGCCGCGGCCCTTCGCGCCGCCCGCTGGCCGGGAGTTTTCTAGGAACAAGGCCCATGCCTAAATGCGCGAAAACTCGATTCGCTCTCGTCGCACGCGTGAACTTCCGAAGATTCTATTCGCGAGTGCTTCCACGTGGTGGCCTTGAACTGAACCTCAGAGGAGAGAGGTAGTGCAATGAAGCCGCCTCCTTCCCGATTCCCTGATCTGGAGGTTTTAAGTGTCGGCCTAAATGCCGTGGTAGGCGGCAATGGCTCTAGACGTTCCCGGATCTCTATCCTTGATCGAACGCCTGCTATTTACGCCAGCACCTACCCCAGCGAAATCGTGACGTGCCAGAGGGGGAATGACCGTGAGTTCAAGCTCTATTGCAAGTATATGGCCGGGCTCAGTTACGACAGCTACGGCCATCGAGGAGGTGTGTCATACGAGATCGAAGTATATCGCCATGTGCTGCAGCCTTTGCCAATCTCAGTGCCCAAGTTTTATGGTTCGTATGACGACGTGGCGACAGGCGACACTTGGCTCATTATCGGATACGTGGACCGAAGCTTGCGTCTCGCCAAGGGGCCGCAGCCCGAAACTATGCTCCGAGCAGCTCGGTGGATTGGAAGATTTCATGCCGCCAATGAGCCCCGGGTCTCGATGCCTTCGCTCTCATTCTTGAAGAAATATGACTCCAAGTACTATCTCGGCTGGGTGCGCCGAACCTCAGTCTTTGCCGCCGGCTTGCAGCAGGCTTTTCCTTGGTTGCAGACTCTCGCCCAGCGCTTTGATGGATGCATGGAAATTCTTTTCTCCGCATCGCCCGCCGTCATTCATGGTGAGTATTACCCCCACAACGTGCTCACGAGCGGTCGCGCAATCTATCCCATCGATTGGGAGTCGGCCGCAATTGCTCCCGGCGAAATAGACCTGGCCACGCTCACCGAGTCATGGGGCCCGGAATTCGTGCGGCAGTGCGAACTTGCCTATCAACAAGCCCGCTGGGGCAGGGCAGCTCCCGCCGACTTCGGGCGGAGATTGGCTGCTGCGCGGCTTTACCTGTGTTTCCGCTGGCTGGGTGACCAGCCGGAGTGGACGGTCGGAGAAGGGAGTCGCTGCTATTTTGAGCAATTGCATTCTGCAGCGGAAGAATTGGGGCTCCTCTAGCGATATTTGCCTGAGTGGTCTCTGAAGGATGCTTTTTTCAGAGTGAATGTCAGTCTTCTGTAACGCACAAGAGGCGTAGGATGGGCGGGCGACTGCGACTGATTATCTTGGGAGCCATCGGCCGAATTCCATTCGCGGGCATGGCCTGGGAGGGCTTGCACTACTTGGAGGGCCTGCGCCGCCTGGGCCACGACGTTTACTACATCGAGGATACAAACAGTTGGCCCTACGACCCTGAGCAGGACGGGAGCAGCCCGGATTGCTCGCACGCAGTGAAGCACATTGCTCGCGTCATGGACTGGGCTGGCCTCTCGGATCGGTGGGCGTATCGCGCTGCCGAACCGGACCGCCGCATCTACGGCCTCTCCGAATCCCAATTCGCAAAGGTTTTCCAAGAGGCCGATGTCCTCATCAACTGGGGAGCGTCGACGAGGCTCCGAGACGAGCACCTCAATGTACCCATACGGATATTGCTCCAAACTGACCCGGGTGGTGACGAGATCTTAGTTGCGCAAGGCGATCCGGATGCCGTCGAGATGCTCGGTGCGCATACCCATTTCTTTAATTGGGCAGAGAACCTTGGCGCTCCCGACTGTGTCCTTCCGACTGGCCGATTTCGCTACTGGACCACGCGCATGCCGGTGGTTCTGGATTGGTTCAGGCTCCCTGCCAATAATGGAACCCGGCCAGCTCAGTTGCGCTTCACAACAGTTGCCAATTGGCAGCAGCCCGGAGAGATCGAGTGGAACGGAGAGGTCTACTCTTGGAGCAAGCACCAGCAATTCCTGAAATTCATCGACTTGCCTGGCCGCATCGGGCAGCCGATTGAATTGGCGCTGGGCTCGGTGGATGAAGAGACCATTGAACTGCTCACTTCACGTGGGTGGCGGGTCATCGATGCCAGCCCTGTGGGCACCGATATGCTTCCCTTCCGCGACTACATCTTTGGCTCAGATGGCGAATTCACTGTCGCCAAAGATCAATACGTGCGCTTGCGCACTGGCTTGTTCAGCTATCGTAGCGCTTACTATCTTTCCGCCTCCAAACCCGTGATCACCCAGGATACAGGGTTCGGCAAGGTCCTTCCCACTGGCGAAGGCCTATTTTCGTTCAACTCGATGGAGGAGATTATCGCGGCATTTGAAGCTATTCGGTCCCACTACAAGAGACACAGCCACGCGGCGCGAGCCATCGCTGAAGAATATTTCAGGGCTGAGACCGTTCTGGCCAAGTTTATTGATCATCTGGGGCTTTGAAAGATGACTAATCAAGAAGAGAAGCGGTATTTGATCGTCAACGCGGACGATTTCGGCCAGAGCCCCGGCGTGAATCGCGGCATTATCGAGGCGCATGAACACGGAATCGTAACCAGCGCCAGCTTGATGGTGCGCTGGCCAGCCGCGGCAGAAGCTGCTGGTTATGGCCGGAAGCACCCCAGCTTGAGCCTGGGGCTTCATTTCGATTTCGGTGAATGGCGCTGCCGCAACGGTCGCTGGATCAAATTGTACGAAGTCGTTTCAGAGGAAAACATCGCAGCCGTGGCAAAAGAGACCTCGCGGCAGCTCGCCGCCTTTCGACGCTTGATCGGCGGAGATCCAACTCATCTCGACTCCCACCAGCACGTCCATAGCCGGAAACCGCTCAATTCGGTTTTCATCGGCGTCGCGGAAAGGCTGGGAGTTCCTCTGCGAAACCACAGCCCGCAAGTCCGCTATTGCGGGAATTTTTACGGGCAGACGGAGGACGGCATGCCGCTGTCCGATTTGATCAGCGTCGGTACGGTGATCAAATTGCTGGCGCAACTTGCGCCCGGTTTCACCGAACTGGGTTGTCACCCGGGCTACGCTGGCGATTTGGATTCGATGTACCGGCAGGAGCGCGTCAAGGAACTAAGAACTTTGCGCGACCCTAGAGTTCAGGTAGCCATCAACGAAATGGGAGTAAAACTTTGCTCCTTCTGCGAAATTGTTTCCGCGCAGAACGGAGGGTCTCGTAAGTGATGACGCCGCGTCGCATTGTCGTCGTAGGCACCATGGCATCCGATCCTTACGCCGGCATGGCCTGGATGCACATGCAAATCGTTGTTGGGCTTCTCCGCCTGGGCCACGACGCCTACTATTTTGAAACGACTTCCTCCTGGCCTTACGACCCAATTCAACAATCGAGGGTCTGCGAGTCGGACTACAGTGTCAATTACCTTGCTCGAGTCGCGGAAACCTTTGGACTTCGGGACCGCTGGGCATACCGGCGCAGCTTCGGGGATAAAGCGTGGTTTGGTTTGGACCGAGTCCGAGCAGAGGACCTGCTGGCGCATGCGGATGTGGTCCTGAACGTTGCCGGAGCAACGCGGCTGGCCGAAGAAGGCCTCCAGGTAGGGCGTCTAGTCTACTTCGGTACCGATCCCGTGTACCACGAGTTCGCCTTTGCCAATGGCGATGAAGACATTCGAACTTTGATCGAAGAGCACGACGAGTTCGTCACCTATGGGGAGAACATGGGTACCAAGGACTGTCCGGTACCCCCTTTTACTCCTCTCCGGGCGAAGACACGCCAGCCAGTGCTCCTGGACTTATGGGAGAGCGGGCCGCCTTGCAAGGATGAGTTCACTACTGTTTGCAATTGGCAGCAGAATGGCCGCGACGTCGAATACGGGGGAGATACCTATTCTTGGAGCAAAGATCAGGAATTTCTTAAATTCCTTGACCTGCCAAGGCGCATCCCCCAGCCGCTGGAATTGGCTACCGGCTTGGTCAACGTAGACCCTTCAGTCCAGCGCATGCTGGAATCCCATGGCTGGCGTCTGGTGGATGCTCACCCCTTTACGACGGACCCCTGGCCCTACCGGGATTACGTGCGCGCCTCACGAGGGGAATTCACCGTTGCGAAGGATCAGAACGTGCGCCTCAACACTGGCTGGTTCAGCGAGCGGAGTGCCTGCTACTTGGCTGCCGGCCGGCCAGTCATCTGTCAGGATACCGGGTTCAGCAGATTCCTGCCCACCGGTGAGGGCTTGTTCGTCTTCAAGACCATGGACGAGATCCTGGCCGCCTTTGAGGCCATTTGTTCCGATTACAACAGGCACAGCCGCGCCGCTCGTGCCATTGCCGAGGAATACTTCAGGGCGGAAACCGTTTTGGCAAAACTTATTGCTGAGTTAGGACTGTGAGGTACGACTATGGCCAACATTTCTGAACGTCATCTGGCTTGCGTTGCTGTTTGGGTACTGCTGTTGGTCGGGCCGTTCTCTGCCCGCGGTCAGACTCAACCTGGCTTAACAGCCGCTTCCGTGGGCGGCGTTGCTTCTGCCCAAGGAACGACGGCCAAACCTGAAGCGTCGTCCGATCCTGCTGTTGCGCAGACATCCTCTGGTGTTTCCGTTTCGGGCGTAGTGCTCGACCCAAGCGGGGCGGTCGTTTCGGATGCCAATATCACTCTGCATTACAAAAACGAGGATAGAGAACAATCCACAACGTCCGGCGCAACGGGCGAGTTTTACTTCCACGGCGTCCATGCTGGTAGTTACGAACTGGAGGTGCAGCATACCGGATTCAAATTGTACAAAACCCGATTGAAGGTCGGTCACCGGGATCGGGCCCCGCTGCGCATAGTCCTAGACATTGCGGAGCTCAAAGAAACCGTAACAGTAGACAGCTCAGAAAGGCGCGTGAACATCGACATCGCCGGAAACGTGGACTCGTTCAAACTGGATCCTCAACTCTTGGATGCTTTGCCCCTCTTGGATCAGGACATCGTCGGCACCCTTTCCCACTTGGTGGATCGCGCATCTGTCGGATCGCAGGGTATCGTGGTGATGGTTGACGGACTGCCAAGTTCCGGGGTTGGGGTGCCAGCCTCCGCGATTCAGGAAGTGAGGATCAACCAGAATCCTTATTCGGCGGAGTTTGCCCGGCCTGGCCAGGGCCGCATCGAGATCATTACAAAATCTGGCTCATCTAAGTACCATGGTTCATTCAATTTCAGGCTTCGAGACTACCAGCTCGATGCCAGGAATGCTTTTGCCGAGGAGCGCCCGCATGAGCAGCATCGTCTATTCGACGGCTATTTCTCTGGACCGGTGGTTAAGAACACAACATTCCTGATCAGCGCGAGTCGAAAGGAAGATGACCTGCAATCCGTGGTCTTCGCCCTTGGCCCATTGGGTCCAATTCGTGAGAATGCCGCCAATCCTGAGCGCAGTACGTATGTCTCCGCTCAGGTCGCTCATCAAAGCGGCCAGAACACTTTGTCCTTCCGATATACGTTTTTCGACTGGTTAGACAAGGGGGGAGGAGTTGGAGTATTCAACCTTCCAGAGGTCGCCTGGAATTCAAGGAACCGGTACCATCAAGTTTATTCCAGCTACAAGTGGGTGATCTCGCCCAAGCTGCTCAACGAATTCTTGATCCGCTTTCGGAAGGAAGATTCCGTGACGTCGAGCAGGCGGCCCGGCTTTCCCAAAATCATCGTACTAGATGCTTTCACCGGGGGTGGCGCCCAGGTCGACGGTCGCGAGACCAGTGATCGCATTGGGTTCACCGACTTGCTGTCCTGGGCGCGCGGAAGACACTTCCTCAAAGCGGGCGTCAACGTTCCCGCTCTCAGTCGCTACAGTTCCAATGATCGGTCAAACTTCGACGGGACGTTTTATTTCTCGTCGCTGGAAGACTACGCACAGGGCAAGCCCTACTCGTTTATACGACAGGGAGGAAACGGGCACCTGATTTTCTGGCAGAAGGAATTGGGACTTTTCGCCCAGGACGAAGTTCGAGTCCTGCCCAACCTGTCCCTGGCCTTTGGCCTTCGTTATGACTGGCAGAATTATCTCTCCGCCCACAACGACTTTGCGCCACGCCTGTCCTTTGCTTTCGCGCCGGGCAAAGAACGAAAAACGGTGCTCCGAGGCGGAGCCGGCCTTTTCTATGACACCACTGGCCCGGATGCCATTGGCGATACTCTTCGCTACGACGGCCTCCGCTTACGCCAGTTTGTTCTGTCAAATCCGGGCTTTCCGGACCCGCTTTCTCTTGGGGAGTCGTTTGCCGCGCTGCCGAGCGGCATCGTCCGCTTCGCTCCTAATCTGGCTTCCCCATATATTTTCCAATACAGCTTAGGGATGGAAAGGCAACTGCGGAAATCGCTGACGTTCACTGCCACTTACATTGGGACCCGGGGCATCAAGCTGTTTCGCTCGCGTGATATCAACGCGCCTTCCCCCCCCCTCTACCTTGCGCGACCCGATCCTTCGATTGGCATCTTGCGCCAGATTGAATCATCTGGCCACCTGGAGAGCCACGCCCTAAAAGTTACTCTTAAGGGCGAGCTGGGTCGCTTTTTCCAGGGAATCGTGGTGTACACGCTGCAGCGAGTCTCTAACGACACCAACGGCATCGGCGCGTTTCCCGCGAACAATTATGATCTTTCGGGGGAGTGGTCTCGAGCCAGCTTTGACAGGCGGCATTCGTTTTATATCTACGGCACATTGAACCCGGGCAGATTCTTCAAACTCGGTGTGGTGTTCAGTGCCAAGACTGGGGAGCCGTACAGTCTTACTACCGGACGGGACGACAACCACGACGGTTTTGCCAACGATCGCCCGCCCGGGGTGCGCAGAAATAGTTTGGAAGGGCCCGGATGGGTCACGCTTGATCTGCGGTGGTCGAAGGAGTTCTTCTTCCACGCGCACAAGAAGGACCAGGGTAAGGGCAAGGAAAAGGGACCGAGCGCGACGATTGCAGTGGATGCGTTTAACATACTGAATCACACAAACTTCGGGGCGCCTGTGGGCGATCTGAGCTCGCCGTTCTTCGGGCGGCCCGTCTCTGCCGGCCCTGCCCGCCGCATGCAAGCGTCTTTGAGTTTCAAGTTTTAGAGGTAGAAGGACAATGCCAGAGCACGCCGCAATTCCGACTGACCTGAGCGAGCACCCCGCCGTGCGGGCGTGGTCTAAACTCCGGCCGACGCAGATCGTCCCCGAGGCAATTGAAAGCCTGAAGAATCGGAACGACTCGAAGGTATATCGGCTCTTGGCAGTGGGGCCAGGGCGCTCGAACGTCGTTGCCAAATGGTGCCCAAGAGCAAACGCCTTGCCGGAACGAACCATATACGAAGGAGTGCTCCCGCATTTTCCCTTCAGTGCCCTCCGCTACTACGGGCTTTTAGAGGAGCAGAACGCCCCATTCTGTTGGGTTTTCATCGAGGATGCGGAGGGCGTGCCATATTCCCCCGATATCGAAGAGCACCGCATTCGGGCCGCAGAGTGGTTGGGTGTCATGCACACATCCGCGCCGAAAGCCGTTGCGGAGCTTGGTCTGCCTGGCCGCGGCCCTGACTGCTACTTGGGTTGCCTGCGCTCGGCACGCGAAGGAATCCGCCAGAATCTCGCCAACCCCGCTCTCACCGATGACGACCAGGCTGTTCTCCATGGCATCGTGTCGCAATGCGATGTTCTGGAACAACGCTGGAGCCAAGTAGAGGAATGTTGCGATGGGATACCCTGGACCTTCGTGCACGGCGATTTTAACGCATCTAACGTGCACTTCCGAGCCACCCCTTCCGGGACCGCTCTCGTGCCCTTCGATTGGGAGTGTGCAGGATGGGGTGTTCTGGCCGTTGACCTTGTCCTCGCAGGGCTGGACCTGCCTACCTACTGCTCAGTTGTGCGGAGGTTCTGGCCAGGCCTGGACCTAGTAGTCCTTCAAAGGGTTGCGGTTGTGGGAAGAATTTTCCGATTGCTTGCGTTTGCCGACTGGGAAAGCCCCAGCCTTGCATCTAAGTGGCTTCACAAGCCGATGAAGCACATGAGGTGCTACGAGGCTGAGATCGCTCGTGAGATCCAGGCCGCAGGATTGGAGCAGTGAGGGTTTCGTAGGAAGAATCCATCGGAAGGGAGCTGGCTGGCTCGATAAGCGCCTTTCTGAGAGGAAGGGTTGTGGCGGCTCCTATGAGAGTCAGCATTATCGTTAACAACTACAATTATGGGCGTTTCTTGAAAGAGGCCATCGATAGCGCGCTAAACCAGTCCTATCCCAATGTCGAGGTTATCGTGGTAGACGACGGCTCCACCGACCACTCACGGGGAATCATTGCCAGCTATGGAGACAGGATCGTCCCTGTGCTGAAAGAGAATGGGGGGCAGGGCTCGGCCTTCAACGCAGGTTTCGCAGTGAGTCGTGGGGAGGTCGTTTTCTTCCTGGATTCAGACGATATGTTACTGCCGACGGCTGTGGAGCGGGCGGTGACGTTGTTTCAAAACCCAGATGTGGTCAAGGTGCACTGGTTTTTATTGGAGATTGATGAAAATGGCGAGAAAACCGGCGATCTCGTGCCCCGGGGCAGTCTTTCGGAAGGCGATTTGCGTGAAATTGTAGTTCGGGAGGGCCCTGCCAGCCAAGAGTATCCACCGACGACAGGCAACGCCTGGGCTCGACGGTTCCTTGAGAGGGTCTTGCCTGTGCCCGAGGCGGGGTTCAAGATTGCTGCAGATCTTTACCTGCTTGAGCTGGCTCCGCTATTTGGCAGGATAAGAACCATATTGGACCCGCAGGGGCTTTACCGCATGCACGGTCAAAACGTCTCATTCACTCATTGGCGCGGTGCGTTCGATGTAATGGTTC
>Ga0099830_10002247_pt1 | contig 10174 bp, 11 predicted proteins | sample CZO8metaG_4_FD_79337 | JGI IMG/M metagenome (GOLD analysis project Ga0099830, IMG submission 79337) | Vadose zone soil microbial communities from the Eel River Critical Zone Observatory, Northern California, USA - CZOApr15con2H3.8 metaG | ecosystem: Environmental > Terrestrial > Soil > Vadose...
CCCTGATGGGTGACGGCATCCAGAATCACTAGATTTGCGCCAGATGAGCCCGAGGGCCCGCCCGAGACTAGCACGAGCTTTCCATCCGGGGTGAACTTCAGACGATTGCCCCTTACCGGAATCGGGAAATTCTGCGTTGCTTTCTTGGTGGCAACGTCGATGATGATAACCGAACCCTCCTGAGCGTTCGCCGCCCAGATTTCCCTGCCGTCGGGTGAGAGGACGAATCCTTCAGCGCCGCGACCCGCAGCGACGTTTGCTACTCGCCAAGTTTTCCTCGGGATACCACCCGGCGGACCCGACCCAGGGGGCGGACCGCCAGAAGGCGGCGGCGCACCCAAAGGAGGGCCGGGATTCGGCGCGGAGACTTGTTCGATGATGCTGATAGTTCCGGAGCTGACGTTGGAAGTGAAAACGCGATCAAGCGCCGCCGACACGACAACCATGTGTGTTCTGTCCTGCCCTGTGCCTATCAGCCAATCGATCGTTTGCGTAGCAGGGTCGTAACGGCCAGCAACCTTATTCGTTTCCGCCGTGAAATATAGCTTGCCGCCAGCGAACACCAATCCATGCGGGGAATGCAGTGCTCCGAGATCAATGGGCGGCAAAGCCTTTTGAGCGGTCAGATCGACTACCGAGATGGTGTGGAGAGCGCTGTCCGAACCGCCGTAATTGGAGATGTACGCAAATTTGCCGTCCGGCGAGGATTCCACCTCATGGGGATCCGGTCCCGCAGGCACGCGGCCCACGATCTTAAGGGACGCAGGGTCGACAATCGCCAGCTCATTGTCGTCTTTCTCAAGAATGAACAAAGCCGGCGATGGCGTCTGCGCATCGACGCAGCTCGTTGCCACGAAGAACGCTGGGAGGAAAAGGCTGAGCTTTCCCAGGCCCAAAATCAAAAGAGACCTTGATCCTGTCATCGCAACTCCTATTTTGGCGGCTCGGGTTTGGCGAGCTCTTGCTGGATTCGGGGAGGCAGTGATTTGATCCGCTTGACGTAGGCAGCCACGGTCCAGAGTTTCTGGTCGGAATCCCATTTGCCGTTCGCGAACATGCCAGAGAGGCGGATGCCGTGCTTGGCGACCCAGAAAATTTGCGCTTCCGTGTAGGTCGTGCCAACCAAGGGAAGCTGTGGAATTGGTGGATACAAACTATCGCCGGTTTGATCTGCCTTGCCGGCCGCACCGTGGCAGCCGGCGCACTCGTCCGAATATATCTTCGCGCCGGAGATCAGATTTTCATCAGTCGGAGGAACGGGATTGGGAAGCTCCGGCGCACGGCGGCGCACGGAAGCGTGTGCCGAGGAAAACATCAACGCCTTTTCCCAATTTGAAGGAGGAAGATCACCGCGAACCTCTGCAAAACCAAGCCTAAGATACGCAAAACCACCAAGGATGAGGACAAGCAGGGCGAAAAGGACGCCGCTGAGAAAATTTCTCACTATTTCTCCTTGAGCTTGAGTTTGCCCGCGGCCTTGTTCTCCTCCAGGAAAGCGCGTAGTTGCGTGCTGGCGTCCAGCAGCCGGGTCCACTGCTCGTAATAAAGCGTCACTGGGAACCGCCCAAGACCGTAGACGCTAACGCCCCCCTTTTCGCCGACCCGGAAGTCGAGCTGACCGGTGCGGCGGCTGCCTCCCTGCTTTTCCAGCTCCGCAAGACGGGCTTTCAACTCTTCATAAGACGGCTCAGCCATGGAACCTCCTCAGATACAAATGAGGGGCGATTATACCGAAGCGTGGCGGCACAAGGATGCGGAAATGTAGATTGACGGAATGTGCGCGTTCGGACGGTTCGAGCTCGTTCTCTTAAACTTGCACGAAAGCAAGGGAAACCCGTGCCGCCAGAGGTGGCAGGAACGACGCAATGTAATGTCCTGCGGCTACCGAGTCTAACTCCGCGCCGGGGCGACCGTCGCAGGCTGTTGCAGGCGGAACTCCAGCAGCGTTTCGCTCGGCACTTTCACCTGTTGGCCGCGGGTGAGCACCTGCACAGCTCCTCCGGCTCCGGCGCCTACGCCTGCGCCAATCGCCGCGCCCTTACCACCTCCGGCGATTGCCCCGATGATCGCTCCTATGGCTGCGCCGCCGCCGACTTTCTCCGCGGTGTTCTTGCCGCGCCCTTTGCCCTGCAGCGTGTAGTCGCTGCTCACCACAGGATAGTCACGACCATCGATCACCATGCGGGTCAGCTCGAGTTGCAGCTCGGAACTGCCGGCGATGTGACCCGCTTCTTTTGCTTCGGCCAGACGCCCGTAGACGTCCGTGCCCTTGCGAGCCACTAAGGCGCCGTTCACTGTCAAATCAGTTTCCAGGCTGGCGTGGAAGATGTCCCCTACGTGGTTTTTCGAGGAGTCAACGCCATCAATCATGCGCACCAAGATGCTTTGGCCCGCGGGAATGGTGACGGTGCCACCCGCAGCGACGGGCTGCGCTTGAGCAACCGGCGCGGGAGCAGGGGCCGGAGTATACGCCGGGGCTGCAGCGGCACTGCCGCCACCGTGCGTGAACGTCAATGCCACGACGTCGTTGACGCTAAATGTTGCACACTGCCATCTACTTCAAAACGCAGCACCGCTTGCGTGCCTCCAAGGTAGCGGCCTTGCAGAACGCGACCGTCCTTCAATTCCAACGTGTCGGCCAGTGCGGCGCCGACGAACAGTAAACCCAGGCCAGCCGTTGCAACAAAACGTACGAAACGCTTCATTGTGATTCCCCTCTCGACATAATGCGCGAGTGATCCGCAAAACTTTCCCGCCTGATCATCGAAATCCCCCGATCAGAGGATCGCGCCCCTCGCGGTAGTCATTCTAGTGCTTTTGATGTCGCAATTGGCAAAGAAGGATGCATTTATTGGGTCGATTGGTATATCCGGCGGGTTATGTCGGCCACAAGCGCCGCGCTGTCTTTGGACTCCGCCAAGCCGCGTACCAGAATCACCAGGACGAATGCGCGGGCGCATAGACAATCGCCGCGTCGTGATGAATCCTCGTGAGCTCTCCGGTCTTGTGGGCCACGCGTGTACCAGAAGGCAGCCCGGCGGGAATGGCCTCGTTGAATTTTTGACGCGACAGGATCTCCACCATTTGTCGCGAAGAATCCTTATCGACCGCCTGGCCTTTGGCGATGGCCTCCAGAAGGACCAGCAAGCCGCGCGCGGTGGTCGTATTGTTCATCCCCTTCTCATAGGCTTTGTTGTCTTCCACCCCGCGCAGCACGTTCATGCCGTCGGCGTGGAGCGCGTGTACCGTGGCGCGAATACTGTCCACGCCGAGCTTCTCCACAAGGAGGTTGGTGGCGAGATTGCTGCTGACGGTAATCATCAGCTCGCATAACTGGTTCAGCGTGCGGGTCTGCCCCATCGCTTTGTACAGGTCAGTTTCGGAATCGTCGGCGGGATCCAGCGTGTAGATCGAGCCGTCGACCAAACTGTGAAACTCATTCTTGACGACCAGCGGCTCGTCGAGCTTTAGCTTACCCTCGCGCACCTGATGAAACAGCTCGACCATCACCGGAATCTTCATGGTGCTCGCGGCGTGAAAAGCGTCATCCACGCGTGAGAACCATTCGGTCTTGCCGTCGAGCGTGCGAAATGCTACCCCAACGTCCGCTCCGCTCTTTTGAATTAGCGTCTGAATGTACTGAATTGCAAGCGACAAGTTTGTATCCTGGGCGGCGATGAAAACTGGAGAAATTAACAAGGAAAGAAATACAAGCAGCTGAGGTCGATGGCTCATGGGCCGGAGTTTGCAAAAATTCGGACAACAAAGCAACTCACAAAAAAACAGAGCCCAGACGCGAGCCTGGGCCCTGCAACCCTAGTTGGTCGGACAATTCGCCGCACTGTGCTTTGCCGCGCGGCGTGTCAGAGTCGGCGGCGTGCCTCGTCCGCCTCCTCCGCCAAGCGGAACAGCACCTTCACGATTCCCGAGTTCTTGTTCGTGGCGGAGTCAATGAACAGGCCGTCATCGACAAAGCTCTGAACTGCGCCTATCGCACCGCCGGCTGGTTCCCCGGTCGGACGAATGATCGAAACGGGACCAAGCTCCTGACGCAGCAGGAAAGTAGGCTCCGGCATGATGAGGTTGGTCTGAAACAGGTCGGCAACTTCTGAACCACTGGCGCCATTGTTCGGATCGATCCCGCTGTTCAGGTTCGGGAAAGTTAGATCGCCGTCGGTAATGTTGGTCGCGTTGCCGGCTTTATCTTGCCAGGTCTGGAAGTGCATGATTTCGGAGCCGCCGATACTCAGTAGCACGCGCAAGACTTCCAGATTGGTCACCTTCTGCGCCAGCGTCGGGTACAAACTGCTGCCGCCTTGCTCGACAAACGCAAAGTGGAATCCGGCGGTGTTGGCGATGGCCTGCAGGTGATTGGAGATGTTGCCCATACTGTCGAGCACTAGGTCGTCGTCGCTCACCGGGATGGTGGGATGTTGCCCTTTCGCCAAATCAGGCACGGCGTTTTCGAAAGTTCCACCCAAATCGGGATTCTGCGTGGCGCTGCGATAACGCGTCCACCAGCTGGTATCGATGGTCAGTTGCTTCAAGTTGGTCAGGCGGCCGTGTTGCGGTACTCCCGTAACGCGGCTGGGAGGCAGAATTGCAAATTGACTGAGGTCGGCCGTTTTGGCGCCCTTCGACTGCAGATAGTTATTCAAGAACGCGTGATGGCTGATCTCGTCGTCGGTGTTGTCGGCGATGTACTGCGGCATGTCGCCGTCGAGCTGCAGAAGTCCGGTGATATAGGCGGGAGCGAGCCCGGTGACAATCTTCTTGCCGTTTTGCACCAGATCGATGGGGGACAACCCTTGGTTCGTGGCCCCGCCAAGTTCCGCATACTGAATCCACAGATCGGCTTCGACCTGCTCCAGCGCGCTCAGGAACGTCAAAATGGCGATGTCGCCCTTGGTAATGGGGGCACGATCATCGACATCGGCAAACGCAGCCGAACCGGAGACCAGTCCCACTCCCGCGGTCATCGCGCCTGCCGCGACCATGCCATTCTTCAAAAACGACCGCCGATTGTTGCGGCCGTTGAATACAGTTCGGTCTTTCTTCATCTCTTTCTCCCTTTCAAGATTCGCATCGAGTGTTGCAAACGGCGTTCGCACACGCGTACACCGGCCGGAAAACCGCCAACGCCCAGCAAATTGTGGTCGATAGTTAAAGTGTCAGGATCACAGCTCGCCGTGCTCCTGCTGTGGTTGCCTCGATCGCTGCAACTCCGCCGGGTGCGGAATTGCGGCTGGTGTTACGTCGATGAGGTGGAGCGCTCCACGGCGAACTTCACTGTGAAGAGCGACGCTGACTTATGCAATCAACCCGCCGCCAGCGTTCACTGTAGGGTTCTGCGGAATGCGTGATGTCACAGCGAAGTCAAGCTGCTGTCAGGCGAGCGCACTATTTGTGTCCGTGGAAAATGGCAGGTTCATCGCACACTAGCGCTTTGCGCCGCAATATTATATCCGCCCACTTCAAGGACCGCGTCCTTGCCGCTCAGATCCGAAAGGTCATAGCTGGCGGTGACTTCGCGCTCTTCTCCGGGCAGAAGGGAAAAATAATTATCCGACCAGAAAATGGGCGTCAGATCCTCTCCGCCTTTTCCTTTGGTAACGCGCAGATGCACCATGAACGCGATGCTGCCGCTCGGATTGCGCACCGACACGCGGACGCCTGCCTTGCCGCCCTGCTCTTCCCTCGCGGACTTAACCTCCAGCTTCGCTTCCGGCAGCGTGCTCAGCCCGCTCAGATCGCCGAATTCCGCTTGCGGCGTGTAGACGGTGTCCTTCTTGTGCTTCCAGTCCAAAACATCCGCCTTCGTCGATAACCAATAAAAATTGTCGCTGAGCTGCTTCCCCGCGGCGTCGTGCAATTGCAATCGCAAGAAGTAGGTCGTGGTCAGACCCTCGACTCTCGGCAAATCGAATGCCTTGGTGCTGCTGTCTGGCGCAATATCCATCGTCCCTTCACGGGAACCTTTTTCCGTGGCGTCAAGGTTGTAGAGCTTGGCGCTCACCTTCACGCCTTTAACGCCTTCGTACGTACTGTTCACCACTGCGACGGAATTGTCGTCGTACGAATACTGGACGTGAATCGGCTCCATCCCTTTCTTGGTGCCGAAGTAGCCGCCCGCGGGAACCAGATAGTAGTCATACAAATGCCAGATCAACGACGGCCAGGAATTGTTCAGCATCCACTGAATCACTCCCGTCGCCGTATATTTATTGCGGCCGTAAGCCTCGAACATCGCGCGCTGGCCGTCGTACGTCACCGCTTGCGCCTTCCGAAGGTAATCGTCCAGCGAGGTCGCCGTACCATAGCGGCGGTTCAACCCATCGGTGAACACGTTGACTGTCGTGAACCGTTCACCGCCCGAGTGGAAATTCCAGACATCATCAATCGGCCAGAGATGTTCTTTGGGTATGAAGCGCTCGAGCGATTCGCGCGGCGGAATCGCCGGCCCAGGGCTGGTCTCCGTGTTGTATCCGTACGCTCCGCCAGCCTTAGTGTCCGTAAGCCAATAAACCGGTGGCACGTATTCGTAGGGACCGGTCATTTTTACTCCGGAGTCGCCCGTTACTGTGGTCGCCGTTGCGCTGGCCGACGAAATGGAGGGATTCGGCCACTGCAGCTCCTTCAGGATGGCGAGATACATTTTCTCCACGTTCGCCGGCGGTGGCCCGTCGCTTCCATACAGCCACACAAACACGCTGGGATGATTGCGTAGAATGCGGATCTGGCTGCGCAGCGATTCCGCGGCGATTTTGTGCTGCTCTTCCTTCCAGTTGCTCCATTTCTCCCAGGCGTCGCAGCAAGTCCATCCTGGCATCACCAAAATTCCGAGGCGATCGGCCTTCTCGTAAAACTCCTCGCGGTCAATGCGTCCTTCCAATCGAACGGTGTTCAGGCCCATGTCGCGAACGTAATTCAAATCGCCGTCCACACGCCTGGAAGACCAGCGCAGCAAGAGGTCCGGCGCCCACGCCGCGCCGCGAATCAGAACTTTGCGACCATTTACCTTGAACAGGCGGAAGCCCTTGTCGGTAAGCTCGGAGGTGACTTCGCGCACCCCGAAGGTGACGGTGGCGGCGTCCGAAGTCTCGTTGGTTATATCGAAAGAAACTTGCGCAGTATAAAGATTCTGCTCGCCCATCGTGTAGGGCCACCAAAGTCTGGCGTTTTCCAGCCTGAGCTGCGCGTATTGTTCCGGAGTGAAACTCACGGTTTTAGTTTCGCCGGCGTTCAGTGAAACCTGTTGGCTCACTTGCTTTCCATTCACCTCCGCACGGAGGACGCCGCTGACGACATGATTCGACACGTTGCGTAGGTCCGCGCTGACGGTCAGCGCAGCATGTTTATATTCGGCGTCCAGGTTCGAGGACACGAACGGATTGCGCAGCGAGACGTCGCCGCTGGACCTAAGAAAGACCTCTTTCCAGATGCCCATGTCCTTGTCCGGTGGCGTTGGGTTCCAATCAACCCACGTTATTCCCAGATCGTTTTTCCCGGGCGCGGATATTTCCACAGCCAAAGCGTTGGTCTTGCCGGGATGAATGGCCTTGCTCACATTGAATTCAAACGTCGCAAAGGTGCCGGCCACATCATTGGCGTCGGCGATTTTCTGGCCATTGAGCCAGATGTTGGCGCGATAGTTGATGCCCAGGAAATTGAGCCAATTCATCTTGTGCTCCGCTTCAGCCGGCACCGAAAACTCCGTCCGGAACCACCACGAGCAGCGAAACGGGCTGCCCTTCGGCATGTCCTGATTAGCGAAAAAAGTCTTCGAGGAGTAATTCATCCCCGGGAACGATTTTAGGTTCGTGCCGTAATTCGGATCCGGATACGTTTTGTCCGTGACCAGCGCGCCCACCACCGTGCTGGGAATGTCCGCATGATGCCAGCCCTTCGCGTCGAAGCCCGGCGCTGAAATCTCCCCGCCGTTGGCCTTCGCTTCGCAGGACGATTGAATTTGCCAGTCCTTGTGCAGAAACATTTTCGATGGCTCATCCGCGCCGAAAGCCGCGCGCCCGGTCAACAGCAATCCGGCAGCCAGCGTTAGAGCAAAGCAACGACGACGTGACATAAGTTCTCCCCACCGCATCTGCGTTCATAGGAATCAGGCAGATTCCGAGTAACTCCGCCAATGTTAAACCGATTCAATTCGTTTTGCGCTTCTTTTTCGAAAGCCATGCAAGCCGCGAAGTCTATCACACAAGCGTACGTGACAATCCATAGCCTGCTTTTGTGTATACTCCCGACCGAAAAGGAGTTTAGTCCTTGGTCAAAGCTAGGGCCGCCATCGCCGCCTTCGTTCTCCTCCTCGCACCACTGGCGATCCACGCCAAACAGGTCCGGGCCACGATCGTTTATGACGACGTCGCCACCGAAGTCACCAACGCCACCGCCGATGCCGCTCAACTTTGGATTTCCACCGCCGACCTGACACGCGCCACGCATTTCGAACTCAAGCCGCAAGGCGTATGCCGCGATCAGCTCTGCTTCCCGGTCCCGAAGTCACGCGCAAGTGAATTCGTTCGCAAAAACTCCGGCACAACGCTCTTCAACCTTTCGGCGTTTGCGCTGTTGGTGAATCAGCCGGTCGCCCACGATGAAGCGCTCTCCACCTGGTACTTCGGCCTGCGCTCGGACCAGCGCGAGGGCTTGTCCTCCCTGCAGGCGCCCGATTTCACCCTCCCGGACATGGCCGGCAAGATGCACTCGCTCTCCGATTTCCATGGGAAGAAGGTTTTGCTCGTCACCTGGGCTTCCTGGTGAGGGTGCCGCTTTGACTTGCCAGGCTGGCAAGCAATCTATCAGCAGCTAAGAGACAAGAATTTCGAAATCATTTCCGTCGCTCAAGATACCAATGGTGTGAAAGACGCCGGTCCGTGGATCACCGCCGCCAGTCCAACCTACACCGCCCTGATCGACGAAAAACACATCGTCTCCAAACTCTACAACATGGTGAACGTTCCCACCGGAGTGTGGATCAACGAAGAAGGAAAAATCGTACGCCCCAATGAAGTCGCTTTCGTCGACGATCGCTTCAAAACGTTCACCGGGCTCGACTCGGAACCGTACCTCGCGGCGCTGAAAGACTGGGTCGAAAAAGGCGGCAAGAGCCCGTACGCAATGAGCCAGGAGAAGCTGCGCGAAAGGCTAAGCGTGAATGACTCGAATTTCATTCTCGCCGCCGCTCAGTTCGGCCTAGGCGAGTATCTCTACGCAAGTGGCCACCTGCCACAAGCCATTCCGCACTTCAAGGAAGCCCAGCGCCTCAATCCAAAGAGCTGGAACTACAAACGGCAGGCCTACGCGCTCTCCGACGCCAAGCGTGATTACGGCACGACCTTCGCCGACGAAGTGCAGAAGGCCGGCGGCAGCAAAGTCTATTACCAAGCGCCGGACTTGCCAGCGACCGACAAGAAGCGCTGACTTTTACCTCGCCTGGCGGGGTTGAGTTTGGCCGTTAAAAAGATTGCGATTTTTGAGAAATGCTGTGCGCTGCGGGAAAGAGGAGACTTCTTCGTCAGAGGAACTTCACATCTCGCACGTTCCAGTTCACCACAAAGATCCGCAGGCTGTTGCTCTTGGCATCCGCGGGGAACACAAAAAACCCTTTGCTCTTGGGATTGTAAGCCTGCGTCGTGCCCGCAATTTTCTCCCCGTCGGAGAAAGTCACCTCAATCTTCCGCCCCGGCTTCCCTTCCTCGATTTTCTTCGATTCCTTTTACCTGCTGTTGCCCCTAAAGTCTTTGACAAAGAACACCGCCTTCAAATCCTTCAGCGCCACCTCCGCGCCCTTCTGCTGGGAAACGTCGCTCTCCGCCACCAGGCGAAAGGTGTCCTTGAGCGGCGAGAAGTCATAAACGCACCCGTGTAGGCGCCGGTCATCCAGATAGGCAACCACCACTTTGTTCAGCATCACGTCCGCGGGGGCGTATGTCACCATGGAGTCGTAACGTCGTTTCCGCGAGGATAACCTCAACGTGTCGGCGCCAATGACCAGTCTTCCGACGCGCGTGTTCTGCAAATAACCTGGGACTTAGGACAGCTAAGCAAGAGGCGTGAAGGAGTGGTCCCGGAGGAGGGAGTCGAACCCACACAGAGCATAGCTCCGGCAGATTTTGAGTCTGCTGCGTCTGCCAGTTCCGCCACTCCGGGCTAACCTCAA
>Ga0099830_10002255_pt1 | contig 10164 bp, 9 predicted proteins | sample CZO8metaG_4_FD_79337 | JGI IMG/M metagenome (GOLD analysis project Ga0099830, IMG submission 79337) | Vadose zone soil microbial communities from the Eel River Critical Zone Observatory, Northern California, USA - CZOApr15con2H3.8 metaG | ecosystem: Environmental > Terrestrial > Soil > Vadose...
TCCGGCGTTGATGAAATACTTCGGCTCCGTGCCCGGCAAATACAAGCGCGACCGCCGCAACCGGTCCCGTGCTGAGGCCTCGGGCAGCGCGATCTTTTGCGGCAATGCTTTCTGCTCCGCCTGTGTGGCGCCGGCGTCCTCGCCCGCGAGGCCCGCTCGCCTGACCGCCGTCTCGATCCGCGCCGAAATCACGAAGGGCAGCGCACCCTCATCATGGAGCGTAACCCGCGCGTGCTTTACCCCGAGAGATTCGAGCACCTGCCGCGCCTGCGCCCGGATAGAATCCCCATAGTACGGCGCAACCCGAGACTCCAGCGTGATCTCCACCCCACCGCCCTCGCGCGGTTCGATCGCCACGTGCAGATCCGAGCGCACGTCCTTGCCCCAGTGCCCCGCTTCCGCGGATTGAACGGTTTTGCTTTCAACTGAACTCTTCATAACCTTCCTGTTGAGTACCAAAGCCTACGCGGGGACGGCCGCCCTCGGCCGTCCGGCGGAGCGAAGCTCAGCGGCTTCTCTTCGTGCACCTTCGTGTCCTTTGTGGTTTAAGAATCTAGTTCAGCTTCCCCAAAATCGCATCCGCCATCTGAATGGTCGAGGCCGCGCCTTGGCTGATAGCCTTCCCTCCACCCGCAATGCGCATCATGTCATACGTGCGCACCTTGCCCTCTTTCACCACCTCGGCTATAGCTCTGCGGATGCGGCCGGCCTTGCCGCCCTCACCCACGTGGTCAAGCATCATCGCCGCGGAAAGAATCATCGCAATCGGATTCACGATCGGCGGATTCAGCTCCGCATACTTCGGCGCCGACCCGTGCGTCGGCTCAAACACCGCTACTTCATCACCCATGTTTCCTGAAGCCGCAAACCCCAGCCCACCCACCAGCCCCGCGAACGCATCGGAAAGAATATCTCCGAACAGATTCGACGCCACAATCACGTTGTAGTCTTCCGGATTCTTGTTCAGCCACATCAACTGCGCATCAATGTTCGTCGACCAGAGTGCGATCCCCGGATAATTCTTCGCCACTTCCTTGGCCGTCTCTTCCATCATGCCGGAGGTTTCACGCACCACGTTCGGTTTTTCGCAGATGGTCACGCCCTTGAACCCACGCTTCTTGGCGTATTCGAATGCCGCCGTCACGATTCGCCGCACCGCTGGCCGCGTGATGATGCGCAAGCTCACCGCCAGGTCCGGACCCGCAACATCGGCGAATGCTTTGAACTTCGGATGAGTTGCGAGCGCACCGCGCACATCCTCCGGCGGATTCGTCCACTCCACGCCGGCGTACATCCCCTCGGTGTTCTGGCGGAAGACCGCGGTATCAATCTTGGGTTCGTCAAACCCAGGCTCGTCGAAGCTGCCGTCCACTCGCTTGCGAATGTAGTTCAGAGGATTTCCGCTGAACCCGATGCACGGGCGCATGCAGATCTCAAGATTGAAGCGCTGGCGCATGGTCACAATCGGGCTGTAGTAAACGTAGCCCTTGCCGCGCAACTCCGGCTTCAGTTCCGCCTGCGCTTCCTTGTTCGGCTTCGACGTGATGGCCCCGAACAGCCCCAGCTTGTGCTTGGCCAGCAAATCAATCGTGCGCCGCGGCAGCGCATTTCCTTCATTCCGCCAGCACTCCCAGCCGATATCCGCTTGAATGTACTCGGCATCAAATCCCACCGCCTTCAAAACCCGCAACGACTCCGGCAGCACTTGGTTCCCGATCCCATCCCCCGGCATCGTCACGACCGTGTGTTTCGCCATGAATGCGATTCTCCCTACCTGCTTCTGCGCAGAAACTGAGAACCGAGAACTAGGAACTGATAGCTGATAGTTAGAAACCGGCCCGAAAGTGACTGCTGTTTTCAGATTCCCAAAAGCGAGTTCCTCTATCGTGACTTGTTCCTCTGTGGCCCCCTGTGCCCTCTGTGGTTAAACTCAGTGCGCCAGTCCCAGCACCGCAAAAACTGTGACTTTCCTCCGTGACCCTCTGTGACCTCTGTGGTCAAACTCAACGTGCCAGGCCCAATCTTTTTGCTACCAGGTTCTCCACTCCCTCCGCAATCACCAGCGACTGCGGCACGCTCCCGAGCGCTGGAAACGCGAACCTCTCTCCGCGCCACTGAATCACTCCCGAGGTGAAATCAATATCAATCTCATCCCCCGGAATAATCGTCTTCTCTTTTGCCCCCGCAAACTGCTCGCGCAGCCGTTTTACCAGCTCCGGTACTTCCACACAGAGGAATCCATTGTTATACGCGTTGCGCAGATAAGTCTGCGAGAAGCTGGCCGCAATCACCAGCGGAATGCCTTTTGCCTTGAGGCAAGTTACAGCCTGCTCGCGGCTCGATCCCGTGCCAAAGTTGAATCCGCTCACGATCACGTCGCCTGCCTGGGTCCGCGCGGCAAACTGCTGGTCGTAGTTCTCCATCACCACTTTCGCCATCATCTCCGGCGTCATATCATCGCGATACGTATAGTCCTTGCCGTAAATCGCGTCGGTGTTGACGTTGTCCTGTGGCATGAAAACCAGCCGCCCGTGAACGTGTTCGGGGAATCCAGGGAGGATATCGACTTTTTCAGCGGCCGCTCTTGCCGCAAATTCCCGGTAACTGCGCGTGGGCGCATGGTCGCCGAGATCATGCGGCCCGCGAATGTATCCCGCGACCGCGGAAGCGGCGACCACTTCCGGGCTTGCGAGATAACACTTGGCATCCCGCGATCCCATGCGCCCTTTGAAATTGCGATTTGTCGCAGAAATTCCCACCTCGCCAGGCTCGAGTAGTCCCACACCCAGCCCAATGCACGGCCCGCAGCCGGCGGGTAGCGGATTCGCACCCGCATCCAGCAGCGTCTGCCAAATGCCTCGCCTCTCCGCTTCTTCCTGCACCCACTTGCTCGCCGCTCCCAGATAAAACTTCACGCCGGGGGCGACTTTCTTACCCTTCAGAACATTTGCCGCAGCCTCAAGGTCCTCCACCCGCGAGTTCACGCAAGAGAGCAAATACGCTTTCTGAATCGCGACCCTCTTCTTTTCCATCTCAGCTAGCGAAGCCATGACCTGAACTGTATCGGGTCCCGAGACATGTGGCGTTACCTCACGCAGATCGAGCACAATCCGCGCCGCGTACACCGCATCCGCATCCGGCCCGGGCGGATGGTCTGCCCAGTTCTCGATGTCTTTCTCCGAGAACCGCTCGACTCCGGCCGCCTTGACCCGCTGATGCACGCCAAGCAGGTATTTGATCGTGACCTCATCCACCGGAAACCAGCCCACCAGCGGCCCCCACTCCGTCGTCATGTTGGAGATCGAAAGCCGCGCGTCCATCGACAGGCTGGCCACGCCCGGCCCGCTGAATTCGACCGCTGCGTTCAACACTTCATCATGGTTGTAAAGCCCGCAAAGCGTGATGATGATGTCTTTCCCCGTCGCGCCCTCCGGCAGCTTCCCTTCCAGCACAACCTCGACCGAGCGCGGAATCTGCCACCAGAACTCGCCGGTGGCCCAGACTGCAGCGGCGTCCGTTCGCACGATGGGCGTACCCACCGCGCCCAGTGCGCCATACATGTTGGAGTGTGAGTCGGATGCCACAACAAAGGATCCGGGCACAACATATCCGCGCTCCACCATGATCTGGTGGCCGATCCCCGAGCCCGCAGGGTAGAAGTCCACGCCGTGCTGCTTGGCAAACGCCTCGATAGCCCGGTACTTGGCGAGGTTCGAGTCCTCTTTGTTCTGAATGTCGTGATCGAGCGCAAACACCAGTTGCTTTGGATCGTGAATTTTCTTGGCCCCGATCCCTTTGAACTTGCTCATCACCGCCGATGTGTTGTCGTGCGTCATCACATGGTGCGGCCGGATGGAAACAAAGTCCCCGGTTCGCAGCGGCCGCTTCGGCCCTTCGGTTAGATGTGTCTGCGCGATTTTTTCAACAATGGTCTGGCCCATACATCACCACTCTTTTGTGAATTGTCATCCTGAGCGAGCTTCAGCTCGCGAAGGACCTTACGACTCTCACTCTTTCCCGTGCGGCAGAGAGGATCACCACGAACTCTGCGCCTTCAGCGAGCTTTTCTCCGCGCTCTCTGCGTTGATCTTTTCGCTGCCCCGTGCGCCTTCTTCAGCCGCACATCTGCCTTCATCAGCGCCATCAGCTTGCTCACCGAGCCGACCTTCTCCAAATCCCAGATCGCATCTTTCAACTTCTTCTGCGCCGCCGGAGACAGCACGCTTTCCGCCAGCGCCGCGAATTTTTCTTCGATCTCAGCATCGCTCAGCGGATTACGCGGATCGCCCTTGGGATAATCCAACTGCTTGGTGACCGTTCGGCCGTCTGTCATCGTGATATTCACGATCACGCGCTGCAGCGCCGGAAAAACTTTCTCGATCTCCGGATCGGCGACCACTTCCACCTTCTTCAGCTGCGCCCGGATCGCCGGATCCATGATCTTCTTCATCTCAAACTGCGCCGGCGTGACTTGGCGATCAACGATGGCCGCAGCGATCACATAGGGCAACGAGTGGTCCGCCGTCTCTTTCGAACGCGGATCGTACTTGCTCGGATCAGAAAGAATATCCGCCGCACGAGCCAGCGACCGAATCTGCACCTTCTGTACCTGCTCCGGCTTCAGATCGTTCTGCTTCACCAGATCCAGCACGGCGGAAATCGGCGTGTGTGTCAGCGCCTCGGTGGGAAACGCCTTCATGCCACACTGCGTGATCCGCCACGACTCTCCCAGCCCATCCGTCAGCAGATTCAGCTTCCAGTCCGGGCCCAAACAGTGCGTCAATCCTTCTTTGCCGTCCACCACGTGCTCGGGACCGGTGTAACCCTTTTCGGCCAGCAACGCCGCCAGCACCCCACTCTGCGTGGCCATCGGATCGACGGTGTTCTTCATCATGGTCAGCTTGCCCGCCGTGACCGCGCCCAGCGTGGCATGCCGGCTGGCGGAAATTCCTATCGCGTGCTGAATCTGATCCCATTCGAGATGCAGCGCGCGCCCCGCAACCATGGGCGAGACAAATGCAGTCAAGGTCGCGTGATGCCAACCACGCTCGCGGATGCCGGGGAACGCCGCCTCGCAAAAGCGCATCTCGAACTCGTGTCCCAACACCAGACCGACGATTAGCTCCTTGCCATCACTTTTCGCACGCTCACAGCAGGCCAGAGCTGCCGGAAAAATATCCGACGGGTGCGACGGGTCCTGCTTCCAATAAATATCGTTGTAATCCATGCAGCGAATCATCAACCCGTTCGCGAGCGAAGCCGAGACCGCATCCATCCGCTTGCCCGTCCCAATGACGGTCGCGGGGCCGCGCCCGGCGATCTCGTCGAGCACTTCCAGCGCGATCTTCACATCATGCTGCTGGTAGCCGCCCAGCGCGCAGCCCACGGAATCAAGCAGGAACCGTTTCGCCTGATACACGGCATCCTGCGAAAGGTGCTTGTACTCTAGCCCTGCAGCCCAGCGCGCCATCCTCGCGGTGATGGTCTCTTTGGGTGCGACAGCTTCTTTAATCGCGGACAAGATCTCTCCTGGATCAAAGGATGAACGATCAAGGATGAACGACGAAGGATGAACGATGAACCCACGCTTTCCTGATACACTCCCGCGCGTCAACAATTTCTCTCCGACTCTGCAAACTGCCGGCGCAGACCTCACCTCACCTTCACGTTCTTCGCATTCTTGAACGGCAGAAAGGCCATGAAATCGGCATGGTGCACGATGTAGGCCTCAGTCGTGCGCTTGACCAGATCCCCCTCAGCCGCGTGCGCCGCGATGATATGGCACACGGCATCGGGCACGCCGCACTCCAGCGCCAACGCCACCCCCGTGAACGGATGCCGCAGCGCTTCGCCGCGCTCGCTCTGGCGGCTCTTACCGTCGGGGCCAAGCTCATACTCGAGCAACTTGCCAACATCGGCGAGGATGGCGCCCGCCACCACCGTGTCCATGTCGATGGGCAGCGCGCGGCCCATAAACTCCTGCATGGCCTCAGCGCTCTGCCGCGCAATGTGCACCACGCAGCGCTTGTGCTCCATGAAGGTGATGGGACAATTCGGTACGAGCAGCGTGAAGGGGATGCGGTCGAGATCCTGGGGTTTCAGCGGGCTGCGCTCGAGCGCCTTCACCCAGGTCTGCGTGACCTGCTCGCGCAGTTTCGGGTTCTCGATCCACTGCATCTCCGGCCACAACCTTGCGACCGCTTCACGCATGCTTTCGCCATCCATTCCAAAACCTCTAGCTTACCGTGCGGGCGGAGGGGGCGTCGAGGGGAAGGGGGCAAAACCGGCGAACTTCCGCGGTTTTCGAAAGGTGGGGAAGTTCGCGAAAGCTCAGCACCCAAAGCGCGTTAAAATCATTCCATGATTGGACACCCGCAGAGCGCCGAAGCCGCGCCCTACTATTTCACTTACATCAACCAGGTGACCGGCGACGACCCTCTTGCCGCGCTCGAAAATCAACTGGAAGAATCCCAGGCATTGTTCTCGGCGATCTCCGAAGAAAAATCGCTGCACCGCTACGCGCCGGAAAAATGGAGCATCCGGCAGCTGCTAAACCATGTCACCGATACTGAGCGCGCCCTTGCCTTTCGCGCCCTCTGGTTTGCGCGCGGTTTCGAGACTCCCTTGCCCAGCTACGACCAGAACGTGGCGGCATCTGGCGCTGAGGCGGACCGGCTCCCCTGGGCCACCCATGTCGAGGAGTTCCGCCGCGTGCGCCTCTCCACCATCTCACTTTTCCGGAACATGCCATCCCCGGCGTGGACGCGCAGCGGCATCGCCAGCGACAATCGCTTCACCGTGCGCGCCCTCGCCTACATCATCCCCGGACACTTCGCCCACCACGTCTCGGTGCTCCGCGAGCGATACTCGTAGGGTTTCTAGGCTTCTCACGTTCCCATTTCGGGAGCCGCCACCGATTTCCCAAGCCGGGAATGACCTTGTCAATAGCCCTTCCTGCACCAAATCTCCCCAACTTCCTGACCCTGTTCCAAATATAAATTCCCCTCCCATGTCCCATTTCGCCTTTGCCACATGCTATAATAATGTTAGATTGAATAGCTGATCGCGGCCTCTTTAGGCCGCGTTTTTTATTGCCCGCACCAGCACGGATTTTCCAGGCGACATCTTTCCATGACCAATCAGGGGATTGACATCCAGCACCCCAAAGCGCGGGGTGAGTGGGCCGAGCTGCGCTTCATGGCTCGCGCCGCCGAGCATGGCCTCTGCATCACCAAGCCTTGGGGAGACATGGCCCGCTACGACTTCGCCGTCGAGCACAACGGACGCTTCCTGCGCGTTCAGGTCAAGTGCACCAAGTACAAACGCGGCCACTCTTATAAATGCAACGTAACCTCCAATGGAGTGCCTTATACCACCAACCAGCTGGACTTCATCGCCGCCTACGTCATCCCCGCCGACGCCTGGTACATCATTCCCACCGAAGCCACCAACCACCAGGAACAAATCCTGCTCTCTCCCCACCGTCAAAACTCCAAGTATGACCGCTACAAAGAGGCCTGGCACCTCCTCTGCGGAGAACCCGCCCAGGTGGGGACAGGTCTTTGACCCGTCCGGTCGAGCGAAGCTCGACCCTTTGCTCCTGTGGCGCGGGCGCCCCCGCCCGCGATGTCTTCGGGAAGGGCACGGCTTCAGCCGTGCTGATCTGCGCCCGATTTCCAACCATCCGAGAGGGCGGCGCCAAGTGCACGACACACGAGCAGGTATAATCCGGGCGTAAGCCACAGCATCTGATGCGACGCGATGATCTCGAGGAACTGCATTACATAACTGCCGTCGAGAACGTACCTTCGATCCTTGAGCGCGGCATTCTGTCAAACCGCCAGGCGGCGAGAATTGACCACCGTTCAGTCGCTATGGAAGAAATTCAAGCGAGGCGCAAAAAGGTGGTGGTTGGGGAAGGGCGACCTTTACACGAATACGTCAACTTTTACATCAATGCTCGCAACAAAATGATGTACAAGATACGCGGCGGCCACATCGACATTTGTGTCTTGCGTGTCAGTCCTGCGGTCCTGGATTTGGACGGAGTCGTTATTACGGATAGCAATGCGTCGAGCGACTACGTCAGGTTTGCGGCATCTCCGGGAGGGCTCATCCTCATCAATAGGGAGCGGGTTTTTGCGGAGTATTGGACGCATGCGGACGATTATATTGATCAGCTTAGGCATGGTTCTGAGATGTGTGCCGAGGTGCTGGTTCCAGATCGGGTCGGCCCCGAATTGATAATTGGAGCCCACGTCTCGTGCCGCGAAAGCCTTGAAGCCCTTAACGCATTAGCAGGAGAACTGGCGATAGGAGTAAACGGACGCTTGTTCTTCCGCTAGAGGATGAAATGGTAAAGACATTGATCGCCAACATGTTCGATTCATCCGCGCAGACGCTTGTCAACACCGTGAATTGTGTGGGCGTCATGGGTAAGGGTGTGGCGCTTGAGTTCCGAAAACGATTCCCAGACATGTATGCCGATTATGTGAAGGCTTGTGCTGCGGGGCAAGTGCGGCTCGGGCAGCCGTATGTGTATCGAAGAACCGTGCCCCCATGGATCCTGAACTTCCCTACGAAAGACGACTGGCGCTCTGTATCGAAGTTGCCCGATATCGTGGCCGGATTGAATTACCTCGAAGAACATTATCGGGAATGGGAAATTACGTCGCTGGCTGTTCCACCATTGGGTTGTGGCCAAGGCCAGCTAGACTGGCATGTGGTAGGCCCGACGCTATATCGGCATCTGAGCCGGTTGGAAATTCCAGTCGAGTTGTACGCGCCTTATGGAACCCCCAGTGAAGAGCTCGAAGCCGATTTCCTGACCGGCGGTGCGGTCGCACGGAAACTCCCCGCAAGAATCAATCCGGCATGGGTAGCGCTGATCGAGATACTGGTGCGGATTGAGCGTGAACCGTATCACTGGCCAGTGGGGCGGACGATCTTTCAGAAGATTGCGTATTTTGCAACCGAACTAGGACTTCCGACGGGCCTGAAGCATAAGCCGGGCAGTTATGGTCCGTTTTCGCCCGAACTCAAGGGAGCGATCTCTCGTCTGGTCAACAATGGACTGCTGTTGGAGAAAAAGCTGGGGAAATCCATGCTTCAGTTAACGCCGGGTCCTACCTACGCGGATGCTGCTGCCATGTACCGATCTGAGTTGGGCCAATGGAACGACATCATTGAGCGAGTTGCAGATCTCTTCCTTCGTGTCAAGACACACGATGCCGAGCTGGCGGCGACCGTTTTTTTTGCGGCTCGCACCTTGGTCAAGAAGAAACATCCATCCGAACTCGACGTTCTGGAAGAGGTCAAGCGCTGGAAACATAAACGCCGTCCGCCACTAAGGGACGAGGAGATTGCGCATACCATTCGCAATCTGAATTTGCTCCATTGGGTTTCACTTCGGCCAAGCCGTGAACTACCACTGAGGGAAGAGGAGTCTCGGGAGTTAGCTGTGGACTTCTGAGTAGTCCCTCCATGATTGGCCTACCCAACCAAAGACTACTTAACATGACGTGTGGTACTCTTTTCCCCAAAAGAGGCTGATCATGCCTAATGAGCCTATCGGGATCTCTTGCGCTGCGCGATGCAGATATTAGGTCGGATGGCGGTCCCTCAAGACAAAGTTCGTGAGACTGTAGGCACTCGTGGGAAGAAACAAATCAAGGCATTCAATCTCTTCGATGGTACCCGAACCATGGCTGATGTGGCGAAAAAGGCAAAAATTAACCAGGGTAATCTAAGCGTCGGGGGCGGTTGGGGTCGTTGGTGATGCCGCTGCGCTTGTCGGTTGAGACCTGGTATTGATCGATGACCCATTCGAGGTCAGAGTGATTGCCGAGCAATCGTAGGTTTCTTTTTGGGATTCCGCTGAGGATGAGCAATTGGTGTCATAGCAAATCTAGACGGAGGTCTTCAAGCGAGTCGTGGCCGGATTGCGGACTGACAATTTTGTAGAAGTGGAGTTGGGAGGCTGGAATTGGACGAAGGAGTTCGAAGTTCGCCTGTTGCACCATTGTGTCGTAGATGTCCGGGTCCCTCAGGGCAGACTCGATGAACTCCAGAACTGGACCGCCACGACCGCCCTGCTCGGCTCGGAGCAACGCTTCGGGCACGTCATGCGCTTCGATGAGGATGGGTGTTCGGGGTCTGTTCGCA
>Ga0099830_10002257_pt1 | contig 10154 bp, 13 predicted proteins | sample CZO8metaG_4_FD_79337 | JGI IMG/M metagenome (GOLD analysis project Ga0099830, IMG submission 79337) | Vadose zone soil microbial communities from the Eel River Critical Zone Observatory, Northern California, USA - CZOApr15con2H3.8 metaG | ecosystem: Environmental > Terrestrial > Soil > Vadose...
ATCTATTACGCATGCTAGAGTTTGTGCAACTTACGGACGAGGAAAAGCTCCTGGTCACGGAAGGCATTGAGCTACATCAGGCCCTCATTGCGCAACTCGCAGATACACCAACGCCGACAGGTCTCACCCCCCGTGAGATGGAAACACAGCCTGTCGGAGAAACTGCTGTCATTCCGGTGAAAACCGTTCGCCGAAAAGAACGCAAGTCGCACGGCCAATGATGAGCAAGCAACAATTTCATGAGGGCATCCTGGTTCTAGATCGAAACCGCCGCTATTGCATCTGCGAAGAAGGTCGGACAGCATGGCAAACTATCACCTTGACCTCGGGGTGCGCCCTGGAGGTCCGGCTCAACTGTGAATGGGTGAGCGGATGTGTGGAAGGCGATGGGCAAGACTACTGGCTCTTTGTGAAGACCAGCGGCAAATTTTTGCTCGCAGAACAAATGACAGTTCGTTACAGAGATCCTGAGTAGAGAACCGATAGGAGGATATGCCTCGCAACCGGAGATGTATGATGGCAGAGGGTTCTTGGCACATCTCTGCGCTTTGATCGACTGTGGTGGTGGATGGGGTGATAGAGGGCAGTCGAGGCACAAGCGCAGAGATCGCGGGCGTGGCTTGGTAGACGGTGGGGGTGGCTTCTGGTGGCTGGGACAGGTCTACCAAGTCGAAGACCGCGCGCGTACCAAGTCCTCTTGCCGGTCTAAGGTATTGATTTTTGATGATACATAATTCATGGATATCCCCATTCGAGGCAAGAGAACAGGTATCCAAGTGGTGAGAAAACGTTACCGATGCCGAGACTGTAACCGAACCTTCTTTGAGCCAGTGAACGATATGAATGAACGCCACTTCATGACAAAGCGCCTGGTGCTTTACATTGCTCAAGAGGCGCTGAGAAAAACCTTTACCAGCATTGCTTATGATGTGGGCATTGATGAAAAGCTTGTCCGGCTCATCTTTCAAGAGTCCATAAAGCATCTGGACACAACCACCACGATCAAGAGTAGGTGCATTGGGATTGATGAATTGTACTTGCTTAACCAGTACCGATGCATTATCACTGATGTAGAACACCATCAGATCATTGATTTGCTTCGAGACCGACACAAGCCTACAGTTATCAGTTACCTGCAACACTTGCCGGATACCACGAAAGCGCATATCGCCGTCGTTTGTACGGATATGTGGGCCAGCTACCATGATGCAGTACACCAAGTTTTGCCTCATAGCAAATTGGTTGTAGACAAATTTCACGTGCTCAAACTTCTCTCTGGATGCCTGGAAGTTGTCCGTAAAGAAATTCGCAAAAGCCTCACAGACAAGCAGCGCAAAACATTGATGCATGATCGGTTCTTGTTGCTCAGACGCCCTCATGATCTGGACGAGCGTGAAACCTTGATCCTTGAAACATGGCTGGGGAACTTTCCCCGCCTGGAAACTGCCTATCGCCTCAAAGAAGGCTTCTATACCATCTATGAGGCATCGACAGAAGAAGATGCGCTTTCTCGCTACTTTGCTTGGCTCGAACAGATCACCCCAGAAGTCTTTGATGCTTTTGTACCCTTCACCCTGACCATCGAGCGTTATGGGGATGCTATTTTTGCTTACTTTACCCATCGATACACCGCTGGATATACGGAGTGTCTTAATGGGCAAATCAAGTTGGCACAACGTACTGGACGTGGCTACAGCTTTGAGGTGCTGAGAGCTAAAGTTCTCAAGACAGGTGGATTGCAGCGGCAACCGCGACCAGCATATGGGATGACTCATTCTGCACTCACCTGAAGCAACTCTTGTACCGCTTTCAGTGCTGAACTTTCAGGAAAAACCACTTGAGAAGGCGAAATGTCCTTCACTGATACCTCCCACCGTGTCTTTTTTGTAAGAAAGAGTGGGCTCTCTTGTCTCACGCGCTTTTTATGGTTCCAAGGTCTCCCACCACAACCCAGTACAGGCTTCCAGCCCACGGCCCTGAGAGACGCACCCCCTTCCTCTGGCAAGGTATAGGTCACTAATCGCCGATACCCGATGGCTTTTGCTGCCTTCCATGCTGCTCCATAAAGGAGAGAGCAGGCATTAGGGCATCCATCAGTACAGACACGGCGTACTTCAAGCGTCCAATCATCATCAAGGTAGGTATTGCATGGACGCCCAACAAGAGCCACTCCACGCACTAAGCCAGTTTCATCAGCGACCGCAAAGGCCAGACGCGCAAGAGGGATAGAACCGTGATGCCGGTGCATCTGTTGAACATAAGCATTTGCCTCTCCGATAGTACAAGGAACCACAAACAGCTTTTGTTGCTGCTTATTCCGTAACGCTTTCATCTGTTTCTCAGCGTTACGCTTTTCCTTTATCCTTTTGCGGTAAGCGACCTGTTTACAGGTCTCGTCACAGTAGTGTTGATTGCTTCTTGCTGGTTCAAATGGTTTCCCGCAACCTTTACACTGTAAGGATGAAGAAGCAAAAATTTGCTCTACATTCCCCATTTGTTCACCTCTCTATTGCATCCCCTCAAAGGGTAAATTCCACGCACTTTTCCGAATAGCCCTTCAATCTGGCGATCTAAGACACTTTTCCCCATGCGAGGCTTCTGTGTAGTCTTGTTTCCCACTATCACAACACTTTCCAATCTATGTTAAAGCATTTCATCTCGCCGTGGAACGCTTGCATTGCCTGTAGAATAGTTCCTTCATCGCCATATTGTACCAGTTCTATCCAGTCTTGTAGAGCAGATCTCTTGACTGCATCTCGGGACCACAGACACTCAGGGAAAAGCCGCTCAGCGAACTCAATCAGGAGATAGCGCTGGGCGCACATCACACAAAAACGCAAGCCTGTAGCAGTGCCGTAGTGCGAGGGCCGGTCACAATCAACGACACAGCAGGGCAGCGTAACCGGGCGCATTGTGGTGTGCTCACTAATCGCTACTGCTGCCATCATTCCGCCTCGATCAAGCTTTCCTGCTGCAGATCACTCTTCACCGCACATGGATCGAGCCACAACCCTGAACTCTCCTCCAGTACAAAATCAGCAATAGTATGCATCTTGCATCTACTTATGCCGCACTTCTCACAATAGATGCTTTCGGGATTGCCTGATGGTGACTTGAGCGTTGCTGGTTGATCGTGACATCGGCAACATGTCCCGTACACGATAGACAATCTAGGCGTTTGTGGTGCGATTCTCGGCGTGTTGTCTTGACTTGCCGATGATTGCACATCAAAACCTTCCAATGGCGTTTCTTGACCACGTGGGGCGCTATGCGTTGGCTTTCTCATACTGTCTTCTCGTCCTCCGCTACACCTAGCATGGTAATATCAGAGCAATCAATCGCTACTTGAACCGTTCGCTCTCCTGTTTCATCGTTTACCTGAAGCATGGCACTACACTGGCCTTCGATATATGAGCCCGTTGCGGCATCCAATAGCACATATCGAATAATGCCTTTTTCATCAGGAAATCCGATTACTTTTACTTTGCGTGTCTTCATTTTTGTGCTCATCCTTGACTCTCCATCTCTTTCAACTTCGCTACTACTTGCTCATCACTCCACGCCTTCACGTCCGCAATCATCCCCAACTGCACAACACGTTCATCGTGCCACACGGCTACAGAGTTCATCTTCGCGCACGTCTGTGCTGTGTTACGTGGCGATTGCGAGGCATCACTGAGCACACGGACGAGGCCGCACTGCCAGCCATGCTGCGAGCAGATCGCGGAGAGCCGTTGCATGAGCGTGGGTCTGCGTGTTTTGGTTGCTGTCATGATGCCACCTCATCAACTTCCATTTGATACGGCAGCAGCCAATCAATGAAATCGATCATCGCTTGGTAATGTGTACTTGTAGCGAGTTCGTCATGTTGTGCATTCCACCCTGCAATTTGAGATGCATTCCGTTTTAACTGTTCATACGCCTGCCAGCGGTTATCTACGAGGTCATAAGTCAGGGCAACCGTAACAATCTGGTCAAGTACCGCTGATTCGTGTTCCGCTACCTGAGACAACCATACGTCATGACGAACTCTCGTCATAGCCTGTGTCCTATTCATCGTGCTTCCTCCTGAGAGTTACTTTGCTCTCGATTCTTCTGGTTTGAGACATTCCTCTAGCGGATAAAACATTGCCTGTTCTGGTTGAAAGTATAACTGGATATCACCTGTAGGTCCATTGCGCTGTTTTGCAAGGCTAATATCTGCTATATTCTTTTTGTCCTCTGCAACTTCGCGACCTTCTTGTTGGGCATAGTAGGCATCTCGATATACAAACAACACTACGTCCGCGTCTTGTTCCAGGGAGCCCGAATCCCTCAAATCTGCAAGCATTGGACGTTTATTTTGCCTACTTTCTACATTACGGGATAATTGAGCCAGGGCCAGGATTGGCGTGTCAAATTCACGAGCCAACTGCTTGATCCCTCGGCTAATTTTACTCATCTCCTGTACCCGGTTCTCACTTTTTTCATCTGGTTCAATGAGCCCCAGGTAGTCTATGATGACAAGATCAATATATCCCTGTTCTTGTACCAACCTTCTTAACTGACTACGCATTGATGCTATAGGATTGCCAGCAGTATCATTAATCCAGATAGGAAGTTGGGCGAGATTCCCTGCCTCATTGACAATGCGCTCCCACTCATCCTCCTCAATCCAGCCAGACCGAAGACGTTGTAAGTCAACCTTTGTAGCCATAGACATGAGACGCCGCATCAGTTGTTTCTTGCCCATCTCAAGACTGAAGATTGCCACGTGCCTTCCTCGAATCGCTGCGTTATATCCCATGCAAAGCCCTAGACTGGTTTTTCCGCTACTTGGCCTGCCACCCAGGATAATAAAGTCTGATTTCTGAAATCCGCCCGTAGGGTCGTCTATATCGTTGTAGCCAGTTGGTACACCAGTGAGAGCACCTTTATGATCATGGAGGAAATCAAGTTCCTCCATGTACTCAGTAACCAGCCCTGGCATCCCTGAAAAAGCCTGGCTCATCGTGTGCTGCTCAAGGTTAAACAGTAGTTGTATGGATTGATTGAGCGCCTGCGCACTTTGCTCATACGCCAATGCGGCTATCTGTCCTGCCGCATGAATAAGGCGACGGTGAATCGCGGTTCTCGCAACAATATCAGCATAATATTCGATGTTTCCAGAGGTCGGGACATCATTGATAAGACCTGTCAGGTAGAACGCCCCGCCAACCACGTCCAACTTTCCAACCCGGTCAAGCTCATCGCAAAGAGTAATAAAATCGGCAGAGACACGCCTCTTCGCCAGAGACAATATAGTTTCATAGATGATGCGGTGTGTGTCTCGATAGAAATCTTCAGGAGTAATCTTGTCTGCAACTAGGTCATACGCCTCTGGGTCAATGATAATACTTCCAAGTACGCCTTTTTCCGCTTCGACACTCTGAGGTAACAGTTTTTCCATGATATATATCCCTTTCTACTGCGCAATACTTTTTCCAAGATATTTCTCTCGCATCGCACGATTATGTTGCTGAAATGGGGTTAATGTTGCACCTGTACCAGATGAACCTTTCCTCTTTTCCTCATCCTCCCTGCGTTCCTTGAGCAATGTAGATACCTTGTTCGACTCACGCCAGATGATAGGACCACTAATACGTATCCTGTTCTCTGGCAACTTCCAGTACTTATCCTCTTCTGCCAGGTAGCGGTGGATACGATCAACTTGCGCGTCATTGAAGGATTTTGCCAGTTGGTCACGAATAATGGTTCGTTCGGCCTTCACTTCGTCACCTGTATTGAACTCATGTCCTCGCCGCTTCACGATCTGGTTGTAAATGCCTGCACACCGCTCTTTGTACGCTTTTTCTTCTTCAGTGAGAACAGGTGTAATCTTTGGCGTTTCCGCAGCCGGTGTATCAGTCTTTTTGCCTCTGCCCTTGCCACCACGCGATTTTTGTGTAGCCGGATTGTTTGTAGTCACCCCGGCTATAGGAGAATCACTACTTGTCTGCTTTACAGACTGAGGCCGTACGCTCTCACCAGCACCGCTAGAAGTGACAGGATTGTTGCCAGGAGAAACCATAACGCCGGATTGACTACCGGGTGTCTGACTCCTGTGAACCTGATCACCTTCCACCAGACCACTGTTACTACTGCCTGTGTCACCTGTGCGAACATCACTTTCTCCTTGCTTAGTTGCTTGTCGATTCGATTCGTCAAGAGCCTGTACGCTCGGTAGTGTTTCTTGGCTGTGTAGCGCGTTTTCTGACGGTTCATTTTCTGAATGAGTAACTGGGACGGTACACTCTGCACTGCCCTGTTTTTCGCGTACTGTGACGCTTTGCAGGGTGTTGTCAAGGAAGTGAGATTCCGTCTTTTCTGGCGATGTGGAAGATTGGAGGAACCCGGGTTCCTGTGCTGGCGTGGGGGATGCACTCCCCTTTGAAAGATCAGGCGGATAATGGGGTGATGTATCATCAAGAGATTGATATAAATTTTCAATAAGAGGTGAGGGCGTCGCGTTAGCGACAATGTTGAATGACATCAGATCGTCAATCGTTCGATAGTCGTCTTCAGTCAAAAGCGAAAAAACATTGCGACGAGTGACAACATTATCTCTTATATTCTCTAATAGTCTATTACAGTCTCTTATAAGTCTTAGGGCGTCATTTTTGCCATCTAAGTCCCCTTGTGGAGCGACTTCAGAAGATTGTACAGATTGTAGCGTAACAATTTGAGATTGTAGCGTGAACATTTCGGATTGTAAATTTACAATTTGAGATTGTAGCGTAACAATTTGAGATTGTAGTTTTAAGACCACTTCATCCCCTTGAATTGTAGATTTAACTTCTAACTCTGTAGAGATTGTAGTTTTAACCGTGTCAGATTGTAGATTTAACTTTTGACTTTGTAGTTTTGAGACATGGCGACCTCTCGGCTTCCGCTTCTCTGGTGGAGGTGGATTCTGAATAGCCTCTGTAATCTTGTGAAAGTAGACTTCATAGGTATGGTGATATCCATTTGCCCGGATGAAGCCCCACTCTTGCAATTTGCGAATATAGTCAATGAGCGTCTTTTTTGAGATACGGCTTGGCTTTACTCCATCGAGAATATCGTCAAGCATGCGTTTGAGGATGATATACTCTACCGTTGATATGTCGATCTTTCGGTTTTTAACCTCAACACTTGCCTCAAAAGTAAAATAGTTGAGGACTACACCAATATCTTCGTTGCCTCTACATGCAGCACAGAGAGAAGGGCGTCCAAATGTCCCACCCTCTTTTTCAGGAAGAGGCACGATCCACTTAACAGATTTGTTTCTTAGCTCTACATTTTCTTGTGTCACGCTACACCGCCATTTTCATTTGCCATTTTGTGGGCTGGCTGCCACGTCTGTAATTTTTGCAGTTCAGTAGTATGCTGGTTATAGTGTTTCTTGCAATAGTAGTGATGTTTGAGGCTGCACATAGAGCATTCATGTTTCGTGCAGCCTTCAATAGAACATTTGACGAGAATTGCTCTTGAGTCGAGTGTATGTTTGCAAGCTGGGCATGTCTTGAATGGTCCCTGCATTTTGCGGAGTGTAACTTTGCTCATGCTACACCTCCACATTTTTCGTAGGCGATTATGCGGCGCCCAATATATTCAGTGCATGGAACAACGATGGCATTGCCGAGTGCCTGCAAGCGTGCTATGCGGTCTTTTCCTTTGATAGTTCTTGTGGGCTCCCAGGCATGTTGATGCTCTCCTGGTCGGGCAGGCCATCTATATCGGTCCAACCAATCGGAAGACCCATCAAAGTCTCCACCCAAGACGGATTGAGACTGCCCTGTATCTGATTGGAAAGTGAAAGATTGTGTCCCTTCCTCTCCTCTGGTGGCTTGATACTGCCGTTCTCGTCGGCTTGTGGAGTCCTCCACAAGCCGGGTGCCTGGCGCAATCTTGCGCCAGGCAGGGTGTCCCGTTCTCTCTGAGATGGGGGTAACGTTGCATTCTTGCTGTCCTGCGCTGCGGGTGTGGGCCACAATACTACATCGTTCAGGTTGGGTGTCCACCCCTCTAGTGCTTTCCTGATCATTCGTGGTGAGTCGGGTAATTCCCCACTGCGGTAATCTCTGGTTTGTGGAGTCGGCCATACTCGCTGTATCTTCCCGTTGGCGAATACTTGCTGGCTCAATCGCACTGCGCTGCCCATCGGTGAGGGATTTTTCCTGTTCGGGCTTTCTGACTTTGTTGGGGTACGCCACAATGAAGATGCGTTTTCGCTGGTGTGGGGCACCGAAGTCGGAAGCGGAAAGCACTGTCCATTCTGCATCATACCCTGAGTCGGCCAAGTCTGCGAGTACGACGCCCATCCATGTTCTGAAAACATCCTCATCTGTGGCTTCATCCACTGTCCTGTTATCAGTTGAGCAAAGGGAAGCGTCCGGGTGTTGTGTTTCAAGTTCTTGCGCTTCCTCTTCTTCCCATTCGCCACCTGAGAGGAGGTTTCTGACATTTTCGATGAGGATGTAATCAAAGGTGATTCCGGCTTCGCTACATTCTTCTTCGCTACATTCTTGGAGGAGCCTGACGATTTCTTTCCAGAGACTACTTTTTTCTCCCTCGATGATTCCGGCTTGTCTACCGGCTGCGCTAATGTCTTGGCAAGGGAAGCCAGCGGTAAGGGTTCTGAGTTCAAGGGGGTAGCCTGCCCGGAAGAGGCCGAGAGGGAAACATCCGATACCGGCGAAGAGATGGATGTGTCTATATTGAATAAAGTCTGTTGCTCTAATCTCTCTGATGTCTCGCTCATCAACGTATCCCTCCGGCAATAAGCCCAACTTGATATTTTTACGTAGTACTTCACAGGGGAAATGTTCAATATCGTTATAATAGGTGAGAGGTTTATTCATGCCTTACCTCCCTGCTGCTCTAGCTCGGCCTTTGCCAGCGTGACGATGCAATCATCGGTGTGAGGCATAGTGTAAGTGATCGTGCTGCTGCCATCTTCGTGCTTGTGTTTTGAGACTTCCAGAAGGCACTGGCAGAATGGGCAGAAGTACTGCCAGTCAGCGTATCCTGCTATTGGTTTGCGCGGCCAGCGTTCTATGTTGGCGATCTGATAGAGAATAGACTTGTAGGCTAACTGGTCAAACCAACTATATTTGTCCAGATTGACGTAGAGTCTGTATGTCAGTGTGATAGTGCATTCTGGAATATGAGCAATACCGCCATTGCCAGAATGAAACAATCCAGCCTCACCACAAAAATGGCACTGAGGATATACTTCACCATCATCTTCTGTGTGGTAAGGGTAAAGGGGACCAGCCATTGGGCCTTGTAGTTTTTTAATCTCTGTGAAAATGCGGTCACGTAGAGTTAATTCATTCATGATACATACCTCCACCACCTCACCTGCTCGCTTGCTAGCCTTGACTTTTGGTAGGTGTCAAGGCTACAATGAACATAGAGGTAGCGCGGACTAAGGCTATCGCTAGTGGCCTGGAAAACGATTAGCGATAGCTGAGCTGCCAAAGTATTATTGATATGCTGGTGCGTGCCAGCTTTTTTTATTTGTCGCTTTCTGGTTTCTGGTGCCGTAATGAATCGAGATAACTTTGGTAATCTTCGGGATGGACTCGCCATTGTCCATCGACTTTGATACCGGGAATCGTGCCCTTGCGTATCATTGCTCTTGCTTTGTAGAGAGAGATTTGTAACCTCTCCGCTATCTCTTCTGGCGTGAACATCTTTTCCATAAGTTGCATGCCTATTCTCCTTCGGGGGTGATGTTTGAAGTGTAGCACAAATCGCCACGTTTTGCAATGCTTTACCATACCAATAAACGAATCTATGTGAAACACGAATTATTGCAATGTGTATGTGAGTCATATATGAGCGATTGCTTGCTATGCACGAAATAATTGTGCTGCTATGAAATAGTGCCACGTACGGCCTCCGATCTCGAAATAATTAGTTGTTATTCGGTTTGTTGCTATACCAACCGTCGATATGATGGCAACCATGATGCCCCGGCCCGACAGAAAGAAACCACTCCCAGGAATCGACACGATGACCATAGAGCGGGTCCATAACGAATACACCATCGTTACCTCGGCTCTCTAGCGCAACAAGAGCATGGGCATGTCCTACGACACGCTCAACGGTCACCAGGGCGATGTATCCTTGTGCAAAGTGTTGCTCTA